>Ga0335078_10015849_pt1 | contig 11187 bp, 10 predicted proteins | sample Lox_Sample_32_FD_206711 | JGI IMG/M metagenome (GOLD analysis project Ga0335078, IMG submission 206711) | Soil microbial communities from Loxahatchee National Wildlife Refuge, Florida, United States - Lox_Sample_3.2 | ecosystem: Environmental > Terrestrial > Soil > Wetlands | place: USA...
ACTAAATCCTGATGCCGAACCATCTGCCTAGGCTGCAAGGAGACATCATGGATAAATCATTCCTTCATGCTGATTTTGTGGGGCGGTGTATTGACAATGCCATTTGGCTGGGAATTGGCATAGTCGGATTGTTGTATTACCCGTGGAAGATACGTCGAGATGTTCAGGCTGACACTTTGACAGAGGCTAACGGCAAGTCACGGCTGTTGCAGGTTCGGATGCTTTGCTGTTTTGCCATCGCGGTTGGTGTTTTCAGGATATTGAGAGTTTTGCCATGAGGCTCGCGAAAGCGCAGCCCAAACCATCTTTCAGAGAATCTTTGGAACATTAGGCTGCTCGGACGCAATTATGAAAAATTCGACACTCGTATTTACTGCGTTGTGCGCCGCCGTGCTGGCGGTTCAATATTTGGGGCGATACGGCCTTTCTCACTGGGAAGACAGTGTTGTTTTTACGCTGTTGATTGTAGGGCTTTTGCTTTTGCTGGTTTTATTCGGCTGGTCGGTTTTGAGTATTCGTCATCATAAGTTTCGGGCAGTTTTCGGTTCCCTTGTTTGCGCATTTTGTCTTTGGCAGCTATTCCAAAATGGGAAGATAGTCTATTGAAGGGAAGCAGCCTGTATCCCATTAGAATTTAAATGAAATGAGGGTTTTCCTTTTTAATTTAGGAACAAATGCTGCTGTAGAGGAACGTTGAAAGATTGAGAATGAAGATGTTCCGCTCATTATACTGTTAGGCATCATGCGCCACTAAAAGGAAAGCATTTATCAAAGGAATAGCACTCATTCTATTTGGTTTGTTTTTTGTCGCTTTTGGATTGGTGGCGATTCATAGCGGACATATTAGCATTGGCGGCGGCAGATTTTCTCACGGCCATACTGTGGTTTATCAAGTGCAACAGCCTAGATTGTTTTGGCTATATGCCGCTATTTCTCTTATAGCTGGTGTTGTATTTATCTTTCAGGGCATAAGAAATGGGAAAGGATGATGCCTATGAATTTATTCTCATCACCAATAGGCAGGTTGGCATTTCTTGGCAGACAAATTCTTAGCTTCGTGGTGTTGACGATTGGTAACATGATTTTGATTTTCGGAAACCAGCACCAGAACCTCATTCTGGTACTTCTGTCTCTTATTCTGCTCATTGTCGTCAGCCTTTACATTATTCTTTTTTCTATTTTTCCAAGGTTCGCATCAATCGGACTGAGTAGATGGTTTATTTTGGTATCCTTAGTTCCGGTGGCTAATTTCGCGTTTCTGATTTTTCTGTTTGTTTGTCCGGCAGGATGGCTTATCAGAAAGGATGAGGTTGTCAAACGCCGTGCCGAAACCAATGGCGATTGTCCTTAGAGATTGGGGAAGTTTGGCCGCATGAACCCATTCGTCAAAAGCAACCAATCCGCAGGGAACAAGGTCGCTACTTATATTGCCAGAGGGATTATTTGCCTCTTTGGGATTGGATTACTTATCGTCTTCATAATTTCCAAAATTTGGAAGACAGCGAATTATCATGTGTGGATGACTTTTGGTGCGCTTATTGGTCTTTGTGTCGGGTATGGGATTGGAGGGGATATTTTGGGCGCAAAGCTCTTTGATTTATTTACCGGCCAGAAAAGCCGACAATTTATTGGGAAGGATGGCAAGTCTCCATCTTATGTCATTCCGAAGATAACACTTTTCATCCTGCTTGGAATTTTGTTTTTTTTGCTCGTCATTTTGGTGAGATTTCTTTGGTTTAAACAACTGGGGACATCATAAATGGGCTTTTGGACAAACAAAGGGTATCGAACTGCTTTTGACGACGCGGAAGATTTGGCTTATCCGCCAAGTGGTGGTCGTATCAAGATGTGGCTTCTTGGAGTCGGCCTTGCGCTAGTTCCCATCGGTTACGGCATTTACTGTTGGCGCATCGGCCATGCGTTTTTATTTGGAGAGGATTCTAATCTCGACGTTACCGGCACCACAGCCATTGCATTTGCTGTTGCTTACATTTCAGTGGGAATATTTATTCATGCCCATTGGTTTTGGGGTTTGCATCCAAGGTTTGAGCTGGTGAGCTACATTCTAAAGTTTTTAGCAGTATTATTATTTCTTGGTAGTTTTGGATATGGGATTTACAGAGTTGTCATAGCGTGAGCCAACGGCGATTGCCCGTTGAGTTTTGGATTGAGAGATGAACATCCCAATGAAATTATAATTATTTCCCAAAGTAGTTAAAACTAGTGTGAAATTGGCCTGTTTAAGAGGGTGATTGCAGAGAATGAGTTGGAAAGAATGATTTGGAGGGCAAATGAGGAATGAAGGCACATACAGGCTTTTATAGACTTGTTTTATAGACTATGAGCTAAAAACTCCGCCCAGTTCTGTCCAACCCTGTCCAATCTCAACGGAACAAAACCGTTGTAAAGTCAATGGTTGTCCAAGGCTGTCCAAGCATGGGAAAATGGGTCTAAAAGTTGAAAACCAATTTCGAGTCAGGTGCCTTTAACCACTCAGCCACCCTTCCGCGCGCCGGCAAAGAAACATTCTGCGCAGGTTTGAGTCGCGGGCAAGCTCATTCCATGTCCGGATAATCCGTCGGATCGTTTTCAGCCCTGAAAATTAAGGAGGCGCTGGCGGTCAGAATTCGCCAGCGCCGATGCTTGGCGTCGGTAGGACTTCTTTTTGTCTCGTCGCCAGTTAAGCACTTTCCCGGAAATTTATCAAAGACGGACCGGAAACAAACTGGTGACATTTGGGAAACCGCCATGAAGCCGGGATGGAGGATATATTTCGCGCTTTTTTCGCCCGGGGCCGTTGTTTAATGTTGAGTCATGTTTTGGGTGCGCGGTGCGGTCTTGATCAGTTTTCTGCTCGTGCTGGGCGGCGAACCGTTGTTTGCCGCCAGCACGCGCGAAGGGCGCACCTACTCCGCCGCGGCCAGTGCGTTTCAGGACGGGATGTGGGGTCGCGCGGAAGTGGAGTTTGCCGAGTTTGTCGATAAATATCCCAAGTCGGAACGCGTCCCCGATGCCGTGTTGATGCAGGCCGAGGCGGACATCAAACAGCAGAAATATTTACAAGCCGTCGAACTGCTCACCACGCATGAAACCCAGGCCGGCAAACTGGCTGATCAATACGTTTTCTGGCTCGGCGAGGCCCAGTTTCAAAACGAGGACTATGCGGCTGCAGTCGCAACTTTCAGCAGGCTCGTGCGGGATTTCGCGGACTCGAGCCGCCGGCTGGATGCGGCAGTGAATGAAGCGGCCGCGCGCGCCAAACTGGGACAATGGCCGCAGGTGGCCGCTCTCTTGCAGGCGCCGGACGGGGTGTTTCAGGTGAATGCGAACAAGATCCCCGGCGACGACCGGGTGGTGCGTGGCCGGCTGCTGCTGGCCGAAGCGCTGTTCAGACAAAACCAGTTGAGCGCGGCGGCGAATGTTTTGAAGGCGCTGGCGACTCAGAAGCTCGCACCGGATTTGAACTGGCAACGGGTTCAAATGCTTTGTCATATCCAGCTGGCGGGTGGCGAGACGGACGCGGCGCTGGCTTCGACGACCAATATGATCCAATTGGCGGATTTGGCCGGCCAGACCCGGATGCGCGCCGAGAGCGTGGTCGAACAGGGCAGCATCCTGGAGAAGATGGGGCGTACCGGGGAGGCGCAAGGAGTGTATGAAGCAAACCTTTCCACCAACGTGCCGGCGGCCTGGCAACGCCAGGCCATTTTGAAAATTGCCGAACTGGCCGCCGCCCAGACCAATTTTTCGCAGGCGGTGGAAGCGCTGGATGGATTCCTGGTGCAATTCCCGAATGCGGCTGCCGCCGACGTGGCGCTATTGACGCTGGGCGAATTGCAGTTGAAACAGGCGGTGGCGCATGCGCCCCCGGACACGAATGAAGTGGTACAGGCCCAGGCGCAGTTTGACCGATTCATCGGCGCGTATAAGGACAGCCCGCTCCTGGGCAAGGCCTATTTGGACCGCGGCTGGTGCCTTTGGACCAACGGCGACATCCCCGCCAGCCTCGACTCTTTCCGAACTGCGACGGAAACATTACCAGTTTCACCGGACCAGGCGGTGGCGCATTTCAAGTTGGGTGACGCCTTGTTTGCCCAGGGCGATTTTGCGGAAGCGCGGGATAATTATGAAACAGTGGTGAACGGGTTCACAAATTTTCCCGCCGTGAACGAAGCCATCGGGGCACAAGCGCTTTACCAGACGTTGCGTGCCTGCCTGGAGTTGAAGGACGTGGCGGGCGCCAGTAACGCGCTGGCGCGAATATTGAAAATTTATCCGACGAGCAATGTGGCCGATAACAGCGTATTGCTGGTGGGTGAAGGCTTGTCGGATATGCAACAGCCGGCCTCGGCGCGCAACTTATTTGAAAAATTTGAACAACTTTATCCCACGTCACCGTTACGGCCGGAAGTGGAATTGGCGCTCGCCCGCACTTATGAGCAGGAAGACAACTGGTCTCCCGCCATGGACATTTATGACCATTGGGTGGAAGCTTACACGAACAATCTGACGCTGCTGCCGCAGGTGGAGTACGCCCGGGCCTGGGCGAATTTTCAGGCCGGGTACGAAACGAACGCATTTCTGTTGTTCACCAATTTCATCGCCCAATTTCCCAAAAGCGCCCTGGCGGTCGTGGCCCAATGGTGGGTGGGTGACCACTTTTACCGCGCCGGTGATTTCGTGAATGCGGAAAAGAATTATCAACTGCTCTTTCAGGATTGGCCAACGTCAAGTCTTGCGTATCCGGCGCGCATGATGGCCGGGCGGGCCGCCATGGGCCGCCAGGGTTATACCGACGCGATTGGCTATTTTACACAGTTGACGGGCGATACGAACTGTCCGCCGGACCTCAATGCACAGGCGCTCTTCGCTTATGGCAGCGCGTCGATGCAGGAACCATCCTCGGATACCAACAATCCGCTGGCCAATTTTGTGACCGCCATCAAAGTGTTCACGGCCATCTGTCAGAATTATGCGGGGACCCCTCAGGCTTGGCTGGTGCCGCTCGCCTGGGGCGAAATGGGGGTATGCTATTTGCAGCTGGCTGGACAGCCGCAGAGCGCGCATTTTTATGACGACGCAACCAACGCTTATGCCCAGGTCATTAATTCGCCCCAGGCGGACGCCGCGGCGCGCAGCCAGGCGCAGATCGGCATCGGGCTGGTTTTGGAAAAGCGCGCCGCGCTGGCGACCGGGCCGGACCAGACCGCCCTGCTGCAACAGGCATTGCAGAATTATCTCGACGTGCTCTACGGAAGAAACCTGCGGGAAGGCGAAATGGCTGATCCGTTCTGGGTCAAAAAAGCCGGTCTTCAGGCAGCGGGCGTGGCCGAGACACTGGGCGAATGGCCGCAGGCGGTAAATGTGTATCGGCGACTGGAACAATTGCTGCCTCTCTTGCACGATACGCTGGAAAAGAAGATTGCCAATGCCCAGGAACATGTTCCAACGGGACAAGATTAAAACGCGGTTTGACACCCGTTCGTGCCGAGTTTAGGTTCAATCGGAAGCCATGGCTGAAATCATTACAACGGAACGGGTAATCTCGCTCACCCGGAGTGCGGCGGAGGAAGTTAAATCACTGCTCGCCAAACCGGAAAATGCCGGCAAGTCGCTGCGCCTTTTTGTGGAGCAAGGGGGATGTTCCGGCATGCAATACAGCATGGTCTTTGACGAGAACCGCGAGGGCGATTGGGCAGCCGAGTTGGACGGCGTGTCCGTCCTGGTGGATGCCTTCAGCGCGCCGTATCTGCGGGGCGCGGTGGTGGATTTCAGTGCCGCCCTGACGGACGGGGGTTTTAAGATCTCCAATCCCAATGCGAAGCAGAGCTGCGGTTGTGGAAAATCCTTTGAGGTTTGAGCGGGCCCGATCAATCCGCACAGACCTGGTAACGCCGTCCCGTGTGATGCGGGACGGCTTCCTTTATTTGCGTGGGAGGTGACGCGAAAGAACCGGCTTTTGTCACCGGTTACCTGTTACGAGCTCACACCCACGATTTGCGAATAAGCCAGCTCTTGATGACCTGGGTCAGGGCGACGTAGCAGACCAGGGTCACCAGCAGAAACGGCCAGAACCGCCAGGGCAGGGGTACGAATCCCAGGAACCGCGCCACCGGCGAAAAGGGCAGCCACGCGCCAATCCCCATGATGGCGATCGTGGTCATCGTCAGTTGCCAGCTCGCCCGCGATTGGATGAAGGGAATCAGGTTGGTGCGAATGACATGGACGATGAGCGTCTGGGTCATGATGGATTCGACAAACCAGCCTGTATTAAACAACGCCGCCGCATGGGTGTGATTTACGGCATCGTCGTGGAATCGGGCCAGCAGATCCGGAGTCACGATGGCATTGCTGCACTTGAAGAAGAACCACATCAAGCAGAAGGTCGTGTAATCAAAGATCGAGCTGATGGGGCCGATGAACATGATGAACCGGGCGATTTCGCCCATGGCCCACGGACGCGGCTTGGTGATCTGTTGTTCGCCGACATTGTCCGTCGGGATGGGCACCTGCGAAAAGTCGTAAAGCAGATTGTTCGTGAGTACTTGAATGGGTTGCATCGGCAGATAGGGCAGCCAGGCGCTGGCGCCGAGCACGCTGAACATGTTGCCGAAGTTCGAACTCGCGCCCATTCGGATGTATTTCAGGATGTTCACGAACACCTTGCGGCCTTCCAGCACACCTTCCTCCAACACCATCAGGTTCTTTTCCAGCAGAATCATGTCAGCGGATTCCTTGGCGATGTCCACCGCATTGTCCACGGAGATGCCCACGTCTGCGGCCCGCAGTGCCGGGGCGTCATTGATGCCGTCCCCCATGAAGCCGACGACATGTTTGTTGCGTTGCAGCGCCTGGACAACGCGTTTTTTGTGCGCGGGCGACAGGCGCGCGAAAACATCCGTGGTTTCCACCTCGGCGGCGACTTGCTCATCAGTCATGTTTTCCACCTGGTTGCCGAGCAGGATTTTGTCGGCGTGAATGCCCACTTCGCTGCAAACCTTGCGCGTCACCAGGTCGTTGTCGCCGGTCAACACCTTCACGGCCACGCCGTGCTGTCGCAGGGCCGTGATGGCTTTGGAGGCGGTGTCCTTGGGCGGATCGAGGAACGCCAGGTAGCCAGTCAAAACAAGATTGCCCTCGTCCGCTTTGGTAAAAGTGGTTTGCTGGCCCAATTTTTTGGTGGCGACCGCCAGCACGCGGAAGCCATCCTCGCTCAACTCATTGACCTGCTGGACGAGATCACCGACCAGGACGGGTTCCATCGGAAAAATTTCATCTTCACTTTCAAAGTGCGTGCATTTCGCAAAAACCGCCTCCGGCGCACCTTTTGTCAGCAACTGGCGCTCACCATCCGGTCCCTCGACCGCCACGGACATCATCCGGCGCGAAAAATCGAACGGGATTTCATCCACCATTTTATATTTGTCGAGGCCCAGCTCGGTGTGCAGTTGTTTGTATTGCAGTACGGCCCGGTCGAGGAGGTTTTTCAGGCCCGTTTGGAAATGGCTGATAAGGTAGGCATCGCGCAGCACGGCCTCACTTTCATTTTTGAACACGTCGCAATGCAATTCGAGAATGACGTGGTCGATGGTAAGGGTACCGGTCTTGTCCGTGCAGAGCACGTCCATCGCGCCGAAGTTCTGGATGGAATTCAGCCGCTTGACGATGACCTTCTTTCGGGACATCGCCAGCGCGCCCTTGGACAGGCAGACGGAGACGATCATCGGGAGCATTTCGGGCGTCAGACCCACCGCCACGGCCAGGGCGAAGAAGAACGCGTCCTTCCAGTTATGCTTCATCAGGCCATTGATGAGGAAGACCATCGGTACCATCACGAGCATGAACGTGAGCATCAGCCAGACGAAGCGTTTTACGCCGCGATCAAAGGCCGTGTCCGGCTGCTGGCCGGCGAGGCTGCTGGCCATTTTGCCGAAGTAAGTCTGGGTACCGGTAGCGACGATGACCGCCGCGGCCGTGCCGCTTTCCACGCTGGTCCCGAGGAAACAGAGGTTCGTGTGTTCGATGGAGGAAACGTTGGTGCGCAGGTCGCGTGCATCGGTTTTTTCCACCGGCAATGATTCGCCGGTGAGCGTGGCCTGGATGATGAACAGATCCTTGGCCGTCAGCAGTCGTACATCGCCGGGAATCATGTCGCCGGCGGAGAGTTTTACGACGTCGCCGGGGACGAGGTGTTGCAAGGGAACTTCCTTCGGTTGCCCGTCGCGCACCGCGGTGGCTGTGACTTTGATCATCGCCTTGAGCTTGGCGGCTGCATTGCCGGCGCGCGTTTCCTGTACGAACCGCAGCGATACGCCCAGAAGAACCATGACCAGCATCACCACGCCACCGGCGTAGTCGCTGGAACTTTCCGCCGTGGCAAAAGTCAGGACGGCCAGAATAGTCAGCAGGATGACCAGCGGGTTGCGGACGGCAATCCAAAGCCGGTGCAACCATTCATGCCGTCTTTCCTGGGCGACTTCGTTCGGCCCAAACACCTCCAGTCGTTCCGCCGCTTCCGCTTCGCTCAATCCGGTCAACGAGGTGTTGAGCCGTTGCAGAACCTCGGCGATTTCACCGTTCGCCGCATCGCGGAGCAAATCAGCTGGACGCTGGCCGTTGGAAGTTTTTGTGACAGACATAAGCAGGTTCAGACGGCGTATCGCTCCAAAACCGTGAGCAACGATCGCAAATGATGGCGGCTTTCGGCCTGGCTGGTGCTTTCAATGCAGGCGCGCATCTGTGATTCAATGACTTTTTCACTGAACGATTTCAATGCCTGGCGCGCCGATACGACCTGCATCAGCACGTCCGAACAGTCGGCGTCGCCTTCCACCATTTTTTCAATGCCCTCGATCTGACCCTTGATTTTCCGCAGGCGGATGGTCAGGGCCCTTTTTTCCAGTCCGAGGCGGACAAGCTTGGCTTTCATGGCGGAACTTTTAACAGGTTTTGCCGGGTGCGCCACTTAAAAATGACGCTTGATCCTATATGGGGTATAGGGGTATATGGCAGGATGATTGTTGTCAATACCTCTGGCAAAGCAAGTGATGAAGGCGCGTTGTCGGTTTGAGGGATTGACGGTCACGGCCGCGGTGGCATGGGTGGCGACGGGTTCGCCGGCGGCTGAAGTTTTCACGAATGCGGTCTCCAGTTCGTTCACGTCTACGACGGACCGGACGCCCGCGGCGATTGAAAAAACATCCGAGGTTCGGGAACAGAATTGGAACTGGCACGTCCAGAACACCGACATCGTGCAGGGCTATCCCGATTTTCCCGCACAGTATTCCGGCCCGAACAGCCTGCCGCCGGGCAGTGAAACGCGTGAAACCGTTTCGTTGGATTTATTCGCCGGCGTTCGCCTGTGGCGTGGCGCCGAGGCACACATCGATGGAATGATGTGGCAGGGTTTCGGCATCGGCAACACGCTTGGGGTGGACGGTTTTCCAAATGGCGAAGCCTTCCGGTTGGGGACCGAGATTCCCAACGTGAACCTTCCGCGGCTGTTCATCCGTCAGACCATCGGCTTTGGCGGTGACCAGGAGGATATACCTGACGATCAGCTCACGCTGGCTGGAAGACAGGACATATCGCGTCTGACGCTGACACTCGGCAAAATGAGCGTGAAGGACATTTTCGACAACAATGCTTACGCCAACGACCCGCGGACCCAATTCATGAACTGGGCTCTGATGGCGAACGAAGCATGGGATTATCCGGCGGATGCCCTGGGTTACATCACCGGCTTCGCCGCCGAGCTGAACCAGCCACAATGGACAGCCCGCTACGGTTGGTTTCAGGTGCCCGCCGAGGCGAACGGCGTGGCATTGGATGAACATTTTCTGGAGGCGTGGGGCATGGCCGCGGAATTGGAGCGCCGTTACTCGTTGCAGGATCACCCCGGGACGGCCCGTTTTCTCGCGTATCTGAACCGCGCCCATATGGGCAGCTACCGGGACGCGGTTGATAATCCCATCCGGCCGGCCGATATCTCGGCCTCGGCTGCGTATCGCTACAAATACGGGTTCGGGTTGAACCTGGAACAGGAAATTGCGAAGAACATCGGCGCCTTTTCGCGGCTGGGCTGGAGTGACGGACAAAATCAAGCATGGATGTTCAGCGATGTGGATTACACGGCCACGGCGGGTATCAGCATCCAGGGCGAATCGTGGCACCGGCCGGACGACACCTTCGGTCTGGCCGGGGCGCTGAACGGCATCTCCAAAGTGCATCAGGAATTCTTCGCGGCCGGCGGCACGGGCATTTTGGCAGGTGACGGCAATTTGAATTACGGCTGGGAGAAGATTCTGGAGACCTATTACGATTTTCAAATCTGGCAGGCCATCCATGTGACCGTGGATTACCAGTTCATCACCGATCCGGCCTTCAACCAGGATCGTGGACCGGTTTCCGTTTTCGGCGCCCGGCTGCATTGGGAGTTTTGACTTGGTTCGCTGCCTCATCTTTCGCAGGCTTTCCTGGACTGATGTCTGAAATTTCGCTGCTCATCGCCACGCGCAACGCCCACAAAACGGGCGAAATCCGCGCCATCCTCGGCAATCGGTTCCGCTGGCTGACGCTCAACGATTTTCCCGATGCCCCGAAGGTGGTGGAAGACGCCCCGACTTTTGCCGGCAACGCGACGAAAAAAGCCGTCGAACTGGCAAAGTGGGTGGCGGGGAAAGATTCAGCACCGAAGTTCGTTCTGGCCGATGACTCAGGTTTGGACGTGGACGCGTTGAACGGCGCGCCCGGTGTGCATTCGGCCCGGTTCGCCGCGCCGGATTCGGCGAAATCAGGAAACACCCCCGACGCCGACAACAACGCCAAACTTCTCGGCCTGCTCGAAGACGTCCCGTTGGAAAAACGCTCCGCCCGGTTTCATTGCGTCATTGCCTTGACGCCGGTGTTGCCGAAAAAGGTCGAGGCCGCATCACCGGTCTGTTACGCCAACGAATTCGAAATGCAGACCAAGGTGTTCGAGGGCGTTTGTGAAGGACGCATTATCTTCGAGCCGCGCGGACAAAATGGTTTCGGTTACGACCCATTGTTTGTGCCGGATGGCTTCGAACAGACCTTCGCGGAACTGGGCGATGAGGTGAAAAACAAACTGAGTCATCGGTCCCGGGCTTTGCAGAGGCTTCAAAATAGTCTCCGCCGCGTCAGTTGAGACGGATCCAGGCGGCGATA
>Ga0335078_10015850_pt1 | contig 11186 bp, 8 predicted proteins | sample Lox_Sample_32_FD_206711 | JGI IMG/M metagenome (GOLD analysis project Ga0335078, IMG submission 206711) | Soil microbial communities from Loxahatchee National Wildlife Refuge, Florida, United States - Lox_Sample_3.2 | ecosystem: Environmental > Terrestrial > Soil > Wetlands | place: USA: Florida...
CCGCAGAACTGGCGGGCGCGGCGTTCACCGTGCCGGACAACGCGGTGGTGCGGCGCACGAAGGACGGCTGGCGGGTGGGTAGCGACGAGCTGCCCGATCTGACCTGCGCGATGATTCTCGCCGACCTGCTCGCGGCCGAGAACGGCATGACCGATTCGCGCCTGGCCAAGCCCGGCACCGAGGCGGGCCAGAGCAGCGAGACGGGCAGGCTGCGCGCGACCGTCGGACAGCTCGAGCACGCGCTGCTCACGCGCATCCGGGTGGAGCAGGCCATCGGCGTGCTCGCCGAGCGGCACCGGATCAAGCCACGTCAGGCGTTCGAGCAGCTCAGAGACGCTGCCAGGAGCCGCGGGCGCAAGGTCATCGACATCGCGGGCGACGTGGTCGCCAGCGCGACCAACCCGCTGCTGCAGCTGCCCGACGAGCTGTCCCGCCCGCGCACCGGCCCGCGCCGGGCACGTCAGCAGTTCGGGGCCCAGTAGCCCGCTCGCTCCGGGTCCCTCGCTCCGGCGTCCCTCGCTCCGGCGTCCCTCGCTCCGGCGTCCCTCGCTCCGGCGTCCCTCGCTCCGGGTCCCTCGCTCCGGCATCCCTCGCTCCGGCATCCCTCGCTCCGGCGTCCCTCGCTCCGTGGCCCGTCCGCGCAGCAGCTGCTCTGCTGCCTCGCCGGGGCAGCAGAGGGCAGATCAGTGCCCGTCTATGGGCAGTGGCCTTACCTCTGATGCCCCATGGGCGGCCCGGATGGGGCAGCAGCCTGCCCTGAGGTGCCCCGGGACCACGGCCGGGCAGACCGCGGACTACCCGATTCGCCCGTATTCCGACCGTGCGATTCCGCCGCCAGCCACTGCGCGTATGCGCTCACCTCGGCAAGATTGACGCTCAGTAGCGACGGGTAGCACTGGCGTCAGGGACCTTGGAAGGTCCGGGACGAGGGCGAGAACGTGGATTACGGCGCTACCCCAGGACGCCTGCTCATTATCGGCGGCGCCGAGGACCGATGCTGCGGGGCCGGCCTGCTGGACCGCTTCGTCGACCTGTCCGGCGGGGAGCGGGCCCGGATAGTCCTCGTCACGACCGCGACCGGCGTGCCCGAGCAGGTGCACGCGGACTACGAGCGCGTGTTCCGCAAGCTCGGCGTCGACGACACCAGAGAACTTCGGCTTACCGGCCGGGGCGACGCCGACAGCGCGGAGGCGGCGGCAGTCCTCGGCGGTGCCACCGGCGTGTTCCTCAGTGGCGGCGACCAGTCCAGGCTCCGCACCCTCGTCGGCTCGCGGGTGAACGACCTGCTCGAGGAGCGCCTCGAGGACGGGCTCATCGTCGCGGGCACCAGCGCGGGCGCCACCGCCATGGGCCGCACGATGATCCTCGGCGGCGCCGGCTCGGATGTCTCGGCCGCCACCGTCCGCACCGGCCCCGGTCTCGGCCTGCTGCCGCGCGCACTCATCGACATGCATTTCGGCGAGCGTGGCCGGCTGCCCCGGCTGCTCAGCGCAGTCGCGCTCGACCCCGACCACCTTGGCCTCGGCCTGGACGAGAACACCGGGATCGTCGTCGGCGAGCACGGATTCGAGGTTCTGGGCTCGGGCGTGGTCACGGTCGTGGACGCCGAGGACGCCACCGTCGTGCACGCGGCGGGCGACAGCGACCCGATCACCCTGTTCGGCGTGCGCCTGCACCTGCTGCCGGCCGGCTGCAGGTTCGACTTCGAGACGCGGACCCCGTCCATCGGGCCGGCGCACGACAAGTACTGACAGTCCGCCGGCAGGCCGCGGCAGCCAAGGCACCGGCCGCCGCCGCGCACCAGCCAATCCATGTCGACGCAGAGGGAGCAGACGTGCGGTTCACAGACATCCGGCGCCTCAGCGGGCCGAACGTCTTCACGGCCAGTCCCGTGACCGTCGCCCGGCTTGAACTCGACGGGCTGACCGGCAGGGAGACCAGCGACTTCGGCGGCTTCGCCGAGCGGCTGCACACCACGCTGCCAGGGCTCGCCAGCCACCACTGCGCGGCCGGCCGGCCGGGCGGGTTCCTCGCGGCGATGGACCGCGGTACCTATTTCGGGCACGTCACCGAGCACGTCGCGCTGGAGCTGTCCGGGCTGGCGGGCCGGGAGGTACACCTCGGCCGGACGATGTGGGCAGGCGCGGACGGGCGGTACGACGTCATGACGGAGTGCCCGCTGGATGAGCCGGCCGACTCGCAGGTCCCGGCCGCGCTGATCGGTCTCGCCCTGCGCGTCGTGCAGGATGCCCTGGACCGCAAGGCCCCGGCGTTCGGGAGCGAGCTCGCCGAGATCCGGCTGCAGGCCGAGCGCGAGCGCCTCGGCGTCAGCACCGCGGCGATCGCGGCCGCCGCCCGCGAGCGCGGGATCCCGGTGCGCCGCGTCGGCGGCCGCAGCCTGCTTCGGCTCGGGCACGGCTGTCATCAGCTCCTGGTCTGCGCCGCGCTCACCAGCCAGACCTCCGCGGTGGGCGTCGACATCGCGGCGGACAAGAACCTGTCAAAGCAGATGCTCGCGGCAGCCGGCATCCCGGTACCCGCGGGCCTCGTCGCGTGGGACGCGGCCGAGGCGGCCGAGGCGGCGGACCGCCTGGGCGGCCATGTCGTGGTCAAGCCGCTCGGCGGGAACCACGGCTCGAACCTGACGATCGGCGTGCGGACCGCGGCACAGGCCGGCGCGGCGTACGCGAAGGCCGCGGTTTCCGCGGAGGCCGTGCTCGTCGAGCAGTTCCTGCCCGGCACGGACTACCGCGTGCTGGTGATCGACGGCCGGGTCGCCGCGGCCGCGCAGCTGCGGCCCGCGTCCGTCACCGGGGACGGCGAGCATACAATCGGCCAGCTGGTGGAGCTGGCAAACGCCGACCCGCGCCGGGGCGTCGGTCACTCGCGCGAGCTCACCAGGATCACGCTCGACGCCGATGCCATGCTGCACCTCGACGGCCTCGGCCTTGACGACCACTCGGTGCCTGCCGCCGGTCAGCAGGTGACGCTGCGCCGGAACGCGAACCTGTCCACCGGCGGCACCAGCCGTGACGTCACCGACCTCGTGCACCCCGAGGTCGCGGACATGTGCCGCCGCGCGGCAGCGGTCGCCGGCCTGGACATCTGCGGTATCGACCTGCGGCTGGCGGACATCTCACTGCCGCTGCGCGACCCGGCCGGGCACGGGCCGGCGCAGCCGGGAGGCGTACTCGAGCTGAATGCCTGCCCGGGACTGCGGATGCACCTGTCGCCCACCGAGGGCAGGCCGCGCGACGTCGCGAGTGCGGTGCTCGACAGCCTGTACCCGGCAGGAGCGCAGGCACGCGTGCCGGTCATCGCGGTGACCGGCACCAACGGCAAGACGACCACGGTGCGGATGATCGAGCACGTGCTGCGCCACAGCGGGCTGCGCGCCGGGATGTCCTGTACCGACGGCGTGCACATCGGCGGCCGCCTGGTGTACTCGGCGGACGCGTCCGGCCCGCGGTCGGCGGAGATGGTGCTCGACGATCCGGGCGTCGAGGCCGCCGTCCTGGAAACCGCGCGGGGCGGCATCATCCGGCGCGGCCTCGGTTACGACCGGGCCGACGTCGCGGTCGTCACTAACATCACCGCCGACCATCTCGGCGACGACGGCATCGACGACATGGACGAGCTGATCCACGTGAAGGCGCTGGTGGCCGAGGAGATAACCGACGGCGGCTCGGTGGTGCTCAACGCCGACGACCCCGCCGCCGCCTCGCTCGCCCGCCGGCCGGCGGTGCTTCGGCACGACCCGGTGGTCAGGCTCTTCGGCCTGGATCCCGCCGCCGCGGCACTGCGCGCGCACCGCCAGTCCGGCGGGCTGTGTTACGAGCTGTCCGACGGCCAGCTCACCGAGACCGAGCGCGGCGAGCGGCGGCCGATGCTGAGCGTGGCCGACCTGCCTGGCGCCTTCGGTGGCCAGGCCCGGCACGTGGTGGCCAACGCGCTGGCAGCCGTCGCCGCCTGCCGGGCGATCGGCGTCAGCGCCAAGGACATCCGCAGCGCGCTGCTGACCTTCACGCCCGAGGACGCCAATCCCGGCCGCGGCAACATCTACCGGGCCGGCGCCAGCCCGGTCGTCGTGGACTACGGCCACAACGCGGCGGCCCTGGCCACGGCCGGCCAGTTCGTCGCCGAGGTCTGGGGCGGCGAGCCGGTAGCGGCGCTGACGCTGCCCGGTGACCGGCGTGACGACCTGCTGAGCCAGACGGCCGAGGCCGTGGCCGCCCGCTTTTCGAAGGTCGTGCTGTACGAGGATGCCGACAAGCGGGGCCGGGAGCCGGGTGAGATGCTCACGCTGCTCGGCGACGCGCTGTGCCGGGCCAGGCCCGGCATCGAGTGTCAGGAAGCGGAGAACCCGGCAGACGCGCTGCGGGCGGCTCTTGCCATGGCCGGCGGCGCGCCCGTGCTGCTGGTGTACGAGAAGCTCGCGCTGGCGCACGACGCGCTGCTCGCGGTCGGGGCGCAGCCGTGGCCCGAGGCATCGCGCACCGGCTCGGCCGAGTCCGTCGTCGCGACGGCCGAGAACATGACGCACGAGCTGGCCAGCGCGATCGGCGCCGGGATCGCCACGGCGCCGCCCGCGCGCGGCGGCGTGGTCCTGGCCCGGGACGCCGGCCCGGCGGCGGTCGCCAGCCCGCGCCCCGGCCCGGCCTGCGACTGTGAGCCCCCGGCCGCGGCCGCGCTGCCGCGCGCGCCGGCCGGCGACGCGTCGGCCGACTACGGCCCGGCGTGCGGGTGCCGCCCGGCCGGGTCCTGATCCCGGCCGGCGGACGGCACCGGCGGCGCGGTCCACAGCGGCGTGACGTCACGGAACGGGTTCTCGCACGGCCGTCCGGCGGCGACGCGCACGACCGGGACGCCGCTGCCGGGCAGGCAGACCGTCATCGCTGACCGGGTGCCGTAGTCCCGCGTGTGGACGCACGGCGCGGAGATCTCCGCCGGCCAGGCGCGGCCGGTGTCGTCGGCGCGCGGCTCGGGCACGGCCGGCTGGTGGATGCGCAGGACCGCGTCGAGCGCCTGCTGCGTGCCTGCCGGTCCCTGGTCGGACTGCGCGGCCCGGCCGCGGCTGACCAGACGGCGCACCAGGTCCGCCTTGGCCGAGGGCGCGCGCAGCGGCGCGTTCTCCAGGATGTGAACGCCGGCGCCGAGCTCCTCGACCTCCGGCCCGGTGCCGCCGGCGAAGCCGACCGAGTACAGCGTGTGCCGGTCCGCCACGAGCATCCAGCACGGGTTGTACTGCACCGGCCGCAGCTCGCCGCGCAGCGCCGTGACCGCCGCGCCGGCCGTCTTGTACGCGGCGAAGGCCAGCGGCAGCTCGCCGCGTGACTTCTTGCTCGGGTCCCGGCCCGCCGCCGACGGCTGATTGGTCAGCCCGGCCACGACGCCGTGCTCGTTCACCGCGAGCCAGGTGCCGCCCGCCAGCTCGTCCCGCCCGCCGAGGATGCGCGGGCCAGCATCCCGGAGCACCGTCATCGCGACCGCGGGCCGGTCGAGTCGCTCGTCGCGGTTGGCCGCCATCATCAGCGGCGCGCCCGGCACCACCTGAAACAGCGCGATCAGCAAGCACACGTGCCGACGCTAGCCGACGGTGCCGGCTCGGCCGTGCCCGGCTGCGGGATCGCGGTCCGCACCAGCCGGGCACTGGCCGGCGTTTCAGGTCAGCACCCGGCGGACCCGCCAGGTCGCGACTCCCCCGAGGCCCGCGGCGAGCGCGAGCAGCGTCGCTGTCTCGATCCACTGGAGCGGCCAGAAGTTACGCGCTGGCTGGTACTCGAGCATCTGTGTGAGGTGCTGGCCGAAGATCCAGGCCTCGCACTGCGCCTGGCTGCCCTTCGCGCACACCGACGACGAGCCGGGCAGGTAGAAGGCGTTGCCCGCGGGCGTGACCGTGTAGTTCCTGGTGACCCACGCGCCAGGCAGGCGCGGCGTCCCCGGCTGATTGACGGCGATCGCCACCCCGCCCGAGCGCGTCACCAGCATGCTGTTCAGCCCCTCGAGCGTCACCGGCGCAGTGGCCCGATCCGGCGTCAGCAAGTGCGGCCGAACGAAGTTTGGCCAGAGGACCTGCAGCACCACGACCAGCCCGATCGTGATGGCCATCGCGGCGATGGTCCGGCGCACGAGGATCCCGGCGACGACGCCGGTCACGAACGCGAGCGCCGCCCACGCTGCCGGGGCAACGCCCTGGGCCATGAACATCGGCGTCGTGATCCGGGTGAACTGGCTGAGGTTGTCGGGGAACCCGCCGGCCGCGTTGATGGGTCCCGCCCACCAGCTGAACAGCAGGCTCACGACGCCGGCGGTCGCGATCGTGGCGAGCCCGACGACGCCTAGCTTCGCCGCCATCCACCGGGTCCTGGTCACGTCCTGGCTCCAGGCAAGCCGGTACGTGCCCGTCTCGAGCTCGCGGGCGACCAGCGGCGCGCCCCAGAAGGCGCCGGTGACCGCGGGCAGGGCGAGCAGGACGAGAATGCCGGTGAAGTAGAGCGCCGGGTACACCTGGTCGGCCTTCACCGCGTTGAAGAACGCCTGCGCCAGCGCAGGGCAGCCCGGCCGGCTGCCGCAGCCGGGCAGCCCGCTCGCGTCGTACAGGCGGGCCAGGTGCGGCCCGGTGTACCCGTAGGCGGCGGCCAGCACGACGATCGCGGCGGCGGCGGCGATCGCCTGAGCCCGGAACTGACGGAACGCGAGCCAGGTCATCGCGCAGCCTCCGCCCCGTTGCCAGCCGCCGACTGGTGGCAGGCGGCGTTGCCAGCCGCCGACTGGTGGCAGGCGGCGCTGCCGCCTGCCCGGCTCAGGTACGCCAGTACGAGGTCTTCCAGGTCCGGCGCTGGCACTGCCCAGGCCGGATGGCGGGCGACTGCAGCGGCCCTGACCAGCACAGTCGTCTGACCGAGGCCGCGCGCAGTGCTGATGATCTCCGCTTCGCCGGCCAGCGCGCGCACCTCCGCATCTGGCCCGGAGAACTTGTGATGGCCGGCCAGCAGCTCGGCCACCGGCCCGGCCACCTGGATCCGGGCCCCCACGAGCACGACCAGGTAGTCGCAGATTCGCTCCAGGTCAGACACGAGGTGCGAGGACATGACGACGGACATCCGGGTGCCCGCCGTCGCGTCGGCCAGCCGTTCGAGGAACTCGCGGCGCGCGAGCGGGTCGAGGCCCGCCACCGGCTCGTCAAGGATCAGCAACTCCGGCCGCCGGGCCAGGGCCATGGTGAGGGCCAGCTGGGCACGCTGGCCGCCCGACAGGCTCCCGGCCTTGTGCCGAGGATCCATCTTCAGCTCCCGGATGCGGTCCGCAGCCAGCTCCGGGTCCCAGCGTGCGTTCATGTGCCGGCCCATCCGCAGGTGGTCGGCGACCGAGAGCCCGGCGTACACGGGCGTCTCCTGGGCCACGAAGCCGACCTTCCGGAGCTGGCCGGCGCCCTGGCCAGGTGCGCCGCCGAGAACCCGGATGCGGCCGGCAGTGGGCCGCAGCATCCCGGTCGCGAGGTTCAGCAGGGTCGTCTTGCCTGCTCCGTTCGGCCCGACGAGGCCTGCAATGCACCCGGCCGGGATGTCGAGGGTGCAGTCCCGCAGCGCCCAGGTGGAGCCGTAAGCGCGGCCAAGATTGCTGGCCTCGATGGCGGCGCCGGTCCCGGCCGCGGCCGGGTCACGGCCGCCGGGCGAGCCGGGGAGGAGCCTGTTCATGGCGAGCCTCACTCTCAGGTGATATCGGAGGCCGGGCTATCCGGCGTTCGTCACGCTAGGTGAGCGCGCCGGGACCGGAACAGACGCCTGGGCGGCGTCTTGCCGGTGTACCTACGTACACCCGCCTTCCGGGGCGCAGCGCCACTGCACGGCCCCGGGCCAGCACGGGAGACTGGTGTCTAGCCCCTGCAGCGCGATCCAGAGGAGAACCGGATGAGCGGCACGGACAGCGCGCCGGCGCCGCGCGCCGCGCATAACGGCCTGCGAGCACATGTCCGCCGGTCTGCCGCGGGCTGCTGGCATGCCCTCGCGTTCTCCGGACTGCTGCTGCTCGGCCTCGGGCCGCTGCTCGCGGCGCTGCTGGTGCCCGTCGAGATCCAGCAGGTCGCCCTGTGGCTGGCGGGCACGCACCCCGCGGGCCCGGTTCTGACCCAGGGAACCGGCGCGATGCCCGCCGTCCTAATCCTGTGCACCGTGGTGTACCTGCGCTGGCTGGCGGACACGACCAGGCGGCTCGCGGGCCGCTGGTGCGGCGTGCATATCGCCCGTCCGTACCGGCCCGCACCGCGGCAACCCGGCATCCGGCGCCGGGTCAGCTGGCTGGTGACCGACCCGGCCACCTGGCGTGACCTGCTGTGGGTCGCGGTGAACGCCGTCGCTGGCACAGTTATCGTCCTGGTCCCGGCGGCGATGGTGGTGTACGGGCTGACCTTCGCGCTGCTGCCTGCCCTGGGCGTGCCGGCCTGGAATCTGCCGTACGTCGGCATGGCGGTTATCCGGGGTGCGGGCGGCATCCCGCTCGGCCTGGCCCTGATCGCCGCGGGACTCTGGGCCGCCCCGCGGGTACTGCCCGGCTACTGCTTGCTGGGCCGCCGGGTACTCGGGCCTACCCGCAGGAGCCAGCTCTCGGTCCAGCTCGAGCACCTGGCCAGGACCAGGTCTGACACCGTCGGCGCGGGCGCGGCGGAAATGCGCAGAATAGAGCGGGACCTGCACGACGGCGCTCAGGCCAGGCTCGTGGCGATGGGCATGACGCTAGACGCCATCGGGCAGCACCTGGACACGAACCCAGCGGCCGCCAGGGCGCTGCTGGCTGATGCGAAGGCATCCTCGGTCCGGGCACTCTCGGAGCTGCGGGACCTGGTCCGCGGTATCCACCCGCCGGTGCTGGCCGACCGGGGGCTGGCCGAGGCGACGCGGGCACTGGCCCTGGACTGCCCGCTGCGCGTGCACGCCTCGTCCGAGCTCGACGGCCGCCCGCCGGCGCCGGTGGAGTCAGCTGCGTACTTCGCCGTCAGTGAGCTGCTCACCAACGCGTCAAAGCACGCCGGCGCCCGCGAGGCCTGGATCGAGCTCCGGCACGAGGCCGGGCACCTGCGGATCAGCGTCGGCGACGACGGCCGCGGCGGGGCGGATCCGGCCGGCGGCACCGGTCTGCGCGGCATCGAGCGGCGCCTCGCCGCCTTCGACGGCGTGCTGGCCGTTTCCAGCCCGGATGGCGGCCCGACCGTCGTCAGCCTGGAGATACCGTGCGCGTTGTCATAGCCGAGGATCTCTTCCTGCTGCGGGACGGCCTAACCCGGCTGCTGACGGCCCACGGCTTCGACGTCACCGCCGCGGTGGAGACCGGCGACGACCTGCTCGCCGCAGTACTCGGCGCGAAGCCAGACGTCGCCATCGTCGATGTCCGGCTGCCGCCGACGTTCACCGACGAGGGCCTGCGGGCCGCGCTCGCCGCCCGCCGCGAGCTGCCCGGTCTCCCGGTGCTGGTGCTTTCCCAGTACGTCGAGCAGCTCTATGCCCGCGAGCTGCTTGCCGACGGCAGCGGGGGTATCGGCTACCTCCTCAAGGACCGCGTCCTGGACAGCACCGAGTTCGCCGACGCGGTCCGGCGGGTCGCTGCCGGCGGCACCGCGCTGGACCCCGAGGTCGTGGCCCGGCTCCTGGCGAGCAACACCGGGAACGGCGCCATTTCCGCGCTGAGCCCCCGCGAGCGTGAGGTTCTGAGCCTGATGGCAGAGGGCCGGTCGAACTCGGCCATCGCGCAGCGGCTGGTCATCACCGAGCGCGCGGTGGCAAAGCACACCGCGTCGATCTTCCTCCGGCTCGGCCTGCAGCCCTCCGACGACGACAACCGCAGGGTGCTCGCGGTCATCGCCTACCTCGGCCGCTGACCGGGCCCTCGCTCTGTTACTCCGACCGACGTACTACGCTTGACGTAGTATGCGCGACGTACTATCGTCCCGTGTAGTACTCATCGCCCGGGAGGGGGCAAGCTGACGTGAGCGACGACCGCGGCCGGTGGGCCGACCCCTCGTTGCTGGTGCTGGCCAGCCTGGCGGACGGCCCCAAGCACGGCTACGCGATCACCAGGGACGTGGCGGCCCAGCTGGGCGTCCAGATGGGCCCCGGCACCCTCTACGGGGCGATCGCCAGGCTGGAGGAGCGCGGCCTCATCGAGGCGCTGCCGCAGCAGGAGCGCCGCCGGCCATACAAGATCACCGCGGCCGGGGCCGCCGAGCTGGCGACCGCGGCGGCCCGGATGCGGGCGGTGGCCGACCTCGGGCTGAGCCGGCTCGCCGGCGGGCGGGCGGCGACAGCATGACCGCATCCGACCCGCTGCTGGTCCGGGCCGTCCTGAGCCTGTATCCGCGGTCCTGGCGGGACCGTTACCAGGACGAGTTCGCCGGCCTGCTGACCGACCTGCTGGCCTGCTCGCCGCGCCGGGCCAGGATGCGGCTGATCCTGAACGCCGCGTTCGGCGCGGCGGATGCCCACCTCAACCTCGGCGGAGGAAAGGCAGTGACCGACCGTATCCGCAGTTCCATCGGCGTCATGATCTGCGCCCTGGTCGTCTTCGCCATCGCCGGCGCGGGCTTCCAGAAGATGACCGAGGACCCGGCGTTCACCGCTGCGGCCAGCCAGCACCCGTCCGTCGGCACGTCGTTCAGCGTGCTGCGCGGCGCCGCGGTGGCGGCGGGGATCATCGTCGTACTCGCGGCCATCCCGCTGATCTGGACCGTCATCCGGCAGGCCGTTCGCAGCCGGCGGCCGATCCTGTTCCTGTGGCTCGCGCTGCCCCCGGCGGCGATCGCCGCGTGGATCGGAGTCGTGAAGCTCATCATGGCGCTGTCCCCGCGCCCGCGGGCCCACGCCACCACCAGCGGCGCCGAGATCGCGATCGTGATCGTGCTCGGGACCGCGGTCGCGGCGCTGTGCGCCTGGTCGACGCTGCGGGCACTGCGAGCGACGGAGCTGCCTGCCCGGCTGCTGCGGGCCGAGGTAATGCCGATGATCGCCGTCGTCGCGTGCATGGCGGCGGTGACGATCATGGACCTGAGCTGGGGTCTCGCGGTGCGGGCGAGCGATGCCCCGCTGTTCCACAGCAGTAACGGCGGCCTGCTCGCCACGTCGCTGCCGCCGAGCTGGCTCATCGGCCTGATCGTGCTGTCCGGAGCGACCGTCGTCGCCGCCCGTGCGACCGCACGG
>Ga0335078_10015851_pt1 | contig 11186 bp, 10 predicted proteins | sample Lox_Sample_32_FD_206711 | JGI IMG/M metagenome (GOLD analysis project Ga0335078, IMG submission 206711) | Soil microbial communities from Loxahatchee National Wildlife Refuge, Florida, United States - Lox_Sample_3.2 | ecosystem: Environmental > Terrestrial > Soil > Wetlands | place: USA...
CCCGCTGGCCCTCCGTTTCAGAACTCTCTGGTCAATGAGAACGCGGCGAGGCCGTGGGGCATCGCCGATGTCCCACTGACCTACGATCCACCCGTGCGGTCTCCCGCCGATCTGAAAAACGTCCGCGAGCCGCGCGCGGATGGTCCGGATTTTGCGGTCTGCTGGGAACAAGCCGATCCGCCTCATCGATTGCCGCATCTTGCAGGAATTCCGATTGTGGTCGTCACGACGGAGGCGTCGTACCATGCGTTTTACGACCACTGCACGGTTAAGTACCTCACGCAGGCCGGAGTCCACAACACTTTCTTGCGCCTGGAGAACGAAGGCATCCACGGCAACGGGCACATGGTGATGCTCGAAAAGAATAGCGACCAGGTTGCCGCGCGTATTCAAAAATGGATCGCGGCAAACGTGAAGTAGCTACTCCAAGTGCTTGTGGAACCGCTGCACGCTGAGCGACAGGATGATCACGCCGAATACAGCCAGCGCCAGCATCTGCGGCCACAACGTTTCCATTCCCGACCCCTTCAGGAAAATGCCGCGCACGATCTCCATGAAGTAGCGCATGGGATTGAGAAACGTGAAATATTGCACGATCGTTGGCATGTTGCGAACCGGGAAGGTAAATCCGCTCAGCATCATGAACGGCTGAAAGAACAGGAACGTCGACATGTTGGCCTGCTGCTGGGTTTTCGAGATCGTGGAAATGAATAATCCCGCGCCGAGGCTGGTGAGGATGAAGAAGAACGCCGCCAGGCACAGCGTTCCGAAGTTGCCGGCGAACGGAACGTGGAAGATCAGCAGCGATGCTGTAACCACCAGCACCATGTCCCAGAAGCCGATCAGCACGAACGGCAGTGTCTTGCCGAGAATCAGCTCCACGGGACGAATCGGCGTCACCATCAACTGCTCCATGGTGCCGATTTCTTTTTCCCGCACCACCGCCATCGCCGTGAGCGAAAGCGTCACCAGCATGATGATGTTCACTACGACTCCCGGCACGAAGTAGTTGCGGCTGCGCAGATCGGGATTGAACCACACCCGCGTTTCCGAATCCACTTGCGGAACCGCGGCCCGGAGGGCCCCGTGCGACGCCATCGTTCCAGCCACCAGTTGCATCCTTTGCCGCTGGTTCATCACCTCGTTGGAATAGCGCTGGATCGTTTGACTCGCGTAAGCGGAGACGATGGACGCCGTATTCGAATTAGTTCCGTCCAGTAACACCTGCACGCTGGTGGTGCGTCCGCGCTCCAGGTCACGCGCGAACCCGGGCAGAACGCGCACCACTCCATCGACCTTGCCCCGATCCAGCAAGCCCTGCATCTCTTTTTCGCCCGCGGGGTTCGCGACGATCTGGAATCGCCCCGAGCCTTCGAATTGCGATTCCAGCTCCCGGCTCTGTGGAGTGCGGTCCTGATCCATCCATGCGATTCGCGCCGAATCCACGTCTAGATTGGCAGCGTATCCGTAGATCAATAACTGGATCAGCGGAGGCATGAACAGCATCACGCGCATGCGTGGCTCGCGCAGTGTTTGCAGAAATTCCTTGCGAATCATGTGACGAAGCCGCTGTCTCATAGCATTACCGCCTTTATCAGGCCACCTTCTGGCGAACCTTCCTGGCCGCCAAGTAAAACATCGCCACCCCGTAGGCGATCAGCAGAAGCATGTCGAACCACAGGATCTCCAGTCCGATTCCCTTGAGGAAGATTCCTTTGACGATGTCGATGAAATAGCGCGCCGGCACGAATAGCGCCACGAACTGGATCACCACCGGCATGTTCTGGATCGAGTAAATAAATCCCGAAAGCAAAAACGCCGGCAGAAATGACGTAAGCGTGCACAACTGATACGCCGCAAGCTGATTGCGATTGACGGCGGAAATCAGGATTCCCCACGCCAGCGCGCCGAACAGAAAAATGCAGGATGCCACGAAAAGCAGAACCGGATTGCCTTTCATCGGAACTTTGAAGATCACCATGCCGACGAACAAAGACATCAGCATGTCCACAATGCCGAGCACGAAATACGCCGACAGCTTGCCCACCGCCAGCTCCACCGCGCGCACCGGCGTCGAGAGCAATTGTTCCATCGTGCCGTTCTCCCACTCGCGCGCGATGGTCAGCGACGTCAGCATCGCCGCGATGATCATCAGAATCACTGCGATCAAGCCGGGTACGATAAAGTTTCGCGAGACCAGGTCCGTGTTGTACCAAACGCGGACGCGTGGATCGATCGGAGGTTGAATCACTCTCCCGGTCCGCGCCATCTCCGCATCTTCGCGCCTGCGCTGCGCGTAGCCTTGAATCATGCCTTCGGCGTAGCCCATGGCGATGGAAGCCGTATTCGAATCGCTCCCATCGAGCAAAAACTGGACGTTCGCTGTTTTACCCAAAGCCAAATTACGCGAGTAATCGTCCGGGATCACCACACCCAGCAAGGCTTTGTTCGAATCCACATTTTGCTCGACCGGCTTGTAGCCATGCACCTCGCCGACGATCTGAAAATAGCGTGAGCCGCGGAAGTCCTTGATCAATGCCTGGCTCACGGAACTGTTGTCCAGATCGTAGATCACGGTGGGAATCCGGTCTACGTCCAGGCTCAAGGCGTAGCCGAACAACAGCAGCATCATGAGCGGCTGCGCGAGAGCGGCGATCAGACTGCGCGGATCGCGCAGGATGTGCAGCACCTCTTTGCGATACACGGCGCGCGTGCGGCGGAAGTTCATGCGGCGTTCTTCTCCTCACGCTCGATCAGGCTGACGAACACGTCTTCCATCGTGGGCAGGATCGGGTCCAGATGGACGATCTTGATTCCTGCCGGATCGAGTGCCGCGCGTATCACGGCCGTACCCTTAGCGGTGTCAGCCACCTTCACGTGCAATCCGCCGCCGAAAACCGCGACATCGAGAATTCCTTCCCGGTCCGCGAGCGCGGCAAGGCTGCCCATCAAATCCGAAGACTCCAGATACAGTAAATTTCCCGAGCCCAGCGATTCCTTAAGCTCCGCGGGAGATCCCAGCGCGATCACACGCCCTCCGTACATCAGCGCGATGCGATGGCAATATTCGGCTTCGTCCATGTAATGCGTGGTAACGAAAATCGTGTGCCCGGCCCCGGAAAGCTGGTAGATCAGGTCCCAGAAATTTCGCCGCGCCATGGGATCGACTCCGCTAGTCGGCTCATCCAGGAACAAGACCGGAGGCTCATGTAGAATCGCGCAGCCCAGCGCCAGCCGCTGCTTCCAGCCGCCGGAAAGCAGCCGCGTGAGGGTGGAACGCCGGTCCTCCAATCCCGCCATCTTCAGCACATAGTCGCGACGCGCCTTCAACGCGTCCGGCTTCACGCCGTAGATACCGCCGAAGAAAACGATGTTCTCTTCGACCGTCATGTCGTCGTACAACGAAAACTTCTGCGACATGTACCCGATGTTGCGCCGGATGTCCTCGGCTTCGGTGGCGACATCGAATCCGCCCACGGTGGCCCTCCCCGAGGTCGGCGCCAAGAGGCCGCATAAGATGCGAATCGTCGTCGACTTCCCCGCGCCGTTCGGTCCCAGAAAGCCGAAGATTTCCCCACGTGGAATTTCGAGCGACACGCGATCCACGGCAACAAAGGTCCCGAAACGTTTGACCAGATTCTCCAGCACTACGGCCGGACCGTGCGCCTTAGGCGGCATCGGGAGTCTCCTTCCGCTGCTGCTCCTGCTTCTGCTCTTCGTGCCGGACCATCGCGATGAACACATCCTCAAGAGACGGCGCGATGCGTTGCCAGGTGAATGGAATTACGCGGTTCAAGTCTTCGGCGGATGTGCGGTGAACATCGACGTAAAGCCGCAGGAAAGCTCCCGTCGGCTGAACTGCAAGAACCCCCGGCTGCTTCTCCAGAACATCGCGCAGTTTATGACCCGCGGCTGTCTCGCCGGCGACGTTCTCGATGTTGTAATAGGCGTGGTCCCGATCGTTGCGCAGCGCGGCGGGTGTATCGCAGTGGATTAAGCGGCCTTTGTGCATCATGCCAACCCGATTCGCTCGCTCTGCTTCATCCAGGTACGCGGTCGCCACGAACACCGTGAGGCCGTCGCGAACCAGCGAGTACAAGATTGCCCAGAAATCGCGCCGCGAAACCGGATCGACGCCGTTGGTCGGTTCGTCCAGAAACAACACGCGAGGCTTGTGCAGAAGCGAGCACATCAGGGCCAGTTTCTGTTTCATTCCGCCCGAAAGTTTTCCGGCCGGGCGCGCTCGAAACGGCTCCAGCCGGGTCATGCGCAGAAGTCTCGCGGTCAGCTCATCCCGTTCTCGTCCGGTGATTCCGTACAGATCGGCATAGAAGAACATGTTCTCGTCGACGGTCAAGTCCGGATAGAGCCCGAACTTCTGCGCCATGTATCCGAGCTGGTCGCGAACCTGATCCGGCTCCTTGACCACATCGTGCCCGGCAACCTCGGCCGAGCCTTCGGTCGGATCCATCAAGCTGCACAGCATCCGCAGAGTTGTAGTTTTACCCGCGCCGTCGGGTCCCACCAGACAGAAGATCTCGCCCTCTTTGATCTCGAAGTTGACGCGATCCACCGCCGTCAGCGCTCCGAAGCGCCGAGTAACGTTGTTGGCGCGGATGATGCTCATAACTGAATTTCAGCATCGACGGGCATGTTGTCTTTCAGCTCATGCTCTTTGTTGTCGACGTCGATCTTGATGCGGTAGACCAGCTTTACTCGCTCTTCCTTGGTTTGAATCTGCTTGGGCGTAAACTCCGCTTGCGAGGAAATGAACGAAATCACCCCCCAATACGCCTTGCCTGGGAACGAGTCCGTGGTCAGCTTCACCTTCTGCCCCAGCTTTATGCGGCCCAGGTCCGTTTCGTTGATGTACGCGCGCAGCCAAGGATGTTCCAGATCGCCGATGGTGACGACGGTCGTGCCAGCAGCAAGAACCTCGCCGGGCTCGGCTGCTTTCACCAGCACCACGCCGCTGATGGGCGTGTAGATCTCGGTATCGGAAAGCTGTTGTTGCGAGATACCCGCCTGCGCTTCTGTCCGTTCAATTTCGGATTGTCTCTGACCCAGTTCCTGCTCACGCCGCTTCACCTCCAATCGATTCGCCTCCGCGGTTTTGACGGCGGCCTGCGCGCGCGCCACATCCGCCCTCGCTGCCGCGATGTCCTCTTTGCGCGGGCCTTCTTTCACCAACGAATACTTTTCTTGCGCCTGGTGCAGCATGGCGGTTGCGCTGTCGAACTTGGTGCGCGCCTGATCGTATTGCTGCTTGGAGATGTCGTCATTTTTGAAAAGGGTCTGCATGCGGTCCCAATCGGAGCGCGCGAATTCGAGCTGTGCGGTAGCGTCGTTCACCGCCGCCGCTGCCTGTTGAATGTCCTGCGCCCGGCTGCCGTTGAGCAGCTCATCCAGCTTCGCCTGCGCCTGATTCAACTCCGCCTGCCGGGCCGCGATATCGCTCTCCAGCGTCGATTTCTGATATTCGATCGACGTCATCAATTGGTCGTAGTTGGACTTCGCGCCGATCACCTGGGCCTTGTCGCGCAGGTTCTGCCTTTGCAGCTCCACCGGATCCAGGCGCGCGATCAGATCGCCTTGCTTGACCCAATCGCCTTCATCGACGCGCCGTTCAATCAGACGCCCCGCCGTCTTGAAGGACATGTCTACTTCCGTCAACTCCAGGTTTCCGGAGACCATGATGGTGTTGCCCTTGGGAGTAAATGCGCCCGTGTACCACAGGTAACCGACCGTCCCCACGGCCACGATCAGCAGAATAATAATCAGTCTTTTCATTGGTTCACGTACTCCGTGATGGTACCCGTGGCGGTCGCCAAATCGATGCGAGCCAGGTTGTAGTTGAAAAGCGCGGCGATCCGGTTGTCGCGCGCGCGATCGAGGCGCGTCTGCGCGTCGGTGACCTCGATGGAATTGGTGACTCCGGCCTGGTACCGGCGTTCCGCTTGCGCGACTTCGTTTTGCGCGAGCGTCAGTCCGTCTTCCGCCGTCTGCACCTGCGCTTTGGCCGAGCGGAAACTATCGAGTGCCAGCCGAACATCCAGCTCGATCTGCTGTTCCAAATCTCGCGTGCGGGTCTTCTCTTGGCGGTACTGAGAGAGGCTCTCAGCGGTTTGTGCTTCCCTTCGAAATCCGTTGAACACGGGCACCTTCAGTTCGATTCCGACGTCGCGCGTCGCTCGCGAAGTGTCCGGCGCGAGCCCAATCGCGCCGTAATTGCCGAACGCCACCGCGGACGGCAGCCGCGCAGCGGACACCGCGCCATAGTTCAACCGCGCGACTTCCTCATGCTGCTGCTGCGCCTTCAATTCGGCGCGCTGGCCGCGAGCCTCTTTCAAGGAGTCCTCAAGCGTGGCGACGTTCACCTCGGCGTAGGACAGCTTGTCGCTCAGCTCCACGTTCGCGTCCAGATTCAATCCCATCGCTCGCAGAAGCTGAAGCACGGCGCGCCGCCGGTCGTTATCCGCGACCAGCAGCTTCTGCTGATCGTTGGCGAGCTGCACCTGCGCCCGTGTCACTTCGATTCCCGTCCCGGTTCCCGCGTCCTTCTGCTGCTGCGCGAGCTTCAGCAGCGCGGTCGAAAGGTCCACGTCCGCGCGGGCGCTTTCGAGCGCGGCGTCCGCGCGCAGACTGGCAAGATAGGCCCGAGCCACTTGATCGCTCACTTGATCGCGCGTGGTGTTGAGATCCGCGTTCGATGCGCTCGCGGCCATTTTCGCGGCTTTGTATTTGCGAATATCCGAGAAACTGAAAACCGATTGTTGCGCCGAGGCGCGTGCGTCAAAAACGCTGAACGGCCCAACGAAGGATGGAATCGAGATGCCGGGGATGGTTGGGAAATTAATTCCGAAGGTCTTCAAATTGACGGTTTCGCTTTGCTCCTCGATCGTTCCATCCACGGTCGGAAGAAACGCTGACTTTGCTTCTCGCGCTTGCTCCTGCGCCTGTTTCACAGATTCCACGGCGAGAGCCACGCGCGGACTGCCCTCCGGCGTCAGAGCGATTTCGACGGCTCGTTTGAGACTCAGCTTCAGCGTGGCCGACGGCGTGGCCTCTTGCGCTGCGGCGAGCGAAGCTGCCATCAAAAACAAAAGGAGCGAACGCATCAAGTCTCTATCCTTTCCCCGCCATGACGGCCGGCTGCGGCGCTCGAAACCCCGCCGCCGCAAACGCGACCATCCGCTGGATTACGGCCGCGCTGTCCGATGTGTCGCATAAGCCGCCGCTGGTGACTGGGAGCGCTTGGTACCATCTCGCGTGATGAGCCATGATGCCAGCGACGAAGTGCAAGCGCCAGGCGACCTCCGCCCGCGTCAAATCGGGCAGGGCTTTATGAAATGCCTCCTGGAAGCGCTGCGAAACCGGCGCGAGGTGAGTCTTGAAAAATCGCTCGATAAACAGGTTCGGTTCGGACATCATCCTTCCCATCAGCGGCGCGACGTTAGCCAAGTCGAGTTCGAGCACCGGGCCAAGGAACGCGGTCAGGATCTCTTCGAGCGTGGGGTCCGGACCCGCGGCATCCAGCTTCTCCAATCGCCTTTGATTTACTGGACGGATAATACGCGCGATGACAGCGTCGATCAGGCTGTCCTTCGACTGAAAATGATAGTTGACCGCTGCCAGATTCACCTGCGCTTCAGCCGTGATATCGCGCAGGGATGTTGCCTCGAAACCCTTCATTCCAAATAGCTTCTCGGCGGCATCGAGGATTCGCCACTTGGTGTCGGGCTTCTCAGTCATACGTATGTTTGAATCATACGATTGATTTAATCGAGAGTCAATAGAGATTCCCGGTCAGAGAAACGCCGAGTGATCGTTAGCGGATTGCGCAGATCCGCGTTAGCATCAAACAGAGCACGTCGGCGTTAGCATCAACATACAGGGAGGGAGTAAAGTGTCAAATCGAATTTCGCTCTTTTTAGCATTGCTCGCGATTCCGGCCGCGCAGTCATTTGCCGCCGACGATGTGGTCTCCGCTGTTCACGGAACCGTGACCAAAGTCGACTCTGGCGCGAAAACGATCGCGGTGAAGACCGCCGACGGTACGGTTCAGACCTTTCACTACACCGGAAAGCTCGCGGTGCACGGAACCGAGGGAGGCGTTAAAGGTGTCACCGAAGGCTCCGAGGTCGTCGCCCATTACACCGTAAAGGGGACCGACAAGACCGCCGTCGAAGTCGACAAGCTGGGCAAAGGCGGTTTGAAGGAAACCGACGGCACCGTCTCATCGATTGACCGCGGAACGAAGACAATCGCCGTTAAGACCGCCGATGGCAGCGTCCAAACCTTCAAGTTGGCCGATCACGCCACCCAGGATGCCGGGAAGGACGTCGCCAAGGGCGCCGAGAAATCAGCCAAAGTTTCCGTGTACTACACCGAAGATGCCGGCAAGAAGGTCGTGCACTTCTTTGAGACTCACTGACGAGCCGGGAAACCCACTAAGGCGCTATTACTTGCTCTGTTCGGCTGCGTAAGCCTTGTCGAAGAACAGCAATTTGGGAACCTCAATCTGCGGCCCGAATTCGACCGTATCGCCCAGCACCATCGCCTTACCGTCGTTGGTCTTCATATTGTAGGCTTCCCACTTCGGCAAACCTTTGCCGTTCGGATCACCGGTGGCGATGAAGTTGGCCCAGTAGGACGTCATCATGTCGGATAGCTTCTTGTCCTCGTCCGTCCAGGCCGCGCCCCGGGGATTGCCATTCGCGTAACTGATCTCCGCCGTGTGCGTCGCGCCACGAGCTCCATTGCCCGGAGGCACGTGCGTGAAGTAATACACGTACGCCTTCTTGCCCTTTTTAGTTTGCAACTCAGCCCAGGTGCGCATGTGCCAGCCGACCTCATCGCGGCTGCGAGCCAAGCCCGATGCGGCGGCTTCCGCGTCGGTCGACGCCGGCCATAGCTTGAGAAAGTCCGGAGCGAGACTGCCAAAGGTTTGGTCGGCGCGCGTCTTGGCTTGCTCGGCGTTTACGTTGCCGCCACCGAAGAACGTACCCTCGTCGCGATTCGAACCGACCAGAATATCGACGTCGTTCTGCTTTCCCTTGGCGTAGATGATGGATTCATCTTCCGGAATCAGGTATCCGTCCACGATGACCCCGGCCTGCACGCCGCGCAGGTTCTGGCCGACCTCGGCGGTTGGCAGGGCCCGTAACTCGGCGATCGTGTGCGTTCCGGCCGCCGTCTTCCCCGCCGCTTCCACCTGTGCCAGGGTCTTCTGCTTGGCGATGCTCAAGCCCATCCACGCGCCGCTCTGCGCCATGGCGCGGACAAACAGGCCCTTGCCTTCGGGCGAGCCGACCATCGCGGAAACCGCGATCGCGCCGGCGGATTCGCCGTCGAGAGTAACTTTGCGCGGGTCTCCCCCAAAGGCCGCGATATTCTGATGCACCCACTTCAGCGCGGCGAGAAAATCCAGCATGCCGTAGTTGCCGGAAGTGTGATGCGCCGATTCGGCGGTCAGGTCCGGATGTGCGAAGAAGCCGAAGATACCCAAGCGGTAGTTGTAAGTAACCACCACGACCCCCTTCTTGGCCAGCGCCTCACCGTCATACCAGGAATCGGAACCCGAGCCGCCGGTGAAGCCGCCGCCATAGGTCCAAAGCATCACCGGCAGGCGATCTCCAGCCGATTTAGCTGGGGTCCATACGTTTATGTACAGGCAATCTTCACTCGGAGGAGGGTTGTTGCCTCTACCGGCTGCCGGCGGCAGCGCGGCTTTTGCTTGATTCGGAGCCTTCGCCTGATCTGGAGCCTTCCCGTTCCCGCGGCCTCCGCCCTGTCCACCTCGGCCACGGCCACCGCCGCCTCCGCCACCTCCGGCGGTGCACACCGGACCGAATTCCGTGGCCATGCGCACGCCTTCCCACTTGGCCGGCGGCTGGGGATCTTTCCAGCGCAGATCACCCACCGGCGGCGCCGCAAAGGGGATGCCTCTAAACACGCGAACGCTCGGATCCTTGGCGGAAGTGCCCTGGACGGAGCCGCTGTCCGTCTTTACAGTTTCCGGCAAGGCCGCCAGGGCCACGCCTGCCGCGATACATCCGAAGGCGAGAAGAGAGAATATTCGGTTCACAACAGCGCTCCTTGAGTTTGGCTATGAAGCTTCGGTCTCTATGAAGCTTACGTCCACCGGCGCGATTGTGCAACCGGCACGATCTTACTTAACCGCGGACAGGCCTTCGCTCATCTCGATCAGCGTCCCGAACGGATCCTGGAACACCGCGAACCCGGCGTTCATCTGCGCGTTCTTTCCGTTATAGGGACTATCGAGCTTAACGCCGCCGTCTTCCAGCTTCTTCACCTGCGCGGCCAAGTCTACGACTTCAAGTCCGATGCGGTCCCACGCGCGCCCCCGGGTCGCGGCCACCGGCCCTTTAGCTTGCTCGAACAGAATGCTGGAACCCGGAATGTTCGCGACCTTCTCATTCCCGTGTTTGACCATGTCCGCGCCGAAGTATTTCGCGTACCACGCTTGAGCTTCCGAAACGTTCGGCACGACCATCTTGATCGTGTCCGCCTGGATCGGTACGTTCAGCGATTTGTCTTCGGTGATCCGGACTTTGATCTTGTCCGGTGTCATCAAATAAACCTGCTTGCCCGACCCACCCGGCAGCGGCGTAATTCCCGCCGAAGCCCAGTGCGCGAGGGAGCCCTTGAGGTCCTTCACCGAAAAGCCCATGAAATCGAGCGAGGAACCTTCCGAGCCAAGCAGCTCCGGCGGCGGCGTTGGCGCAGGAGCCGGATTCGCTCCGCCGCGCCCTCTTCCTCCCGCGTTGTTGATCTCGAGAATCAGAAGGCCCGGAAACTTCATTAGGTTCAGACGGCCCGCGAACTGCGCCGGCACTCCGCCAATCGCCTGCCAGAACTTGTTCGCGGCTTCCACGTCCTTCGAACGAAGCACGTCGTGACCCGCGGAAATGCCGGCTTTGTTCGGAACGGGAAGCTGCGGGAAGACGGGCAGCGCCGCAAGCAATAAGGCGGAAATGAATGATGGTCTCATAACTTTTCGCCGATCATATCACGTCCAATCATTCATATCGCAGCTCATTCATACCTCAAAGCCTGGATCGGATCCACGCGGCTGGCACGCATCGCTGGAAGCCACACCGCGACCACGGCCACTCCAATCAGAATCAACGGAACGGTGGAAAACACCAGCGGGTCCCACGTCT
>Ga0335078_10015852_pt1 | contig 11186 bp, 13 predicted proteins | sample Lox_Sample_32_FD_206711 | JGI IMG/M metagenome (GOLD analysis project Ga0335078, IMG submission 206711) | Soil microbial communities from Loxahatchee National Wildlife Refuge, Florida, United States - Lox_Sample_3.2 | ecosystem: Environmental > Terrestrial > Soil > Wetlands | place: USA...
CAAAGCGTTTCGATCCGGACGCCTCGCTGCGCTACTTCAATGCCTATCTCGATCTGTGGACGAGCGCCGAAGCGGCCGGCTTTGACGGCATTTTCTTCAGCGAGCATCATTTCGGCGCCGCTTATTCGCCGTCGCCCAATCTTTTGATCGCTGCCGTGGCGCAGCGCACCAAAAAACTGCGGCTTGGCGTGATGGGAATGGTGCCGCCTTATCATTCACCGTGGCGGCTGGTCGAAGAGATCGGGATGCTCGATCATTTGACCGGCGGGCGGCTCGAAATCGGCACCTCCGCCGGCATTCCTCCCGAGATGGCGCAAGTCGGACTCAGCGTCGAGGAGGCGCGCGCACGCTACGACGAAGCGGTCGAGATTATCGACAAGGCGCTGGCCGAGCCGGTGATCTCCCACCACGGCAAGTTCTGGAACTTCGACAATCTGCGGCTGACGCCGCGAACCATCCAGCAGCCGCACCCGCCGAAATGGGTCACCGTCATCAGCGCCTCGTCGGCGCGCAAAGCGGCGCGCCGTGGCGCCAAAATCTCCACCGGCTTTCATCCGCAGGGCAAAGTGATCGAAATCTTCGATGCGTTTCGCGATGAAGCCGACAAGGTCGGGCGGCAAGTGGGAGCGGACGATCTTTGCCTCCGCCGCCAGGTGGTGATGCACGAAGATGAGAAGGCGTTAGCCAAGCGCCGGCGGGCGTATCAAGATTTCCTCAGGTTCGATCCGCGGGCCGACCTTCCCGACCGTCCGGCGCTCGACACGCCGTTGTCGCACAGTTTCTCCATCGGCGAGGAAGAGTTCATCGGCGGTGCGCCCGAGGCCATGGCCGAAGAGATCGCCCGCCAATGCCGGTGCGCCGGCGCCGGACATTTTGCCGGCTTATTCGACCGGTTCACTTCGCCAGCGCAAATGATGGATGTTTACCGCGAGTTTGGCGAGGTGGTGATCCCCAGCCTGCGCGCTGCGCCGGTCTGAGCCGCGCGGCTACGCTGGCGATGCGACCGGCGCCGCGGCCACCGCTTGGCCCGAAGCCAAGTACGCCCCGTGCAAGATTTCCGGATGCTGGCGCAATTCCTCGGAACTGCCGGCAAACGCGACGGTCCCGCGCTCCATGACATAGGCGCGTTTGGCAAGCGCGAGCGCCAAGGTCGTGAATTGCTCGATCAGTAAAATGCCAACGCCGCGCTGGGCGATGGCTTGGATCGTCTCGGCGAGCCGGCTCACGACTGACGGCGCAAGCCCAAAGGACAATTCATCGATCAGGAGATAGCGCGGCCGCGAAATCATCGCCTGTGCGATGACTACCATCTGCTTCTGCCCGCCCGACAGATTCTGCGCCGCCGTCGCCAACCGGCCGCGCAATTCCGGGAAGATGTCGAGCGCGGCCTCGACTTCCCGGTCGGCATCGCGCCGCGTGTGCATCAGCGCGGCGGCGGCAAGATTGTCGCGTACCGAAAGGCCAGTGAGCACGGGATGGCCCTCAAGCACCAAGGCAACACCGTGCCGGCGCACCGCGTCCGCCGACTGCCCCAAAAGGTCTACGCCGTCGCAGGACACCCGTCCGCGTAGCGCCGGCAGAATGCCGGCCATGGTAAGAACGAGGGTCGATTTGCCGGCGCCATTGGCGCCAAGCAGCGCCGTGATCTCGCCTGGCGCCACCTCGATCGAAACGTCGCGCAGCACCGGCCGACCGCCGCGCGCCACGAAGAGATTACCCACCTTCAGCGCGGATTCGGCCATCGCTTATTCGCGTCCCAGGTAAGCGTGGCGCACGACCGGATCGTCGAGCACCGCCCGCGTCGGTCCCATGGCGAGCCGCTTGCCGAAATCGAGCACCAGCGTCTCGACGCAGACCGAGGCGATGAGATCGGCGTCGTGGTCGATCAGCACGAGCTGGGTAGCGAACGCTGCGGGAATTTCGACGAGCAGCCGGCGCAGCTGTTCGGTTTCCGCTTCGTTGAGGCCCGCACCCGGCTCGTCCATCAGAATGACTTTGGGCCGTCCGATCAGAGTCTTGGCGATCTCGACCATGCGGCGGTCGTACAGATTAAGGTGCCGGCCGAGCACATTGCGGCGCGAGCTTAAGCCGACGAAATCGAGCGCGGAGGCGACCTCGCGCCGGGCGCTGGCGTAGTCAGCCGAGACATGATCCGCAACGGCCTGGATGTTTTCCATCGCGGTCAATTCGTCGACGACGAGCTCCTGCTGAAAAGTGCGGCGAAGTCCCAAGCTGACGCGGCGGCGCGGCGAAAGTCCGAGCAGCACGGCGTCGTTGAGCAGGATCGTTCCTTCGATCGGGGTCACGAACCCGGACAGCACGTTCAGCAGCGTTGTCTTGCCGGCGCCGTTTGGTCCGATCAGACCACAAATCGGCGCGCTAAATTGCGCTTCCAGCGCGTCTAGCGGCCTGATGCCGCCGAACCGCACCGTCAGCGCGTCGATCTTGATCATGATGCGCGCTGCGCCTGGAATTTGCCGTAGAGACGCTCGGCGAGAATGGTCAGCTGGCCACCGAGCCCGAGCGGATCGCGCAGCGCAAAGAGCAGGGCCGCGCCAAAGAGCATGAACCCGACATTGGTGTTGACGTTAAGGTCGATCAAGAGCGCCGGTATGAAGCGGGTCAATATACCGCCGAGGAAAGCGCCGAGCCAGACGTCATAGCCGCCGAGCAGCGTGCCGATGAAAATGACAATCGAATTCGTCGTCGGAAAAGCCGATGCGTCAAGCTGGCCAAACAGGCCGGCCAGCAAGGCGCCGGCAACACCGGCGAGAAATCCCGAAAGCGCAAACGCCCAGGCCTTGTAGAACACGATCCGCACGCCGGCGGCGACCGCCATCTGTTCGTTCTTGCGGATGAGCGCCCAGGCGCGTCCGGGCTTCGAGCGCCGGTGCGCCTCGACCAAGAAGATGCAAAGCACGGTGACGACGGCGACGAAGAGAAAGTAGGCGGTGTCGCTCGCGGCAAAGATCGGCCGCGCCATGTTGATGCGGTCGTTGCCGCTGGCGCCGACCTGGCCGAGAAAGCCGGGGCCGCCCACCGGAAAGCTAATCACGAAAACCAGGGTTTGAAACGCGCCCGCGAGCATCAACGTCACCAGCGCCAAATAAAGTCCGCGCATGCGCAGCGCCGGCAATCCCCAGATCATGCCGATCACCGAGGCGCCAACACCGCCGGCCAGTATGGTCACAAAGAACGGCGGGTGAATGTAGTGATAGACGCGCAGGCTCACCCAACCGCCGACGCCGACCAGGGCCCACTGGCAAAGCGTGACCAGACCGAGTTGTCCATACAGCAATGCGCAGCCGAGGACGGCGATCACCATGCAGTAGGCTTGGGTGAGGTTGGACAGCCAGTAACCGCCGCAGGTCGCCGCAATGATGGCCGAAACAACACCGACCACCGCGACGATGATGGCGGCGCGAATCCCCGGCGTAATTTCCGGCGGCACCATCAACCGCATAGCGTCGGCTTTCGCGATTTCGGTCATTCCCGCGCTCCGACGCCCTGACCCGCGCCGACGATCATCAGGAAGATCAGAGCGGCGATATAAGGTCCCGCGCTGCGCAAGTTGGCGATCTCGGGCGAGGTGGCGATCAGCAGGGCCTCGATTTGGCCGGCGACAATCCCGCCGATGAAGGCGCCCGATAATGACGACAAGCGCGCCATGATCGCCGCGGCGATCGCCGGAATGACGAGAAAAGTGAGCGTGCCGGCGTCAAGCCGATTGATGTTAGCAAGCAGAATTCCGGCGATGCCGGCAAATAGTCCGTTGATCAGCCAGGCGAGCGAGTCGATCTGGACCACGCGAACGCCGATGGCGGCGCTGATGTGACGATCACTGGCGAGCGCGCGCATGCCAAGTCCGATCCGCGTTCGGCTTAACAACAGTCCGATGCCGCCGGCCATCGCCAGTGACAGGCCGAGCGCGATCAGCCGCGTGTAAGAAAGCCGGACGCCGAACAGCACGACAAAGCTCAAGTCGGTCGGCAACACCAGACGGCGGGCGACGCCGACGCCCCAATACAAAGCCATGCCGCCGAACAGAAACAGCGCCAATCCCAGGGTGGCAATGGCGCGCACCACGCGGTCGCGATGCGCTAGTCGCGGCGCGAACACGCGGCCATAGGCGTAAGCGATGCCGGTCGAAACGGCGATGCCGATGATCCAGCTGACCGGGGCCGGAACGTCATCTTGCGTCAGCTGCCAGGCTAGAAACGCAGAGATGCCGCCGAATGCGCCAAAGGCGAAATTCAATGTGCCGGACGCACGGTACAGAATGACCAAGCCCACGCTGGACAGTGCATAGACGGCGCCGAGACCGAGTCCGGATGCGATGAAAGGGAGGTAGGGAAGAAGGAGTTGGCGGAGGAGCTCAAGGAAATTCATGGCGAATGCCAACCAATTGGCGTCGGCACGGTACCCCGCCCCACGCTCAAACGTTTCCCCTGACCGATCCTATAGGTGCGTCCGCGAGGTGTCAGCAAACATTGCGTCGCGGTGGCTGCCGGCCGGTGGGCTATAGCCACATCCGTGTCAGTTTGCTGCGCTCATTCCTGCGACCTCAATGGCCCTATGGGCAGCGGCGGCATGCATGCAATTGTTCGGCAATCGAACGCCAAGCCGCTGCTGTTGACTTCGCGGAGTGAACTGCGCACCCTTACAGATAAAGCGGAATAAACATTTGCTATCGGGCCGCTGCATGCCGGCCCGACCGGACGTGAGCCGACCTCGCAAACTCACCAAATCCGGCACACAACAGGGAGCACCCCATGAGCGGCGACGTGCGTTTCGATTTCATTCATTTCATGCACTACACGCACTTGCCCGAGGATCACAAGAAATACCCGTCGTTATGGGTCGACTTCCCGAACAGGCTTTTCGATCCCGAGCGTGGCCGCGCGCTTTACGAGCGTTATCTCTCCGAGTTGATACTCGCCGACAAGCTCGGCTTCGACGCCATCATCGTTAACGAGCATCACAACACTGCCTACAGTATGATGCCGGCGCCGAACCTGATCGCCTCGGCGCTCATCCCGCAAACCAAGAACGCGAAAATCTGCGTATGGGGCACGCCGCCCAATCTCGAATATCCCAACCGGCTCGCGGAAGAGTACGCCATGCTCGACGTTCTCTCCGGCGGTCGTCTGGAAGTGGCGTTTCCGCTCGGCACCGGCATGGAATATTGGGCCAATCCGATCAACCCGGCCACGGCGCGTCAGCGGTTTCAGGAATCGCTTGCCATCATCCTGCAAGCGTGGACGCAGGACGGCCCGACCAGATATTACGGCGATTTCTATACTTACCGTTACCTCAATCCTTGGCCGCGGCCGGTGCAGAAGCCGCATCCGCCCTGCTACATCGTCGGCACCGGCAGTCCGGAGACCATCGACATCGCGGCGAAGCTCGGCTTTGGCTACGCGTCAGTGTTCGTCACCAAACAGCGCGCGCGCGAACTCAATGAGAAGCTGCGGCGCACCGCGGCCGAATACGGACACCAGATGCGGCCCGAGCAGTTCCCGCTGCAGGTGATCACCTACGTCGCCGAAACCGAGGAAAAGGCGAGGGAGGAAGCGGTCGATCACATCCGCTATTTCTTCGAGGATGCGTTGCGCACGACGCCGACCTTTCTCGCTCCCCCCGGCTATCTGTCGGTGGAGCAATTAAAGATGCGGGCAGCGCTTGCCGACAAGCTGCACGGGAAGTTCAACTTCGACAACGTCAACGAATCATTCTTTGTGGCGGTGGGGACTCCCGATCAGGTCGTCGAGCGCCTGGAGGAATGGGGCGAGACGATGGGTACCAACCATTTCGTCTTTTTCGGCGCGCCCGGCAACATGCCGAACTGGAAGGTCGTCAAGAACATGAACTTTCTCGCTCACGAAGTGATGCCGCGAATGCGGGCGCGGGCAGCGTCGCAGCGCCGCGTCGCTGCCGAATAAGTGAAGAAGGAGTGATTGTTCATGGCGCGTCCTGATCCTTTGTCCGGCTTCAAACAGGAAATGCACACCGTCAACGGCGTGAAGACTGCAGTGCTGACTGGCGGCCGCGGCGAGCCGCTGGTGTTTTGGCACGGCGCCGGGGTTTGGCACGGCTTCGATTTCGCTCGCCCCTGGACCGAGAAATTTCGTGTCATCATCCCGTTTCATCCAGGCTTCGGCGCTTCCGACGACGCCCTGCCAATGAGCGATATGCACGACTATGTCATGCATTACCTCGACCTTTTCGATGCGCTCGGCCTCGACAAATTTCGTCTGGTCGGGTTCTCGCTCGGCGGATTCCTGGCGGCGAAATTCGCCGTCGAGCACGGCCACCGCTTGCACCGCCTCGTCCTCGTCGGCCCGGCCGGTCTGCGTGGCAAGGAGCAACCCAAAGGCGATTTGTTCACGCTGCCGCCCGAACAGATTCCGTCGCTGCTGGTCTCCAACTTCGACGTGATCAAGCCCTACCTGCCGGAAAATCCCAAGGACCTTGATTTCATGGGCGATCGCTATCGCGAAGGCGGGACGGTGGGGAAGCTCTTGTGGGAGCATCCCTACGACACGAAACTGCCGCGCTATCTCCACCGCCTCACCATGCCGACGCTGCTGGTCTGGGGCGAGGAGGACAAGCTCCTGCCGTTACAGAATGCCGAGCTTTGGCGGCGGCACATTCCCAAGGTGCAATTCCAAACCTTCAAGGGCGCGGGCCATCTCGTCCTCGACGAAAAGCGCGAGGCTGTGGACGCGGTGCAGCGCTTCTTGTCCTGATCCGGGTGCGAGCTATCTCGCTGCCCCGCAATATCCGGAAACTGGGCGCCGTTCGCGTCAGCCGGAATAATGTCGGGAAATGCCGGCGTGAGTATTTGTTTGTTCGATAAGCGGACGGCCGTTTTGTCACCTTCGTGATTGCTGACTTCCCCGCCAGGCTGTTAGCCATGCGTGTCGCACGGTTTAACAGCGCTGCAATATGGGGGGAGCAATATGGGGGGAGCAATATGGACAATTCTCGAACGTATCTGTCGCTTATCGCGCGTGTGCTGATGGGCGGGGCATTCCTTTGGTTCGGCTGCATGAAGCTTTTCATGTTTGGTCCGGGCGGCACTGCGCAATATCTCGGCGGCGTGTATCACGCGCCATCTCCCGCGCTTGCCGCGTGGATCGCGATTATCATTGAGATCGTCGGCGGCTTAGCAGTCATTTTCGGCTTGTGGACGCGATGGGCCGCTGCCGTCCTGGCGCTGTGGTGCCTTTTCACCGGCCTCATGTTTCACTTGCCGGCGGGTGATCCCGACAACATCGGAAATTTTTTGAAGAATGCGACCATGGCGGGCGGCTTCCTTTATCTCATCGCTTATGGCGCGGGGAATCTGAGCATCGATGGTCGATTAAAAATGGCCTGACGGTTTGGCGGGGCCTCACAATCGCCCTAACAAATTTCGCCACTGAAACTACAGTTCCGCCACCGCGCGAATGAGCCGCTCGATGTCCTCCGGGCGCGAGAGGCGGTGATCGCCGTCTTTGACCAGGGTCAGAACGACGTCGTCGCTCGCGAGCCGCGAGACCAGCTCGACCGCGTGCCGCCACGGCACGTCGGGATCAAGGATGCCTTGCAAGATGCGCACCGGGCAGCCGGTTTCGATCATGCCGCCAAGAAGGAGGTGATTGCGTCCTTCCTCGATCAACTGCCGGGTGACCAGGTAGGGCTCCGGCGAATATTCCGAGGGCCGCTCCCAAACGCCTTTCTGCTCAAGTTCGCTCTTGATCTCCGGCGTGAAGCGTTTCCACATCAGCTCCTCGGTGAAATCCACCGCTGGCGCGACGAGCACCAACCCTGACACCGAAGCCGGGCCGGTTTGTTGACGCCGTCGCAGCGCGCGCACCAGCAGTAGTGCGAGCCAGCCGCCCATCGATGAACCAACGACGATCTGCGGCCCGCGGCAGCAGGCGTCGAACACGGCGAGGCTTTCCACGAGCCACCGGCCGATTGTCCCGTCGGTAAAAGCGCCGCCCGACTCGCCGTGCCCGCAGTAATCGAAGCGCACGCACGCGCGGCCGCCCTCTTCGGCCCAGCGCGCGAGCGCTTGCGCCTTGGTGCCGTTCATGTCCGATTTGTAGCCGGACAGCCAAAATAATCCGGGGCTAGCGCCGTCATGCTGGCGTACGGCAATGGCGCGCCGCTCGGCGCCAACTCCAATGTCCAGGAATCTCAGGCTGTTATCGCTCATCTTACGGTTAACCAGCGGCAAAGGCGTCTGCGCAGGCGAGGCCGGCGGCGGCGAGATGTTTGGCCGCAAACGGCCAGCATGCGCAAGGGTGCGCGGACGCGCATTGTCGTTGACTTGCACCGGAAAACTATCGATCTTCTGTCGGTTCCGAGAGCGTCGCGGCTAGGTGGTTCATTACGATCCGCGGGTGCCGTTTGTTGCAACGATAGAGGAGAAAAGCGTCATTCGTCGCCCCATCAGAACCGCGCAACCTGCTCCTAAGGAGGGTCCGCGCGTCAACGAGGAGATCCGCGTCCGCGAGGTCCAGCTCATAGACAAAGACGGCCACAACCACGGTCCCACCGAGATCGGCGCCGCACTGGCCATGGCGCAGGAGGCCGGGCTCGATCTGGTAGAAATTGCGCCGAATTCGACGCCGCCGGTTTGCAAAATCCTCGACTACGGCAAATACAAATATCAGTCACAGAAAAAAGCCGCCGAAGCGCGCAAGAAGCAGAAAGTCGTCGAGATCAAAGAGATCAAGCTGCGGCCCATGATCGACGATCATGATTACGACGTGAAGATGCGATCGGTGCAGCGCTTTTTTCAGGAGGGCGACAAGGTCAAGGTCACGCTGCGCTTTCGTGGCCGCGAGATGGCGCACCAGGAACTCGGCTATAAACTTCTGGACAGGGTCAAGGCGGATACGGCCAAGATCGCCAAGATCGAGCAAGAGCCGCGCTTTGAGGGGCGGCAGGTGGTGATGGTGCTGGCGCCTCGCTGAAATTCAAGAAGTTGGGTAATTTTAGTGGGAGAGTACGTCATGGCGACATTCATCGTCTTTCTGAGTTGGACCGATCAAGGCATCCGTTCGGTCAAGGAGGCGTCCAAGCGCGTCCAGGCCGGCAAAGACTTGGCCAAGAAACTTGGCGGCGAGGTCAAGCAGGTATTTCTGACCTCGGGCGATTCCGACCTCTTGGTCATTGTCGATGCGCCCAATGGCGATATCGTCGCCAAGATGGCGTTGACCATCAGCTCCCAAGGCAATGCGCGCACCCGCATGATCCGCGCCTGGCCGGAGGGCGAAATGCTCAAGATGATTTCCGAGCTGCCCTAAAAGCAGTTCGGAAGGCCCGGCTGCGATAAACGGTTGGCGGGCGCGCGGCGGCCAAAGATTCGTTGCCATTCCGCGGCGCCTCTGCCATAACCGCGCCCTTCCGCCGCCCGGCTGATTAAGGGCTGCCGTGGCGACGGCGATGTGCTCCAAGCACGCACCGCTCATTGACGAGCATTCCGGCACGCAGCGCTTTGCGCTTGCGGCCAAGGAGAGCCAAATGCCCAAGATCAAGACAAAATCCGGCGCTAAAAAGCGCTTCAAGGTGACGGCCAAAGGCAAGGTCCTTTATGCGCAGTCTGGCAAGCGCCACGGCATGATTAAGCGAACAAAAAAGCAAATCCGCCAGCTGCGCGGCACCAACGTGATGTTCAAAACCGACGGCGACAGGATCAAAAAGTACTTTTTGCCGAACGGTTGACGGCCCGCCATTGGCGGTCGCCGCCTATTCCCGCATTCTACGGTCGAGAGGAGATCAGTCATGGCACGCGTCAAGCGCGGCGTCACCGGTCATGCCAAGCACAAGAAGGTTCTCAAAGCCGCCAAGGGCTATTACGGGCGGCGCAAGAACACCATACGCGTAGCCAAGCAGGCGGTAGAGAAGGCGAACCAATACGCCTATCGCGACCGCAAGCGCAGGAAGCGCACCTTCCGCGCCTTGTGGATCCAGCGCCTCAACGCCGCTGTGCGGCCGTTCGGACTGAACTACAGCCGCTTCATCGCTGGCTTGAGCAAGGCCGGCATCATCGTCGACCGCAAGGTCCTATCCGATCTCGCGATCCGCGAGCCGGCCGCGTTCGAGGCGATTGTCGGACAAGCGAAATCGGCGCTCGCGGTGTAATCATGATCGACCGCGCCTACGTGCAACGCATGGCGCACTACAATCGCTGGCAGAATGAAAACCTGTACGGCGTCGCCGACCGGCTGTCCGACGAGGAACGCCGGCGGGAACGCGGCGCTTTCTTCGGCTCCATTCACAAGACGCTTAGTCACATTCTCTGGGCTGACCAAATCTGGATGAGCCGCTTTGCTGACACACCGAAGCCGAAGGCAGGCATTCCGGAATCGGTCGCGCTCTTTCCCGACTGGGTGGAGCTGAAGGCGGAGCGCGGGGCTTTTGATCAAACCATGATCGACTGGGCCGACGCGATCGATCCGTCCTGGCTTGCCGCCGATCAGACTTATTATTCGGCCGCCACCAAGCGCGAATGGACGAGGCCGCGGTGGATGCTCGTCACCCATATGTTCAATCATCAGACCCACCATCGCGGGCAGGTGCATTGCATGCTGACGCAGGCTGGCGGTAAGCCTGCGGACACCGATCTGCCGGTCATGCCGGATTAAAAGCTATGTCAGAGCCGGCGAAATCATTTGACGAAGCGCTGGAAACCCTCGCTTCGGAGATTCAGGAGATCAAGCTCGATCCCCTGAAATTCAAACTTTCAGCGACCAGCAACACAGCGTTGGTTCAGGGGTTCATTTCAAATCTGCAAACGACCGCAGACTACGAGAACGCTCGCGTAAAGTTGTTCGGAAAAAATGGTGTTGTTACGTCTGGGTTTTCCGATCTAGGGCGACTGCCTCCTGAAGTGCGCCCGACAATCGGCAACCAGCGAAAAGAACTGGTTGCCGCGCTCGAACGCGAGAGTAACGCCACCCAAAAGAGGCTTGAGGACGAAGCGCTTAACGCGAAACTCAACACCGAGAGCGTCGACGTCACGCTGCCGGTACGCGAGGCGCCAGCCGACGTTGGCCGCGTGCACCCGATCACGCAAGTCGTGGACGAACTGACCGCGATTTTCGCCGATATGGGCTTTTCTATCGCCGAAGGGCCCGACATCGAGACCGACGATTACAATTTCACCAAGCTCAATTTCCCGAAGGACC
>Ga0335078_10015853_pt1 | contig 11186 bp, 12 predicted proteins | sample Lox_Sample_32_FD_206711 | JGI IMG/M metagenome (GOLD analysis project Ga0335078, IMG submission 206711) | Soil microbial communities from Loxahatchee National Wildlife Refuge, Florida, United States - Lox_Sample_3.2 | ecosystem: Environmental > Terrestrial > Soil > Wetlands | place: USA...
CCGACAGCCTCGACACGGTCGAGCTGGTGATGGCTTTCGAGGAAGAGTTCGGGTGCGAGATCCCCGATGATGCCGCGGAAAAGATCGTGACCGTCAAGGACGCGGTCAATTTCATCGAAGCGCACAAGTAGGGCCGCACTCCGGCTTCTGGCAATGTCATTCAGCCTCAAGGCATGAGACGAGTCGTCATCACCGGTATCGGTCTCGTCACCCCGCTCGGGGTGGGAGCGGAGCGCGTCTGGAAACGCCTCATCGAGGGCCAGTCGGGCATCCGCGCGATCCAGAGTTTCGATGTCGCCGATCTGCCGGCGAAGATCGCGGGACAGGTGCCGCGCGGCGATACCGCGTCGGGCGATTTCAACGCCGACGATTGGGTCGCACCCAAGGAGCAGCGCAAGATGGACGAGTTCATCGTCTATGCGCTCGCCGCGGCGGAGCAGGCCGTCGCCGATGCCGGCTGGAAGCCCGACGATCCCGAGGAGCGCGAGCGCTCGGGCGTGATGATCGGCTCGGGCATCGGCGGTCTGCCCGGCATCACCGAGGGCGCGATCACGCTGCATGAACGCGGGCCGCGCCGGCTGTCGCCGTTCTTCATCCCGGCGAATCTGATCAACCTCGCCTCGGGCCATGTCTCGATCCGCTATGGCTACACCGGTCCCAATCATGCCGTCGTCACGGCCTGCTCGACCGGCGCTCATGCCATCGGCGATGCGGCGCGTCTCATCATGTGGGACGATGCCGACGTCATGGTCTGCGGCGGCGCCGAGGCCGCCATCTGCCGGCTCGGCCTTGCCGGTTTCGCGGCGGCGCGCGCGCTGTCGACGGCGTTCAACGATCAGCCGAATCGGGCCTCGCGCCCCTGGGACGAGGCGCGCGACGGCTTCGTCATGGGCGAGGGCGCCGGCGTGCTCGTGCTCGAGGAGCTCGAGCATGCCAAGAAGCGCGGCGCCAAGATCTATGCCGAGGTGATCGGCTACGGCCTCTCGGGCGATGCGCACCACATCACCGCTCCGGCGGAGGACGGCAACGGCGCCTTCCGCGCCATGCGCAATGCGCTGAAGCGGGCGAAGCTCGATCCCGAGCAGATCGATTACATCAACGCCCACGGCACCTCGACGCCGCTCGGCGACGAGATCGAGCTCGGTGCCGTCAAGCGGCTGTTCGGCGATCACGCCTACAAGCTGTCGATGTCGTCGACCAAATCCTCGATCGGTCACCTCCTCGGCGCTGCCGGCAGTGTCGAGGCGATCTTCTCGATCCTGGCGATGCGCGACGGGGTCGTGCCACCGACGCTCAACCTCGAGCATCCGTCGCCGAGCTGCGACATCGATCTGGTGCCGCTGCAGGCGAAGGAGCGGCGCGTGCGCTACGCGCTCTCCAATTCCTTCGGCTTCGGCGGGACGAACGCCTCGCTCGTCTTCGCGCAGGCCCCCTGAATGCCCGGCGGGGCGCGCCGGCTTTGGCTCGGCGCGGCGCTGCTCGTACTAGCGGCGGCAGCGGGCTTCGCCTTTTGGGTCTGGCGCGACTACACCGCTCCGGGCCCTCTGGCTGCGAGCAAGATCGTCGTCATCCCGCGCGGCGCCGGCGTCAACGCCGTGGCGCGGACGCTCGCTCAAAACGGCATCATCGACCATCCCTGGTTCTTCGTCGCCGGCGTCGCCGCCGATCGCCGGCAGGGGGCGCTGAAGGCCGGCGAATACGAATTCGCCGCTGCCATCAGCCCGCGCGCGGCGGCGGCGCTGATCGCCAGCGGACGGGTTGTGCAGCACCGCGTCACCGTGCCCGAGGGTCTCAGCAGCGCCGAGATCGTGGCGCTGCTCGATCAGCAGACGGCGCTCGAGGGCAAGGTCGATCGCGTGCCGCCGGAAGGCAGCCTGTTGCCGGACACCTATTTCTACGTGCTCGGCGACCGCCGCCAGGAGATTCTGGCACGCATGCACCGCGCCATGGATCGGGCCGTGGCGGCGGCCTGGAAGGACCGCAGCGCGGCTCTGCCGCTGGCGACACCCGAGGCGGCGTTGACCCTCGCCTCGATCGTCGAGAAGGAGACGGCGCGCGAGGATGAGCGGCCGCATATCGCCGCGGTGTTTCTCAACCGGCTCAAGCTCGGCATGAAGCTGCAGGCGGATCCGACCGTCGACTACGCGCTGACCGATGGTGGCAGCAAGCCGCTCGACCATCCCCTGGACCACGAGGATCTGGCGCTCGATTCGCCCTACAACACCTACCTCCATGACGGGCTGCCGCCGACGCCGATCGACAATCCGGGTCTCGCCGCGCTGCACGCCGTGCTTCATCCCGCCGACAGCGACGATCTCTACTTCGTCGCCGACGGCACGGGCGGCCACGCTTTCGCCCGCACCCTTGCCGAGCACAACCGCAACGTCACCCAGCTGCGCCGCGCCCAAGCCGGACCCGGCGGCGCGCAGTGAGTGGATGAGCGGTACAAAGCGTCAACTGCGCCGGTGAGCGCCCCAACTATCTCCCCACCAGGTTTGCGAGATCGGTGCTGAACACCCAGCCTGTGTCGGATGATGGGAACACGTTGGCGTCATAGCCGCCGAGATAAATCGTCTGATGTCCAGGCTCGCCGAAGGGCGAAACCGCATAGGTGTAGACTGACACGAGTTCCGGCTGGCCTTGCCGATACCTCCCGTTCACCTCGCCCACGCGCCAATGCCCTTGTGCGTCGCGCAGCGCATACATGGCCCCCGCGTAGAAGCCGCCCTTCTGGTTGCGCTGATTGTGCGCCGTAAGCTGCTGGTAGCCGCGACCCTGCGGCGAGGCGGGAATGAACGCTTCGAGCCCGATCAGGTGCAGTAGCGCCTTCGACTTGGGATCGACCACCGGCAAGAAGTTGCTATAGGCACCCGCTACATACGGAACGGGCGCACCGCCGAGGTGCTGGCTGACTTGGCCCGCGAGGCAGGTCTCGCGCACGCGGGTATAGGAGCCATCGGGCTGCGGATCGAGGCGGAAGACGCAGCCCTGTGACCGGGTGCCGGGATGCCACAGAAAGATGAGCGACTGCTTGCCAGGCACAGGACCCGCAATGGCGGACAGCCCCCTGATACCACCAATGCTCTGAAAGAGGTCGCGGCCGGTTTCCGCATTCACCTCGGCCGACATGTCGGCAACTTCGACGTAACGCGGTGTGGCGCCGTCGACGCGGCGGAAGATCTTGGTGCCTTCCGAGAAGAAGAGGCTGTCATTCGCTTCGACGATGGCGAGGATGCGCGTTCGGGTGGGGCCAAATTCGGGCGCTGAAGCCCAGTTGATCTTGCCGGGTCGTGACGGGTCATAGTTGCCGGTGTAGATGCCGAGAACGCCGACGGAGATGAAAAGCTTTTCCTGGCCCGTGACGCGGTCGCGATAGACGGTCGCGGCGCGTACGGAGTTGTTCTCGCCTCTTGCGCCGGTATCGCCGCTGACGATCTTGCTCTTCGTCCAGGAACCGGTTTCGTCGTTGCGCACGAACAGGCTTACGCCGCGACTTCCGGAGCCATCGTATGTCGCCGCTATCAGCAGCGTATCCGGGATCGGCAACGGGCGGCCTTCCGCGTCGAGCGTGAAGGTGACCGACTTGAGCAGTTCGGCGCGCAAGTGCTGGGGACCAAGATCGAGGTCGACCACCCATGGCTCCCCGGGACCCGCCAATTTCAGAACCTGAGCCCAGCCGGAGCCCCGGTCCTTGCCGCCATACCAGATGTTACGGCTGTCCTCCCAGTAACCGCTCGCCGCATAGAGGCTGCCCTTGTGCGGCACGAGGTGGATGATTTGGGAGCCGCCGGCGAATTTGCCATTGCGATCGATGCAGCCTGCCGTGAAGGAGGCAGCCCAACCCTCGCGCATGGCCTGCGGTCGCGCGCAGGCAGGGGGTTGCGCCGCCGATGGAGCGGCCGCACACGCGGCCGCCCCAACGGCAATCGCACCAAGCAGGGATAGAAGGCTTGCTGCATGCATGATCAGCTTGTGTGAAGGCCGTGGCCGGCGTTCCCCGGCTTCACGGGGGGTGATCAGTCGAGCGCTAGACAATTTGCTCAGCGGGCGGCGCAAATCGCAATCGCCACACACTATCGAGCGGCTTGTAACGGCATCCCCTTCGTGACGGTATCGAGGTCGTAGGGCTGCTCTACCAGGGTCTCCGCGTCCCACATGCTGCGCGGTGTGGTCATAAAAGGACCGTCATATACGTGGATGGCGCCGCTGAACTTTCCCAGCGGGTTGATCACCGAATGAATGATGTCGCGGCCCAGAAGCGCGACATCTCCGGGACCCAACGCTTGGCCGCCGGCGGGTTCAATCTGGAATTTCGCCGCCTCCCGGACCCGGCGCCAGAAGGTGTTGTCCTCCCGACCGCCGTACATGCCGATAACCGCAGTCATGCGGTGATCGTGCGGAAGCGTCACGAACTTCGGTGCCCAGATTACATTGAAGACCGTCAAATCAGGTCCTTCGTACAAGAGTTTAACCCCTGGCGCGTCCGGTTCGCCGATCCGACCAAGGAGGGAAGCGGGATCGGACACGGCGCGCTCGACGACCTCCGTCATCGCCTGTCGGGATCGCTCGCCGAGCGTCGCTCTCAAATCGGCGATAAACCGGTCGAGGTCGAACATGGCCTCCTCCCATCGTTGTTCGGATCGCGGCGAGCTGAGTTCCCGATGGTCTCATGTTGAAGCAACCGAGGCAACGATCGCCGAGACAACTGCCCAAGGCCCGCCATGACGAGCCACAGATGGATGCTGGCTTTAGTCGGGTCCGGCTAACGAGCGCTCAGCCATGGAACAGCGATATGCAGGTCTGACGCAGTTGCAGCTACTGCTTAAATGCCAACGGAGGCCCGCTGACTCGCTTGCCCCTGAGGTCGACCGTAACCTCGACGCGGTCGGCGATTTTGATGAACGGGATGCCGCTGTTCATCCCGTAGTTCTTGCGGTCGAAGGCCATGGTTCCTCGGATCGCACCTGAGCCTGTCCCCTTGCCGGAAACCGTCAGCCTCAGAGTCTCGATCTTGGACACTCCGCGTATCGTAAACTCGCCCGGGATTTCAAAGCTGTTCGGGCCAGTCTGTACAATCTTTTTCGAGTGGAACGTGATCAACGGATTCTGCTGGACGGCGAAGAAGTCATTGCTCCTCAGCTTGCCGTTCTTCAAGCCACTTCCAGTATCCACGCTGGCTGCCTGAATCTTGATGTCCAAAACGCCTGTCGTTACGTCAGGCGACGAAAAAGTCAGAGTGGCGGCCCATTTGTCGAAAGTACCGTCCAGAGCGACCGAAGCGTTCACGTGGAACTTAATCGAGCTGTTTTCCGGAGTAATGACGAAAACAGGGGCCTGTGCTCGACTTACTGACGGAAGCACGGCCGACGCCATGAGTACAAGAATAGCCAGTCGCACCAGTCGCATATGCCGCGCTCCCATACCTACGTCGCAGAGATCGTCATAGATCAATGGAGCGCCGCGCCGTGCCGTGCTATCGGGTGATCCCCCGAGCTAGGGGATGTATGATGTGTAGGCCACACCCAAGTGCTGTCTGGCGGTGCTGCGCATCACGGCGTTTCAATCCGGCCTATGTCGGCTTCGCCGAGTCAGATCGGGCCGGCCTTGCTCGATAGGGGCGGCCCGAGGAGCAGTCTGCGGACCGCGGTGTCTTCCGCCTCTTCGACCGAAATGACACGGTGGCTGAGGCCCTCGAATGCCGCGCCTGGCTCCATGGTCAGTGACACATGCGTCACGTCGGCGGCGAGACGCGCGGTCGGCCTCAGCACGACAGAGGCGGCGGTGAGGCGCCCGGCGACATTGCCGGCGATTGTGGCGATTTCGGCGCTAACGGCACCCGTGACAGAGCCGCCTTCGCCGAGCGTCAGGTCGCGCGCGATCACGTCACCCTTGACCGAGCCGCTGATATGCACCTCGCCGAGGCTGACGATGTCGCCCTCGATCTTGAGATCGCTGCCGAGGATCGACGGCACGGCAGAGGGTCTCACGCGCTCATGCTTCGCACTTCGTTGCTTGGATCGCATTTTATCCGCCTGCAAAAAAGTTCAGCTCCGATCGCTGCATCGGCATCTCTGTAACTTAGACGCGGTAAAGCGGACGCTAATCTGCGCGTGGCAAGATTGTGGCTCTCGACACGCCTGCGGCGGAGTGAACGTCACCAGACATTAAAGGCGTGACGCCGAAGACAATTCACGCTCACTTACGACATATATCGCAAAAATCAGTGGCGAAACACGTTGCCGCCTCTCACGACGCTGGCATGATCGCGCATAGAGGAGCCAGTTGCGCTGCGGCGCATATGCGTCGCGGCCAGGCGGTATCGAAGTCATTGAGAGCAGCCGCAGCCACATGATGCGCATCGCCACCCGCTCGATCGCGATCGACACCTATCGCGTCTTGTTCTTTCATCTCGGCACGTTCTGCCGTCTCGCCGGTGGGTGGATGGCGTGCCTGCTGGGGTGCATCCTGGTCAGAATGGTGGCGTGGTCTCAGTCGATGTCGTTGCTGCTGCTGCTGATCACGCTCGCGTGCCTCGCGGTCGTCTCCGCCGCCTTCTCGGTAAACTGGTATCGGGCCCTCCTCAATGAGGAACCGGCGTCCGACGTGGTGCCGCTGACCCTCGGCGGCCGAGAGCTGCGCTTCCTCGCCTATCAATCGGCCATTGCTCTCGTTCCCGGCGTCCCGCTGCTCATGCTTGTGATGCTGCTGCACGCCGATGCCTGGTGGGCAGCCGCTCTCGCCGTTGTGCATGGCGGCTCACTCTCGCTCATGCCGATGCTCCGGCTTGTTGCTGGCTTCGCGTTCTCGATCCCGGCCACCATTGCCGCGACGATCATCTTGCCGCGCCTGATGATCGTGCTTCCAGCGGTCGCTACCGAGGTGCCCGGTCCGCTCCTCGCCCCGCTCTGGCAACACAGCCGCGGCAACACCGCGCCGATCCTCTATGGTTGGCTTGCTTGCGTGTTGCCGCCTCTCGGGCTCTGGGCGGTGCTCGCCTTCGAACTGACCGGCGCTCTCGACGGGCTTGCCCAGCCGCTTGTTGAGCTGATCGCCTATGTCTGCTGGTTCATCGCGCTGGCGCTGAGCGGTGGATTCTTGTGCCAGGTCTACGCCCAGCTCACGGCCGGAACAGCGAGTAACCTCGATACCGCAGCGCTCGGACGGCGGGTCGCTGCGGAGTAAGTCGTGTAGCGTTGGCGTCGCGATCCAGATCGCCCCGCTCGTCGCGCCTGCTCCACTCAACGCATTTGACGATCCGCTGCGCCGGCTGGAACAACGGGACCGGCGAGCTGTTGAAGCCGCATTCGGATTCGAGGGGCGGCATGGCCGAAGCCTGGCCAACTTCCGCTCCGCTTGGGCGCGCCTCGGAAGCCTAGAAAGCCATGCTCTGAGGTGACCGGATCGTGCTCGATCCGCAGGCACATGGAGCCATTTCACAGAGGCTCGAGAGGAGAGAGTCCATGAAAAAATCATTCGTGCGCGGGACGTGGCAGCAGTCTCGCTCGTTCTCCCCGGCAGTTGTCACCGAGGGTGGAAAGGTCGTCTGGATCGCCGGCCACACGGGTCAAAAGGACCAGGCTGGCAATTCGCTCGCCGGCGACTTTGATGCGCAGACGCGACAGACCTTCAAGAACATAGAAGCGACGCTGAAGGAGGCCGGGGCATCCCTGAAGGATATGGTCACGATGACGGTCTTTCTTGCCGATTCCCGCTACACGACGCGAATGACTGAAATCCGCAGCGAAATATTCGGCGAAAACTTCCCCGCAAGTGCGGCGATGACGGTCACGGGTTTCGCAGACCCGAGCATGCTGATCGAGATCCAGGGCATCGCCGTCGTCGGGTGATCCGTCCCCGGCGGCGTCGCACCGGCCGCCTGCGCGGACAAAATCTCGCGTTTCAACCGCCCTGAGCGTAACATCGTCGCTGGGCGCAAAGCCCCAAAGCGATACAGGGAGGAGGCGTATGCTGACGAATTGGACCCGGCGGCACGGGCGGCTTCGCCTTGCCGCAGCACCAGTGGCGGCGCTGGCGATATCGATGGCGACGGTCGGCGCGGCGCGCGCGACCGAGCCGATCACGATCGGCTTCGGCATGGCCGAGACCGGAGGGTTGGCGGCAAACGGCAAGGCGGCGTTGGTCGCCATGCAAATCTGGGAGAAGGACACCAACGCTCATGGCGGCCTTTTGGGCCGGCCGGTCAAGCTCGTCTACTATGACGACCAGAGCAATCCGGCGATGGTCCCCGGGCTCTACTCGAAGCTGCTCGACGTCGATAAAGTCGACCTGGCGGTCAGCGGTTACGGCACCACCCAGATAGCGCCGGCGATGCCCATCGTCATCGCACATAAATTGGCGTTCCTCTCGCTGTTCGGCCTCGACGTCAACAAGGAGTTCCACTACGACCGTTACTTCTCGGTGGTGCCGACCGGCGGCGAGCATCCGTCGCAAAGCTTCTCCACCGGGTTCTTCGATCTGGCGGCGCAACAGACGCCGAAGCCGAAGACCGTCGCGATCATTGCGGCCAATAGCGAGTTCGCGATCCACGCGGCCGACGGCGCTCGCGAGCAGGCGAAGGCGAGAGGGCTCGAGATCGTTTACGACAAGACCTATCCGCCAAGCACGACCGATTTCAGTCCAATCGTCCAAGCGATCCAGGCCGCGCATCCCGACATCGTGTTCGTCGCCTCATATCCGCCCGACTCGGCCGGCATGGTGCGCGCCGCCCATGAGGCGGGGTTGCAGACCAAGATGTTCGGCGGCGGCATGGTCGGCCTGCAATTCACCACCTTCAAGACCCAGCTCGGGCCGGAGCTCAATGGCATCGTCAATTATGATTTTTGGCAGCCGGCGAAGACCATGCAGTTCCCGGGCGTTCTCAACTTCCTGAAAGTCTATCAGGCCGAAGCGGAAAAAGCCGGGGTCGATCCGCTCGGCTACTATCTGCCGCCTTACGCCTATGCCTATCTACAGGTGCTCGGCGACGCGGTGACCGCGACACACGGCCTCGACCAGGCGAAGCTCGCCGCCTATCTGCGCAGCCATACTTTCAGCACGGTGGTCGGCGACGTGAAGTTCGGGCCGAACGGCGAATGGGCGGAGCCTCGCGTGCTGGAAGTCCAGTTCCATGGGATCGGCGGGAACGGGCTCGATCAGTTCAAGACGGACGCCAGACAGACCATCCTCTGGCCCGGCAAATACGCGACCGGGAAGATGATTTATCCCTATACCGAGGCGTCGCAGGTCGCGAACGGTACTTCCGCGAAGTAAGAAGTCCGGGGATCATCACGGGGACATCGACTGTGGCCAAGGAGCCAGACCAATCGCGGGTGATGATCCGCTGCCCGGTTACCGGCCGCGCCATACCGACCGGCCTGACCGCCGACCCGGAGACTTGGCACGCGCGACCGATTGGCCTCAACCGGGTGTCTTGTCCCGAGTGCAAGCAGGTCCATGCCTGGAGCAAGGGCGACGCCCACCTTGAGGACTCGGGTGGGATTTAGCCCAGCGCTGCCTGTTCGCTGGCAACGTAAGGGTTGAGCCAATGCTCGCGCGGGGCGCCGCCGGCGTGCACTTGTAGACGATCGGGGCACGGAGCCAGCGAACCGTCCGCGATCCCAGCGAATGACGTCGGGCGAAATGCCGACACTTGCGAAGGCCATTCTACCGATCGGAGAAACCAAAAGGATCAATGAAACTTTTGTTAGTTGCCTTCGGCGCTACCATCGCTGCAAAGTTTGCTTCGGCCACTGGCGGCGAGCCGACCAGCAGGTAGGCACGGAGCAAAGTCATCACGGCGGATCGCAAGGGTGGCCATCCGAAGTCCGGAGAAAGCCGGTCGAGCAGACGCGGCACACGCGCCGACCGGCTGGGTCAAAGGAAACATCGATGCGTCAGAACTTGCTTGCGGTTGCGATTTTAGCGGCGCCGCTCTCCGCCTGCATGGTTCTCGGCGGCACAGACCATCCCGTCGCCGATGACGCGACGGCAAAGGCCACGATCTCGGGATTGCCAGCGCCGGGATATGTTTGGCTGTATGCCCCTGAGAACACGCGTTCGAAGCTGCCGATCGCGGAAACGACCCGATCTCCCGACGGACCGCCTCCTGCGGCGTCGTAGGTCGGTGGCGCTGTGACCGGCACGACGTATCCGGCTGCTGGACCGACCTGGACGTTGAGGTCGCATCGAATTTGGCTGGCTTTGGCCCTGATGCTTGCCGCGACCCCGGCGCTTGCGGCTGAGTACCCACTCGGCGTTGGCCAGATGGCCGTCGGCGGCGTCGGCGTCTACGTCACGCATGCGGGCGACGTCCTGCCTGATGTCGCGCGCACAAACGATCTCGGCTTTGTTCAGCTCATGGCCGCCAACCCTGGGGTGGACCCTTGGTTGCCGGGCACACGAAAGCGGATCGCGCTGCCGACGCGGTACATCCTCCCCGACGCGCCTCACAACGGTATCGTCGTCAATCTCGCGGAATGGCGCCTGTTCTATTTTCCCCCGGCCGGTGGCCGGGTCGAAACCTATCCGATCGGCATCGGCGCAATCGGCGACACGACACCGCTGGGCATCACCTCCATCGTCCGAAAGGAAGCCGCTCCCACTTGGTATCCACCGCCGTCGATCCGCTTGACGGAACCCGATCTTCCCGCGGCCATTCCCCCCGGTCCCGACAATCCCCTAGGCGCCTTCGCGCTGCATCTGGGCTGGCCGGATTACTTGATCCACGGAACCAGCAAGCCCGACGGCGTCGGCCGCAACGTCAGCCATGGCTGTATCCGCCTCTACCCCGAGGACATTGAACGCCTGTTCCATGAGGTCAGGGTCGGCACCCCCGTGCGGGTGGTGCGGCAAGCGGTAGAAGCCGCGTGGATCGGCGACATCCTCTTCGTCGAAGTCCACCCGAGCAAATCGCAGGCTGAGGAAATCGACACGTCGGCCGCAGTCACACCGGAAATACCGCGCGATTTGGTTGCCCGCGTGAGCGCCACCGCGGGGGAGCATCTCAGCCTCGTCGATTGGGACACGGTTCGCCGAGCGGGCCTGCAGCGCACGGGCGTGCCCGTGGCGGTGGCGAGATTGCCGCCGCCCGAAACGGCCATGTCGGACACGGCAGGCGGCTTGCGTCAATAAAGACTGTTCCCGTGAGGGCACCGTGGACGAGGCGCTCGGCTTCGCGGGGTTCGAGC
>Ga0335078_10015855_pt1 | contig 11185 bp, 6 predicted proteins | sample Lox_Sample_32_FD_206711 | JGI IMG/M metagenome (GOLD analysis project Ga0335078, IMG submission 206711) | Soil microbial communities from Loxahatchee National Wildlife Refuge, Florida, United States - Lox_Sample_3.2 | ecosystem: Environmental > Terrestrial > Soil > Wetlands | place: USA: Florida...
TCGTGACCGGTAGCGTCGATCTTGTACACGGTGCCCCCGTATCCGGAGCCGCCGTAGGTAGTGGTGCCGTACAGGTTGCCCGCTGGGTCGCGGACCACGCCAGCGAAGGGCTCTGACCCGTCGGTAAAACCGCCAACAAAACTGTGCAGCACCGTCTCGTGACCGCTGGGATCCAGTTTGTAGACGACCCCGCCGCCGTTCGCGCCGAATTCGGTGGTGCCGTAGAGATTGCCGGCCGAATCCCGGATCACGCCAGCGTGGGGGTTCGCGCCGTCAGATCCTCCAGCAAAACTGTACAGCACTGTCTCCTTACCGCTTGTGGCGATTTTGTATATAACCCCGGCATTCGCTGGGCCGCCTGCATACGTCGTCCCGTACAAGTTACCCGCGGAATCACGGATCACGCTGGCATAAGGATAGGCGCCATCGGGCGCTCCCGTGAAGTTGTGGAGGACCGTCTGGCGGCCGGCGGGATCGATCTTGTAAACGACGCCCAGGCCGGCGGTGCCGCCCCAGCTAGTCGTTCCATAGAGGTTGCCCGCCGGATCCCTGATCACGCCCGCCAGGGGAGCCGCCCCTTCCAGCGCACTGCCAAAATTGTGCAGCACCACCTCGGTCGACTGCGCCGCTGCGACCACGGCGAATGCGCACGCTAGCCATATCAGGCCGATGCGCTTGATTCTCTTCCCGTTGTTGAATTGCATTGGTATGACACTCCTCTTACTCGCGCTAATACTAATAATGAGTATGATATACCGTAATACGAAACTGCGCAGCTACCGTCCGCCTACCGTCATCTCACCCACCACCAACGTCGGCGCAGCCATGGACCCGCGGAACTCCAGGTCCGACCCGACCGCTTCCAGACTTAGCAGCATCTGCTGCAGGGTCCCCGCAATCGTCACTTCGGAAACCGGAAACGCCAGTTCGCCGTCGCGGATCCACAGGCCGACTGCGCCGCGCGAATAATCGCCGGTCACGATGTTTACGCCGAAACCGATCAGCTCGGTCACATAGAAACCGTCGCGAATGACGGCGATGAGTTGCTCGGGCGTCGCGTCTCCTTTTTCGACATACAGGTTGCCATTGCCCACGCCCGCGTTGCCCGCCAGGCCGCGCGAGGCATTGCCGGTAGTGCGCAGGCCCAGCTTGCGCGCCGTGTAGGTGTTCAGCAGGTAGCTCTTCAGCACGCCGTTCTCGATCACCACCGTGCGCCGCGTGGGCACACCTTCGTCGTCGTAGGGCGATGTGCCGAACAGGCCCGGAATGGTGCCGTCGTCGATCACTGTCAGCTTGTCCGACGCTACGCGTGTGCCCAGCTTGCCCGCCAGGAACGACTCGTTGCGGTAGACCGCGCCGCCATGCACAGCGTCGAAAATGTTGTCGAGCAGGGTGCGCGCGGTGCGCGGCTCGAAAACCACCGGCACTTTCTGCGTCTCCATTTTCCGCGCGCCCAGCCGCCGTACGGCGCGTGCGGCGGCGATGCGGCCCACGTCTTCGGGCTTCTCCAGACCCGCGAAGGCGCGCGCCGTCGTGGACCAGTAATCGCGTTCCATGGATCCGCCCTCGCGCGCCACCGGAACCGTGGAGAGCGAACAGTAGCTGGTGCGATATTCGCCCGCGAACCCGCGCGAATTAGCAAAGGCGTGCAGGCCCAGGTGCGTGTCGAACGATGCGCCCTCGGAGTTCGCGATGCGAGCGTCAGCGCGCAGTGCGGCATCTTCGGCGCGGCGCGCCATGTCGATCTTCAATTCGGTGGCGAGACCTTCCACATCATTGCAGTACAGCCCCAGGTCGCCGGGAATGGCGCCTAACTCGGCGGCCTCCGGCAGGCCTGCGTGGGGATCCTCCGTGGTGATGTCGGCCAACTCGATCGCCGAGCGCACCATATGGCGAATGCCGTCGGGTGAAAGGTCGGAGGTGTACGCGGAGCCTGTATGCCGCCCGCGCAGGATGCGCAGTCCGGCGGCGCACGACCCGGCTTCCTTCAGCCTCTCCAACTCGCGCAATCGGACGTCGGCCGAGAATTCGTCGCCTTCGCCGATGGTGCATTCGGCATCGGTGGCGCCGGCCGCCAACGCCTGTTGGACAATCTCCGCAGCAAGCCCGGCAGAGCCGTTCCCGCTCACGCCGTGCCCCCCACCGTCATGCGATCGATCCTGATGGTAGGGATGCCCACGCCCACCGGTACGCTTTGCCCCTCCTTGCCGCACACGCCGATGCCCTCGTCGAGCGTCAGATCCTTGCCCACCATGCTGACGTACTTCAGCGCCTCCGGACCGTTGCCGATCAGCGTGGCGTTGCGCACGGGGCGGGTCACCCGGCCACCCTCGATGAGATAGCTTTCCGCGGCCGAGAAAACGAAATTGCCGCTAGTGATATCCACCTGGCCGCCGCCGAAATCGGGGCAATAGAGTCCCTTGGGCACGGAGCGGATAATCTCCTCGGGATCGCTTTCGCCAGCCAGCATGAAGGTGTTGGTCATGCGCGGCATGGGGATGTGCGCGTAACTTTCGCGGCGGCCGCTGCCAGTCTCCGCTGCGCCCGTCAGGCGGCTCGACAGTTTGTCTTGCAGATAGCCGCACAGGATGCCATGCTCGATGAGCACATTGCGACCGGTGGGGTGGCCTTCGTCGTCCACGTTCAGCGAGCCGCGCCGGTTGGCAATAGTGCCATCGTCGATGACGGTGCACAAGGGGCTGGCCACCTGCTGGCCGATGCGTCCGCTGAATGCGGAGACACCCTTGCGGTTGAAATCGGCTTCCAGGCCATGGCCCACGGCTTCATGCAGCAGGATACCGGGCCACCCGGGACCCAGCACCACCGTCATCTCGCCGGCGGGCGCGTCCACTGCGTCAAGCATCACGATGGCTTCGCGCGCGGCTGAAGCGGCGAAATGCTCCGGCGTCTTTTCGTTCAGGAAGAAGCCGAGATCCACGCGTCCGCCACCGCCCGCATGGCCGCGCTGCGGGCTCCCTCCGTTCACGCGCGCCAACGCCGCCACGTTGAGACGCGCCAGCGGCTGCCGGTCCCACGAGAGCACGCCGTCGCTGGTGGCCACCAGCACCTGCCGCAGATTGTCGGCATAGCTGGCCTGCACCTGGAAGATGCGCCTGTCGTAGTCGCGAGCCGCGCGGTCGGCGCGCTTCACCAGCTCCACGCGCTCGGCGAAGGCCGTTTCGTTGGGCGCGGTCAGCACGGGATACAGGTTGCGCCGTCCGCCTCCGTTGAGCGAGACTTTTTCGACCGTGGCCGGTCCTGCCGCGATGCAAGCCGCCACGCGAGCGGCCTTGCGAATTCTCTCCGGGCTCAGGTCGTCGCTGTAGGCGTAGCCAGTGCGCTCGTCCGCGATCACGCGGACGCCCACGCCCAGCGACACACCCTGCGACGCGCTCTTCACAATGGATTCATCGATGCCGATGGAGCTGGTGGAGAGATATTCGAAATACAGGTCCGCGTAGGCGCCCCCGTGAGACAGCGCTTCCGACAGGTAATTCTCCAGATCCCGCGTGGTGATGCCAAAGCGTTGCGGGAAGAAGGACTCGGAAAACTGCATATAAGGTTAGGCTAACATGCGGGGCTTGTGAGGCAGCGCCATGCGCTGCGGCAATGATGCCTCCCGCGACAAGCGGTTTCTGTGTCGTGCCGCATCCCCACGCGAACCCGCCATCACTATAGCCACGCGGCATCTCTGCCGATGAAGAAGGTATTGGTCGCAACGTGCCGCAAAGTTGCGTCCCGGCTTCGACCCGGCACTGCCTGCCTTCGCATCCGGATACACCCTGCGGGCCTGCGCGGGCTAGAGAGCCGTAGCTGAAGTGAAAACAGGAAAGGAACGTTAACCAAGATCATGAAAGCTCTTCTGCTCGGCGCCACGCTGGCGGCGGTGAGTCTCGCCCAGTCTCCCGCGCCCACTCCCGCCAAGGTTGCCAATCCCGCGTATCGCGCCATCGTGCAGGACGCGCAGGCGCACGTGAAACGCCTCGATGTGCAACAGTATCAAGCGTTGCGCCACGCGCAGCCAAACTACATGCTGATCGACGTACGCGACAGCGACGAATGGGCCAAGGGGCATGCCGTCGGAGCGCTGCACATAAGCAAGGGAATGCTGGAGCACGACATCGAAGCGAAAGTATCGAACAAAGATGCCACCATCGTGCTGTACTGCCACTCCGGTGCGAGATCCGCGTTGGCGGCCGAGAACCTGATGAGGATGGGATACTCGAACGTATATTCGCTAGACGGCGGATTGACCGCGTACGAGGCTGCCGGTCTACCGATCGAGAAATAGCACCTCGGCCACGGCCCGCCCTTTAGCAACAAAGCTACTATCTGCGCGCGGCTGCGATCACTTATTTTCGCGGCCGCCGCTTTCGCGACAGAAGGCTCATATCATGCTCACACATCAGCGGTTCCATTCAGTTCGCGCGCTTCGGTTCACAGTTGCGCTAAGCTTCGTCGTCGCGGGCTGTTCCGGCTGTATCTCGGTTTACTTGACGCGCAAGTTGGCGAAAGCTATCGAGGCGTCGACTGAAATCGGGTCGGTCAAGGCCGATTCATTGGCTCTTTATGCCCAAGGCCTCCAGATGTGTCAGGCGACGCGCAACGTCCTTCTCGATCCGGCCAACCAGACCGCATATGCGAATCACGACTCTGCGGTCAAGGATTTCGAGGAGATCCTGCAGTCCGTCAAGCGGCGTGCAGAAGTGTTGTTTCCGGGATCGGCGGGAAACTCTACGCTAGCGGCGATCGAACTGGACTTCAAGGCGCATGTCGAGGTTCAACATCGGATCCACGCTCTGGCGCGCAAAGGATATTTTCAACAGGGCAAGAAGACCTTGAACTCCGAAGATACGCCGCTGTGGAGAAAATACAAACAGATGATGTTGGGCTACGCCAAATGGCTGGAGGAACAAGCAAATCAGATGTCGTCGCGGGCCAAACGAGATAGCCGTTGGGCGCAGACGTTGGCATGGCTGTCCGGGCTTCTATTGCTTGCGGCCAGCCTGACTGCCTTCATGACGTCCGGTTATGTCGGGCGTAAATTGCAGGAACTGGCAGAACTTTTGCAGGCTGGGTCTAGACAGATTACCAGTGCCGCCGCAGAGGTCTCCTCTTCAAGCGAGTCGCTGGCGAGAGGCGCTTCCGAGCAGGCGGCGTCATTGGAGGAAACCTCGGCCTCGGGCGAAGAGATCAATTCCCTGGCGCGCCGAAATACGGCGAACTCCCGCTTAGCGGTCGAGTTGGTCGGTCAGTCTCAGGATAGGGCCACCGCGACGGACCACCTGTTGAACGAGGCAGTGGCTGCCCTGGACGAAATCAACCGCTCCAGCGATTCCATCTCCAAGATCATCAAGACGATCGATGAAATCGCCTTCCAAACGAATATCCTAGCGCTGAATGCGGCCATCGAAGCGGCCCGCGCAGGCGAAGCGGGCATGGGCTTCGGAGTAGTGGCCGACGAAGTGCGGAATCTGGCGCAACGCTGTGCGCGGGCGGCGGAGGATACCAGCTCGCTGATTGAGGACTCAAACGCGAAGTCCCGGGGTGGCCGCCTCAAGGTAGGCCAGGTTGCCGAGGCCATGCGCGCTACCACTGAAGAATCGGCCAAAGTGAAAGTGCTGGTGGAGCAAGTGAGTCTGGGAAGCATCGAGCAGGCAAAGGGTGTCGAGCACATCGCCAAGGCGCTCACAACGGTCGAGCAGGTGACCCAACAGACCGCCGCGTCGGCTGAGGAAGGTGCTTCCGCGGCGGCGGAGTTGAACGCGCAGGCGGCGGCACTCGGCGATATAGTGGAACGTTTGACCGCCGTAATCGGCGGCTAGCGGACATAGCCAGCCGCCAGAGCGCTGGATTCACGCTGCGCGGCTCCGCGTGCTTTCGCTGATCTAACGCTGCGGAGGTATGTACACGCGTGTGTGTGTTCCGCTCCTGCTTCAGTGAAGGCAAGGGCGCCACGCGCAGCCTTGTCGAGTCTTCTCCGCAGTCAGGTCGTCGCGATAGGCGAAGCCGAGACCATCGCCGGCGATCAAGTGCACACCCAAGCCTGTAGGCCTGGGGCGCGCTCTTCACGATGGATTCATCGATGCCGATGGCGCTGGTCGCGAGATATTCGAAATGAATCACTCATACCTGAGGGCGATTGCAGGCTCCACGCGGCTGGCTCTGCGCGCGGGGATCGTTGCTGCCAGCAGCGCCACAGCCAGCATCGCCGCCACGGCAAGGACAAACGAGAACGGATCGCGCGGCGCGACGCCGAACAGTAAGCCGGCCACAACGTGCGCAGCCGCCAATTCACCGAAAAAGCCGATCGTAATGCCGAGGAGAACGGGCACCAAGGCCTCGCGCACGATCATCCCCATGACGTCGCGCCGCCGCGCCCCGAGCGCCATGCGGATCCCGACCTCCTTGGTGCGCTGCGCCACCGCATAGGCCATCACCCCATATAGACCGACCGCGGCCAGCGCCAGCGCCAGTGCGCCAAAGTAGCCGCATAAATAGGCGACCATCCGCTCGCGCCTGAAACTGGCATTCACGTACTCTTCCAGCCTGCGGCTCCCCAGCAAGGGCACGTTCGGGTCCAGGTCCCGAAGTTCGCGGCGGATCGCCGCAATCACCGGAGCCGTTCCTCCCGCTACGCGCACGGCCAGCCAGCGCGCTCCTGCGCCGTTACTCCAACTCGGCTCGTAAATCACTCCGATGTCATCGGCCTGCCTGGCTCCGGAGTGGCGGACGTCCTTGACCACGCCGACAATCTCCAGCGCTGTGTCGGCGGAATAAGTGTCGTCAAAGCTCAAATGCAGCCCGACCGGGTTGGCGCCGCCAAACAGCCGGCGCGCCAGCGATTCGTTGATAATGCAAACGTGCGATGCGTTAGCGAGCGTATCGGTGCCGCCTCCGCCCATCCGCCCCAGCGCCGCAAACAGACTGTCCCGCGGGGTGACGGCCGGTTCGTCCCGCGGCTGGAAATCGCGGCCCAGCAGCAGTGGGATTCCGAGCGCGGTAAAGTATCCTTCGCTGACCGGATTAGAGAAAGCAATGAGTCGCTCACCTGGGTGAGGTTGGTAGCCTTCCGCCGAGAAGGTGCGCGACATCGCAAACTCGCCCATCGGCGTCATCCCAGCCAAGCCGGCGGATCTGACACTCGGCAGCCGGCGCGTGCGCTCCAATAGACGGTCGTAGAAGGTACGTAGCCGGTGCCCGCTGTATCCCATCTCGGCGGCGTTCACGTCGACGACCACAACGTTCTCGCGCTGGAAACCCAAATCGACATCCTCCAGATTATGCAGCGTGCGAATGAAAAGTCCCGCAGACACCAGCAGCGCCAGCGACAACGCGGCTTGCGCCACAATCAGCACTTTGCCGAGCAGGACAGGAGATCGGCCCTGCGAAGAGGACGATCCGTTGTCCCTGCTGGCCTGCGCCAGATCAACGCCGGTGATCCGCAGGGCGGGCGCCAGTCCGAACAGAACGCTGGTGAGCAGAGTCACGCCGGCCGAGAATGCGCCCAGCATGAAGCTGGGCCGCAGGCGCAGCTCGGGACTGACGAGATTTGCCGCCGCAATCGCCGCCACGCTCCAGTACGCCAGCGCGAATCCGGCGGCTCCGCCCATGGCCGCCAGCACCAGGCTCTCCGTCAGGATCTGCCGGACCAGCCGCGCCCGGGTCGCGCCCATGGCCAACCGGACGGCAATCTCCTTCCGGCGTCCGGCGGCGCGCGCCAGCAGCAGGTTGGCTACGTTGGTGCACGCAATCAGTAATACCAGGCCCGAAGCTGCCATCAGGGGTTCCAGCGGATCTATCGCTTTGGCTCCGGCAGAGGATTCGCCGTGCGCACCCAGCGTCACCGTGATCCGCTCTTTGTCTACGCCGTATTGCCTGGCCTTGCCGCCGGCTTTAGCCGCCGCGTCGTTGAGCGCAGCCGCGGCCTGCGGCCAGAGCACCTGCATGTCCGCCTGCGCCTCCTCGATCGAAACTCCCGGCTTCAGGCGTGCCACGGTGCTGAGCCAACTCATGCCCGGCGTATTCCAGATGGACGCTGCTGAGGGCGTGATCAGCGGATACATCGTCAAGGGAATGAAGGCATCCGCCCGATGCCCGTTGAAAAGACCGTCGAAACCCTTTTCGGCTATGCCGGCCACTTCCAGCGGGTATCCGTTCACCGCAATCTTACGGCCGATGACATTGAGGCTGCCCGCCAGCCTGCGCTGCCAATAGCCGTAGGCCAGAATCGCGACTGGCGATCCCCCTGGCTTCAGGTCGTCCGCGTCCAGTAGGACCCGGCCCGCAGCGACGCCCACCCCGAGCGTCCGAAAGTAGTTGCCGCTCACGTAGGACACGTGCCCGGTTTCCACCGCCGGCGCGCCCTCCGGCCGGATGCCCACAGTCAACGGACGGCTGCTGGCGAGCACGGCGGAGAAGACATGGTTGAGGTCGCGGTACTCGCGGTAGAAGGGATACGTGCTGCTGCTGCCCCCTTCGATATTCACCAGCCGGCCGGGGTCGCGCGCCGGAACGGACCACAGCAGCAGTTGATCTACCAGGCTGAAGATGGCGGTGTTCACGCCGATTCCGAGCGCCAACGAAGCGATGGCGACACTCGCGAATCCGGGATTCTTGCGCATGGAGCGCAACGCGTAGCGCACGTCGCCCCGCGTGATGGTCATATCTTAGACGTATCGCAAAACGCTGCAGCGAACAACTCGCACGGTGTCTCCGACACCCTGCTGGCAGCCGGAACCAACATCCAGCACCGGCGCGCGCTAGACTGGCCTTAGGTGCCCCGAAACATCCTGATATCCGCCGGCGAAGCCTCGGGCGACGTCTATGCCGCCCTTTTGGTGGACGAACTGCGCCGCATCTGGCCGGACGCGCAATTCTTCGGCTGCACGGGCCCGCGCATGCGCCGCGCTGGCGTCGAAACCGTGGTGGACGCCGCCAGCCTGGCAGTGGTCGGACTGGTCGAGGTGGTTGCGCATGTTCCCCGCATCTACGGAGAATTCCGCAGGCTGCTGGCCGCCGCGCGGCGCCGCCGGCCGGACTTGGCCATCCTCACGGACTCTCCCGATTTCCATCTGCGCCTGGCTCACAAGCTGCACCGCCAGGGCGTCCCCGTGGTGTACCTTGTGGCGCCGCAGGTGTGGGCTTGGCGCAAGGGCCGCTTGCCCGGCATGCGCCGCACGCTCTGCCACGTGCTCTGCATCTTTCCGTTCGAAGAGCAGTTCTTCCGTGGCCACGGCCTGCCCGCCACCTTCATCGGTCATCCGCTGGCGGGCATGTTGAAGCCCGGTCTGTCGCGCGCGGAATTTTTTCGGAAACACAGACTTCCTCCGGGCCGTCCATTAATATCGGTGTTGCCTGGAAGCCGCCGGGGAGAAGCCGCCCGGCATTTGCCGCCTCTGGTGGACGCCGTGGGGCGTCTTTATCGCGACCAAGCCGCCAGTTTCATTCTGCCCGCCGCGGCGACGGCCGGGGTGAGCTTCTTTCAGGAGCGGATTGGTGGGGCTCCCATACAGGTTATCGACGGGGAAAACTGGGACTCCATCGCGCATGCCGACCTTGCCCTGGCGGCCAGCGGAACGGTGACGGTGGAAGCCGCGCTGCTCGGCACGCCAATGGTTACGTTTTACAAGGTCACGGCCGCAAGCTGGATGTTGGGCCGCATGCTCGTGAGGGTGCCTTTTTATTCCATGGTGAATTTGATCGCGGGGCGCGCGGTGGTCCCCGAGCTGATGCAATCGGAATTGACCGGCGAACGTCTGGCCGCCGAAGCCCAGCGGCTGCTGCGAGACGATGACGCGCGCGCCCAAATGCGTGCCGATCTGGCCGAAGTAGCGGCGCGCCTGTCTCCGCGGTCGAGCCCCATGGCCTGCGCCAGCGCCATAATCCAAGAGCTAATGGAAGGACAACTAACCCATGTTTCGTAGCAGTAGGACGGGCCTCCGGCCTGTCATCGTCGCCGCCCTGGCGCTCATTTCCCTCACCGCCGCCACCCAGGCGCAGGAGCGCCGCACGCGCATTCGAGTCGAGAATTATACCATCGACGCCGAAGTGCAGCCGGCCACCCAAGCCCTCATCGCCACCGCCGAGGTCCGCTTCGTCCCCCTGGACAACAACACCAGCTCGGCCGCCTTCGAGCTGAACAATGCGCTGAGCGTTTCGCGGGTGGTCGATGGCAAAGGGGCCCAGATCAACGACACCCGCAACCAGGGCGACTTCACCGTGCGGCTCAGTTTCGATCAGCCGCCGCCGAAGGGCCAGCCCGCCACGGCCAAGTTCACTTACGAGGGGCGTCTGAGCGGCAGCGAAGATTCCCCGGTCTACGGCATCAAGTTCGCCGCCATCCACCCCGACTACGCCTTTCTGCTGTATCCCGCGCGCTGGTTCCCCGTCAGCGGTTATACGACGGACCGGTTCACGGCGGACTTGCACATCACGGTTCCCGCCGGTTACCAGGTCCTGGGCAGCGGCCTCGACACGCACCAGGCCGCGGGCGACAAAGTGGTCTACAGCTTTCATTTCGATCACCCCTCTTTTCCCGGCAGCATCGCGGTGGTCCGCGATCCCGGCGCCAAGGTCTCCTCCGAGGGCGTCACCACCACGCTGTATTTCCGCGGCGACGAGAAGGCCATGGCGCAGCAGTATGGCGAGCAAATCGGCCAGATGATGACTTACTTCACGGGCGAGTTCGGCCTGCCGCCCTATGCGAATCTGACCGTGATGGAGACGGAAAACGGCGCGCCCAACGGCTATGCCGCGCCCGGTTTGATCTTCCTGAATCCGCACGCCATCGGCAAACAGGTGGGCGCCAAACTGTTGGCCAACCAGATATCCCGCCAATGGTGGGAAGTGCTGGTATCGCCCGCCACCCGCAATCATCTCTGGCTCACCAACGGCATGGCAGCCTACGCGGAACTGCTCTGGACGGAGCACACCGCCGGGCCCGGTGCACTCGAATCGCAATTCCGCGACGACGAAGTGGAGGCCCTCACAGTGGACAATGTTCCGATCATTCAATCGGCGCGCATGGAGGACTATTCTCCGGAACTCTGGGCGCTCACCGGGAGCAAGGGCGCCGCCGTTCTGCACATGTTGCGCTATGTGATCGGCGACAAGGCTTTCATGGAAACGTTGAAGGAATACGCCGCGCGATACAGCTGGAAATCGGCGACCACCGAGGATTTCA
>Ga0335078_10015856_pt1 | contig 11184 bp, 9 predicted proteins | sample Lox_Sample_32_FD_206711 | JGI IMG/M metagenome (GOLD analysis project Ga0335078, IMG submission 206711) | Soil microbial communities from Loxahatchee National Wildlife Refuge, Florida, United States - Lox_Sample_3.2 | ecosystem: Environmental > Terrestrial > Soil > Wetlands | place: USA: Florida...
AGTCTGCAGATCCGATACCCGTACGGCAGCCAACTGCCTGCCGACCCTCCCCCCGAATTTCAAGTTGACACGCAAGATGTCCCCACTGGGAACGCGGCGGCCGTTAAAGAAACAAGGGCCCGCTACTGGGAAAAACTTCGCGCCTACTGGGGGCAGCGCCGGTTCTGGATCGAGAGCCAGCCGGAGGAAGAGACCTGGACGACTCGCATGCAGCGGGCTTGGGAGCAGTTCAAGGCCAAACTCGGGTGAACGAGGCGTGCCGGGTCTTTTGCCGAAGCTGACTTATCTGCTGTCGGGACGCCGCCCGGCATGGCGCTTGCCTTATTCTTGGATGTACTGGAATTCCCGCCGGAACCCGCAGCGCCCGCGCTGAGCAAACCTGCCAATCAACGCGTTCGAAAAGCGTCCAGCTTGGCGAAGCCCGCTTCGCTAGAATAGCCACAAAGCAAGGCCTGACCGAAGCTGTTTTCGCAATCCCTCACACAATTTCAACGAATTAGCGCTGGCACGCGACGTGCACTTGAAGATGTCAATCCTGCGTGGCCCCTTTGGAAGGCGTGCCGCCAGATTGAGAGGAGGAAATTATGCATGACGTAGATCGCACGCAGTTGGAGTACGGAGCGGAGTATTCCGAGTACGGAGAGATTCCCGAGATGGGCTACGAGCAGTACGAATACTCGGGCGAACTGGGCAGCATCCTCGGCTCGCTATTCGGCGAGGCTCAGGCTGAAGGCGCCTTCGAAGGCGGATACCAGGAGGACGAGGAAGTGCTACCGCTCGAGATCGACGAACTCGCCTCGGAACTGCTCGGAGTGCGCAATGACCAGGAACTCGATCATTTCTTGGGCAGCCTGTTTCACAAGGTGGCGGGTGCGGTCGGTAAAGTTATCAAATCGCCCGTGGGTCAAGCCTTGGGAGGAATCCTCAAAACAGTTGCCAAGAAGGCGTTGCCGATCGCGGGCGGTGCGCTGGGAACGTTTGTGGGAGGCCCCGCGGGCGGGATCCTGGGGTCCAAGCTGGCCTCGATGGCGGGGAATGCGTTCGGGCTGGAGTATGAGGGGCTTAGCCCCGAGGATCGCGATTTCGAAGTTGCGCGGCGGTACGTGCGCTTTGCCGGCCACGCGGCGCGGAAGGCCGCCGTCGCTCCGCCACACGTCGATCCGGTAACCGTCGCCAAGGCAGCGGTGACCGATGCCGCAAAGAAGTTTGCTCCGGGATTGCTGGCTCCTGTCACCGTCGCGGCAGCGGCGCCCACAGCGCCCACGCCGCCGGCGCCCGGCATTTACCCACTCACCGGCTATGGCGTGCCCGGACAGGTTACGTGTCCCAGTTGTGCCGGGACACCCACAAGACACAGGCGCCAGGGAAAGTGGATTCGCCGGGGACGGCACATTGTTTTGTTGGGAGTCTGATTTTGTATGAATCCTAAATCAGCGGCCTTATGGCTTTTGGAGCAGGAAGCTCGTTCGCTGATCGCGCGACTGGCTCGCCTGAAGCCCTTCGCGCTGGTCACGCCAATGGTCCCGGCAGCGACGGTTCCACCGGCAGCGCAAACGGCGATGGAGAACCAACTGCTTCGAGGCCGGCGGGAGCTGCACGGACGGATCGGCGAGTTCATCGGCTGGCTGCGCGGCCCCAGTGGCCGCGGCGCCTCGCCGGCTGAAGCGCAGCAGCGGATCGTGTTTTTGAAGCTGAGGTTCAACGCGGTGCTTTCACAGTTTCACATTTTCGCCGATGTGCTCACGCAGCGCAGTGAGCACGAGATGGGCGTCTGGATCGCCGGGCTCGACGATTTCGCCGCGGACGCCCTGGCGCTCGAAGGCGGCTATTACCAGCCGCCGCCGGTGGTGTGCTACGTAGACCGCGGGCACGGCGGGGCGATCCGCCGGGCGCGGACCCGGCTGCCCGGCGGCGACCCGAGCCCGCTCGCCATTATCCGGATTCCCCACGAGCGGATGATCGGCAGCGGAATCGCGTCTTCTCTGGTCCACGAAACCGGTCATCAAGCCGCCGAGCTGCTGGGGCTGATCAATCCGTTCCGGATGGTTCTGCAAGCGATGCAAAAGGTTAGGCAGGACTCAGCCCTTGCCTGGCGGCTCTGGGACCGTTGGATCTCGGAAATCCTGGCTGATTTCTGGGGCGTGGCCAAGGTGGGAATCGCCTCGACGCTCGGGCTCATCAGCCTGGTTAGTCTGCCGCGCGCCTTCGTGTTTCGTATCGACACGCAGGATCCACATCCGGCGCCATGGATCCGGGTGAAGCTGAGTTGCGCCATGGGCCGTGCGCTGTACCCTCACCCGCAATGGGACGCGCTGGCGAGCTTGTGGGAGCTGCTCTACCCCAAAACCGGGCTCGACGAAAAGACCCAGACGGTGCTTGCCAGGCTCGAAACCGGCATTCCGGAGTTCGTCCAGTTGCTCGTGAACTTTCGCCCCAAGGCGCTCGGCGGAAAGTCATTGATGGAGGTCATGCCGTTGGCGGAACGGCAGCCTGCGCGACTGGCCGCGCTCTACCAGGCGTGGGCAAGGTCGCCGGCGCAATTGCGGACGGCCCCGCCGGCGCTCGTTTTCGCCGCGATCGGCCAGGCGAAGGCCGACGGCACGATTTCACCCGAGACCGAAAGCAAGTTGTTGGCTGACTTACTCAGCTATTGGGCGATGCGCAGCGCCTTGGACACCACCGCAATTTGCGCCACTCAGCCCCGAATGAGGTTGGCCGGACCGCCGCCTAGGCTCAAGCGTGAATTCAGTATGACTCTACAGTGAGGAGGACGTACATGGCAAGACTTACGGTTACGCTTACAGCAAATCCAGCGACCATCACCGAGGGTGGAGTGGTCACCCTGACAGCCCTGGGGAGTGCGCCGAGTATCGACGCAACCAGTCTCAGCTACACGTGGCGCGTCCAGGGCGGGCAGTTCGTGGAATCAGGCGCAGCCCTGAACGCTCCGACGGTTCACTGGGACACGACCGGATTGCGGGTCGGGAGTTATTCCGCCACAGTCAGCGCCACAGCGAGTGACAAAGACGGAAAAGCCTTCACTCCCGGCACAGACACACAGAGCATCGTCGTGAATCTGAGGCCAGTATCGAGCGGCGACACCATACCCGTCACCATGCGGCGCGCTGCCGAGCCTCCGACCTCGGATGCGGCGCTCTGGGTGGCCATTCGAGCCAGCGCAAACCAGATGCTGTTTCAGAACTACGTGACGTTCGTTGACACCATCATGTGCAACAACACTCCGAACGGAACGGGAGATATCGACAGCATCATCGACAATTATCTGAATCCTTCCAACAAGGCCGCTTGTCTGCCGCCGCTGAGTGAGAGAAGGTTCCTGCCTTTCCCCAACACGGACACCTACCGCATCCTGAAAGTCGCCACCGAGTGTTTCCTGATGGTGAATTGCGGCGTCTATTTACATCCTGCGGAATTGAGTAATTTGGTGAACAACACCTGGACGCCGACAACGCCGCCCACCCGGCAACCGTCTCCCCTTCCTACTCAGTGGCTGCCCCAGAAGTACGACCTCGGCGACGACGCCAACCGGCTAAATACGAGCGTCTCTGGTTTGCCGCAACAGATCGTCAACTGGTGGAGTACTTACCTTCAGGCGGATCGCTCCGATCCCCAGGCGCTGATGATTCCTTATCTGGCGCTGGTGCGGTCCCGACTGAGCGACCTGCCGTTGACGGGGTTCTGCGACATGGGAATGACATGCTACGGCATTCTGCGGAGCAAGCTCGTCCACCCCTGCCTCATCGAGCTCATCTGGTCTTACTGGCACGAAGAAGCCATGCTGGTGCAGACCTTGAACGTCATCAGCCGGCGATTCCAGAACCTTCGCGGCGCCGGAGACCGCGATCCGCTCATGCGCTTCGACACCGACCCTCTCCGGAGATTGAACAGCTTGCTGTGGGGATACATCCAGGACGAGCAGCATCGCTTGACGGTGGTACGCCGGGCGTATGAATACAGCCACGAATACGGCCTCAACCTGGAGGGCAAGGCGCTAAGGGTAATGAGGCCGTCCGACAGCCGCTCGAAGTTCCTGGAGGCCTTCCATAACCTCCTTTACCTGTGCACGATCTTCTTCAAGGAAGACGATGATACGACGGTGGTCGCCGACGGCTTCCCCGTGTTGAACGCCTTAAAGGAAGTCCATTACATCCTGGCGGCGGGCGCCCACAACCAGTTCGGCGAACTACCCTCCACCGCCCGCCAGGAGATGCTGATGCAGCAGTGGCTGCTGGCGCGGCCCGAAATGCGGGAGTTCCTGGGCGGCAAGGTCATGGTGCCGTATCCGGAAGAGTGGATGGACCGCGTTGACAGCGTCAAGGGCATGCTCGGTTGGACCGATGTTTCAGTGGTTCACTTCCACGATCTCGCCGTCTATGGCGAGCAGATTGTGCTCTCGGTCCGGTATGGCGCCTGGAGTTTAACCACGGCCACCGCCGCGCAAGCGGCCAACTGGGCGCGTTATTGGCGCAATGAAATTCAGGGGTATGTTCACGCGTACCGCGCGGCGACGGGCATGGATTTGACGACCGAGCCTGTGAACTCCACTCTGCCGTCCGTACTGTTGCTCAAACGGCTGGCGACGCAGCGACCTGTCGCACGTTAAATGTCGGGACCGGCGGCTCATGCTCGACTTCACTTCGGCGCTCTACCTCGGACTGCGGCACCCGAGCTGGTCCCTTCGGCCCTGGGCTCAACTTACGACGGGGGTCCCGGCGGCACTTGCTTCACCCGCCGGCGCGCGCCAGATCGCAAACGCCGTGGCAGCTTTGCAGGGATCTGAGCGCGGGACGTTCGGGACCTCCACCCTGCACCTGTTCTGGGACCTCTTTGGTTTGCTGGCGAGGCAGCGTGTGGCGATCTACGTGGATGCGGGCGCCTACCCCATCGCACGCTGGGGTGTTGAGCGCGCCGCCGCCCGCGGTGCAGCCGTGCAGAGCTTTCCTCATCATGACGCGGAAGCACTGTGCGGGCAATTAAGAAGGGACAGCTGGAAGCGCCTTCGGCCGCTTGTTCTGGCAGACGGCTTTTGCCCGAGGTGCGGCAAATCGGCTCCGCTGGCCGCTTACCTGGACTGCACCCGACCGTTCGGCGGAAGTCTGATTATCGATGACACCCAGGCACTCGGAATATTTGGCCGTTCGCCTGGTCCTGGCGTGCCCTACGGCCGGGGAGGCGGGGGAATGCTTGCCTGGAACCAGCTTCGCGGCCGGGACGTGCTGGTGGTCAGCTCGCTTGCCAAGGCTTTCGGCGTTCCGCTGGCGATTCTCAGCGGCAGCAAGGCAGCCGTGGAAGATTTCGTATCGAAGAGCGAGACGCAGATGCATTGCAGCCCGCCTTCGGTGGCTTCCTTGCGAGCAGCAGAAAGCGCTTTGCAGATCAATTGCTCGAAAGGCGAACTGTTGAGGTCCAAGCTGGCAGCCCTGGTCATTCGATTTCGCCGCCGGCTCGAAACCATCGGCCTGGTTCCAGGGGGAGGACTGTTCCCGGTGCAGACGATATCAACCTTGCCGCCGGGGGGGACGCTCGAGTTGCACGAACAACTGCTTCGCTCGCAGATCAGGACGGTGCTCCTCGGCGGAAGCGGCGGGAAGGATGTGAGAATCAGCTTTCTGATCAATGCAGATCATCGGCCGGAGATGGTCGACTACGCCGCTAACGTATTGTGCAACAAGCTCGGGGGACGCAGGGTTCCGCTCGCCATGCCGGCCGGGGCGCTTGAAGACGCACGTGCTAGCCAGATTTGATGCGGCCTGGGAGTAAGACCCAACCAGGGGGAGACAACCTTGGAGTCCAAGTGCCGCTAAAGGCGGTCTGGCCGATTGGCCCGGTTCCTCGCCCTGACCGGGGCTCAGGCGGGGAAGGACAAATTCACGAACGGAGGTGAAACGCCATGACAGATGAGTTTGGCTTGGAAATTGATTCATCGGAAGCTTATGAAGGACAGCTCGAGGAGCTTCTCGACCGGCTGGAGGCAGAAGAAGTTGGCGGATATTCTTCCGAGCTAACTTCCTCGGGGACGCCGCGGCCAGGCGTGATCACCGGGACCAGTTCCACCAAGCGTCCGGTTACGGATACGACCCAGGTACCATTCCGGTGGGTTTGCCGGATCGACGCGATGACCCAGACAAAAACCCACACGGCCCACTCCATTGGAACCGGGGTTCTGATCAGTCCCTGGCACGTGCTGACCTGCGCGCATGTGATTTATCCTCCCCAGGATCTCTATCAAACTCTGAGAGTTGTGGTGAGCCCGGGTTATAGCGCCGCCTCGAAGCCGGCCTTTGAAGCAAACGGCTGGGCGGTATGCCAACGGTGGAACCCGCGGGAGTGCGTGACGAGTACTTACTTCGATTACGGCTTAATCCGCCTGGCGAAGCCAGTGGGCTCCGCCACGGGCTTTTGGAGAAACTGGCTCCCTCTGCCGACAGCGCCCACCCTTCCAGGTAAGCCTTGCAAGCTCGCCGGTTACGCTCCGGCCCAGATGTTTCAGAGCGACGGCCGGCTCAAGGCCGCCGCTCAAATTACCAATTGCAGGCCCACACGCACTTCCCCGAGCGGCGGCATCGTGGAGTCCGACATATCGTTCCTGACGGTACCGGTCACTCAGTATTCGATTCTCATCCTGCATGATGCCGACTCCACCAAGTCGATGAGCGGAGGCCCGATCTGGATCGACAACGGCGATTCGCCAAAGCTGGTCGCGATCCACGCCGGCGCAACTTGCACTGACCGCGTGCACCACTGTGCCAACGGCAGCGGGATCATCAGGAGGGCTGTGTTGTTTAGCCAGGCAGTTCAATTTGACATTCATCAGTGGATGAATGGGTCCCTCCGGCCGCTTCCATGAACTGTCGGCGCCGCCTCGACCTCGACGCGCTTAAACCGCCTGGCGGCGGGGCTGCGCGCTGAAGCCTGGGGGGACCGGAAAAGGCAAATCATGGTCGGAGGTGAACGGAAATGGCAGACGAATTCGGATTTGAGACCGGCACACCCGGAGCTTACGAGGGCTACCTGGAAGAACTTCTGAACCAGCTAGAGGTGCAAGAGGCTGTCGGCCGCGAGCCGATGGTTTACCAGGACCGCCTGGAGGAACTCTTGGACCGGCTGGAGGCACAAGAAGCCGGCGGATACCTCTCCGAGGTGACTTCCTCGAGCAAGCCACGGCCCGGCGCCACGACACCCCCGTGTCCCGCGAGAACTGCCGGCGCGCAACCCGTGGTTGTTCTTGACCGTTTCGACTTCGATAAGGACAAACTGAAGCCTTTACACGACGAGCTCGTCCAGCGGATCGCCCGCCAAGTCGCCATGAGCTGGAGTTCACCGCGCCCGATTGAGGTCATTCGCCTGGTTGGTCATACGGATCCGGTTGGGACGGACAAGTATAATCTGGCGCTGGGTCTGCGTCGCGCCCGGGAGGTGCAATCGGCTCTCTGGCTGGCGATCGAGCTGCAGCGACGGGTACATTGGCGTGCCAGGGTTACGAACGCGACAAAAGTGGTCATAATCCCGGACTCACAGGGGGCGCGAGATCCCGTGGGTAACAATCGTACACCAGAGGGGCGTGCCTGTAACCGCCGCGTGGAGGTGTTCCTGGAAACCAAAGCCGCTCCACCGCCGCCTCCACCCCCGGGCCCGACCGGGCCGCTGCCAGGTACGCCAACCATCAGGCACTGCAGCCTGAGCGACCCCGACTGTGGACCGCCGGTAACCACAACCCCGGTGCCGCAGCCGCCCACAAGCCCCATCACCCAAGGGCCGGGACAGACACTCCCTCCCCTTCCGCCGTCTTCCGGAAAAAACCCCACCACCGGCCAGATGATTCGGAAAAAGTTAGACGACGCTCTGAGCGGATTGCCGGCGTGGATGCGCGGCCCGGTTCGCAACCTCATACTCAACAGCGCGTCGGAATTCGTGCTCAGTCAAGGGTTGCAGGCGTTGGGAATAACCGGTGCCGCCCAGAACGCCTTTCTGGCTGTGTGGCGAGCTATGAAGCAATGACCGAAGCAAGGGTCGACCGGGACCGCGCGGCATAAATCGTGGCACGGGCGTCCTGCCCGCGATCACGGCCGGGACGGCCGTGCCACGAAGCGTTGCGCAATTGTCCAAGTCGCTCTGTACAGCGTCAACCGGGGAAGGATAGTCGATGATTATCGACAGCCATTGTCATGCGGGAGAAGGGGACGGGCTCACCGGGCCGTGGGACACGGCGGCGCCGCTCGGGAAGTATCTTCGCCGGGCCACGGCCGCCCGAATTGACCGCACGGTCCTCTTTCCTGCCTTCAATTCCGATTATGCGGTAGCCAATCGTGAAGTGGCGCGGATTGTGGCCGGCCGCCCGGACCGATTTTACGGCTACGCGTTCGTCCATCCGGACCGCGACCGCGGCCGTGTGTTTAACATGGTCAAGACGGCAGTCGAGCAGTACGGCTTTCGCGGCATCAAAGTCCACCGGTATGACGGCCGCATCACGCGGGAGATCTGCGAGGCGGCACGCGCCTTTGCTCTTCCTGTGCTCTACGATGTTATGGGCGAGGTCTCAGTCGTGGAACTCCTGGCGCGGGAATATCCCGACGTGATCTTTATCATTCCGCACCTGGGCAGCTTTGCCGACGACTGGCGGGCGCAACTCGCCTTGATCGATCATCTGGTTCGCCATCCCAATGTTTACACGGATACCTCGGCCATTCGCCGCTTCGACCTCTTGCAGGAAGCCGTGCGGCGCGCCGGCCCCGGAAAAATACTCTTCGGCTCGGATGGGCCGTGGCTGCATCCCGGGGTCGAACTGGTGAAGGTGCGTGTCCTGGGCTTGCCGCAACACGAGGAGCAGCTGATTCTCAGCGGCAACTTCCTGCGGTTGATCGCCGGAGTTCGGTCCCGGCCCAAGCGGTATGCCGTTGCGGCAGTGGCAGCCTGGTCGCGGGGCGAATGGCGCGATCCCTGGTCGAGCGAACAGTTTCCTGCGGGTCAGCAATCTCAGGGCGAGGGAGAAAGGTTCTTCTGATCGTCGGCGCGCCGGCGCTCGGTGGCGCGCCGCATCTGCAATGCCCGGGGGGTAACTCCGAGCCGCCGCGCCGCACGCTGCAAGTTTCCGTTCTCATCTCCGATCGCAATCTGGATGGCCGTTTCCGCAACGGCTTGATGGATCTCCTTCAAGCCGGCTCCCCCCGCGACTGCGCACCGTATCGCATGATCGAACGACCTGCCGCGCCATTCCTCCGTCCCGCTCTCTGCACGAGGCCGCTCTTCGGGCGGAATATCGCCTGCGGTGATGGGGCCGGAGCCCACATGACGCCATGCCATGCGGGAAACCACCTGCTTAAGGTCGCGAACATTGCCGGGATATTCGCGTTTGAGCAGGTATTCCAAAACCTCCGGCTCGAATCCCCCGCCGCCTTCGTTCGATCCGGACTGCCGGAGAAAGTGATGTGCCAGCGGCAGGATGTCTTCCGGACGCTCGCGCAGCGGAGGGAGCTTGCACGTCCACGTGGCGATCCGGTAATAGAGGTCGCGCCTGAACCGGCCTTGCGATTCTTCTTGCAGCAAGTCCCGGTGGGTGGCGCAGACGAGGCGGAAGTTTGTTTCCTGCCAGGTGTTGCTCCCCACACGCTTGTAGGTGTGCTCCTGTACCACGCGTAACAGTTCCGCTTGAAGTCCAGTGGGGAGTTCGCCGACCTCATCGAGGAAAAGCGTGCCTCCGTCCGCCGTGGCAAACGCTCCCTCGCGCGCCGCCACTGCACCGGTAAATGCCCCGCGTTCGTGGCCGAAGAATTCACTGCCGGAGAGCTCAGGCACGACAGTCGTGCAGTCCAGCAGCACCAGGTCTTGTTTGCGGGGGCGCGGGTCGAGTGTGTGGATCAGGCGAGCTACCAGTTCTTTACCCGTCCCGCTTTCCCCCGTAATCAGGACGGAGGCGTCGGTGTAAGTGGAGATCTCGACGATTTGCCGCAGGACGGAGATCCATGACGGATTCTTCCCCACGAGGGATTCCTGCACGAGCGGGGAGTTCACCGTTTCGTCAACGGACGTCCATCGCCCAAACCGTGCCGCGATTTCCGCTGCCGGCTGGCGGAAATGGCTCCACGCAAGGACGTCGGACGCCCCCGACTCAAGCAACCGCCAGATGTCCCGGCCGAGCGTGGCCCCGGATACCGCGACAGCCAGCACTCGCTCCAGACCTTTGCGGCTGGCCAGGCGGATGAAATCACAGAGTTCCCCGTCCACGCGGTCGAAGAAAAGCACACCCGGGCCGAAAGCAGGCTCCGCTGCCCGCGCGCAGGTGTCAATGCCGGCGCTAACCAACGCCTGGAGGATCGCGCTCCGAACTGTGGCGTCACAGCGGTGGGCAAAGTGATGCCAAAATGTCGCCATGCGGCGCCCCCACCCTTAACCAAGGCTCGAGGAGCCAACACCGAGGGCTATTTGTCCGAAAGAGACACAGAGTTTTCGCCGCAGTCTCTTGTCCGGATCAAATGACGAATTGTCCCAGTTTCGAAAAACTATACATGGGTTTTTACCATGTGTCAATTCGATAATATCGTTGTCGGTAGGAGGGCTCTTCGCTACGTTTCTCGGTGCGACGCCACTCTGCCCCGCTCCCTGTTGGTGCCTGCTTTTGCCTTCATACCATTGGTCTTAGCGCACTAGCGCCTCCCCGGCCGCCGGGCAGGGCGCGGAAAAATCCCCGGGGTGTCATCCTCAGCCCGTTCGCTTCGCGCGGGGTGACAGCGAACGCGCTCAGCATGACAAGTGGTTTTTTCCGCAGTCCGCGGCTGAGAACGAAAGTTCTGGAAAGTTGGTCGGGGCGCCCGGATTTGAACCGGGGACCTCTTGCGCCCAAGGCAAGCGCGCTACCAGGCTGCGCCACGCCCCGAAAAATTTGATTACAAACAACATACCACAAGTTTCGCCATTCCGGAAAAGTACAATTTCGTACAACCGTTGGTTCAATATCTTCCACAAGACACCAACCACCTTTGAAGCGCCTCACGCTTAGCTTCGGACACCGCCTGAGTGTAGAGATTCAGCGTGGTCTGAATGTTGGCGTGGCGAAGCAGTTCCTATTGAACGGCCGGGGTCGTCCCGAGCGCGTACAGCAAAGTATGGTAGGTGTGTCGGAATGTACGCCAGCCGATCTTGCCGATACACGCTGCCTTCGCTGCAGGT
>Ga0335078_10015857_pt1 | contig 11184 bp, 11 predicted proteins | sample Lox_Sample_32_FD_206711 | JGI IMG/M metagenome (GOLD analysis project Ga0335078, IMG submission 206711) | Soil microbial communities from Loxahatchee National Wildlife Refuge, Florida, United States - Lox_Sample_3.2 | ecosystem: Environmental > Terrestrial > Soil > Wetlands | place: USA...
GGCCTTAAGCAGACCCCGGCCCCTTGCGAGAGGCCGGGGTCAGCCTCCTGTCTGACCGGCCCGGCTGCGCGTGCCCCGGCGCTGGACCGGTGGCTGTTTCCCAGCCCGCTGCCGCGCGCCAGTCCCGTGGGCACGTCACGCTGGCCTGCGCGGGCCGGGTGTTCAAGGCCAAGGTCGCCCAGAATCGCGGCCTGGACCACGGCGCCGGGGTCGATCACGATATCGCCGGCGTCGTCGCGCACCAGCCCGACGGGCAGCGGGGTACGCAGCTCGCCGCGCCCGGCCGCGGCCCGCTTGTTCGCGTGCAGCCGCTGGGCCATCACGTGGAGTTCCATTTCTTATGCCGACCTCGTCGTTATGCCGACCTTGATGAAGGAATCGGTGGTCTGGACGGGGAAACGTGACGCCGAGGTCGGCATAATCGTCGTGCATCGAAGGCGGCCAACCGCATCGGCGGGTTGGGTGCAATCGCAGCTGAAGACCGCGAAGCGCGCTCTTGACCTACGGCGGCGGGTGCCCGCGCAGTGGCCAGTCCGGAGCGAACTGTTCCAGGTCGCGCTGGCGATCAGCTTCTACACCGTCGCGGTCACACCGAGCCGGATCACGGCGTTCGTCGCGGCGACACTCGCAGCGGCGGGCGGCCAGTGCGGCCGGCATGACGGCTGGCTGGCCCCGATCTACGAAGTCGATCGCGGTTCGAGCTAAACGGTAAGCGCGACCGGATCGATCCCAGAGCCGAAGAGCCGCAGCTCAGGAGAGACCACGCCAGAACCGGCTGTTCTGCGCCGCTTAGCGGCCCGCGCCTCTGCGTCAATAGGCAACGCATAGTCGGCAGGGAGGGGCGGGTTTTGAGCCGCGACGCCGTTGCTGCTGGTTGCTGTAAGTAATGCCGCCTGCCGGGTGGCTGGCTGAACGCGCCCGTCCCGTCCTTGGGCACATGTGGACCCGGCATGGTGGGACGCCGGTTGCTGTGCTGGTTCTTTTCCGGCTGGTGGCGGCCCGCAGTCGACGCAGTGGCTCTGAGGAGATTCAGACTGTCTGCGGTGCCTGATACCAGGTAAGTGCTGTGAGGTTCATCTGGGAGGCGGCCACCATGACGACAGTGCGCGAGGAGACACGAGGAACTGCCCCGGCTGCCGGCGCAAGCGGCCTGATGGCGTGGGCGGAGGAATCGGGCCGCCGGCGGGCCAGGGGACCCGCGCGGGGCGGTTTGCGGTTCGTGTTCTGCGGGCGGGTGTCGACGGAGGACTGGCAGGACCCGGTAACCTCCCGGGCACGGCAGAGGGAGCAGGCCGATGCGCTGGTCCGGGGCCATGGGGTGATCGTGGCGGAGTTCTTCGACGCCGGGCAGAGCCGCACGGTGGCGTGGGGCCGCCGTCCGGAAGCCGCCAGACTGGTCGCCCTCCTGGCGGATCCCGGTAGAGGCTGGGACGCGATCGTGGTGGGGGAGTATGAGCGGGCGTTCTACGGCAGCCAGTACGCGGCGATGGCGCCGCTGTTCGAGCATTACGGCGTCCAGTTGTGGATGCCGGAGGCGGGCGGCCGGGTCGACTTCGCGTCCGAGCATGATGAGCAGGCGATGACGGTGCTGGGGCTGTCGTCGAAGCGGGAGGTGACCCGGACCAGCATCAGGGTGCGGACCGCGATGGCGGTCCAGGTGCGGGAGCAGGGCCGGTACCTGGGAGGCCGCCCGCCGTACGGGTACCGGCTCGGTGATGCCGGGCCGCACCCGAACAAGGCACACGCCGCCTGGGGCCGCCGTGCCCACCGCCTGGAACCAGACCCGGAAACCGCCCATATCGTCCGGTGGATCTTCGCCCGGCGGCTGGCGGGCCATTCGGTGGCACGGATCGCTCGGGCGCTTAACGACGCCGGGGTGCCGTGCCCGTCGGCAGCCGACCCGGGCCGGAACCCGCACCGCACCGGCGCGACATGGACGCTGGGCACGGTCACCACGATCGTGTCCAACCCGCGGTACACGGGCCGTCAGGTGTGGAACCGGCAGCGGACCGACCGCGACCTGGCCGACCCGGGTGATATCACCCTGGGCCACAAGCAGGTGCAGCGGTGGAACCTGCCCGACGGGTGGGTCATCTCCCGCAAGCTCGCGCATCCGGCACTGGTCCGCGAGGCGGATTTCATCGCCGCCCAGGACATCAGCGCCGCCCGCGGCCCCGCCCCAGCTACAGGTCTGACGGCGCCGCAAAAGCGCCGGTACCTCCTCGCCGGACTGCTGATCTGCGGTGGCTGCGGACGGCGGATGGAATCAGCCTGGTCCAACGGCAAGCCCGCCTACCGGTGCCGCCACGGACACACCACCGCCAGCAGGCCCGGACCGGGCCGGCTCAAGAACACTTACATCCGCGAGGACCGGATCCTGCCGCACCTGGCCGCCCTGCACCTGCAGCCCACCGAGCCCGCCGGAAGACAGCGCAGACGGCGCACCCGCCGCGGCGCCGACGTCCGGCATCAGGCCAGTCCCGAGGATGTGATCGGGTACCTGCGCGAACACCAGATCACCCTTACCTATGATCCGGCCTCCGGCACCTTGCACCCAGGAGCCGCCGAAGCCGCCCAGACCATCACCCTGACAGCAAGCTAATCCCGGCCTCAGCAGCCGGATTCCGGAAGGAGGAAACAAGAAAACCGCCGGTCGCCCGGCGCTGGCGGAAGCCTGCGCCTGGGTGACGTCCCCGCATGCCCGGAAATAGGGACCTATGGGGAATTACTGTGTCCGAGGACTTGAACCCGGAAACCGGTGCGATTTCCCCGGATCGGGGAAATCATGCGACGAAGGTAACACGCATCGGGTAGACACGCCTGGATATCCGTCGGCGTGTTCGCTATTTGCTCCGATGCCTGGTTGGCAGGCCTGGTTAGCGGCCTGTGCTGGCGCTTGGGTCAATGCGAGCTTGCGTGGGTCGGGGAAGCCGAGGCCTGTGTAGCCCGATGCGCGCCTGGCGGCAGGACGTCGGTCCGCTCGCCGAGGTGGTGGACTTCAGCCGAGACCCGCGGGGCGGCACGGTCACCACGACTGAGGCGACCTCGGCCGGCCCGACTGGGCCCTGACTGAGTGACCCGAGCCGCGACGTAGAAGTGAAGTTATCCGTATGCTCGCTGGGTGCTCCTGGCGGCCCATGGGCCTGAGCCCGCTTGAAGCCTGCCGGTTGTCGGAGGGGTACGTTAGCATCGGTTTCATGAGCCACCTGCCAGTATCCGGAGAGCAGCCGGTCGTTCCGCTGCCGGATCGCGAGCCTGCGGCAATCCGGGCGGCCGTGGCGCGTCTGGACCCGGCGGCCCTGGCGAAGTTCGAAGCCGACTGGACGGCGGCGACTGCTCGCGCGCGGGATGAGTACAGCCTTCTCCCAGCCCGGTACTTCGTCGAGCACTGGTTCAGCTGGGTTGCCGTGGCACGATGGCCGGAGCTTGCGGCGCGGTTGCGTGCCTGCGAGCGCATCGTGGCCGAGTCGCCGGACCGTGCGGAGCGCCGGGCGGCTGCCGTGGAGATCAGCCAGATCCTGCGGCAGGCCGAGACCATCAGTGCATGAGCAACTGGACGTGGGAGTACGTCCCGGACGCGGCCAGTGTCGTGGGCGGCCTCACCCGGGCTCAGATTGACCAGGTGGAAGGCCTCGCGGCGCGGATCGCCGACGCTGTGGCGGTACGCCGGATCGGCACCCCGTTCGACGCGGCCGAAGCGGTGTCCTACGTGAAGAGCTACGGCGAGGGCCCCGTGATGATCTGGTTCCTCGAGGATTACCGGGACGATGTCGTTCTCGTGGTGCGGGTCCAGCACTTCGAGCTGTCTGATCCCGCCGACTGACCGCACCGGCACGGGCACTGTGTGACCTAGGCCATGGTGAGGCGGCGCACAGATGGCGTCCCGGCCTGTGGCATGGCCCTCGCCTTCTAGCCCGGCGGTGGCGTCAGTATGTATCGGGGGCGTGCTTGCTTTGGCTATCCAAGCCCGTTCCTGGACCTGGAGCCTGCTGCGGGCTCGTTCATGTGCCGGCCTTGACATACTGCACGACGATGACGACCTGTTCCTCCGGCTCTCCGTGACCGTGTACCAGATGGCCAGGCCGTCTGAGGGAAGATGCGGGCGGTAGGCGCCGGGTAGCGGGTCCTCACTGGGAAACGGCTCGGCTAGCGCCGGGACCGGTTCTTCGAACAGGTGGAAGATCGCCCTGTGAGCGGCGTTCCGCAGCGGCTGCGGCAGTTCCTCGAGCTCGTCCCACGTCCTGTCGGGAAGCGGAGAACCCGGTCACTCACCGATTCCCCATGCCTCGGCAAGCTCCTCGCGGGTGAAGGTGCGGCCTTCCCCGGAGTCTGACCGGATGCGCTTCAGAGCCTCGCGGTCCCCGGCCTCCCGCCGCAGGCGCCGGTTCTCAGCCCGCAGCGCGTCCAGTTCTCCCCGCGGGACCAGGACCATGTCCTCGGCGTGTGCAGTCACGTGAACTCCTCATCACGACGCGGGGTGTCCGTCATTGATTGTACTTATCACCAGCCGCCTGCCTGTGAGCCCGCGTCCTGGTCCGGCCAGCGCAGCGCCTTCCAGCCAGGCTGCCTCCATCCCGGGCGGCGGCCTGGCCGGCAAAGCGCTGACTCGACCGATGTCACGGTGCTGTTCTCGCGAGGGCAGGCGCAGGGGGCCGCGTCTATCCTGCCCAGCGGCGGTAGGCGGCGATCCACTCGGTACCCTGCGGAGGCGGGTCCGGCAAGGGCAGGTCGAGAATGGGGATGGCCTGCTGGTGCTTACCTCGGGCGCAGATCGCGACGATGCCGGAATCGGTATAGTCGATCTTCTTCACGGTCACCGTGACGCCGAGGACGGTCGTCTCGAACGGCACGGCCAGGTTGTCCCCGATCATGGTGGCGAATCCGGTCAGCTCTTCGTCCTCGTTGTAGCAATCGACCGTGGCCTGGGCAATCAGCTCGTCCAGTTCCGCCTGACTCGGCGTGTTCATGGCCGCAGCGTAAAGCACTCCACCCTTCGGCGCGGACGTCGATCCGGGCAGCGGCCTTGCCGTCGGATTGAGCATCTCATGGCCATCCCGGGGGCCGGCCGGTGCCAATCAGCTGCGTGACTCTGCGTGACTGACGCCGGGTCAGATAACGCGCACACTGCCGCCGTTATGTACTGAAATAGCCCCTTCTGTCCGATCCGCCCGAAGCGCACAGAACGGGTGGATATGTGCACGTGCCCGTGCGGCCGGTCCGGTCCGGTCCGGTCCGGGACGGTTGCTGTGATTCCCGGAGGGGGCGTACCGCGGACCGGAGCGCTCAGGTGTTGTCGCGGAGCGCGTTTATGACCTCGGCCTGCCGGCTGGCCGGGCTGGAGTGTATCGACGTGCTCATCAACAACGCCGACCTGGTCCTGGGTGAACGGCGGATGACTGCGGACGGCGTTGAGCACGTGTTCGCGCTCAACACCTGGCGCCTTTCCTGCTGACCGGCCTGCTGCTGCCGAAGCTGACGGCATCCGCACCCGCGCGGGTGATCACCGTCACCTCCGACGGGCACTGCGCCGCCCGCCTGGACCTCGCCGATCCGAACCCGGAGCGCGGGTGGGACAGCTGGCGTGCCTACGCCAACAGCAAGCTGGCCAACATCTTGTTCACGCCGGAGCTTGCCCGCAGGCCCGCCGGCACCGGGGTGACGGCCAACTGCGCGCACCCGGGGTGGTACGGACGGGGTTCAGCCCGCCCGCCAGGGCCGCTGCCGCGGCTCGGCATCACGATCGCCCGGCCGTTCATGGCCTCGCCTGAGCGCGGCGCGGACACCATCGTGTACCTGGTCAGTTCGCCGGATGTCGCGGCAACAAGCCGTCTGGCGACAACCCTCAGATACGGCAGCTGTAGTTCGTTGTAATCACGGCGTGGTATGGCAACATTTCAAAATAAGTAGAGTTTGCCGTGTGTCGGGTGCGGTTAATGTGGCTTCTGGGGGACTGTCACCCTGAAACGGGTGGATGCATACCTGCGGAGCTGCGAGGTGAGGACATTGTCCAGCAGCATTCATTCCTGACTTGGGCTAGTTCCTGGCCTAAATGATCTTTGTGTTCACTGCGAATTCGCTGTTCTTACTCGCTGAAGTTGCCCACTACTGGGATTGAATGGTCAGGGTCCACGGATCGCCTCCTTCCCGCGAGATGGTGGATCGTTGGGAGCACTGGAGTGCCGTGTACCGCGCTGACGAGCTGTCCACTCGCACGCCGGAGTGCCATGCTGTGCTGTAAATGGCATCTGTTGAGAGAACGGACGGGGAGACACCGTGGCGGATAGCGAGCTGGAGCTGGCGGAAGCGATCGATGTCTTGCGCGGCGAACTGCGCAAGGCGCAAGATTCTGGGCTAGGGTCCGATGTGCGTTTCTCTGTGGGCTCAGTAGAGGTGGAGCTGGCCATTGAGGTCGTCAAGAAAGCAGGAGGCGGGATCTCGGTGAACGTGCTTAACCTGCTGTCGGTTGGGGGGAAGGGCGGAGTGTCCAGGGGTGAGACGAACCGCGTCAAGGTGACGCTGAACCCGATCGGTGTCGGTGGTGAACCTTTTGAGGTGTCCTCCGCCCGGGACCAGCGGCCGGATGCCACAGAGACCGGTGGCCGTCCTGGCGGATAGATGAGCTATGGGTGTACCAGAACGGCTCGTAGAGGTATGGGCGGCCGGTGCTGACGGTCGCGGCGAATGCGGCAGTGGCTGGCTCGTGGGCCACAGTGGCGTGGTGTCGTGCTGCCATCTGCTCAAACAGTACCTGGCCAGTGCCGATGTAACCGAAGGCGTCACCGGGCAGGCGAGGATTCAGATCCGGCAAGCTGCCCTCCCGTCAGCGGAGGCCTGGATCGATTGTGCGCTCGTCTGGCAGCATCCGGTTCGCGACTTGGGCCTGCTTCAGATCACCCCGCGAGCTGATCAGTCCTGGGATCCGCCCAAAGGCCGCCCGGTCCGCCTGGCGGCGACAGGCGAACGCCCCAGCGAGTGTGTCGCGATGGGCTTTCCAGACGCTGAAGCCAGACCAATGGGCCTGCGGGATAGCGAGCAGGTGGCCGGCCGGCTGCTCCCGGCCGGTAGGGCGCGTGATCCAGATGGTCTTATTCCTTTCGATGTCGACGTCAGCGTTCCCGACGATGCCGCGTTGTGGGCAGGATTCTCGGGGTCGGCCGTGGTTGACCAGAGATCCCGGCTCCTCGGCCTCGTGGTCAAGGCGCACCCAGAGCGGCAGCGGCGGCGGCTGCTCGTCGTGCCGGTTGAGGATGCCGCCAGTGACCCGGCCTTTGCGGCGGCTGCTGCGGTGGTGGGGCTGAATCCGGCTGTCGAGAACTTCTGGGCGCCTTCATGGCGTGAGAGCGTGGAACCCCGTGCGCTGACCGCGACTGGAGTTCCCTTGGCAGTGGCCGATGTCCAGGATTTGAAGGTCTTTGGCGTACACGGTTCTTCGGCTGGCACGCGCGGCTCGCACCTTGAATACGTTGGGCGAGATAGGGACGTTGAGCTTGGCGATGCGCTCGCCGGGGCTAGAGGCGGAGGCCAGCGTGTGGTCTTGGTTGTAGGCGATTCTGCTGCAGGCAAGAGCCGGAGTGCTGCGGAGGCGCTTCGCCGGGATCGGGTGCTGTGCTCTTGGCGACTGGTGGTTCCTTTGTCAGACGGCGGGCTCTTCCGCCTCGCCGATGCCGACCTTGGCTGGCAGGACACGGTTTTGTGGCTGGATGACCTCGATAAATACCTCGCTCGCCTGGATCTTGGCACGCTGCGGCGGATTCTCAGCGGTGATCCGACCGTGATGGTGGTCGCCACCATGCGCACAAGCCAGCTGCAGGGCCGCCAGGGACAGCTCGCTGACCCAGCCTGGCGGTTCCTCACCGACGACACAGAGGTGAGGCGTGTCGATCTTGACGCGTCCCTCAGCGAGGATGAGCTGCAGGCTGCCTCTGCCATCATCTCTGACCCGGCGATGCTAAATGCATTGCATGAGGGAGTGGGCCTGGGCGAATGGCTTGTCGCGGGACCGGAGCTGCTGAAGAAACTCAACGACGAACGTGATCCTCTCAATCGAGCTTTCGCCGACACTGTCATCGCCTGGTACCGCACTGGCCTCGACCAACCTCTCGCCTGCGAAGATGCCAGGCAACTCTGGGCCGATACGCTTCCTTCTGGACTACATCAAAGACTGCTCAGCCGCGGGCCCGAGGAGCAAGATGAACTATTCGAGCAAGCCTCGGCATGGGCGTGCAGGCCAGTATTCAACCGGGCTCTCTACGAACAAGCCCTGATCAGCAAAGTAACCGGGGGATACATTGCTGACGACTACGTTCTGGACCAGATCGTGCGAGATCCCTATCACACAGCGGTTCCCGACCCGGTTTGGGAGCGCACCCTCCAGATAGCCGACCGCAGTCCCGAGTCCCAGAGGCGGACACTTATCTGGGCAGTAGGGATGGCCGCGTACCAAGAGCACGCTTTGGCTCATAGCTTGACGGCAATGCAAACCCTGGCCAAAGAGGGGAACAGATATGCCTGGTTCAACGCGGGGATGCTGCAGTGCGGGCTGGGGAGCCTGGAAGAAGAAATGGGGTTTTACGACCGGGCGGTGGCGCGGTTCAGCCATCCCATGGAGCCGGCCATCACAAGCGTCTTGGCGGCCAGAGCGTTCCTTGCCAAGGGCTTGAGGCTGGGCCAGCTGGGCCGCTTCGAGGATGCTGCCGAAGTCTACCAACAGATGTTGGCGCGGTTCGGCGAGGCCGCCGAGCCCGAGCTGCGCGAGCCGGTAGCTAAGGCGCTATTCGATAAGGGCGCCACCCTCGGCCAGCTGGGCCGCTTCGAAGATGCGGTCGGGGTTTATGACCAGGTGGTGGCACGGTTCGGCGATGCCGCCGAGCCCGAGCTGCGCGAGCCGGTAGCTAAGGCGCTGGTCAATAAGGGCATAAGCCTCCGTCAGCTCGGCCGTTCGGAAGAAGAGATGAGGGTTTATGAGCAGGTGCTGGCGCGGTTCGGCGACGCCGCCGAGCCCGAGCTGCGCGAGCAGGTAGCTATGGCGCTGGTCAGCAAGGGCGTTAGTCTACGTCAGCTGGGCCGCTCCGAGGATGCGGGCAGGGTTTATGACCAGGTGGTGGCGCGGTTCGGCGACGCTACCGAGGCCGCGCTGCGCCAGATGGTAGCTGTGGCGCTGGTCGATAAGGGCGTTAGTCTCCGTCAGCTCGGCCGTTCGGAAGAAGAGATGAGGGTTTATGAGCAGGTGCTGGCGCGCTTCGGCGACGCTACCGAGCCCGAGCTGCACCAGCAGGTGGCCTGGGCACTTCTGTACAAGGGCATTAGGCTCGCCCAGCTGGACCACCTTGAGGGTGCGATCGGGGTTTTCCACCAGGTGGTGGCGCGGTTCGGCGACGCCGCCGAGCCCGAGCTGCGCGAGCCGGTAGCTATGGCGCTGGTCAAAAACGGCGCCGCGCTCGGTCAGCTGGGCCGCTCCGAGGGTGCGGTCGGGGTTTATGACGAGGTGGTGGCCCGGTTCGGCGACGCCGCCGAGCCCGCGCTGCGCGAGCAGGTGGCCACGGCACTCGTGCTTAAGGGTTTCAGGCTCGGCCAGCTGGGCCGTCCCGAAGAGGGGATAGGGGTCTATGACCAGGTGGTGGCCCGGTTCGGCGCCGCCGCCGAGCCCGAGCTGCGCCAGCAGGTGGCCCAGGCGCTGATCAGCAAAGGGGTCAGGCTTAGCCAGCTGGGCCGTCCCGAAGAGGAGATAGGGGTCTATGACCAGGTGCTGGCCCGGTTCGGCGCCGCCACCGAGCCCGAGCTACGCGAACAGGTGGCCAAGGCGCTCCTCTATAAGGGCGTCACACTCGGCCAGCTGGGCCGTCCGGAAGTAGAGATGGAGGTCTATGACCAGGTGGTGGCCCGGTTCGGCGCCGCCGCCGAGCCCGAGCTACGCGAACAGGTGGCCAGGGCACTGATCAGCAAAGGGGTCAGGCTCGGCCAGCTGGGCCGTCCCGAAGAGGAGATAGGGGTCTATGACCAGGTGCTGAGCCGGTTCGGCGCCGCCACCGAGCCCGAGCTGCGCGGCCCGGTGGCCAGGGCGCTGATGAACAAAGCGGTCAGGCTCGGCCAGCTGGGCCATCCGGAAGTAGAGATGGAGGTCTATGACCAGGTGGTGGCCCGGTTCGGCGCCGCCACCGAGCCCGAGGTGCATGAGCAAGTGGCCAGGGCGCTGATCAGCAAGGGTCTCAGGCTCGGCCAGCTGGGCCGTCCGGAAGAGGAGATAGGGGTCTATGACCAGGTGGTGGCCCGGTTCGGCGCCGCCACCGAGCCCGAGCTGCGTGACCTGGTGGTTAGGGCGCTGATGAACAAAGCGGTCAGGCTCAGCCAGCTGGGCCGTCCGGAAGTAGAGATGGAGGTCTATGACCAGGTGGTGGCCCGGTTCGGCGCCGCCACCGAGCCCGAGCTGCGTGACCTGGTGGCCAGGGCACTGATAAACAAAGCGGTCAGGCTCGGCCAGCTGGGCCGCTACGAGGATGCTGTCCGAGTTTATGACCAGGTGCTGGCGCGGTTCGGCGACGCCACCGAGCCCGAGTTGCGCCAGCACGTGACCACCGTACTCAGAATGAAGGCAAAGATGGGCCGACGAAGGTTACTCGCAGAGTCTTACAACTTAGAGGGCGAAGGTGGCTTCAATTATGAGCCGACGGGCTCGGCGGACCAGTACGGTTACCGGCTGATTACCGAGGCCTACACCACTTCCCTTAAGCATTATATATATATCGGTCGATATGCCTTTGTCTCAATTGTGGCACGGCCACGACACCTCCGCTCAGCAATGCCGGAAACTTAAGGTGTGGGCGCTCACGGAATTCGGCTCTGCCGCGAATTCTGTGACGGCTGACGGTGAGTGATTTCCGCTGGTCATCAGTGATGCTGGCGGGGTGGTGATCAACGGCAGGGTCGCCGGTGGTGCCGGGATCGTCACGATCTGGGGGGAGTGCGGCGCGGCGGCGTGAGCTGGCAACGAGGCTCCGCTATTGACGCAGTGGTCTGCCAGGATCACTGCACCCGGGAGCCCCGTTGCCGGATCAGTTTGTCATGCTGCCTGCCGGGCCGGCCAGCCCGGCCGGCCGCGTCGTCTGGGATGTCTCGGAGCAGGGGCAGGCCCTGCTGGCCGTGCTGTTCCCGCATCTGGCGGGGCTGCGAGTGCACCGGGTGGAAGAC
>Ga0335078_10015862_pt1 | contig 11182 bp, 10 predicted proteins | sample Lox_Sample_32_FD_206711 | JGI IMG/M metagenome (GOLD analysis project Ga0335078, IMG submission 206711) | Soil microbial communities from Loxahatchee National Wildlife Refuge, Florida, United States - Lox_Sample_3.2 | ecosystem: Environmental > Terrestrial > Soil > Wetlands | place: USA...
CGGTCGAACTCGCCCAGAGCCGCCATCGCCTCGGCGTGGAGCGGCTTCATCGCCGGATGCTTGACCTTGTAGGCGCCGGTCAGCTGGCGCGCGACGAGCTCGGAGTCGTTGACGATCTCGATCTCGCGAGCGCCGAGGTCGCGCGCGGCCTGCACCCCGCGCAACAGCGCCCGGTACTCGGCCACGTTGTTGGTGGCGACACCGATCCTGTCCGAGAGCTCGTGGACCACGGTGCCATCGGGATCGGATACGACAACCCCGATCGCCGCCGGACCGGGATTGCCTCGCGCACCGCCGTCGACGTGCACGATCAGCTTCAATCGGTCGCGAGCTCCGGCAGCTCGCCGGGAACTCGTGCGCGGCGGCGGTCGCGAACCTCGCGTTGGCCACCTCCCGAGGGGGCGCGCTCGCGTCGGGAAGACCGGCGCCGGTCGACGATCACGGTCACGTTGGGATCACCGTCGTAGTAGTCGACGAGCCGCTCGAACAGCTCGTCGGCCAGAGCCTCCGGAACGACGCAGTAGATCACCGGCCGGATGCTAGTGAAGCGCCACTCGCTGCCGCCATCGAACTTGCGTCCAGCCCTCAGATGGTCAAACCACCACTCTCGTCGGCCGCGGCGTTCGCCGATCGTTCGCTTTCCGCCAGCTCGTCGAGCTCGTATCCCTGGGCGCCGACGCGCACATGAGGCTCGTCCTCTGAGAGGTCGACCTCATACCGATACCAGCACAGCTCCCACGAGATGACCACCTCGACGACGCTCGAGTGGTCCTCGGAGGGCAGCACGGCGACGGTGGGCAGGCCCAGCGACCGGGCGATCCCCGCCAGCGTCCGGCGGTGCTCGCAGCCGTTGAACAACTCGACCGCGGAGGCGATCTTCTGATCGCGGCTGACGGGAACCGCGTGGACCTGCTGCGGCTCGCCCAAGTCGCGAGCACGAGCGCCAACCGGCGCAGGCTCGGACCACGGCCGCTCCCCGGCGCCCACGAGCGACGCCTCCGGCAACTCCGCCGCATCCGCAGCCACGCGCCTGCCGCGCAGCCGTCTCAGCAGAGAGCGCGCGGCCTCGGTCCGCGGGCCTAGCGCAGGCGACGCCTGCGGTCCCACGCCATCCGAGCGCCCTTCACCGATCAGCACCGCGCTCGCGGATGTCGCTGCGCTCGGGGTGGGGGCGGCGCGACGGCCGCGCAGGCGGCTGCGCAGCGACCGGCGGCGTTCTGGCGCGTCAGCGGGATCGAACTCGGCAACCGTCCCCTCTCGCATCCAGCCTTCGTGCACGGCGCGGGAGGTGCACAGGTCGCAGACCGCCTTGCGAGCTCCGCCGTTGATGTATAGCTCGGCGCTCTCGCCTCGCAGCAGCGTCCGGCCGCAGACGTCGCAGCTGGTGTCCGTGCCCGAGGTGTTTATCGCCCTGGTGTTCACCAGACCGAGATTACTAATTGTTCTCAAGCCTTGACGGCCTCTCGCTCGGCGCGAGCCTCGTCCACGACCTTGCCGGCCAGGTGCCCGGGCACCTCCTCGTAGCGCTCGAACTCCATCGTGAACTCGCCCTGGCCACCGGTGATCGAGCGTAGATCCGGGGCGTAGCTGAGCATCTCCGCCATCGGCACTTCCGCCTTGACCTCGGTCATGCCGCCGCCCGACGGCTCCATCCCGAGCGGACGCCCACGGCGCGAGTTGAGGTCGCCGATCACGTCGCCGACCGCATCCTCCGGGACGGTGACCGTGACCAGCATGATCGGCTCGAGCAGAACCGACCGCGCCTGCTCCAGCGCCTGCCTCATCGCAAGTGAGCCGGCGACCTTGAAAGCCATCTCGGAGGAGTCGACGGTGTGGTAAGAGCCGTCGTAGAGCCGGACGCGGACGTCCTTGACCGGATAACCGGCGACGACGCCTTCGCGCATCGCGTCCAAGACGCCCTTCTCGACCGCGGGAATGAAGCCGGAGGGGATCACGCCGCCTTTGATCGCGTCGATGAACTCGAAGCCGGAGCCGGGCTCGAGGGGCTCGATCTCGATGTGGCAGTCGCCGAACTGGCCCCGTCCACCGGTCTGCTTCTTGTGGCGGCCGTGTGCCTTGGCCGACCCGCGAATCGTCTCCTGGTACGGAACCCGCGGCGGCCTGAGATTGACCTCGGCACCGAAGCGCGATCGTAGCCGCTCGACGATCACCTCGACGTGGATCTGAGAGAGGCCGGCGACGATCTGCTCGCCGGTCTGCGGATCGCGGTGCAGGTCGATCGTCGGATCCTCCTCCTGGAGACGGCGCAGCGCGGTGAACACCTTGTCCTCGTCGCCCTTGCTCTTCGGCTCGACGGCGAACGCCATCACGGGCGCCGGGAGCTTGATCGAGGGCATTGTCACCGGCTCGTCGCGCGAGGCCAGCCAGTCGCCGGCCTTGGTCTCCTTGAGCTTCGCGACCGCGCCGATGTCGCCGGGGCCGAACTCGGTCGCGTGTCCGGTCTGCGAGCCCTCGAACGTGAGCAGCTGGCCGATCCGCTCCTTGTTGTGGGTGCGCGTGTTGAGGACCTGCGAGTCCTGTCTGACCACCCCCTGATAGACGCGGAACAGGTTGATCCGTCCCGCGAACGGGTCCGCCCGCGTCTTGAAGACGTAGGCGAACATCTCCTTGCGCTCGTCGGGCTCGAGCGTCAGCTCGCCGACCTGCAGGCCGCCGTGCTTGACCGGCGACGGGAGGTCCTCGACGATCGCGTCCAGCAGCCGATTGGTCGCGAGGTTGCGCGTCGCGACGCCGCAGGTGACGGGAAACAGCTTCCCGTGGTTGGTACCATCCTTCAGCGCGGTGACGATCTCCTCGTGACTGATCTCCTCACCCTCGAGATAGCGCTCCATCAGCGCGTCGGAAGATTCACTCACCTCGTCCATCAGCTTCTCGCGGTGCTCTTGGGCCGTCTCCCGCAGCGCGTCGGGGGTCGGGATCTCGGTCCAGTTGTCGCGGCCGACGCCATACTCGTACGCCTTCATGTCGACCAAATCGATCACGCCCGAGACCTCGTGCTCGGAGCCGATCGGGATCGCCGTCGCCACGACATGGGGCCCGTAGTCGGATTTCAAGGAGTCGAGCGTGCGATAGAAGTCGGCGCGCTCGCGGTCGAGCATGTTGACGAACAGCAGGCGCGCGAGGTCGAGCTCGGCGGCGCGCTGCCACAGCCGCGTCGTGTGCACCTCGACCCCCATCACCGCGTTGACGACGAACACCGCCGACTCGCACACCCGCAGCGCGCCGAGCGCGTCCGCGATGAAGCTGGAGTCGCCCGGCGTGTCGATCAGGTTGACCTTGCGGTCCTGCCACTGAAACGACGACAGCGCCGCCGAGATCGACATCTGGCGCGCCTTCTCGTCGGGATCGGCGTCGGAGACCGTCGTGCCGTCGGTGACCGACCCGAGCCGGTTGACAACCCCTGCCGCAAACAACAGCGCCTCGTTCAGCGAGGTCTTGCCACTGCCCCGATGGCCGACGAGGGCCACGTTACGGATGCGATCCGCGGCCTTGTGCATGCCTGTTCTCCTCTCTGTGGTCTAGGCAGGCGACGATAACGCGTCCGCGACAAAACCGGCGCAGGGCCGCCGGGCTCGGAGCCCTAAGGCCCTAATCGATCTCGCCCGCGAGCTTCGAGCGCAACCGCAGGACCGCCTTGGTGTGCAGCTGCGAAACGCGTGACTCGGTCACACCGAGCACCTCGCCGATCTCACGCAAGGTCAGGTTCTCGTAATAGTAGAGGGCGACGACCAGCTTCTCGCGCTCGGGCAACGCCGCGATCGCGTCGGCGATGCGGTCACGCAGCTCGCTCTGATCGACGAGCTGCTGGGGGTCGGGCGCGCCGCGGTCGGGCAGCGTGTCGAGCAACGAAACCTGATCGCCGGTGGCATCCGACACGTTCCACAGCTCGTCGAGCGCGACGATCGTCGAGTTGGAGATCTGCAGCAGCGCGTCCTGGAAGTCCTCCAAGCTGATCGCCAGCTCGCCGGCCATCTCCTCGTCCGTCGGCGCACGCTGAAAGCGAGCCTCGAGCTTCATGTTGACGCGCTCTATCTCCCGGGCGCGAGCGCGGACCGAGCGCGGAACCCAGTCCAGCGTGCGCAGCTCGTCGATGATCGCTCCACGGATGCGGGTGATCGCGTACGTCTCGAACTTGATCTCGCGCGCAAGGTCAAAGCGCTCGATCGCCGAGATCAGACCTCCGAGGCCGTAGGAGATGAGATCCGACTCCTCGACGTGCGCCGGCAGGCCCGAGCTCATCCGCCCGGCCACGTACTTGACCAGCGGCGAATACGCGACCACCAGCCGTTCACGTGCGCGCTCGTCACCTGAGGACTTGTATCGCCTCCAAAGCTCGTGAAGCTCGATCGCTTTGACGTTTGTCTCCAATTGTCCCCCCCCCACGATGCCGGCGCTACGCCCGCGGGTGGGCTCGCGCGTACGCCGACCGCAGACGCGCCGACTCTACCCGAGTGTAGACCTGCGTCGTCGAGATGCTCGCGTGGCCCAGCAGCTCCTGGATCGTGCGCAGATCCGCGCCTCCCTCCAGCAGATGGGTCGCGAACGAATGTCGCAGCGCGTGGGGATGGGCGCTCGCGAGCGCAGGCGCGCCAGCGGTGCATTGGCGTGCCCAGATGCGCAGACGCCGCCTCACATCCGACGTGCTGAGCCGCCGGCCGGACTTCGAGACGAACAACGCGGGTTCGCCGGGAAGCTGGAGCGCGGGACGAGCTCGCTCGAGATAGCGCCCCAGCGAGCGCATCGCATGCTCACCTGCAGGGACGATTCGTGTCTTGCCGCCCTTGCCCTCGACCCGGACCGCCTCGGCGTCGAAGTCGAGCGACTCGACGTCGAGCGAGACCAGCTCCTCGGCGCGCAGACCGGAGCCGTAGGCGAGCTCGAACAGCGCCCGGTCGCGAAGCTCGAGCGAAGTGTCCGCCGGAATCCTGTCGAGCAGCGCCGCGACCTCGCTCGGCTTCAGCACGCGCGGCAGGCGCTGGGCGCGCTTGGGCGAGCTGAGCAGCTCGGCGGGATTCTCCGATCGGATCCCGCCGCTCAGGAGTACCGCGAACAGGCCGCGGAGCGCCGCGAGCTTGCGAGCGACCGTCGACGGCGCGCATCCCTGCTCGGACAAACCGGCGGCGTAGCGGCGCAGCGCGCGGACGTCGATCGAGGCTGGCTTCAGCTCGCGCTCGGCCGCCCAGGCGGCGAACTGGCCGTTGTCGATCGAGTAGGCGCGGCGGGTCTTATCGGCCACCGCGCGGCGGCGAAGATCGTCGTCGAACGACCTCAGGGCGTCTAGCCACGATTCCGGAAGCTCCAGCGGTTCGCGTTCCCTCATCCACGGCGACTGTTCGCCGCTGAGGCGTGTATGCCTTCCTGGCGGCGCCAAGCGCCCCGCCCACGGCTGCTACGCCGACACGTTGACGAGCGTGCCGACCGGCGTGTACGGGTACACGGCGTCCGCGTCCGCGTAGGGCATCTCGACGCAGCCGAGGCTCTGGGGGTAGCCGTAGCCCCCGCGGATGAAGCCGTGCAGCGCGTCGCCGCCGTTGAAGTAGCTGATCGACGGAATCCCGGGATCGCTGTAACTGCTGCCGTCGGGGTTGGTGCCGCTCATCGTGCCAACCGGGATGTGCGAGAACACCGGGTAGGTGCCAAGCGCCGTCGGCGCCGCGGAGATCCCGGTGTTGACCAGGCTGGTTTGCACGATCTTGCCGTTGTGCCACACGTGGAGGCTCTCGGGGAGCGTCTCGCTCACGAGCGCGATCGTGTATCCGAAGCTCGAGCGATGGCTGGCCACGGCGGCGGCGATCAGCGCATGCCAGAGCGTCGCGCCGGGGATCCCGTCCGGCGTCATGCCTTCGTCGTTCTCGAACGCCATGATCGCCCCCTTGGTCATCACCCCCGAGGCGCCCGGCGCCCACAGGCTCCGCAGCACGAACGGCACGTCGCCGTAACGCCACCTGAAGCTGCCTTTCGGCGGGTGGATCGCAGCGGCCTCCTCGGCCTGCGGCGTGCGGACGGAGCCGCGACCTTCGTTGTGGAAGCGCAGCGGCAGATAGCCCATGTTCGCCAGCAGCTGCTGGAGGCGCAGCGTCGAACCTGCCGGCACCGTCCAGCTCGCGCCCGCGCCAGACCCGCTCTGCTGGTCACCGATGAGGCTGACGCTCCTGGGCAACGAGAGCGAGACCGTGCTGGCGAGCCCATAGCCGAAGCCCGTCGGCTTGAACACGATCGTGTGGCTGTTGACCGTCTGCCAGTGCCCGGTCGCGTTGGCGACCGGTGGGCGACTCGAGCCGAGCGCCTCGCTGACCGGCTTGGAGAACGTCAACGTGATCGGCGTGCTCGGACCGATCTGCCTGCCGGGCGCGGGCGAGACGACAGCGCTCGCCGACGCGCTGCCGGCCGGGAACCAGCTGACCACCCCGGCGCCGGCCTGCTCCCACGCCCTTGGTGCCGCCGCGACCGAGATCGAGCCCGCCGGCGCGCTGCGCGGAACCGTCACCTGCGACGCTGGCGCGGAGAGCACGTCTCGCCGGAGCGGGCCGCCGGCCGCGCCATATGAGACCACCGCCACGGGCTGCTTGAACCGCAGCCGCAACGGGGCGCCGGCTGCGAGCGTCAGGTAGTGCTCGCGCAGGCTCGCGACCGGTGTGACCGTGGTCAGGTGCAGGTGCTCCGTCTGCCCGGTCAGCCACGATACCCAGCCGGGTCGCTTGACGACCACGTCCACGGTCACGATCTGATCGACCGGGACGAGGACCCGCGGATAGATCTGGTCGCCGCGCGCCTGAACCGCGATCGCCTGGTGGTCGCCCACCCGCTGGCCGCCGCGGAAGACCGTGACGCTCTCGATGCTGCCGCCCCCGAGTGGCATCCCGACGCTCGCGAGCGCGCTCGAGTCGGCAGTGAGGCTCGCGCTCGAGGTGACGAGCAGGATCACCGCCGCCCCGAACGCCACCACGACACCCGCCAGCCCCGCGAGCGCATAGTGCCATGGCGGCCGGCTGCCGAACGCGGTGCCTAGACGCCCTCGGCGCGGTTGCGGGCGCTCGCTGTCGTCGCCCTGCCGTCGGTAAGAAGTGATCGCCACCCTCGAGTCACCTGCCTCACATGCTACCCAAGCTGCCCACGCCGCCAGGCGCGGCTGAACCAACGCACCACTCGATCACGACATCACCGTCATTCGGCGACCGGCGACGCAGTCCTCCGTGCGAAATCCTCGTTGCTTCCGAAGCGGCGGGCTGACCTGCATCCATCGATTTTCAATCGTCGCAGAGCTTCCCGGCGCGATCGCGCTAACGCGTCACGGCCCCTTCGGATGCGCTCGACACGAGCCGCGCGTACTTGGCGAGTGCCGGGCCCGGCGCCGGCCGCTCAGGCGGCGTGTACGCCTGTAAGCGCGTTGCGATCTCCGCATCTGTGAGCACGACGTCGAGCCGTCGCGCATCGACGTCGAGCGTGATCCGATCTCCGTCGCGGACCACCGCGATCGGACCGCTACGAACCGCTTCCGGAGCGACATGGCCCGCCATCAGCCCATGGGTGGCGCCGGAGAAGCGGCCGTCGGTGATCAGCGCGACATCCTCGCCGAGGCCCTCGCCGACGATTGCTGCCGTGACCGCGAGCATCTCTCGCATCCCCGGGCCGCCGGCAGGGCCTTCGTTGCGGATCACGACCACATCCCCGGCCGTGATCGCGCCGCCGGTGACTGCCGCCATCGCGTGCTCCTCGGACTCGAACACGCGCGCCGGACCCGAGTGCCTGAGACGCTCGTGGCCCGCGAGCTTGACCACACACCCCTCGGGAGCGAGGTTGCCGTGCAGGATCGCCAGGCCGCCGGTCGGCTTGAGCGGGTCGTTCAGGGGACGGACGACGCGTTGCCCGTCGGTCTCGACCGCCGCGTCGGCGTGCTCGCCGACGTCCTTGCCCGTGACCGTGGCGGCGTGCTCGTGCAGCAGGCCCGCCTCCTTGAGCCGATTGAGCACGAGCGCCACACCTCCCGCCTCGTAGAGATCAGGCGCAACATATTGACCGCCGGGCTTGAGGTCGCACAGCAGCGGAGTGCGCCGGCTGATCCGGTCGAAGTCGTCGATCGACAGATCCACGCCGATCTCCCTCGCGATCGCGAGCAGGTGCAGCACGCCATTGGTCGAGCCACCGCTGCAGGCGATCGCGGTAATCGCGTTCTCGAGGCTCTCGCGCGTGATGATGTCGCTCGGACGCTGGCCTCGACGGAGCACGTTCAGCACCAGCCGCCCGGATTCGAACGCGACATCAGGCTTGGTCTCGTTCGTCGCCGGCACGCCTGAGCCCGACGGCGAGATCCCGAGCACCTCGAACGCCATCGCCATCGTGTTTGCAGTGAACTGGCCGCCACAGGCGCCGGCGCCCGGAGACGCGACGCGCTCGAGCTCGGCGAGCTCGGCGTCTGAGATGCGCCCGGCCGCGTGCGCGCCGACCGCCTCGAAGACCTCCTGGATCGTGACCCGCTGGCCGTGGTACACACCCGGCAGGATCGACCCGCCGTAGAGCATCAGGCTCGGCACGTTCAACCGGCAGAGCGCCATCACCGCGCCGGGGATCGTCTTGTCGCAGCCGCTGATGGCGACGACCGCGTCGAACATGTGCGCATTGCAGACGAGCTCGATCGAGTCGGCGATCACCTCGCGACTGACGAGTGAGGCCTTCATCCCCGCGGTGCCCATCGTGATGCCGTCCGAGATCGCGATCGTGTTCAGCTCCATCGGCGTCCCGCCCGCGGCCCGGATGCCGTCCTTGACCTTCGCGGCGAGCGCCCGCAGGTGGAAGTTGCACGGCATCGTCTCAATCCAGGTGTTCGCGACCGCGACGATCGGCCTGCTCAACGCATCGTCATCGAACCCGATCCCCCTCAGGTACGCGCGCGCCGGCGCGCGTGCGGGGCCGGTGGTCAGCGCCCGGCTGCGGTGCTTGAGGTCGAACGAGTCGTTTGTTGCGCCCATCGCGGCGAGACTGTACCGGGCCGGCGATGCCGGGCACGCCCAGCCATCACTAACTGGGATCGATGTTGGTCGAGAACTGCGGCCCACCCGCGTTGCGCAGACGCGCGCGCTCCCACTGGGTCAGGCGCCACAGGTCCCGCGTCACCTGGGCCGGATCTAGCTGGCGGCCGGGGAGGTGCATGTTGGCGGTCGAGATCACGCGGCGCTCGTCCCCGGTGAGCGCCATCCACTTCGCCAGCACGTCGTCGGAGTCGGGCAGCAGCTCGCTGCCGTACGGTGCCGACTGGTCCGGGAACGCGACGCAATATTCATTCAGCAAGCGGTTGGTCTGCGGAACGTAGGCGAGAAGCGGGCGGTGGGGATAGATCAGGTAGGCGTACGGGGGGTCCTTAGAGCGGTCGAGGTCGGCTGACCGGCGCGCCTGAGCGCCCCATACGCGGATGAAGCCGAGGTCACGGTACATGGCCCACTCCTCCTCGTTGACGCACGATCGCAGCAGCGCGCGTGCGCGCTGCTCGGCGCGCAGCTCCCGTCCCGGGTCGTAGACGACCGAAGGGGTCCGGCGCCGACGGGCACGGTGGCGCGCCCAGGCGGCCGCAAGCCGAGGCAGAATCAGATCGGAGAGCAGCGCGAGAGCTACGAGGGCGGTCGCGGCAAGCGCCAGCAGCACAGCGACCGCCGGCGGCCTACCTGCCGCCCGCCGCGCGCGGAAAGAAGATCACGCGCTCCGCGTCTCGTGGGATGTCCTCGAACGAGCGGATCATCCGCGCCTCCCGCTTCCCTCGGCCGCCGGTCATCGGGACCGCGGCCCACAAGCCGGCGTCGAGCTGTCGGCGAAACTCCTCGATCAGGAGTCGCTCGTCCTCCGCCACGTCGACGTCGCCTTCAGCAATCAACACCTCACCGTGTCCAGGCTTCATCCGCAGAAAGCGCACCGCGCGATTATGGCAAAGGTCAGGCGACCTTCACAGACATCTTGCACCAGAAGTCTCAGTCACCCATCCGCATCTCGCCGACTGCAGACGGACGGCCGGCTGGGCGGGCAGCCGATCCCCAGCACGTTCACCGGGCCCGCACCAGATCCCACTCTCCAGAGACCATCGCGGACCGCGCGCGAGGCGAACGCCTTGGCGACGCGGGCCGCCTGCAGCGGCTGGTCGCCCCACGCCAGCCGCGCGGCGAGCACCGCCGAATGCGTGCAGCCCGATCCGTGGGCGGCGCCGTCCCGAAAGCGCTCACCGTCGATCCCGATCATCGCCTCCCCGTCGAAGAACACATCGACGGCTCGTGCGCGGTGCCCACCGGTGACGACCACATATCGGCAACCGAGCCCGTGCACGCCCCTCGCCGCCGCTTCGACGTCGCCCTCGTGCGCGCCGGCCAGTGCAACTGCCTCCGGCAGATTGGGTGTGACCACGGTCGCGCGCGCGAGCAACAGCTCGATCAGCGCGGCGCGGGCACTCGGCTCGAGCAGCTCGGCACCTGATTCGGCGACCATCACCGGGTCGAGCACGACCGGCGTGTCCGCGGGAAGCTCTTCCAACGCGGCCGCGACGGCTTCGATCGTCGCGACCGTCCCGAGCATCCCGATCTTGACAGCGTCGATGCCGATATCGGTGCTCACCGCGCGGACTTGGGCGATGATCGTCGCCGGCGGGACGACGTGGACGTCGGTGACGCCGACGGTGTTCTGTGCGGTGACCGCGGTGATCGCGGTCATTCCGTGCGTGTCGCAGGCGGCGAACGCCTTCAGGTCGGCTTGGATCCCCGCGCCGCCGCCGGAGTCCGAGCCGGCGATCGAAAGCACACACGGGATGCGAGCAAGGTCACGCATCGCGCGCCGAGCTTAGCTTAGGCCGCCCTCAAAACGCTCAATCTCAAATGATTCTTGATCAGTCCCTTGAGCGATTAGGCGCTCAGGTTCAAGGGATGACCGTGAACCTTCCTCCCGGGTCGCGCCGAACGTACCCGCTCAGCTCGAGCGCCGCCAGCGCCGCCAGGCCGTCCGGCGTGGCGAACCCGTACCGGACGAGCGCGGCGGCGGTATCGTGGCCGTCGCGGACAGCAGCCAGCAGCGGCCGCAACTCAGGGTCAGGCGGCTGCCGCTGCACCACGGGCGCCGTGCGAGCGCCCGCGCCGAACAGCGCATCGAGCACGTCCTGCGATCCGCGCACGATCGCGGCACCAGCCGCCAG
>Ga0335078_10015864_pt1 | contig 11180 bp, 7 predicted proteins | sample Lox_Sample_32_FD_206711 | JGI IMG/M metagenome (GOLD analysis project Ga0335078, IMG submission 206711) | Soil microbial communities from Loxahatchee National Wildlife Refuge, Florida, United States - Lox_Sample_3.2 | ecosystem: Environmental > Terrestrial > Soil > Wetlands | place: USA: Florida...
CAGCGCAACCAGAAGGCGAAGATCGAGTATGTGCTCTTCAATCCCACCGACTTCACCAAGGACGTGCAGGTGGCGCCGTCGCAACTGGACGCCTATTTCGCCACCAACAAGGACCGTTACAAGCAGCCGGAGGAACGCTCGCTGCGCTACGTGCTGATCGACGCGGACCATGTTCGTCCCACAGTGAAGGTCACCGACGGCGAGATGCGGAACTACTACGAACAGCATCTGAACGACTACCGCGTACCCGACGAAGTGAAGATGTCGCAGATCCTGTTCAAGACGAGCGGCAAAACGGCGGAAGAAACGACCAAGATCCGCCAGACCGCCCAGGACGTGCTCAGCCAGATTCAGAAGGGCGGAGATTTTGCAGAGCTGGCCAAGAAGTACTCGGAGGACACAAACTCGGCCTCGAAGGGCGGCGACGTCGGCTGGATCCAGCACGGCCAGACCGTGAAGGAAGTTGAGGACGCGGCGTTTTCGCTGCCGCCCGGACAGGCGAGCGGCCTGATTACGACCGGCTATGGCATTGTGATCGTCAAGGTCGCTGAGAAGCAGACGGCGCACGTGCAGAGCTTCGAGGCGGCGAAGGCCGGCATCCAGAACACGCTCGAGAAGGACAAGGTGGATGCAGCCATGGCGCAGCTTGCCGACCAGTTCTCGCAGGGCGCCAAAGCCGATCCGCAGCACTTTCAGGCGATCGCCGCCAAGTTCGGGCTCAACGTGCAGACCACGGGGTTGTTCAAGCCCAACGCGCCGATCCCCGATCTCGGCATCAGCCCGGGGCTGCAGACTCTGGCCTTCCAGCTCCAGACCAATCAGATCGGCGACCCGCTGACGCTGCCCAAAGGCATCGTTATTGTGCAGCTTGCTGACGACGTCCCGGCGCACACGCCCAAACTCGACGAGGTCCGCACCCAGGTGGAACAGGATTATCGCGCGGACCAGTCGAAAGTGATTGCCGAGGAGAAAGCCAAGGAATTCGCCGACAAGACGAAGAACGGCGGCGACTTCAAGAAGCTCGCGCAGTCGATGGGCCTGACGGTGAAAGAGAGCAAAGATTTCGCGCGCCAGGAGACCGTGGACAATCTCATCTCGGGTACTGAACTCGGCGACGCCTTCACCCTGAAGCCGGGGCAAACGAGCGGCGTCGTGACCGCCGGCGCGAACAAGATGGTCTTCCAGGTGGTCTCAGAAACGCCGGCCGACGAGTCGCAATTTGCGGCGCAGAAGCCCCAAATCGAGCAGCAGCTCCTGGACCAGAAGAAGTCATTCGCCTGGGAGGTTTATCGCCAGGCGCTGAAGCAGCGCCTGATCAAGGAAGGCAAGCTGAAGATCAACGACCAGGCGATGAAACAACTTCAGGCGTCCTATTCGAATCAGGAATCGTGAGCGGAACGAAGCGAGTGGCGAATAGTGAGTGGCGAATAGGGAAGAGAAAGAGCTACTCACTATTCGCTACTCGCCATTCGCTACTCCCTACCTTGGCTCCATCCTCAGCCGATGCACCGCTCCCCGATCCACCGCCGCATCGCTGAACAGCATCGGAAAGCTGTGACCCGTGTACCACGCCTGGAACTGGTCCGCGTAATAGGGGCTTAAGACCTCGCCGGACTCGCCCAACGTCAGGTTCTGCACCGAGCCATCGAGATCCGAAAAATCCACCACCATGCGCATCGAAGGTCCGGCTCCTGGCGTTGTCGCCTTGACCGTGTTGGCCGTGCCCGCCTGGGGGAACGGTCCCACGTCGAACCAGTGTCCGATGATCGGCAGCGGATCGAGCGGATGATGGAAGGTCAGCGGAATGGTGCTGCCCCAGCGCCACGCGGCAGGGTCGCGGCCCTTGACTCGCTCTTCGATGCGGCGCAGGCCTTCATCAAGGCTCGCCATCAGCGTCGCGTCAAAATCGGCGTCGCCGGGCGGCAGCCAGCGCGCCAGGCGCTGATCGACAACTTTCTCCAAGAAAATCGTGCTCAGCGACCAGTTGCGGCGCGCAAGCTCGTCGCCCACCTTCGGCCGCAGGATGCGCTCGCGCAGCGCGATCATGGTGTCGTGGCAGATCAGCGGCACAGGCGAATCGGCCGTGGCCTCGCCGTTCCAATGCTGCAGCAGATCGATGGCTTTGCGCGCCTCGTCCAAAGCGGGCGGACGCGCCGTGGCCGCGCGCACCAGCGCCGGAGCCAGCCAGGCATCGTCGAGGGGATGAATGTCCATGTCGATCTTCAGCATGTCGCCGACGGTGAAGCACGCCGAATGCGGCGTGCTGTTCTGCAGGGCGACTGCCGGATTACATTGCCGTCCTGGTGTGCCGGCGTCGAGAAGATCGAAAATCCTGGCGGTGCGAAACGGTGCGGCAAAGGCTTCGGTGAAATAGTACGGATACCCGTCCGGAATCACGCGGCTGTTGGCAGTGGCGATGATGCCGCTCGCCGGGTTGTAAGCGTGGGGCAGATCTTCAAATGGCACGTAGCCGATCCAGTCGTAATCGTCCGACGCGCCGGGCTCCGGCACTGAGCCATCGCCGTTGCGGCGGATGGGCACCCACGCCGGAGCGTAATAGCCGATGTTGCCGTCCACATCGGCATAGACCATGTTCTGCTCGGGGCCGGTGAAGTCCCGGATCGCCTTGGTGAATTCCTCCCAGTTCTGTGCCTGATTGATCGCCACAAACGGGAATTGCAGCGCATGCGGCTGGAGCGCGGTCCAGGAGAGCGCGAGGGGGCGCTCGCCCTGCTTGGAGATGATCGGGCCGTGTCGCGTTACCCGCAGGATAAGCCGGTCGTCCATCGAGCCGCGAACCTTGATAATCTCTTCGCGCAGTTCGGCGTCGACCCATTGGCCGTTGTGCAGGTATTGTTTTGGATTCCCCGGATTGAACTGCTCGACGTAGAGGTCCTGAACGTCGGGACCGGTGTTGGTCATGCCCCACGCGATGCGCTGATTATGCCCGATGATCACCGTCGGCGCGCCGGGCAGGCTGACGCCTGAGACGTCCATGCCAGGCGCTTCCAGATGAATCATGTACCAGACGCTGGGCAGGCTGTGGCCAATGTGCGGATCGTTCGAGAGTAGCGGCTTGCCGGTTGTCGTGTGCGCGCCGCTGATCACCCAATTGTTGCTTCCCAGCACGAGGTCATCCTCGCTGGCGAAAGCGAGCGCGTCGAGAACCGGATCGAGCCCCGAATCAGACGACTCGAGACCGCTCGCCTTCGAAGGATCACCGGTCGGAACCGCGCGCGCGTCCTGCGGGGATACGGCGTGCGCCGGGCCCTTCACGGGTTCAGCCACGGGATGTTCGAGGGGCGAATCCTCGGGAAAAAGATCGGCGTAGAGTTCAGGACTCAGCTTGGCGCGAACCTGTTCGCGTTCCAGGTCGGCCGGCCAGGATGTGTTCAGCATCTTGGCCATATTGAGTGCCACCGCGACGGAATCGGCGTCGCGCCAGGGGCGCGGCTTGTAGCCCAGGATCACGAACTCGATGGGCAGTCGATCGCGATGCGCATCGATGAAAGCGTTGACGCCGCGCGCGTAGGAGTCGAGATAATGACGGACATCGGGCGGCAGATCGTCCACGCCGCGCTCCGCGGCCACCCGGAACCCGATCTTGCGATTCTCCACGTCGCGCTCGATCAGCTTGCTGCCGAGAATTTCCGCCAGCTCGCCTTCCGCCAGGCGCCTGCTCAGGTCCATTTGCCACAAGCGGTCCTGCGCCGTGACGTAGCCTTGCGCGAAGTAGAGATCGTCAAGCGCCTGCGCCCGCAGATGGGGCACCCCACGCGCATCGCGCAGCACGTCGACCGGCGCGGCCAGTCCCGGCACCTGAACGGCGCCGTCGAGCTGTGGCAACGCAGCTCGTATGCGCCACCAGGACCACACGGCGGTGCCGAGCACAGTCAGAACGATCAGCGCCAGGACCCAAAGGAGCACACGCGCGACGGGATGACGCCGGCGCGTCTCGATGGGCCGGCCGGTTGCGATCGCGGAAGTCACCATGGGTGACGCGTACCTCGCTTGGGGTTTGGGACAAAAGCCGCAGCAATCTAAAGCGCGGCCAGGACTTCGTTGAGCGATGCGGCATCTTCGACGTGAAGGCAGCGCGCGTCGCGGCTGATTTGCCGCATCAAGCCGCTGAGAACCTTGCCCGGCCCGACTTCGACGAACAAGTCTACCCCTTCGGCGAGCAATCGGCTCATGGACTCGGACCAGCGCACGGGCGCGGTGACCTGACGCTTCAGCCCGTCGCGGATTGCGTCCGCGGAGCGCACCAGTGCAGCGGCGGCGTTGTTCACGAGGGGAATGGCGGGTTCACGGATTTCCGCCGTGTCGAGGTCCACCGCCAGGCGATCGGCGGCCGGCTTCATCAACGCACAATGGAAGGGGGCGCTGACGTTCAGGATGATGGCACGCTTGGCGCCGCGCGTTTTGGCAAGATCGACGGCCCGCCCGACCGCACTCGCGTTTCCGGCGATCACGATCTGTCCCGGTGAGTTGATATTGGCGGCGGATACGATCTCGCCTTGAGCGGCTTCGGCGCACACCGCATCGACGGATGCCGCCTCCAAGCCGAGCAGCGCAGCCATCGCGCCCACGCCCACCGGCACGGCCTCCTGCATGTACTGGCCCCGCTTTCGAACGATCTCGACGGCTGCTTGGATCGCGATCGATCTCGCCGCCACCAGCGCTGAATACTCGCCCAGGCTGTGTCCCGCCACGTAGGCCGGACTGACGCCTTTCTCGGCGAGAACTGCCGCTGCCGCCGCCGAGACGGTCAGGATTGCGGGCTGAGTGTTGGCGGTAAGCTGCAGTTCATCCGCCGGACCTTCGAAGCAGAGCTTGGAGAGGGGAAATCCCAGCGCGCGATCGGCCTCGTCGAACACCTGGCGGGCGGCCGGGAAGTGCTCCGCCAGATCGCGTCCCATGCCGGGATACTGGGAGCCTTGGCCGGGGAAGAGGAAAGCGACGGTGGACATGGCGGAAAGCGAAATCGAAATTCGAAACTCGAAGGGGAATGACTCCGGACTGAACGACTTCGGACTCTTACCACCTGAGGAGCACGCCACCCCAGGTGACGCCGGCGCCGAAAGCGGCCATCAGGATCAAGTCGCCTTTCTTTACACGCCCGCTGCGCACGCATTCGTCGAGGCAGATGGGAATCGATGCCGACGATGTATTTCCGACGCGCGCGATGTTCGAGTACACCTTCTCCTCGGGCACGTCCAGACGCTCGCGGACTGCATCTGTGATCCGCTGATTCGCCTGATGCGGAATGAACAAGTCGATCTGGTCGGTGGTGACGCCCGCTTTCTCGAGCACGCGCCGCGACACCTCCTCGAGGCTGCGTACGGCGACTTTGAAGAGCTCATTGCCCCGCATCTTGATGTAGTGGCCGCCCTCGCGGACCGTCTCGCAGGACGCGGGCCGTGCCGAACCGCCCGCCGGAATGAAGAGATGATCGGCGAAGGCGCCTTCGGTGTGCATCTCGGTGGCCAGAATTCCTGCCGGCTCGCGCGCCGCGCCAAGCACGCCGGCGGCGGAGCCATCGCCAAAGATCACGCAGGTGGCGCGGTCTGTGTAATCGAGATAGCGCGAGAGCAATTCCGTGCCGACCACGAGTACGTGTCGAGCCTGGCCGGTGCGGATGAACTGATCGGCCACCGTCAGGCCGAACAGGAATCCGGAACACGCCGCGGCGAGATCGAAGGCGCAGCAGGCCGACGCGCCGAGTCCGCGCTGAATGAAGGCGGCGGTGGAGGGCAGCGGCTGATCGGGCGAAATCGTGGAGCAGATGATGAGGTCGAGATCTTTGGGATGAAGGCCCGCCATTTCCAGGGCGCGTCGCGAGGCTTCAATCGAGAGGGTTGAGGTGGATTGATTGGGGGCGGCCTGCCGGCGTTCCTTGATGCCCGTACGCGTAGTGATCCACTCGTCGGAGGTGTCCACCAACCTTTCCATGTCGGCGTTGGTGATCACCCGCTCGGGCAGCGACCGGCCGGTTCCCCAGATTGACGATCGCGTCATTGAGGCTCCAAATTGCCTTTCAGTGAGCTTTCAGCAATCAGCCTTCAGCAATCAGGTTTCGTCCAATCATCATCATAGGCTGGCTGACTGACTGCTGATAGCTGTGGGCTGACGGCTGACTGCCATCTACACCCGCACCAGCGACGCTGAAGCGAGCTCGCGTTCGATCTTCTCGTTAATCCCACCCTCGACGAACTCCGCTGCCACGCGAATGGCATTCCTGATGGCGTTGGCGTTGGACCCGCCGTGCGCGATCATGGCCACGCCTTTGACGCCCAGGAGCGGCGCGCCGCCGTACTCGGAATAATCCAGGCGCTTCTTGAATCTGCCGAGAGCCTTGCGCGAGAGCAGATAACCCGCCTTCGATGATACGGAACTGGCAAAAGCCTGCTTCAGCAGGCTGGAGATGGCTTCCACCATGCCCTCGCTGATCTTCAGCGCCACGTTGCCGATGAACCCGTCGCAAACGATCACGTCCACGCGGCCGTTGTAGAGGTCGCGACCCTCCACGTTGCCCACGAAGTTCAGGGGCAGTTTGCGGAGGAGTCCGAGCGCCTCGCGAGTGAGGTCGTTTCCTTTGTGCTCCTCTGACCCGATGGAGAGCAGGCCGACGCGCGGACGGGCAGCCCCGAAGATCACGCGGTAGTAGATCTCGCCCATCACCGCGAATTGTTCCAGGTGCTGCGGCTTGGAGTCCACATTGGCGCCCACGTCGAGCAGGACCGTGGCCGCGCCCCGCGAGTTCGGGACGACAGCCGCCAGCGCGGGACGATCGACACCTTCGAGGGAACCCAGGACAATCTTGGCGGTGGTCATCACCGCGCCAGTATTTCCGGCGCTGACGATGCCGTCCGCGAGCCCGTCGCGGACCAGTCGCGCGGCCACTCGCATGGAAGAGTCGCGCTTGCGGCGGAAGGACTTCGCCGCATGATCCTCCATGGTCACCGCTTCACTGGCGTGAACAATCTCGATGGGCAGACGGGCGGCGCCAAGCTGGGCGAGGCGCCGCTTAAGCTCCGGCTCCGGTCCCACCAGCAGGACCCTGCCGAGGCCGGCGCGAGCGGCGACTACCGCGCCTTCCACCTCGGCTTGAGGCGCCAGGTCCGTACCCATCGCATCCACTGCGATCCGCCACATAGTCTCAAAGCAACCGGCAACGCGGCCCATTCGGCCGGCCCTGTGCCTGACGGTGAGGGATTCAGAAAAGCAGGCCACCGGCGGCTGGAAAGCCCTCGAGCCGCTCGAAACGATCAAGCCTATTCCGGCTGCTCGACCAGCACGGCTTCCCGCGAGCGATAGTAGCCGCAGTGCGGGCAAGCCCGGTGAGGCATCTTCATTTCATGGCAATGCGGACATTCCGAGAGGGCCGGCGGTTGCAAGTGATCGTGAGCCCGCCTCCGGCTGGTGCGCGCCTTGGAATGCCTTCGTTTCGGATTCGGCATGATTCTCTCTTCCTTATTCTGAATTCGATATGCGCCGCGGGTTCGCCGTGTCCAGCGTCTGCCGCCTGGCTAGTTCGGCTTAAGTTCCCTGCTTCCGTTCCAGGAGAGACGCGAACGGCGACTCATGGGACGCTTCCGGACACCGGCAAGCTTCCACGTTCAGATTCGCGCCGCAGGTGGGGCAGAGGCCGCGACAGTCGGGGCTGCAGACCACCTGCATGGGCATGAAAAGGTTCACCTGCTCGGTCACCACGTCAGCCACTTGAATGCCGGGACCTTCGTAGAAACCCACGCCCAGCTCTGTCGGTGGAAGCTCCAGCTCCCCGTTCCGCGCGATCGTTTCCATCGGCCGGTACGTCAGATCGAAGTCGCAGGCGACCGGAAGCTCCACCGGTCCAAGACACCGGTTGCAGATGGCCGCCACACCCGTCTCCAAGTGGCCGCGGAACCGGATCTCCCCACCCTCCAGTTCCGCGACCCCGCGCACTTTCAGATCCCCTACCTGATGGAATTCTGATGTGTGGTAGTCAAGCGCTCCGGCAGGGTAAGTCTCGGAGATCGAAACCGGGTGGAGCTCTAACTGTTCCACGCTGATGAGCACGAACAGCCTCACACCCTCGAAATCACAGATTAACGGCCTTACCGCCCGATTGTCAAGGAAGTGAACCCCGCGGGCACGGTGGCAGGCAAGATGCCTGCACCACAGACTGGACAGTACCAACTCCGTGCGGACCGCGGCCGATGTTCCCTTGTGACCGCCTGAAGGCTGACAACACGCGGCACTTGCGATGAATCCCCTACTGAGGTGACACTAGATACGGTCCGGCCTTGCGGCGCCGGGCCGGAAGGCGCAGGGCTGTCGCGCAAGAAAGGAAGTCAGAAACCCAAGTCCCCTGGAGGAGTGACCATGTGGAAAGAGTTCAAGACTTTCATCATGCGTGGCAACGTCATGGACATGGCGGTCGGCATCATCATCGGTGCGGCTTTCGGCAAGATCGTCAGCTCGCTGGTGAACGACGTCATCATGCCCCCGATCGGGCTGGTGCTTGGCGATGTCGATTTCTCGAACCAGTACGTCAGCCTGAGGGGGGCACACCTGGCCACGCTGGCCGACGCGAAAAAGGCGGGGGCGGTCACGATTGCGTACGGCAGCTTTCTGAACACCATCATCGAGTTTCTCATCATCGCCTTCGCAGTCTTTCTGCTGATCAAATGGGTGAACAAGATCATGCCCAAGCCGCCGGAGGCGGCGCCGACCACCAAGGATTGCGCATACTGCAAGACGAGCATTCCGCTGGCTGCCACGCGCTGCCCGAACTGCACCTCGCAATTGAGCGCGGCTTGAGCGCGATGCCGCGGTCTCAGCAAGGCAACCGGATGGACTCCGTCCGGCACCATAATCAGTTGTTGAAAGAACATTTCTTCTGTTGAAAGAACATTTCTTTGATTTTGTCATTCCGAGCGCAGCGAGGAATCTCGCTCTGAAAATAAAGGACGTACGAGATTCCTCGCTGCGCTCGGAATGACAGCGATAAGAGTTTTTCACCACCGGCACCGCATGCAATGAAGCACAATTCAATTTTCACCGTTCGGGCGGCGACAGGTCCGGGGTCGAAGCCTAAGCTTTGAGGTCGAATGCGGAAGATTCTACTGCTCATATTGATTCTGGCGGGCTTTTTTGACGCTCTGTACCTTCACTGGGTCTACACCTCGCCCAATCATCCGCTGGTATGCCTCGGCCGCGGCTGCGACGTGGTCCGCGCCAGCAAGTACGCGTCGCTCTGGGGCCACGCGCTGCCCGACTACGGCGTGCTGATGTACGGCGTGCTGCTGGTGGCGGCGCTGCTGGAGGCCTGGCTGGCTGCGCCGGCCATCCGGCGCTGGGCCCAACTCAGCGTTATTGCCATTGCCGCCGCTGGATTCGCCTTTTCGGTGTATCTCACCTACCTCGAAGCCTTCGTGATCCACGCTTGGTGCGCCTGGTGCGTGGGCTCCGCCATAATCATCACGCTGATCCTGCTTCTCTCGCTGGCCGACCTGCGTTCGCCCGACTTTGACACCGAGAGCGGACGTTTCCGGTTGCGTAAGCGATTCGTGCTGGTGGTGGTGGTGATGGCGGCCATCGAGGTTCCGGCGTTCAAGTATCTGATCGGCCGGCCGGAGCAACCGGCCGAAGGCGCCGTCGTGGCAGCCGCGGTCCTGGACGTGCGCCTCGTCCGGCCTGACAGTCACGCTGCTGGAAACCTGAGCGCGCCGGTCACCGTGGTCGAGTTTGGGGATTTCGAGTGTCCGGGCTGCGGCCGAATCGAGCCGCAGGTGGAAGAGATGCTGGCCCAATACGGCAATCGAATCCGCTTCGTGTTCCGGCAGAACCCGTTGCGCGACATGCATCCCTACGCCGAGACCGCGGCGGAGGCCAGCGAGTGTGCGGGTGAGCAGGGCAAGTTCTGGGAAGCCGAACGCAAGTTTTACGCCCAGCAGGACGATCTCACCGAGCCGGCGCTCGACCGCTATGCAACCGAACTAGGTCTCGATATGAAGCAATTCGACGCCTGCCTGGCGAGCGGCGCCGTGAAGGCCCGAGTCCAGGCTGATGTCGACGACGCACGGGCGGTGGGCGTGAAGGGCACTCCCACATTTTTCGTCGGCCACAAGATGTTCTTCACGGCCCCCTTCGATCAGATTCTTCAGACGGTGAATCAGCAGCTGGCCGCCGCAGGATCAGCGCCGGGATCCCCTTCAGCCGCCGGGCCGGGCCCGGCCACGACGGGTGGCGGAGACGGGTTTGGATCGTTCGGCAGCAACAGTACGCCGAGCTTTGGCGTGCAGTCCGAGCTCAACTGCAGTCCGGACGAATTGAAGAAGCAGCAACCCACTCTGATTCACACCAGCGACGTTCAGCAGCTTCTTCAGTCGCCCTTAAAGCCCGTGCTGGTGGACGTCCGTCCGGCGGCCCAGTTTGACGCCGATCACTTGCCCGGCGCGCTCAACGTGCCCGTCGAGAAGATCGAGACCAGGGGCGGGTCGCTGCCGAAGGACAAGACTCTGGTGCTCTACGAGGGCGGCAAGGGCGGGGCGTCCGACGCCTGTGCCGTCAGCCGCGCCGGGGCTCGAATGTTGCTGGCCCAGGGCTACGATTTTGCCAGGGTGAAGGTCTACCAGGACGGGCTCAGCGGATGGGAAAAGGCGGGGCTCCCGCTGGCTAAGTAGAAGCCAGAAGCCAGAAGTAAGAATGACGATTCTGGATCAAATTCTCGCCGCTTGCCAGGCGCACCTCGAAGTGAGAAAGGCCGAGGTTCCGCTCGACCGTGTGCGCGAGGCCGCGGCCCGGCGGATGGAGCTGGCTTCGGAACGGCGCGACTTCACCGCGGCGCTGTCGAGTTGGGGTCCCGAAGCGCCCGGCTTGCGGGTGATCGCCGAATTGAAGCAAGCGTCGCCTTCGCGCGGCACGCTGCGCGCGGACTATCGCCCGCACGAAATCGCCTCGAGCTATGAAGCGGCTGGCGCGGCGGCGCTCTCGGTATTGACGGAGCCGCAGTTCTTCAAAGGTTCGCTCGGCGATCTCGAAGAAGCTCGCGAGGCGGTCAGCCTCCCAGTGCTGCGCAAGGACTTCGTTCTCGAGCCCTACCAGGTCTATGAGTCTGCGGCTGCCGGCGCCGACGCGCTGCTGCTGATCGTGGCCGCGCTCAGCGATGCTGTGCTCCGTTCGCTGATCGAGCT
>Ga0335078_10015865_pt1 | contig 11180 bp, 8 predicted proteins | sample Lox_Sample_32_FD_206711 | JGI IMG/M metagenome (GOLD analysis project Ga0335078, IMG submission 206711) | Soil microbial communities from Loxahatchee National Wildlife Refuge, Florida, United States - Lox_Sample_3.2 | ecosystem: Environmental > Terrestrial > Soil > Wetlands | place: USA: Florida...
GGTGGAAAGCGCGCGTCACGAGCGAGCGGACGACGTTCACATTTCGCGTCAACTCGTGGCTGCGTTGGATGTTCACCGCGGTGTTCATCGCGACTCCGTTCACGTACCTCGCGCAGTCGATGACGCGCGCGGCGATCGCGGAGCGGAATTGGGGCGTGGAAAATATCGTCGCCGCGCTCTTCGATTTCGTCGCGCTCGGCGCGCTCGCGCTGCTCGTTCTTTCGATCGGCTACACGCGCATCACGATCGGCGAAGGGCACGTCGTGTGGCGCGACGGGCCGATCCTGCGCAGAAACGAGCGGCTCACGTTCGAAGAAGCGATGACGTTCGCGGCGTTCTCCCGCAGCATCGGGCGCGGCGCGTTCATGGTCGACGTCACCTTCCGACGCAACGGGAACGTCGTGAAGATCACGTCGGCCATCGACTACGCGTCTGCGCGCTTCGTGGTCCAACAGATTCAGGACGAGATCACCAGACGAGATCCGGAAATCCTCTCCAGAATACCCACCGACGGATTTCCGCGCCTCTCTTGAGGCTGTGGACTTTGTACTCGTCGGGCGGAGCTTCGCGATCGATCTCCGCGAGGATTCCGGCGCAGGTCCCCATCAGAAAGCGTCGGCCGTCCGCGCTGAGGTCCATCGCGGTCATCGTGGAGCCGACGTGGAAGTACGCGCGGACGGTGCCGTCGAACGCGACGAGCCACGCGTAGCCGTTGCGATCGCCGAAGAGGAATCCGCCGTCGCGCGAGATCGCCGAGTACATCCAGCGGCGATCGTCGATCACGTTGACGCGCTCGGAGCGCGCGTCGAGCGCGAGCGCCTTCTTTTTTTTCTTCGCGAGCACGCCGAGCTCGAGGCCTAGCGTCGCCGAGCGCGCGAAGTGACACGACGAGAGCGCGAGGTGCGCGCCGTCGTCGTGGAACGCGGCGAAGCACGGATACGACGAAGCGGGCTCGACTTGCGCGCCGAGCACGAACGCTCCGCCCTCGGAGACCAAAATGCGGTGCGCGCTGTCTTGATCGCCGCACGCGATCGTTCGTCCGTCGGGCGAGAGCGCGGCGTGCACGTACGAGCGCGCGTCGCCGCCGTCGGGATGCAAACGCAGCTCGCCGCGCTGGCTCAAGATCGACACGTGCGTCTCGGTCGCGAGGAGCACGCGCTCGCCGTCGGGGAAGACGTCGATCGTCCTGATCGCGCGCGCGTCGAACTTCTTCGGGAGGCCGAGCGTGACGAGCGCGACGTTCTCGAGGCCCGCTCGAATTTCGATGCGATCGTCGAACGCGAGCGCGAAGTGTCTTCGATCGCGCGAGCGTCCGAACGCGCGCACCGTCGGCATCGTCTCGATCGCATCGCGTGCGATGCGCCGCACGACGCCGTCGACGCGCGCGACGATCGAGTCGTCGTCCGCGTAGAGCGCGGGTTGAATCGTGCGACCGACGTGCTCGTAGTCGAACGCTTCGTACGACGGCGGGAACATGCGGCGCAAATCGTCGAAGCGCTTTTCGCGATTGAGCTGCACCGCCGCGCGCTGCACGAGCGTCGCCATGTCCTTGCGCGGCTCCTCCGGCTCGTCCGCGAGCTTCGGCGCATTCGGCTCGTAGAACTGCGCGACGAACGCGTTGAGCGACGCGTAGAATTTTTTCCCTTCGTCGATCCATCGCGCGGACGCCGCGTCGAGCTCCGCCGCGTCGATCGGTTTTTCCGCGAGGCGCACCGCGTCCGGCTCGTCCGGCGCGTCGTCCGAGTCGTCCTCGGCTTCGCGCGCGGACTCGATCGGTCGCGCGCCTTCGAGCGCGGCGGTGGTCGCGCCGAGCAAGAGCCCGCCGTCGCCCCCGACGAGCGCGTGCGCGCCGTCCGACGTGACGCTCCACAAATGCTCGTCGCGTCCCGAGTCGACGCGTGAAAAGGACTCGCCGTCCTCCGACGCGAGCACCAACCCGCCCGCGCCGACCGCGACGAAGCGTCCGTCGTGCCACGCGACGTCTTCGATGTCTTGCTCGATCGAGGTCTCGACTCGCGTCCACGCGACGCCACGGTTCGTCGATCGGAAGATCGTCCCGCCGTCTCCCACGACGACGCCGACGCCGCGCGGCGAGAACGCGATGCCCGTCAGCGCGCGCTCCGACTCGATGGGCACGAGCTTCGCTTCGCGATCGGCGTCCTTCATCACCGCCATGCGACCCGCGTAGCCGAGCATCCACATCGCGCCGAGCGCGGATTTGAGCCGCTGGATGCGTCCGAGCGGCTTCGTCGTCGCGGTCGTGCGCACCCTCCGCCACGCGACGCCGTCCGCCGACGACAGCAGGAACGCGTCTTCGCCCGCGATCCACATCATGCCGAGCGCGCGCTCGATCGCGAAGAGGCACACGCCCGTGCTCGTCGCGATTTTGTTCCACGTCTCCGCGTCGCGCGTCTCGAAGACGCCGCCGTTCTCTCCGACGACCAGCGCGCGCGCGTCGCCGAGGGGGAGCACGTCGCGGAGACCTCCGACCTCGGGCGCTTTGCGTCGACGGAATTTTCGTCCGCCGTCGGACGTCATCACGAGCGGCGAGCCCCACGAGCCGCCCACCGCCCACACGACGTTTCCCTTGCGTCGAATCGCGCCGACGTAGCCCACGCCGGACTGCGCTTCGTTCAGAACCTCAATCGCGCGCGCCATAGGTGTCGTTCAGATATTTCACGATGTCCGCCGATTCGAACATCTCCTCGTGCGTGTTGTCGTCGACGAGGTACGGCACCATCATCCGCCCGCTGCGCGCGACGAACGCTTCGCGCGCGCGGCTTCCTTTCGCGACGTTGTGCAGCACGTACGGGATCTCGAGCTCGCACAAAGCTTCGCGCGCGAGCCGACAAAACGGCGAGCCTTCGAACGACCAGAGCTCGAGCGGTTTCTCCGGCGCGCGACTCGCTTTCGCGCGCGCGCCGTGTCCCGCGCGAAACGCGGACGCGACGCTCGACGAGAGCGTCGCGAGCGGACCGAGCTGGAGCGAGATGGGAAGCGAGCCGTCGCCGTACGTCTTCGCGAGGTAGCGCGCGATGTCCATCGACTCGTACATCGCGGCGCCCGTGTTCGGATCTTCGAGGTACGGGAATTGTTTCTTTCCCGGGCGAAACCGCGTTCCGTTCTTCGGGCATGGTTTGACGAGCACGTCGAGATCGAGCGCGCAGAACGCCTCGCGCGTTTTGCGACAGAACGGGCACGCTTCGAACTCGTAGAGCTCGAGCAGCTTCTCCGGCGCGCGCGCGTGAGCGTGCACGAGCATCCCCGCGCCGAGCCGCGCGCCGCTCGCGGCGTACGACGTGATGACATCCATCGCGCGTCCCATCGCGCTCGAGAGTGTGCGATGCTCCGCTCTCATGCAAGCTCGCATCGCGCTGGTGTTGGGGGTGGTCGCTCTCGCGTCGTGCAAAAAAGGATTCGGCGACGGGTTCGAGGGGACGATCACCATGAAGGTCCATTCGCAGTCGAAGGACGACACGATGGTCGTGACGACGAAGAACGACAAGCTCCGCTTCGACGTCGACGGGAAGTACATGCTCTACGATCCGAAGGCGAACGTCGTCACGATGGTGGACGACTCGTCGAAGACGTTCATGACGATTGACTCGTCGAAGACTCCGAACGCACCTCAGGCGAACACGAGCCCGGACACCGCGTCGATCGACAAGACCGGCAAGCACGAGACGATCGCGGGCATCGACTGCGAGAATTGGATCGCGAAGGACCCGAGCGGCAAACGCTCCGAAGTGTGCATCGCGCAGGGCATCGCGTTCTTCGACGTGGGCAGCTTGAAGGGAGGCAAGAGCGGCGGAGGGCTCGCGAAGGAGCTCCGCGAGAAGAAATTGTTCCCGATGCGCGACGTCGAGCTCGACGAGACCGGCAAAGAGATCTCGCGGATGGAAGTGACGAAGGTCGAGAAGGGCGCGGTCGACGACGCGAAGCTCGACGTGCCGAAGGGCTACAGCAAGATGTCGCTACCGGGAACGTAGCGTCGCGAGCACGTACAGCGTCACCGCGACGCCGAGAAAGAGCGCGGAGATCGCGACGAGGATCGCCGGCAGTCGCGACGACTTGCGCTTCGTGGGCGTCGCGCGTACGGGCGTCGCGATCGAAATCGGCGCGCTCGGCACGCTCGTCGAGACGGGCCCGCTGCGATCCGGCGCGACGGGCGCGACGGGTCCCGACGCGGAAACGGCGATCGGCGCGACGTCCGGCGCGGTCGTCGTGACGTGACCCGGCACGACGCGCGCTTCGGCGGGCGCCGCGTCGACGATCGCACCGAGCATTTCCCACGCGTTCGCGAAGCGCTTTTGTCGATCGCGCGCGAGCGCGCGCGCGATGAGCTTCGCGACCTTCGACGGAACCTCCGGGCGCATCGCGCGCACGTCGGGCGCGTCGGTCGTGCATACGGTGAGGAGGATTTGTTCCTGCGTCTTTCCGACGAACGGCGGACGCCCCGCGAGGCACTCGAACAAAATCGCGCCGAGCGCCCAGAGGTCGGCGCGCCCGTCGAGATCGTCGAGCGCGCGCGCTTGCTCGGGCGCCATGTAATACGGCGTGCCGACGGCCATTCCCTTCTTCGTGAGCGCGAGCGCGAGCGTTTGACCCTCGCGGTGCGGAAGGAACTTCGACATTCCGAAATCGAGCAGCTTGCAGAACGCGGGATCGTCGCCGCGCTTCACGAGGAACACGTTGTCGGGCTTGAGATCGCGATGAACGATGCCCGCTTCGTGCGCCGCGCCGAGCGCGACCAGCACCTGCGCCGCGACGTGGAGCGCGTCGTCGAGCGGAACTCGTCCCTCGCGATGGAGACGCTGACCGAGATCCTCGCCTTCGAGGAGCTCCATCACGATGAAAGGGCGCGCGTCGTCGCTGCCCGCGTCGAGCACCGTCACGATGTGCGGATTGTCGAGCGCGGTGACGGCGCGCGCCTCGCGCGCGAAACGACCCGCGATGCGATCGCGCGAGCTGGGATCGAGCACGCTCAGCACCTTCACCGCGACCGTCGAGGCGTCCGGCGCGCGCGCGGCGTACACGCCGCCCATCCCGCCGACGCCGAGCAGGCGCTCGAGCGTGTACTTCCCGCCGACCGTCGTGCCGATCAGGTTGAAGAGCTCGGCTTGACGCTCGGGCGCGATGATCTTGTCGGTGCGCTCACGTGCGGGGGGCACGCGACCGATGTTAACCCAGCTTGTGAACCTGCGCGGAGAGACGCGCGATGGTGCGCGCAGCGGCCTTCTTGTGGACCGCGCCTTTCGTCGCCGCTTTGTCGAGCACCGAAATCGCCGCCTTGAGCGCGGTCTTCGCGCCCGCTTTGTCCTTGCCCGTGATCGCGGCGTGCACGCGTTTGACGTGCGAACGGACGTTGCTCGTGATCGCGCGGTTGCGCGCGGTGCGGGTGATGCGTTGACGGTTGCGCTTCTCTGCGGACGGGTGATTCGCCATGAAGGGACGCGGACAATATGCGGAAATTGGCTCGTGTCAAGCGCTCGGGACGACGAGGCGGAACTTCGCGCCGCCGAGCTCGCCGTCGGTGACGGCCACGCTCCCGCCGTGCGCTTCGGCGATGCCCTTCGCGATCGCCAAGCCGAGCCCCGCGCCGCCGGCGGTTCGCCCCGTTTTTCCTTGGCGATAACGATCGAAGATCGTCGGTCGCTCGGCGACCGGGATTCCGGGACCGCTGTCGGTCACCTCGAACGCCACGCTCCCGCCCTTCACCTCGACGAAGACGCGGACGCGACCGCCGCGCGGCGTGAACTTGAGCGCGTTCGCGACGAGGTTGTCGATCGCTTGCCTCAGCTTCGCGGCGTCGGCGTTGAGGTGCGCGTCGAGATCTCCCTCGAACGAGAGCGTGATGCGTCTGCGCGCCGCGACCGGCGAGAGCGTCTTGATCGTCGGGTCGAGGACCGCGCGCGCCGTCGTCGGGCGTTTGTCCACTTGGAACACGCCGGCTTCGAGGCGACTCGCCGCGAGGACGCCGTCGACGAGACGCGCCATGTCGCTGCACAGCGTGCGCATCGTGACGACCGAGCTCCGCCGCTCTTCGGGCGTGAGATCTTCGGCTTCGAGAATCTCCGCGACGAGCCCGAGCGAGCCGAGCGGGTGACGGAGATCGTGCACGAGCATCGCGATGTGATCGCGGCGCTGCCCTTCGAACGTCTTCTTCAACCGGTGCGCTTCGAGCGCGCCGCGCACGCGGGCGAGCAGCTCGCGCGACTCGATGGGCTTCGTCATGTACGCGTCGGCGCCTTCGCGAAGGCCGTGCTCGATCGCGTTCGGATCGCGGCGCGCCGCGGTGAGCATCAAGACCGCGGGGCCTCCACCACGGCGCGCGCGCAAACGGCGGAGCACCTCGTAGCCGTCCATCCCGGGCATCGACACGTCGAGGAGCACGAGCTCCGGCTCGCGCTCTTCCACCATCGCGAGCGCTTGCGCGCCGCTCTGCGCGACGCGCACGCGATGGCCGTCATCGGAGAGGAGCGCTTCGTAGAGCGCGAGCGTGTCCTGAAAATCGTCCACGACGAGAACGTCGCCCGAGTCCGGCGCGAGCGACTCGCGCGGCTCGGGCGCGTTCACGAGAGCTCCTTCGAAGGCGGCGGCGCGTCGATCGGGAGCGCGCGCTTGAGCGGCAAGACGAGCGTGAACGTGGAGCCGTGATCGACCTTCGACTCGACCTCGATCTCGCCGCCGAGCGCGTGCGCGAACCGTCGCGAGAGCGCGAGACCGATCCCCGTGCCCGCGTAACGCTTGCCGTCGCCCGTCTCGAGCTGGCGGAACTCGCGGAAGAGCTCCGGCATTTGGTGCTCCTGAATTCCGAGGCCCGTGTCCGCGACCGCGAAGCGCACGTCGGGTCCGACGACCGTCACGCTGACGCGCACGTGTCCCTTCTCGGTGAACTTGATCGCGTTCGAAAGCAAGTTGAGGAGGATTTGTCGGAGGCGCTGCGGGTCCGTCGTCATCTCGAGCGACTGCGGCGCGTCGACGAGGAGCTCGATCGATTTTCCGGCGCGCAAGCTGTCGACCTCGGCGACGCACGCACGCGCGAGCTGCGCGGCGTCCGTCTTCTCGAGGCGCACGTCGATGCGCCCCGACTCGGCCTTCGCGAGATCGAGCACGTCGTTGATGAGCGTGAGGAGGTGGGTGCCGTTGCGCCGAATGCGCTCGAGCGACTCGCGCGCGCGCGGCGACATGCTCTCGCGCGGCGACGCGATGAGCATGTCCGCGAATCCGATGATCGCGTTCAACGGCGTGCGGAGCTCGTGGCTCATCGACGCGAGGAACTCCGTCTTCACGCGGTTCGCGCGCGTGAGCGTCTCGCCTTGCTCGGCGAGGATGTTCGTCTTCTCGCGCAGGCGCGCGTGGGTCCACGCGTTGTGCAACCCGACCGCGAACTGGCGCGCGGCGTCGCGCACGAGGTGCTCGCGATCGTCCGACGGCGCGGCGGCGCGTCCGAGGATCACCGCGCCGGCGGCTTCGTCACCGACCGCGATCGGCTGAGCGAACACCCAACCGATGCGCACCTTGCCGATGCCGATGTCGATCTCGGGCGGGGACGTGCCGAGCGCGCTCGCCTCGAGCACGGTGGGCTCGCGCGAGTCCATCACGCTCTGCGGCAGTCCCTTGCTCCCGAAGAGCGGCGCGTCGAGCGCGCGACCGTCCACCGCGCTCGCGTGAACGGGCACGAGGCGGCCCGCCGAATCGAGCAAGAACACCGCGCCCACGTGCGCTCCCGCGAGGCGCACGAGACCGCGCAGTCCGGAGGTCGAGAGCGCGCCGACGTCGAGCGTCTTCAGCTCGCGAACGAACTCCGCGTACGCGCGGTTCGAGTCGTCGCGCGCGGCGAGCTCCGCGTTCGCGCGCGTGAGATCCTCGAGCGTCGCTTCGCGTTCGGAGAGCGTCCGCTGGAGGCTCGCGTCTTTGTCGTGGAGCAGCGCGGCCATCTTCGCGAGGCTGCGCCCGACGGCGCCGAGCTCGTCGCGTCGATCGGGCAGCACGGGCAGCGTCTCCAGTTTTCCGGTCGCTTCGAGCGCTTCTTCGAGCCGCGACGTAGCGCCCGCGAGATCACGCGCGATCCAAATCCCGGACGCGAGCGCGAGCACGATCGCGAAGAGGAGAATCCCCGTCGTCTCGCGCCGCGACTGCTCCACCGATTTGAACGCGGCGGCTTGTTGTTCGCGCGCGTCTTTGATCGCGTCGTTGCGCAGCTCCGTGAGGATCGCGCGCATCTCGTCGGTGCGCACCTTGCCGAGCGCGACCTGCTCCGACTCCACCGCTTCGCCGCGCTCCCTCGCCTGAATTTGCGGCTCGCTCACGCTTCGGATCCAATCGTTCACCAGCCGGCCGAACGCGGCGACGCGCTCGTCTTCTTTCCCGTTCTCCGCCGTGTCTTGCGCTTCGGTGAGGACGTTCTCGAGATCGTTTCGCGCTTCGTTGTACGGCATCAAGAACGAGCGATCGCCCGTGAGCAAGAAGCCGCGCTTGCCCGTCTCGAGGTCGGACGTCATGCGCAGCAAGACCTCCGCGTCGTCCGCGAGCTTCAGATCGTGCTGCACGAGTCGATCGAATTTTTGCTCGAGCTCTTGGTGCGCGAGCGACGCACGATACAGACCGAGCCCGAGCACGCCGACGACGAGGAGCGACGAGAGGAGGATTCGCCAGAAAAGAGCGCTCGAGAGGAGACGCACGCTCCCGCGATCTTGTCACACCTCAGTGCTGCTGGCGAAAGATGATGGGGATGCGCGCGTGAACGGTCGCGCCGGGCGCGGGGAAGGCCGCGTTGTGCGCCTTCATGATGATGCACTGCTCGACCGCCGGAGAGAGGCCCTCGCCGTCGAGCTTCGTGACGTTCGTGACGTCTCCGTTCGGCGCGACCGCGATGTCGATCGTCATCTTGCCTTCCATCGTCGGATCGGTCGTGAGGCCGCGCGTGTAACACGATCGAAAGCTCGGACGAAGGCGCGCGACGACCGCCTCGAGACCCAAGATGTGCACCAACGGATCGAGGATCGGCTCGACATCGACGCGCGGGCCGACGACCGGACGCGTGTCTCCGGAGCGCGCGACTTCGACGCGCGTGCCGCCGATTTCGGTGAGCGTGTGCGCGCCGGGCACCGTCGCGCCGTCACCCGTCGCGAGACGAAGCTCGCCGCTCGTCGGTCGCGCGCCGCCCGCTTCGCGCGCGACGCGTTCGAGATCCTGAATCGGCACGTCGCCTCGACGAAGCGCGCCGTCGACCGCGAGCGGCGCGTTCATCACGGTGAGCAGCCCGAGCTCCATCGACTGCGCTTCGCGCGCGAGTTCCGCGGCGCTCTCGCGCGACGCGCGCGCGAGCTCGTGATGCGAGCTCGGCGTGCTTGCGCTCGCGCTCTCGTGCGCGCTCGGCGCGCTCTCGTGCGCGCTCGGCTCGTCGCGATCTTCCACCGTGGGCGCGGCGCGCGTCGTCATCGTCATCTCGACGAGCCCGATCGCCGCGCCGCTGTCCTCGACGACCGGATCGAGCCAATCGGAGAACATCGACCCGACGACGCCGAAGTGAATCAAGAAACTGAACGCCGCGATGATCGTGAGCGCCCAATCGATCTCGGCGCGGCGCGTCGCGATGGGAAGCTGCGCGCGCGACGGCCGCGGCGGCGGCACGACGAGCTGAAACAAAACGATCGTCGCGCCCGAGGCGTGACCAAGAACGATTTTTCCGCGTGACGCGTCGTCGAGCGGAACGCGCGTGGCGCTCGGGCCGATCTCGATTTTTCCATCGCGCGAAACGACGTGCCCCGTCGCGCCGCTCGGCGCGCACAAAATCCACGCGCCGCGCGCCACGTCGAACACGACGCCGTCGCGTTCGTGCGGGAGGCCCCCGAGCGCGACGCGCTCGCGCTCGCGGAACAATCGCTCCTCGACGATGCGCCCGCCGCGCACGATCGCGACGCGCAGCGCCCGCGGGACGTTCGGCGCGGCCGCCGCGCGCATCGCGGACGTCATGCGTCCCACTTCGCGTGAGTGCAAATGCACGTTCATCGACGGTGCGACACGCGACGCGCGAGAAAGTTCCCGCTCAGGTCTCTTCGCGCCCGACCCACGCGCCCGCTGCGGACAATCCGAGCGCGATCGGCGCGAGCGCGAGCGCGAACACGATACCGATCGGCGCGACGAAACCGAGCACGACGAGCGTCGACGTCACCGCGAGCATCGCCGCGGCCGCGGGCTCGAAGAGCGTCGTGAGCTCACCGGCGCGCGTCACGAGGTACCCGCTCAGAGGATATCCGGCGAGCAAACCGGCGACGAGGAGGGCCACGGGGCCTGCCGTGGAAACGTCGCGCTCGTCCACGATCGAGAAGTCGACGCGCATGAACCAGCCGAGCACGATCGCCGCCGTGACGCCGAGGACCATCCCACCGAGGTGGACGATCGCGCCGTACAAAACCCAGCGCCACGCGATCGGTTTGTTGCGGTTCTTCAGCGCTTCACGGAACGCGCGCAGCGACGGCGGCTTCGAGAGCACCTCGAGCGACGCGATCGAGAGGCTCGTGATGCGCGAGCGATCGCTCACCATCGATTTCTGCCGGAGATCGCGCGCGAGAAAAAACGCGATGACGCCCATCACGACGACGAACGGGATCGCGAAGAGCATCGCCGCTTGCCCGCGCCCGTAGACGATGTGCGTGTAGAAGCCGTGACCCGCGACGGCCACGAGGAAGAGCATCGGGAAGTGCGCGCCGGGCTCGCGCAGCTGACGCGCTCGACCGAGCCCCCATCCCCACGCGCTCGCGAAGAAGACGTGCGCGGGCAGCGAGAGCAGCGCGCGCGCGATCCAAAGTCCGCCCGAGTGCGCGTGGAAGAGAAACGCGCTCTCGATGCTGGCGAAGCCGAGCGCCGCCGCGCTCGCGTAGACGACGCCGTCGTACGGTTCGTCGAAGTGACGCGATCGGAACGCGGGCCACGCCGCAGCGACCTTCGCGGTCTCTCCGACCGGCGCGTACCACGCGAACATGTACACGAGCGCCATCCCCTGCCCCGCGACGTGAACGTCGACGTCGAGGTGCGTGAAGCGCGCGATCGCTTCGCGCAGCCAAAACGCGATCGCGCCGAACACCGCGCCGAGGAGCGCCGTGCCGATCACCCACGCGGGCGGCTCGCGATCGCGATCGCTCCGCCACACGAGCCACAAAAGCGCGGCTGCGGGA
>Ga0335078_10015866_pt1 | contig 11180 bp, 8 predicted proteins | sample Lox_Sample_32_FD_206711 | JGI IMG/M metagenome (GOLD analysis project Ga0335078, IMG submission 206711) | Soil microbial communities from Loxahatchee National Wildlife Refuge, Florida, United States - Lox_Sample_3.2 | ecosystem: Environmental > Terrestrial > Soil > Wetlands | place: USA: Florida...
GAGATGGAAGCCCTTGCCCAGACGTGGTCGGAGCACTGCAAGCACAAGATATTCAACGCAATCATAGAGTATCGGGAGGACGGCCGGACTCGGACCATCGACAGCCTCTTCAAGACCTATGTGGCCGGCTCCACCAACGCTATTCGCGAGGCCCTTGGCAAGAACGATTTCTGTCTTTCCGTCTTCAAGGACAATTCGGGCATCATCAAGTTCAACGGGAAGCAGAGCCTCGCCTACAAGGTGGAGACCCATAACACGCCGTCCGCTCTCGACCCTTACGGGGGCGCCCTCACCGGCATCGTCGGTGTGAACAGAGACCCCTTCGGCTCGGGAAAAGGGGCCCGTCTCCTCTTCAACACGGACATCTTCTGCTTCGCTCCCCCTGATTACAAGGGTGAGATACCCCCGAGGCTCCTCCATCCGAGGAGAGTCCTCGACGGTGTGAGGGAGGGGGTGGAGCATGGGGGCAACAAGAGCGGCATCCCCACGGTCAACGGCTCCCTCGTCTTCGACGAGAGCTTCCTGGGCAAACCCCTTGTCTACTGCGGAACCTGCGGCATCATGCCCGCCGTGATAAACGGCGAGGCGAGCTACAAGAAGAAGGCCAGGAATGGCGACTATATCGTCATGTCAGGCGGCAGGATAGGCAAAGACGGCATCCATGGGGCTACCTTCTCCTCGGAGGAGCTTTCCGAAGCTTCTCCGACGAGCGCGGTCCAGATAGGGGACCCCATCACCCAGAAGAGGATGACCGATTTCCTCCTCATCGCCAGGGATGAAGGCCTCTACAATTCCATTACGGACGACGGGGCAGGAGGCCTTTCCTCATCAGTCGGCGAGATGGCCGAGGACACAAACGGATGCATCGTCGATTTGGAGAAGGCCCCCCTCAAGTACCACGGCCTCGACCCTTGGGAGGTCCTCCTGAGCGAGGCCCAGGAGCGCATGACCCTGGCTGTGAGCCCGGAGAAGATCGACAGGTTTCTCGACCTCTCCAGGAGGATGGGTGTCCTCTCCACCGTGCTCGGCCGGTTCATCGAGTCCGGCAAGTTCCACGTCCGGTACGAAGGCAAGACGGTGGCCTACCTCGATATGGACTTCCTCCATAACGGCCTTCCCCGGATGAACCTGCGCGCCACGTGGGAAAGGAAGCTTGTCGATGAAGACCCGCCTGCTGAGCCTCAGGATTACAATGGCGCGCTTCTCGCCCTACTGAGACGATGGAATGTCTGCAGCAAGCAGTACGTGGTGCGCCAATACGACCACGAGGTTCAGGCAGGGAGCGTGGTGAAGCCCCTCACGGGCAAAAACAATGACGGGCCCACTGACGCTGCGGTGGTGAGACCGGACTTGTCGAGCATGGAAGGCGTGGTGGTGAGCCACGGCATATGCCCCAAGTACAGCCGCTTCGACACCTATCACATGGCGGCATGCGCCATTGACGAAGCGATCAGGAACAACATCGCGTCCGGAGGCAGCCTCGACCGCATGGCCCTGCTCGACAATTTCTGCTGGTGCGACCCTGTAGCCTCGGAGAGAAACCCCGACGGTGAGTACAAGCTGGCCCAGCTCGTTCGGGCGAACATGGCCCTCCACGACTACACGAAGATCTTCAAGACTCCCTGCATATCGGGCAAGGACAGCATGAAGAACGATTACGTGAACGGGGACACGAAGATATCGATTCCTCCCACCCTCCTCATCTCGGCGATCTCGCGCATGCGCGACGTGAGGCGCGCGGTCACCATGGATTTCAAGGAGGCGGGGGACCTGATCGTGCTCCTCGGAAAGACCCTTTCAGAGCTTGCGGGCTCGGAATACTTCTCCGAGCTCGGCCTCTTCGGCAACATATCGCCCAAGGTCGACGGCAAGCAGGCCTACCGGACCTATCGGGCCCTGGAGAAAGCGATGCGAATGGGGCTGATCCGCTCGGCGCACGATATATCCGACGGCGGCCTCGCCGTTGCCCTGTCGGAAAGCGCCTTCGCAGGGGAACTCGGTGCGGAGATCGACCTGAAGGCAGTTCCCCAGGCAGGCGTCTTCAGGGATGATTTCCTGCTCTTCTCCGAGTCACAGAGCAGGTTCGTGGTCTCGGTGCGGGAAGCTGATCTCGAAAGGTTCGTGGGCTTGCTCCGTTCCGTGCCCCATGGGGTCATAGGGAAGGTCACCAAAGACCCGCGTCTTTCCATAAAGGGGATCTATGGCGCGCAGATCATTGATGCTGAGCTGGCAAGCTTGAAGGAGGCCTGGCTTCTTCCGTTCAACAGGCTCTACGGATAGGCTTTACGGATAGTTTCTCCCGGGGGCGGGTCCTAGTCCCGATAGAATTGAGTCTCGGGCATCATCTTGAGCTGAAGTCTCCCCATTTCCTCGTACAGCTCGTCCACTGCCTTGCCTACGTCGGATATGGTACTGACAATCAGCCCAAAGCTTCGCGATAGACCCTCGAGGTTCTGCCTCGTCATGCGCGACGCTTCCTCGATCTGGGTCTCCCTTATCCGGCACTCCTCGATGACCTCCTGCAGCTCCTCCTGCTCCTCGGGGGTCAGCCTTTTTGCCTTGATAAGGTCGTCGATCGTCTTTATTCCGTCCATTCTCCCACCTCCACCAATGTCAGCCCCACGAGGAGGCGGACTTTCCGTGTTGCTTTCTCGCGCACCTTGAAGGATGGCCCGACGAAAACGCCTTTCGATTCAGTTGTGTAATACCTAATTATACAGCAGTGAGAGATCCGAAGCAAGGAAATATTGGGGCGGGAGGAAAACTATTTTCATTCTCTTCCCATGCAGGCCGTTTCGCGCAATGTACGCGCCTGCGCCGCTCATAGGATATTGTTTGCCCCGCAAAGGCTCGCGGGCTTAGGCCCTATTCGCCTTGTCCACGAAAACGACCTTCGGCTTGAAGCCCGGAAGCTCACTCTTCCGCGAAAAGCGCTTAGCTGAAGATGATGGCGAGATCCCCCTCTTCGCCCTGCGCGCCACGGCTCCCTGGCAGAGCCTCCCAGGGGTCTCGGTGATCCGTTTATTACGTACGTGGTGAAGCGCTCACTGTTGGTGATATGGAGATATCCAACCTGCTCGCAGCGGATTATGCCGGCCCTTTCAAGGAGCGTCTCATCAATGGTAACGCTGCCCTGATAACCAAGTTTGTTGTCCGTACCAGTGGCCCGGTCGATTTTCGTCTTCCTCACGGTCCTCAGCGTCCTGCCGCTCCGCGAGAACCGTGTTGTCGATAAGCCTCGTCTTGCCGACGGATGCCGCCACCGCGATCAAGGCGCGCTTGTCGACCCTTTCCAGGTCGACAAGGGTCTCAGCATCGCAAACCGTCACATACTCTATGTTGATTCCATTGTTAGAGCCCAGTATTTTCCTGACCTCTTCGCTCAAGCGGGAAGCCTTTCTCTCGCCGTTTCTGAAGGCCTCTTCGGCACGCTTTATTGCCCTGTTGATGAGAAGCGCCTTGCCCCGCTCTTCTTCGCTTAAGTAGGCGTTCCTCGAGCTCATGGCAAGACCGTCAGCCTCCCGCACGGTGCGAAGACCGATAACCTCGACGTCCATGTCGAGGTCCCTTGCCATCCTCTCGATGATCTTCAACTGCTGGTAGTCCTTCTGCCCGAAAACCGCCACGTGGGGCTTTACTGCGTTGAAGAGCTTCATCACCACCGTGGCCACGCCGAGGAAGTGGCCCTCCCTGTGGAGGCCGCACAGGTGATCTGCGAGCCCCTTTACCTCCACATAGGTGGAATACCCTTTGGGATACATTTCGGGAACACCGGGAGAAAAAATGATGTCCGCCGATTCCTTATCCAGAAGCGCCCTGTCCCCCTCGAAATCCCTCGGATAACGGCCGAAGTCCTCTTTCGGGCCGAACTGGGTGGGGTTGACGAAGATGCTCACCACGACCACATCGGCCAACTCCTTCGCCTCCCTCACGAGGGAGAGATGGCCTTCATGAAGGCACCCCATGGTGGGCACGAGAGCGATGCGCCGCCCCTCTCTTCTCAGGGCATCCGAGGTCTTGTGCATCTCTTTGACGGTCCTTACGATCTTCATATTTCTATGATCCTCGTCTATCAGTGGTAGGAATGGGCGTCGTCAGGGAAGGCGCCGGCCTTTACCTCTCCGATGTATGCTGCCACACCCTTCTCTATCTGCTCCCGGAGGTTCACGTAAGCCTTCGCAAACTTCGGGACGAAGCCGCTGCCGAGCCCCAGGAGATCGTGGGTGACGAGCACCTGGCCGTCACAGTCGGGTCCTGCTCCTATGCCGATGGTGGGGATAGAGAGTATTTCGGTGATCTTCTTCGCTGCGTCCCGCGGCACGCCCTCGATGACGACCGAAAATGCGCCGGCCTCCTCCACGGCCTTAGCATCCTCGATAAGCAGCTCCTGGGCTTCACCCCTTCCCTGCACCTTGTGGCCGCCGAAGACGTTTATCGATTGCGGCGTCAGGCCGACATGGCCCATGACCGGAATACCGAGATCGACGATCGCTCTTATGGCGTCACGCACGCGCCTGCCGCCCTCGACCTTGACCGCTTCCGCGCCGGTCTCCTTGATCATGCGGCCGGCGTTCCGGCGTGCCTGTTCCAGGCTCTCCTGGTACGACATGAAGGGCATATCTATGACCACCAGGGCCCTCTTTACGGCCCTGGTAACGGCCTTCGTGTGGTAGATCATCTCCTCCACGGTGACCGGAAGGGAGTTGGGGTAGCCCAAGACATTGTTGCCCACCGAATCGCCCACGAGGATTACGTCGATACCTGCATTGTCCAGAATGGATGCAAACGGGAAATCGTATGCGGTAAGCATGGTGATTCTTTCCCCGCCCTTTCTCCCCGCGATCACGGGCACCGTCACTTTGTCCATCAGACCCCCCACAAAAAAAATGGCCTTCTGAACTGTAGCTTCAGAAGGCGCATCCTTACCGATCCTTCCGTCTCAGTCCAGTACTGGATCCAAGCGGTTATCCGAAATGATACATCGATTCGGAACATCCGTCAAGAGGTTTTGCAGGAATTTATGAAAATTTTGTATACAATGTGTCGACTCCCCGGCCGTCCCTATTCTTCGTCGGCCGCAGCCCTCTAGAATGCCTCTCTTCCGGTCCCTTTTGAGCGCTTTTGTACCCGCACGATGAGTCCCTTCAGATAGTCGGTCTCGGGGATGGTGAGCAGGATCGGGTGGTCTCCCGCCTGAGAGAGCTCCCGGAGGAGGAAGATGTCTGCCCCTCCATAGGACGCGATGCGCACCACGTCTCTGAACCGCGAGCGTTTCATATGAAAGGAACAGGAAAAGGTGAAGAGAATGGCACCATCCCCAACGCGCCTTATTGCCTTCTTGTGAAGGTCGATATATCCCCTCTCCCCTTCCTTTGTCCTTTTCTTGGACTTTATGAAAGAGGGTGGATCCAAAACCACAATATCGTACACCTCGGCCGAGTTTTTCAGGAAATCGAACCCATCGGCCTTCACGAAGGCAGCGCCCTTGAGATTATTGAGCTTCACATTCTCCTTGCACATGTCAAGGGCCTCGAGCGAAGCGTCGACGAATGTCGCCGACCTGGCACCGAAGTACAGGCCGTAGAGGCCGAATCCGCCGGTATACGAGAAGACATCGAGGATTGTGCTGTTTTGAGAGAACTCCTTCATGAGCAGACGGTTCTCGCTCTGGTCGAAATAGAAGCCTGTCTTATGGCCCCCGAGGATATCGGTGAGGAACATCAAAGGGCCCACGGTGATGACTGACGGCGAAACAACGGGCCCCTGCGCTACTTCAACATATTGGGGAAGTCCTTCCTCTTTACGGCTCATGCTGTCGTTTCGAAGGACGATGGCGCTCGGGGAAAGCGACCTCCTTACCGCATCGATTATGGGGCTTTTCAGTCTCTCCATCCCGTAAGTGAGGAGTTGAACGACTACCTGCCCTTCATACTTGTCGATGACGAGCCCCGGCAGGAAGTCAGATTCCGAGTTGACTACGCGGAAGGAGCCGCCAAAACGTCCTGCCCTCTCCTGCAGGGCGTCCACGATCCTTCTGAAGAAGAATGCCTCGTCGATGGGCACGCCCTCCCGCGCCAGCAGCCTCACCGCGATGAGGCTCTTCGAATTGTACGTCCCCACCCCCAGGAGGCGTCCTCTCTCGGTCCGGATCTCGGCTACATCTCCATCCTGAATCGAGGGAGGCCTCCGTCTCACCTGGTTACTGAATACCCACAGGTGACCGGAAACGATCGATTCCTCGCCCCCCTTGTCGACTTCTATCCGCTCCATGGGCTTATCCCGCCTCTTTTTAGGGAGTATTCTAAAGCCTCAGGCAAGATTAGGCAAGCGGGGGACCAATGGGAATACCAGCCAATATTGCCCTTGACAAAAAAGGGGCCGCCGGTTAGATTCCATTTGACTTAAGACTTACGTTTTAGGTCTGCCTCCAGCGCAGGAACCCGCTGGAGAAGGATGTCAGGAACGCATACCTGACATAACGGACCAAGGAGGTGTGTTATGGCAACATCTCTCAGAGTCAGGGAAGAAAGGCCGCTGGACTATTGGGGGGGGAACAGATTCTTCTCTCACATGGGGACAGGCATAGACCGCCTGTTTGACGATTTCTTCGGAGGCAGCCTCCTGAGACAGATATGGCCGGAAACGAAGGGTGCGTATTCTCCTCGAATCGACATCAAGGAGACCAAGGACGCGGTAAAGATATCCGCCGAGATGCCGGGCATCGACGAGAAGGATATCGACGTTTCCGTCCACGACGGGCTGCTTACCATAAGTGGTGAGAAAAAGGTCGTGAAGGAAGAGAACGAATTGGGTTATCACAGGAGCGAGCGTTCATACGGCTGCTTCTCGAGGGATATTCCCTTGCCCGGCATAGTCGAGACGGAGAGCATTGGGGCGAGCTTTAAGAGCGGGGTGCTCACCGTGACGTTGCCCAAGACGAAGAAGGCAATCGAACAGTCGAGAAAAATTCCCGTTTCTTCAGCCTGAGCAAGGGCTAAGATTTGCCCGGCGTCCGAAAGACGCCGGGCAGGGAGGTTTTGCGCGCAGTCATGAGGCGGCACGACGGTAAATCAAGGTTTCACTTGCGCAACGGAGAAAGGAGGAACTAGATTACTGAGAGGCGTGAGAAGATGGACCGGGACAACGCTTGGCACTTACGACTCAAAAAAATGGAGGGATTCGGATGAAGAACGGTGAATCTTGTGGCGTTTGTTCGGTAGTTGGGTCCTTTCTCCTGGGCGGCATCATCGGCGGGGGAGTTGCCCTTCTGGTGGCCCCGATACCCGGCAGGGAGGCGAGAAAACAGATCAAGGGCCTGGCTGAGGGCGTAAAAGAGAAGGCGGAGGATTACTACGAACAGATCAAGGAGGCAGTGACCTCGGTGCTGGACGACGGTAAGGGTCTCATAGAGGAAAAGAAGCGTCTCATCTCGAAGGCAGTCCAAGCAGGCATAGAGACCTACGAGAAGGAGAAGAAGGGAACCGCGTAAGCTCCGAGGCTGCTGCCCTGAAGTGAAGGAAAGCCGGTCTCACGAACAGATCTGGTGCGTGCCGCACGAGAGTATCTGATAATCACGGCTCCTGTCTCTGAAGACTGTCGTGCCTTTCAGCCCCATCCGATGGGCCTCCGTGTATATGGCTAGGATCTCGCCGGGGCTCGCGTTTTCCGGAAGATTGATAGTCTTTGATACCGCGTTGTCGACATGATCCTGGAAGGCTTGTTGCATCCTTAAGTGGTAGGAAGGCGCCACCTGGTAGGCTTTTCGGAAGAGCCGGGCGGGAGAGTCTCCGCTGCCGGCCGCATGCGTGACTTCCCGCCACAGAGGGTCCTCCATCTCCACCTCCACGTCACCGAGTAGAAGCCTCTTATACCTCACATCGTAGATGGGCTCGATGCCACTCGAGGTGTTCGCGATTATGCTCAGGGTCCCTGTGGGGGCTATGGTCGTGGTGGTGGCGTTCCGTTGGAGCAGACCCTTCTTCTCCCATATAGTACCTTTATAATTGGGAAAGGGGCCCCGTTTTTCGGCGAGCAACCCCGACGCTTCTTTCGATTCCTTCTGGATGAATGCCATTACCTTCTCACCCAGGGTTATCGCTTCGGGAGAATCGTATGCAAGTCCCAGGAGGATAAGCAGGTGGGCAAAGCCCATTACGCCCAGGCCGATCTTCCTGTTCGCCCTGGTGATCCTGGTGATTTCCGGAGACGGGTAGGTGCTCACATCGATGACATTGTCCAGAAAGCGCACGCAGAGGTGGGTAAGTCCTTTCAGCCTCTCCCAATCGATGCTCCCCTTCTTGACGAGCTTTGAAAGGTTGATGGAGCCGAGACAACAGGATTCGTATGGGAGGAGAGGCTGTTCTCCGCAGGGGTTGGTGGCTTCGATCTCGCCCGCATGGGGCGTCGGGTTTGCCCGGTTTATGGTGTCTATGAAGATCACCCCGGGATCTCCGGAGGCCCAGGCGGATTCCGCGATCAGGCTCAGCAGGTCCCGCGCCTTGACGGTCTTTGTGTTCTCCATGGTTCTCGGGTTGATGAGGGAAAAGGTTCCCCCGTCCGCGCAAGCCTCCATGAACCGGTCCGTTATTGCTACGGAAAGGTTGAAGTTTGTGAGCTCCGAAGGGTCCCGCTTCACAGTGATGAACTCCTCAATGTCCGGATGATCGATCCTGAGGATGCCCATGTTTGCGCCGCGCCTCGTTCCCCCCAGTTTCATCACCTCTGTGGAGCAGTTGATCACGCGGATGAAGGAGACCGGCCCGCTCGCCGCCCCCATTGTCGATCCCACGACATCGTCCTTGGGCCGGAGGCGTGAGAAGGAAAAGCCCGTCCCTGCGCCCGTCTGGTGCAGCTTTGCTGTGAGCTTCACCTGATCGAATATAGAGTCCAGGGAGTCATCGATGGGGAGGACGAAACACGCGGCGAGCTGTCCCAACGGCCGACCCGCGTTCATGAGGGTGGGAGAGTTGGGAAGGAACTCCAGGTTCCCCATCATCCGGTAAAATGCATCGCCCATCTCTTCCCGCTTACCGTCCCTGTAATTCGCCTCCGCGGCAGCAATAGTCGAGGCGACTCTTCGGAAAAGATCATCCACCGTCTCAACGGGATTCCCCGCCCCGTCCTTGACGAGATACCGCTTTCGCAGGACCAGCAGCCCATTATCATTTATCTCCACCTTTTCGCCCCTCCCCCGCCGGAATAGTGACATACCAGAAACGTAACCATAGGAAAGGATAAGGGCAAGAATGGGGGTGGGGGCTTTCCGGTCCCGTCGGCTTAAAGAGCTTGACAAGATTCCCCGGGTGTAATAAATGGAGAGAGTATGGCAACCAGAGGCGACATGGAGAGGGCGCTCCGCGAGGCTGAGGAGAAGTACCGCCATATTTTCGAAAACGCCATCGAAGGCATATTCCAGGCGAGCACCAGCGGCCGATTCACGAGCGCCAATCCGGCCCTGGCCCGTCTCCACGGCTACAGCTCTCCTTCGGAATTGGTCGAGGAAGTCAGCAGCATCCGTGATCAGGTCTTCCTCGACCCCGAGCGGCACAGCGAGCTCATCCGCCTTCTCCTTCAGCACGACGCGGTCACCAACTTCGAGGCGCGTACGCGGCGCAAAGACGGCGGCGAGCAATGGGTCTCCATGAATGTCCGCGCTTTCCGGAACGACGAGGGCCGGATTGTCTTCTACGAAGGCACTATGGAAGACATTACCCAGCGCAAGGAAGGCGAGCGGGCCCTCGCCGAGAGCGAAGAGCGCTACCGGACGGTGATCGAGCATTCCAACGACGGGATTGCCTTTGCCCGGGCAGGCGTTCACGAGTATGTCAACCCCAGGTTCGTCGAGATGTTCGGCTACGACAGTCCGGAGGAGCTCATAGGCAAGCCGATCACCCTCATCGTCCACCCGGACGACCGGGAGAGGGTAGTCGACATCCATGCCCGTCGGTGGAGGGGGCAATCCGTGCCCGCCAGGTATGAGCACAAGGGGGTTACCAAGGCAGGGGCGACCATTTACGTCGAAGTGTCGGCAACTGAGGTCACCTACCGGAACGAGCCGGTCCTTCTCGTCTTCCTGAGGGACATATCCGAGAGGAAGCGGGCCGAGGAGGTCTTCCTCCAGTCCCACCGTCAGCTCGAGCAACTCAACGAGGCAAAGACAAAGGCAGTCCACCATATCTCCCATGAGCTCAAGACGCCCCTCGCGGTGATTCAGGGCAACGTACGGGTGCTCCGCCGGAGGCTCGAACACGAGTCCCGCGATGGGAAAGTGGAAGCAATGCTCGCCGCCATCGAAAGGGGCCTGGAGAGACTATTCCTGATGGAGGGGGAGGCGGACGAAATCCTGAGAACTTCAGGGGAGCTGGAGGCAGAAGGCCTCGTCGGAGAGCTTATCCGCTTGAGGGAGAAGGTGAAAGACCTGTACGAAGTCCCCCCGGAGATCGATGCGACCTGGGAGGAGCTGAAAAAATGGATGGATACCCACGTCTCGAGAATCCCGGATGCGGCCTTGCAGGTCCTCGATCTCTACCCCTTCCTCCTGCAGGCTGTGGAGAAGGCTGGTGAGCTCGCGCCGCACAGGCAGATTCACCTGAAGGCCGAGGGCGCAAGCGGAGCCTACGTATTGATGGAGCCGACCATCCTCAGGGAGGTCATCGACGGCCTGATACGGAACGCCATCGAGAACACGCCTGACCGTGGGTTCGTCACGGCCTGGCTCGAAGAGAAGGATGAGGCGGTCCTCATCCACGTTACCGACTGTGGAGTCGGCATCTCCGAGGAGAACCAGCAATACATCTTCGACGGCCTCTTTCACACGAAGGAGACCGAAAGGTACGCGTCGCGGAAGCCCTATGACTTCGACGCAGGCGGCAAGGGCCTCGACCTTCTCAGGATGAAGGCCTATGCGGGCCGTTTCGGTTTCAGCCTGTCGGTGAAAAGCACGCGCTGTCGTTATTTGCCGGGCGAAGGGGATGTCTGTGCCGGAGATATCTCCCGCTGCCCTTTCTGCAAGAGCGATCAGGATTGCGTCGAGTCAGGCGGGACCACTTTTACCGTCTCCTTCACCAAAAGCAGAGAAGAGTGAAGGGCTCAACCCACGACCGAGAAGGTCTGCTAAACGTCCGCGGTCCCTCCTATGGGGATGTAGATGCCTTTGATGTGAGGATACTTTGTCCGCAGCG
>Ga0335078_10015867_pt1 | contig 11180 bp, 9 predicted proteins | sample Lox_Sample_32_FD_206711 | JGI IMG/M metagenome (GOLD analysis project Ga0335078, IMG submission 206711) | Soil microbial communities from Loxahatchee National Wildlife Refuge, Florida, United States - Lox_Sample_3.2 | ecosystem: Environmental > Terrestrial > Soil > Wetlands | place: USA: Florida...
CCAGCAGGCCATGAGCGGGCAGAATACCCACCAACGAGAATGGAATCGCTGCCATGATTACCAGCGGCGTTAGGAATGACTTGAACCAGCCGACGATGAGGATGTAGATCAGAATCAGCACCGCGCAGAACGCCAGGCCGAGGTCGCGAAAGACCTCGTAGGTAATTTGCCACTCGCCGTCCCATTTGAGTGCGTAGTGCGAATCGGTGGGCGGCAGGCCAGCCGTGTACTGCTGGATGCGATAACCTTCCGGGATCTGAATTCGTTCGATCTCGGGCCCGACTTTCAGCATGGCGTACACGGGGCTTTCAATGACTCCCGCAAGATCGGCGGTGACGTAGGTCACCGGCATCAGGTTCTTGTGGTAAATACTCTTGTCCTCGATGGTGCTTTCGATGTGAGCGATCTCGCCGATAGCGACGAGGTTGCCGCCGCGGCCGCGCAGCCTCAAGCCCTTCAGTCGCTCGAGGTCAGAACGCGGGGCCCGTGCGAGGCGTACGGTGATGGGCACGTCTTCTTTCTCGTCAGGGGCGTGCAGCAGGCCGGCGGAATCGCCCGCACTTGCCAGGCGCAGCACCTTTGCCACATCCTCGTCGGTGACGCCGTTAAGCGCGGCCTTCTCGCGGTCGACTAGGATGCGGTGCTTCGGCTGATCGTCTTCCACATACCAGTCGACATCCACCACGCCTTCCGTCTTCTCGAAGATCTCGCGAACCTGGCGCGCAATCTCAATCTGGCCCTGCTGCGCGGGACCATAGACCTCGGCGACCATGGTTTCGAGCACCGGCGGGCCGGGCGGTACTTCGGCGACCTTGATGCGGGCTCCGAACCGGCGGGCCACGGGGATCAACTGCTGGCGGACGAGTTTGGCGATGTCGTGACTCTGGAGCTTGCGCAGCGACTTTCCGACGAGATTGACCTGGATGTCGGCGACATTGGGCCCGCGGCGCAGGAAGTAGTGGCGTACCAAGCCGTTGAAGTTGTAGGGAGAGGCGACGCCAACGTAGGTCTGGAGGTTCACGACCTCGGGCTGCTTCTGGACGACGGCGGCCAGTTCGGTGGCAACGCGGGCTGTCTCTTCCAGCGTCTTTCCCTCGGGCATGTCGATGATGACCTGGAACTCGCTCTTATTGTCGAAAGGTAGCATCTTCATCTTGACGAAGCCGACGCCGACGAAAGCGATCGAGCCGAGGAGCAGCACGGCGACCAGCGCCAAAAAACCGTAGCGCGCAGCGGTGTGGTGGAGCAACGGATTCATAACGCGACGATAGAGACGGGTGAGGCGGTCCTCGCCCTCGCGGTGGGCGTGGCCAGCTGCGCCGCCGAGGATCCGTACGGACGCCCACGGTGTCACCACGAGGGCGACGATCAACGAGAACACCATTGCTGCGGCGCCCACGATCGGGATTGGTCGCATGTAGGGACCCGCCAGGCCGCCCACGAAAGCGTTGGGTAGGATCGCGGCAATTACAGTCAAAGTGGCGAGAATGGTCGGGTTGCCGACTTCATCGACTGCTTCGATCGCGACCTGCGCCACGCTGCGGCCGTGGTTGTGTGGCAGGCGCGCATGGCGCACGATATTCTCGACAATCACGATCGCGTCATCCACCAGGATGCCGATGGAGAAGATCAGAGCGAACAGCGTGATGCGGTTCAGCGTGAAGCCGTAGAGATAGAACGTTGCGAGCGTGAGGGCCAGAGTGACTGGGATCGCACTGAAGACGATGCCGGCCTCGCGAAAGCCGAGTGTTAGCCAGATGAGCGCCGCCACCGAAATCACGGCGATCAGCATGTGGAACAGCAGCCCGTTCGATTTCTCGGCGGCTGTTTCACCGTAGTTGCGGGTGATGGAAACCTGCACGTCAGAAGGAAGCAGAGAGCCGCGCACCGAGTTCACGCGGGCTAGTACACGATCGGCGACCTCGATGGCGTTGGCGCCCTTGCGCTTCGAAATGGCGAGTGTGACGGCAGGCGACAGGGAAGGATCGCCGGCCGACGCGTAACGGACGTATTGCGAAGGCTCCTCGCCGCCGTCCTCGATCCGGGCGATGTCACCCAGAAAAACCGGCCGGCCATCGGCTACCCCAACTACTACGCGGCGCACGTCATCGGCGCACGTAAGAAACGAGCCAGCCTCCAGCACGAACTCGCGGTTCGAGTTGGAAAGGCTACCGGCCGGCAGGCGGCGGTTGGCCATGCCGAGCGCGCCCGCGATGTCCGAGGGAGAAAGATGATAGCCGGCCAACCGGGTTTCGTCGAGATCTACGCGCATCTGGCGCCGCTGCCCGCCGATGATGGCGACGGCGGAAACCTGATCCACTTGCTTGACCGTGTCGTGCAACTGCGCGCCGAGGCGGCGCAGATCGTAGTCGCCGTAGCGCTTGCTCCAGAGCGTCAAGGCCAGAATGGGCACATTATCGATCGAGCGCGGCTTAATGAGCGGCGGCGATGCGCCTGGCGGGATCAGGTCGAAGTTGGCGGCCATTTTCTGGTTCAGACGCACAATGGCCTTCTCCTCGTCCTCGCCGACTAAGAAACGTACCACAGCCATCGACATGCCAGGGCTGGAAGTCGAGTAGACGTACTCGGCGCCAGGAATCTCCCACAGGAGCTTCTCCATGGGTTTGGTGACTCGCTCCTCGACTTCGTGCGCCGAGGCGCCGGGCATCTGGACGAAGACGTCGATCATGGGGACGATGATCTGCGGCTCCTCCTCCCGGGGGAGTTTGACCACCGCGAAGATGCCCAGCAGAATCGAGGCAGCCACGAAAAGGGGTGTGAGCTTGGAACTGACGAAGGCGGCGGCGAGCCGCCCGGCTGCGCGCAGGCGCGGGGCGTCGTTCACTTTGCGGCCTCCCGAATCGCCACGCGGCCGCCGTCGGCGAGCGTCGGTTGGGGCGTTACGATGATTCTTTCTCCGGCTGTCAGGCCTGAAAGAACCTCGCGCTGGTTGTCTCGCCCCTCGCCTAGCGTGACGAAGCGCAGCCGCGCCGTATTTCCTTCTACGACGTACACGGACCGGATCTGGCCGCGCTCAATAACCGCGGATTGGGGAACCAACAAGGCCCCGCGATTGCCGGCGGCGAAGCCGGCACGCCCGAACATCCCGGACCGAAGGCCTGGCAGCGCGGGCAGGTCGATCTTCACGGTGAAGCTGCGCGTGGCAGCATCGACCGAGGGTACGACTGCGGCGACTCGACCGGTGACGGTCCGGTTCAGGCCGTCGATCTCAACCGCAACGCTCTCACCCAGCCGGACAAGCCCCAGTCGCGACTCGTCGATCGAAGCCTCCAGGCGCGGGTTACCTTCGCGCTCGATAGTAAGCAGCGGAGCGCCCGGCGTGGCCAGGCTGCCTGGATCGGCTTTGCATTCGATGACCAAGGCAGCGAATGGCGCGGTAAGCGTGGCGTAGCCGAGGACCACCTGCTCGGCGGTGATCTCAGCTTCGACTTGGCTGCGGCGTGCCTCGATTTGCCGGCGCTTCGATACGGCCGTCCCGAGCGCCGCCTCCGCGCTCCGGAGCCGCGCTTGCGACTCATCGAGTTCCTGCTGTGAAACAGACGCATTGGCCAGCAGGTCCTGGAAGCGCTTGTGAGTCACTCGCGCCAGTTCCAAGTTGGCGCGGGCGGAGGTTATGGCGCTTTCGGTCTCGTCGATGGCGCTTTCGGCTTCTGCGCGGGCGGCCTCGGATCGGCGCAGGTTCGCTTCGAGATCCCGGCGGTCTAACACGATGAGCGTCTGGCCGGCTTGCACGTGATCGCCAGTTTGCACGCGGACTTCGAGAATGTTGGCGGCGATTTTGGCGGCGATAGCGGCGCTGTGGCGGGCACGCACACTGCCGCTTGCCTGGTAGACATCGGCGATCTCGGAATCAGCGAGGGTTTCGACTTGGACGGGGGCCACGCTCTGTTCGGCGCCCGCCGCGGCGACTCGCGCTTCGTGCTGTGAGCAGCCGGCAGTGGTCAAGATCACAATCGCGAGCGGCAACAATCGGTTCATAGGTGCACCTCAATTTACGAGCGCGGAATCGGCCGCGAGTGTTCCAACGGCATATTCGAGTGCGGCAGCGGCGATGCGGTGATCGTATATGGCTGCCAAGCGTTGCGTACGCGCGGCGGCCAGAGCCACCTCGCTGCGTAGCAGTTCGGTCACGGCGATCAGGCCTGCCTGGTGGCGATTCTGGATGGTGCGGTGCGCCTCTTCGGCTTCGGCTGCAGCAGCGGAAGCAACTTCGACTCGCTGCGCGGCGGCACTCAGATCCAGATACGCCTTGCGTACCTCCAGGCGGATCGCCGAATCGGCGCGCTTCCGCAGGGCATCTGCGCGGGATTCGGCAAAGCGAGCCTGCTCCACGCGGGCCCTGGTCTCGCCCCCGTTCCACAGGTTCCAGCGAAGCGTAACGGCCGTGAACCAGTTCGCGCCGCCTTTACTAAAGAAGTTCTGACTGTCCGCCTCGACGATCCCCTGAAAGGCGACCTGCGGCCAGTAGGTGGCGCCGGCGATCTGCTGCCGCGTTCGGGCGAGGCGCTCGGCGAACTCGGCCCGCCGCGCTTCCGGACGGTCCTCAGCGGCCAAGCGGCAGTACTCTTCAAGCGTGCCCTCAAGCGGGCCGACGTCGGACTCGAGCGGCGTCGTCAACTGAAACGCGCGATCGAGGCTGACGCCAAGCGCGTCGTTCAATGACGCGCGCGACACTGCCACATCATTCGAGGCGCGGATCTGCTGCTCGCGCATTGCAGCAAGGTGGACGCGCAGGGCCAGCACATCCGCATGGGTGCTCCGGCCGGACTGGTAGATGAACTCTGCACGCTCCAGGTCCGCCCGAGCGCTGTCAACCGATTGCCGCGCGACCTCCACGTTTTTCTCCGCCAGAGTGACACCGAAATAGGCGCGCAATACATTCAGGATGATGTCCGAGTGGCTTTGGCGCGCATCCTCGCCGGCCATCTGGCGGCTGAAGCGGGCTGCCTCGACACTGCGGCTGGTTTGCCGCCCATCGAATATTACCTGCTCGACCGTCAATTGCGACTGGTGGTTATTCATGGCGTCCGGGCGATTCAGAGAGCCGATCGCGAAATTTGCATCACTGAATTGGTGCTGGGTGAGAAGCGAGCTGAACACGAAAACGGGATTGTTGCCGCGCTGGAGACTCTCCGCGAACTGCAACTGCGGCAGATAGCCGGTCTGGGCCTGGTGAATGCCGGCCTCTGCTTCTTTCTCCCCGGCGTCAGCAGCGGCGGCAAGCGGATTCGAGCGTAAGGCGAGATCCACCGCCTGTCGCAGCGTAAGGGTTTCTTGGGCCAGAAGAGGAAGCCCAGCAAGCGTAAGTATTGTTAAGAATCTGGCGCGGGTCCCGATTCTTGCGATCCGAAGAAGAGAAGACATGGTTGTTCACCGCAACCCTTCAAATAGATCGGTCTCCACTTTTCGTCCTCCGTTGACCGAGCTGTAAGCGCGATAGAACTCCTGTGATCCCCAAAGTTCGGTCTGCTGGTCTTCGGTGAGATTTTCCAGTCGCTCATAGATGGAAATCTGAGTTTGATGGCAACAAACCGCCTTCCACACAACGGGCCAATAGGCGGATGTATCGATCTCGGTGGTCACGGCCCAATCAGGCCAAGGAGCGGCCTGTCGCTCAACGCCGTCGACCATCGATGTCAACTTGCGTAAGGCGGCCTGATAAGCCTGCCATTTGTTACTTCGCCACGCCAGGTAGTGCAGCTTTCGAACGCGATGAGGTGGGGGCGAAACCTGTTCCGAGCCGTCGTCCATGCGGTATCCGCAGTCGGCGGCGCACACAGTGGCGGCGGTCGTGAATTGGGAGATGGCAATGTGGTCAGGGTGCCCGTAAGCTCCCTCCGGACCGAAGGTCACGACTACATCGGGCTGAATACGCCGTATATGAGAGACGACGGCGCGAATGGCAGTTGTGGCCTCGACCTTATCAACGGCACCGTCCGCGTACCTCAGGATGGAGACCTCGCGAATTCCGAGCACCGTGGCGGCGGCTCGCAACTCCGCTTCCCGAACGCGGCCGACTTCAACCGGATCGCCCCCTTTTCCGGGCGAGCCGAATCTTCCGCGTTCTCCACGTGTGGCAGTGACGAGATACGTCTCAACCCCCTCATCTGCGTACTTCGCGAGCGTGCCGCCGAATCCGAGTGACTCATCGTCGGGGTGAGCGAGGACGGCCAGCAATTTGAGTTTTTTGTTCATCGTGACCCCGCCTCCGCTTGCTTCTTCAGTCCCAGCGCCTCAAGATCGAGATAACACGCACTCAAGCCGCGGGTCAGGCGGGCGGCTAGGGGCCCGAGCGGGCCTGAGAAATCCACCGAGAGCGTGACCCGGCTGCTGTTGGCGGCGCCTTCCACCGAGTGGCGCGCGGTTACGTGAATGCCTGGGCCAAGTGTGATCCAAGTGAAGCTGCGGCCTTCGTCAACCTCGGTGACTTGCCAGCGCGCGGGAAGAAGCTTTGGCTGACGGACGATTGCTCGGGTCCCGACTGCGACTTGGCCGGGGTCGAGCGGCCGGACTCTAATGACCGTCGGAGTCCACTCGGACCAGTGCTCAATGTCGCGCACGACCGCCCAGACCCGGTCAGGAGGCTCCTGGATGTCGATTCTGGTGTAGAAATGTGTCATAGGCCAACTGAGCACCGAGCCACGCGCTAACGCGCCAGCGCCGCCTTGATGCGAGCAAGATGGTGGTAGCTGTGGCGCACCGGATGATCCTCCAGGAAGAATTGGCAAGTGAGTGGAGCGTCACTGTAGAGCGACACAGGCGCGGCGCGGTCGAGCTCTTCGTCTGTAAAGGCCCGGATTGCCGCGGCCGCCGCGCTGTTGATTTTCAACAGCGCGAGTGCGGCTTCTTTGGCGACGTTGTCATTCTCTTTTGCATGTTCTCGGTTGATCGTATCGACAGCGTCCCAGGTCACATCCGTGATCGGTTGGCCTGCTGCGAGCAGACTCGCAAGCTGGATCTCAATCGGGTATATACTGGCGACGTGGTGTACGACCACGCCGACTTTCCGGCCGTCCTTGGGAAGGCGAGTCTGCCACTCAGCCTCAGAAAGCGTGGCCGCAAAAGCAGCAAGAGCTGTTGCTCCGTTCTCAAGACGGGTGGCAAGGGCTTCAGACCTGTGGTTCAGCATTGCCGCCACCGAGGGCGATTGGGGTTCGGTGATCTGTTCATAATTGTGGTTTTTCATTCTTCTAGCTCTCCTTCTTCAAAGGGAAACAGTGACTCTTAGAAAAGTGGCCGGTATCAGAGTGCCGTCATTCGTGCTCTTGTTGTGTGCCTTCGCAAGGTCCAGCAGTTGACTATGAAGCTCTTCGGCCCTCCCGCTTTGTTCCGCGGCGTCGAAGGCGTTCATCGTGGGCCCATAAAATTGCCTGAAGCGGCTGATGAACTCTGCTGGACCATTGCTTGCCGACACAAAGTAGTACGTGTCTTTGGTCATAGACACCTTTTCCTTCGGCACGCCGGCCTGACCAAAGCGCTCAATGACGTGACTTTCCACGCCCCACAGCATGGGGCTAACGAAGCCGTTGGTGGGTGAAGGCGTGAACGACGAACTGATCTTCAGGAGCTGCGAAACGAAGGTCGGATCGTTTGGAATCCAGTTGCCCATCACGATCATTCCGCCCGGTTTTGTGACGCGGACCATTTCTCTGGCCACGTCATACGGCTTCGAGGCGAACATGGCGCCGAATACGGAAACGGTCAAATCGAAGGCATGGTCATTGATCCCTTCGAGGTTGCACGCGTCGCCCTCCTGAAACTTGAGGCGCCTGAGGCCTTGCTCCGCCGCCCGTTTATTCCCGGCCGCTACGAGATTCGTGGCGATATCGATTCCAATCACCTCTGCTCCCAGACGCGCCAGTGGTAGCGCCGTAGTGCCGTCTCCACAGCCGAGATCCAGGGCCCGCAGCGGAGGCTTGCCCCCGAGCGATGCCACGACTGTCTCACCGGACTCCCGCATGAATGCGGCGATTGCAGTGAAATCGCCCTTTTCCCAGAGCGCTTTATTCGGATTCATGAATTGCTCCTTTTTCTGAGTAACCGCAAGTCGAAGCCCGGCTAGACCCTGTCGAAATCGGCGACGGGCTCGTAGACTCGTCTCTCGCTCGATGGGGCGGGTTTCGAAATAATAACGTCCCTGGGCAAAGCCGGCACGATCATCGGCACCTGCCGCCGATAGTCGATGTACTCGGGGTGTTTGGCCACTAGATCGCGTTCTTCGACCCGGATGGCGACAAAGATGTAGAGCGTTGTCATCACGGCGAAGAACAGATGAGTCACGGTCATGACCGGGGTACTCCAGAACAGAGTGATCCAGCCTATGTAGAGCGGATGGCGGACCATACGATAAAGCCACGGCGTCCTGAACATGAGCGCGGATTGGGGCCGTCCCCGCAGGTTCAGCCAGATTTGCCGGAGGCCGAACAAGTCAAAGTGATTGATCACGAAAGTGGCAAGCACTAGGAGCGCCCAGCCGAACGCGTACCCAGTGTAGAGTAGCGACGCTCCCACATTGTTTTGAACGGCCCAGACCGTTCCTCCGAGAGGCCTCCACTTCCAGAACAGAAGCATGAGCGCGAGATTGCTGGCCATTACGTAGGTGCTGCGTTCCGCGGCGGCCGGAATCACTCGTGTCAGCAGGCTCTTGAACGCCGGCCGCGCCATCACGCTGTGTTGTAGTGCGAAAACCAACAACAGCCCCAGATCGATCAACAGCGAGGTTTGCCATGGACCCTTCGCCGGAGAGTCCATCGATTTCGGTACGCCGAAGTTGCCGATGAAACCAGCGAGGTACAAAAACGTGGCCAGGCACGTCAGATAGCTGAGCGTTCCATAAACAAAAATGGTTATGCGTTTCATGTTTTCTTGCTCCTTGCTCTACAATTGTTGGGGAAACGGGGCAGAACGACCATGTCTGGGCGTCCCAATGAATTGCTCGGACGTGCAGCCTGGACTGATTGCTTTGCAGACCGGCCGGAAAAGTTCGCCGGCCGTTCAGAGAGCCGAATGGATGCATTCTCCGAGATCTTGAGTGGAGTCAAGCTAAGCGGCGCGTTGTTCTTCAGCGCTGAGTTTTCGGCTCCATGGTGTTTTGCGTCACCCGCGTCCAACACGCTTGCGCCTATGCTTGCGCCAGGGGCACCCCACTTAGTGATCTACCACTTCGTGATCGACGGGGCGGCATTCGTGCAGTTACCCGATGGACAATCGATCGAGCTTGGTCCCGGAGATATCGTCGTCCTTCCCCACGGGGATCCACATGTGATGACCAGTGCACCGGGTTTGATGGGAGAAGCGCTTACCTCGGCGATTCTTTCCAAAATCAAGGCGCGCGACTTGCGTCCCATGCATGCCGGCGGAGGTGGCGATTCAGCGCGATATGTTTGCGGGTACATGGCGTGCGACCCCTTCCTGAGCCGGCCGATTCTGGGCGGTCTGCCGCCCGTCTTTAAGGTCAACATCCGAACGGATCGCTCGGGGCACTGGCTCGAGAATTCGATCTTGCACCTAGTAGAGGAAGCAGCTTCGGGACGGGTCGGCAGTGATGCCATGCTCGCCAAGCTCTCGGAGGCCTTGTTCGTCGACACCCTGCGCCGCTATGTTGCCAGCCTGCCCGAACAGCAAACGGGTTGGCTCGCGGGAGCGCGCGATCCCATTGTGGGGAAAAGCCTCGGATTGCTGCACAGCCGCATTGCCCATCCTTGGACCATCGCGGATCTGGCGGATGAGGTGGGCATCTCACGGACCGCTCTCGTAGAGCGTTTTACCCGTTATCTTTCCGAGCCACCCATGACGTACTTGACTCGCTGGAGGCTTCAGCTAGCCGCGCGGTCGCTTGAGAACACGCCGCGGGGTGTATCGGAAATCGCCAGCGAAGTGGGATACGAGTCGGAAGCGGCCTTCAATCGCGCATTCAAACGGGAGTTTGGGGCCCCCCCCGGCCGCTACCGCCTCAACCATAAGCGGACCCGCAGCAACGCTAACGTGACGCCTCGCCCCGCCGGGCTGAAAGCGACTTCGAGCAGTAGTGAATCGTCGTAAGGCCGGATATTTCTTCATAGCCTGCTTGAAGCGCTATTCGATCTCGCCTGGGGGTCGCGTGCCGAAAGAAGGAATGCGCGTCGAATATCAGTTTTTGAGGTGCTAGTTGGGCGAGCGCGCCGCGGCCACGCATGCCAGGAATTTTGTCAGCAGTTCTGTCAGCAGGAGGGCTGAGTCTCATGTGTTTTCCACAGTTCTCAACAATCTCGCCGCGTCCTAAGAAAATGCTCAAAACAGACTGAAAATGATAAAAACAATCACAGAAGAGACTTGACACGTGTGGTTTCGTAATCAGCAGGTCGCCGGTTCGATCCCGGCGGGTGGCCAGGACCCGGACCTTTTTGTCGAGTACACAAAAAGAGATCAAGTAGCCGCCAATTGCTCTGGCGCCCGACGAAGTGTCCGCCGACTTGAACTGAAAATTGGCGTTCCTGTTTCTCCGGAGCAGAGCGATCAATTGTGCGACCGCAACCCGGTGACGGAGAAACCAATGATCAGCGACTCAATCGAGAACAATGGCGCGCAGGCTCCCAAGAAGCCGAGCAGCTGAAGGCCAACCGCAGATTTGCCAAGAAATCCAATCCCACCAAGAAGGCAGCCCCGGCTAAGAAAGCGGCCGGCAACGCCTCCCGCTGGCGCTACTCCTTTGCCAAAACCATTGCCTTGCGCTAGACGTTCGGTGTCTGATGAGAATCAGCTTATAAGAATCAAGAAGCCGTGCCCAAACCTGAAGGGCTTGGCACGCTCGGAGCAAAGATTGGCGACTCTTTTGCGTTAGCACCTATTTTTGCTAACAGTCCCAACTCACCTCGCCGCTTTGTCCTTGGACCAGTGTCAGACGCGATGCCTTTCTCCTCCCTGGATAAACGCCTCATAAGCCCCTCTATCACGCGTTACTCCGGAAGGAAAGTGAAGCGTTGAGGACCTGTCGTTAGCACGTTAGTTGTCCGGTGGAATTAGCATGTTAGTTGTCCGGTCCAAGCCGGGCGGCCGAAGCTGGCGAGGTGGAGACACAGAGCCGGCCCGCGTCAATAGAAAAGTGTAAATTCGCCTGCGACTCCAGAGGTCGGGTTTAGAATGCAGTTACCTGAGCGGGGGACAGAGCAACGCTGGGAAGC
>Ga0335078_10015868_pt1 | contig 11179 bp, 8 predicted proteins | sample Lox_Sample_32_FD_206711 | JGI IMG/M metagenome (GOLD analysis project Ga0335078, IMG submission 206711) | Soil microbial communities from Loxahatchee National Wildlife Refuge, Florida, United States - Lox_Sample_3.2 | ecosystem: Environmental > Terrestrial > Soil > Wetlands | place: USA: Florida...
ATCGAGCCCCATCATCGAGACGAACTTGGCGAACTCCTTCTCGGTGACCCACTCGACCCTAAGGTACTCGACGATCTCCTCTCTACCCATCCCTATCCTCCTCGCCTCCTCTACCGCGGCCTTGTACGCCTCTACCTCCGTGGGCCGCTCGAAGTAGGGGTACCTCCTGTCGTAGAGCTCCTTCCCCTCGTGGAACTGCCTGACGTGGACCAGCTCGTGTATCACGTCGAGGTAGAGGTGGCGCTCGTGGCCTGTCCTGAGGTACTCGGGGTTGATTATCACGTGCCCCGTCTCCCCGTCGACCCGCAGGTAGCCGGGCGGCGACTCGAGGGTGATCTCCAGCTTGGAGATGACCATCCCTGTGTCCGGGCCGAAGATGCGCTTGACGGCGTCGACCTCCTCGAACCCCGAGAACACATGCGAGAACGGCTTGTTCTTCCCAGGGTCTGCCCGACGGTTCATGCGGACGCCAAACGTCTCTCCTGACGGCAGGTCGTTGCCGGCAGGCCCCTTCTTCGGGCGCTTCTCGTAGACCGCCTTCGAGTAGGCCACCTTGAACCCGAGCTTCGCGTAGAAGCCCTCCAGCGAGTCGGAGGCCATCGTCTGGAGGATCAGCGTCCTCCCTTCCTTCTCCGCGAGCTGCCTCATGAACCCCACCAAGGTAGCGGCGACACCCCTGTCGCGAAAGTCCGGGTGCGTCCCGATGCAATAGGCGCCGACCACGCCTCCTGTCGTCCTGTAGAGGGCCGAGCAGCCGGCGGAGGCATGACTGACTCTCGCGAGGATGAAGCTCGCCTTCTTGTCTTTGACCGCCTTTCGCACTACCTCGTTGACCTTGCGCGAGAGGCGCTGGTGACCGTAGAACGCCTGAAGGTAGGTGCGCGTCCACTCTTGGAGCTCCCCGCCCTTCGTCTTCGAGCCCACCATGACGACCTCCACTTCGGGGTTGAGCTCTGACTTGGGCTTGGACTTGCTCTCCATAACGAGCATCCTGTCCCCCGCCAGGTAACCCCTCGGCGAGAGGGACGACCTCAGCTTGTCCCAGGGGTGGCCCCCCTCGACCAGGATGCATGGGGTCCGCCGCCGCTTTTCGAACTGCTCCTCGAGGGCCGCGACCGCGTCGGCCGGAACTCGCTCGACCCCGAGGAACCCTCCCCTGTTGAAGAAGCTCTCGTCCTTGAACGCGTCAGAGAATATCGCGTAGGAGTTCTTGGACACCCAGACCGTCTCGTCCACCCACTTCGACCACCAGTCCACCTCGTTGAGCTCGTAGTCCTTCGAGTCAGCGGGCGAGGTAGTCAACTCCCAGGATTCCGGACGCGACTCTCAGGGCCTCATGGGCCGCGGCCGGGTCGGAGGTGCGCTCGACGAGGACGTCCTCTATCCAGCGGATCGCCTTTGGGGTGTCGAGGTCGTCGTCCAAGGCCTTGTGGAAAGGCGAGAGGAGCTCGCTCACCTCCTCGGGTCGGGGTCTGCGCTTTCCTTTCGCAAGGGCCTTGATGCGCCGAGCCTGCTTCACCGCCTCTGCGTATCTTCTTGCCGACGCCTTCAGGTCAGAAGGCCCGAACTCCACGTCGTCTCTGTAATGCCACGAAAGCAGATAGTGCCTAAGCTGGTCCGCGCTGTAGTCCCTGAGGAGCTCCCTCACCAAGACGGTGTTCCCGGCCGACTTTGACATCTTTCGCCCGCTCAGGTTGACAAGGCCAGTGTGGACCCAGTATGTGACGAGGGGAGAAATGCCGGTTAGCGACTCCCCTTGGGCGAGCTCCGCTTCGTGGTGGGGGTAGATCAGCTCGTAGGCCCCGCCGTGGATGTCGTATTGGGGCCCAAAGTTCGTGAGCGTGACCGCCGTGTCCTCGATGTGCCAACCCGGAGACCCCATCCCCCAGGGGCTCTCCCATCTACCCTTCTCGAGGAGCACCGGCCTCCACAGGGCAAAGTCGAGGAGGTTCTTCTTGCTCTTGGAAAGCTCCAGCGGGCGAAGCGAAAGCTCGCTCTTCGACTGGTGAGAGAGCTTCCCATACGCGGGGTACTTCGAGGTGTCAAAGTAGACGACGTCGTCGGCGAGGTACGCGAACCCGTTCTCTTGAAGGACCTTGATCTGGTCTATCATCACATCGACGTACTTCGAGACCTGCTCGAACCTCGTCACCGAGGATACGTTCAGGCCCTGGATGTCCTTAAGGAACGACGCCATGTACTTGCGGACTATGTCGCGCGTCTCCACCTTCTCCTTCTTCGCCGCCTCCGTTATCCTGTCGTCGACGTCCGTGATATTGACCAGAAAGTCGACCCGGAGCCCGAGGTGGGCCATGTACCGGGCGAGGACGTCGTAGAAGACGTACGTCCGCGCGTGCCCGACGTGGATGAAGCTCTGGACCGTTGGCCCGCATACGAACATCCTGACGGTCTCCCCGGGCACGACCTTGTACGGCTCCTTCCGCTGGCTCATCGAGTTGTAGAGCGCGAGCCTGCTGCGTCTCATCCCATCACGCTTCCAGTGACGGGCGGCCTCGGCTTGTATGTTAGTTTTTTTCAGAAGCCTTGGACATCGGAGGACAACAGCCGTTGCAATCTTAAATCTCTCCGATCTCCAAAACTCCTGTGTCCGGCAGGGATTTGGTGAATGCATGACAAGGAACCCGGCATCGGGAGAGTAGCGTTTGCCGCAGTCCTGGTCCTCGTGCTGGCGGCAGCCGTCGGCGCTTACTTCCTGTTGCCTGGGCCACTTGGCGGTTCAGCGCCGACAACTTCCACAAGCACCGTCACCCCGAGCGGAGGGACCTGCCCATCCGCGACCCCCCTAAGCTACACCGGGCCTTCTCTCGCCCAGCCCAGGCCTGTGCTCCTGATCCAGCCGGGCGAGCAAGTCTCAGTGTGCGTCACGTACAAGACCGCCTGGTCCTCCGAGGCAGACTTCGCCAGCTACCAGAGCTTCTTCCCCAATGGGACGCTCCACATTCCGTTTGAGGTGGAGAACACGGTCGCCATCCCATCGCGTTGCAGCACCCAGGTCACAGGCGGTCCAGGGATTGGCAACTCAACCACGGAGACCTCCACTATCTCCTACACAGCTTGCATGGCCTCTGGGTCGAAGAACTACACGGGCTCATTCACGATTAGGCTCCAGCCAAACTACGTGACCCCCACGCTCAACATGAGTTCTTTCACCATAGTCTATGAAATCACTCCCGATTCCAATGCCACCGGGTACTACGACAGCTTCGGTCCGGCTCCGGGAATCTTGGTGTCAGTGGGATATGGTCCATCCCAGGTCAGCAGCTCCGACTATCCGTATGCCGGAGTTGTCCACCCGACCTTCAACTCTCCATATTCCGCGGAGGATGTGAGCGTAGTCGGTGCCAACGTGGCATATCTGGAGATACCCGTCCAGACGCATTGAGCCGCACTAGCCTTAAACCCACGTGATTTCTCGAGGGCCGAAGCTCTATCATGCCCCACGAGTTCTTCGAGAAGCAGGTCAGCTCCTATCCGAAACTGCTCAAGGAGATCGAGCTTCTCGACGTCGACAGCGGCATCCGAACGTTCGGGGACTATTCCGGGAACAAGGGGCAATTCGTCTTCATCACGCGTTCCCCGCACGACACATACACGCTGATGGTCTACGAAAGGGCCGGCGACAGCAAGGCCCCCGCTCCGGGGAGGCGCCTCCTGGTAAGAGAGTTTGTCCAACGAAGTGACTTGGCTCGCTTCATGAAGGGCCTCGTCTCAAAACCCGTCAGGGCCTTCGTCTACTAGAAGCCGTCCCCTGAAGACGTTTGTTGGTGCGAGAGGTGGGATTCGAACCCACGAACGCCTAAACGAGCGGATTTCTCATTCCGTCCGGATAGGACCCGGCTCAACATCAGATCTTGAGTGTCGGCGCATTTTCGCTCCGCCGCGGTTGACCAGGCTACGCTACTCTCGCAGGCGGAAAAAACCGGAATGGCGTCAAAAGCCTTTCGTATGTTCGAGGGTTGGAATATCCTCCATAGGCTTATAGCGGTCGCCTTGGAAAATGGTCTATTGCATGGAGGCTTCCGCGATGCGAAGGAACGACTTCTCATGGATGATCGGAGGGGCTCAGGGGAGCGGGGTGGACACCCCGGCCAGCATCTTCGCAAAGGCGGTCGCGACAGCGGGCTACCACGTCTACGGAACCCGCGAATACTACTCTAACATCAAGGGAGAGCACAGCTACTTTCAGGTGAGGTTCGGGCCCAAGTTCCTCAGGTCCCACCTCAACAGCGTCGACCTCCTCTCCACTTTCGATGACGAGACCGTGGCCCGCCACGCGTTCGAGGTGAGGAAGGACGGGGCCATAGTGTTCGACAAGGACCTGGCTGGCAACAGCATCGAGGACATCCCGACCATCGAGCCCAACGTGATGAAGGCCCTGAAGGCCGAGCTCGACAAGCAGGGCCTTCCGTACACGATAGACGGGGTCCTCGAGGCCGCGAGGCGAAGGGGCGTCCACCTCTACCCTATACCCTACTCGGACCTCCTCAAGGTCGTCGCAGAGAAGACCGGCGAGACCATGCTGAGCTCGCTCACAAGGATGACCAACGTCATGTCGGTCGCCGGGTCCTTCGCCCTCCTATCCTTCCCGCAAAAGGCCCTGGAGGACGCCATCCTCAGGCAGTTCAGGTCAAAGCCGAAGGTGGCCCAGACCAACATCGCCGCTGTGGGCGCGACGTACGACTATGTCTCCCACAACTTTGGGGCTAGCTTCGGATACAAGCTCCCCGCCCCCAACCGGAGCGACAGGCGCATCCTCGTCCGGGGGAGCACCGTGGTGGGGATCGGGAAGATCGCCGCAGGCTGCAGGCTCCAGACGTACTACCCCATCACCCCTGCCAGCGACGAGAGCGAATACCTCGAGTCCCACGAGACTGTGGACATCGACGGCCAGGGCAAGGGGGCCTTCGTGGTCATCCAGACGGAGGACGAGATCGCCGCGGTCCTGATGGCGGTCGGGGGAGGGCTGGCCGGCGCGAGGGCAGCGACGTCGACCTCGGGCCCCGGGTTCTCGTTGATGGCCGAGGGGATAGGCTGGGCGGGGATGAACGAGGTCCCTGTCGTCGTCACGCTATACCAGAGGGGCGGCCCGAGCACCGGCCTCCCGACGCGGCACGAGCAGGGCGACCTCAGGTTCGCCCTCCACACAGGCCACGGCGAGTTCCCCAGGATAGTCCTCGCGAGCGGCGACCTCGAGGAGACCTTCTACGACGTCAACAAGGCGTTCAACCTCGCAGAGGTGTACCAGCTCCCGGTCATCCACCTCCTCGACAAGGCGATGGCCAACGCGGACCAGACCGTTCCGAGGTTCGCCCCCGAGAAGCTCAAGGTCGACAGGGGCCTGTTCCTCAAGGGGCCTCTCAGCGAGTCGGAGCTTGAGAACTTCAGGCGGTTCAAGTTCACAGAGTCGGGAGTCTCGCCCAGGCCGATGATTGGAGCGGAGGGGGGCATCTACTGGAACTCGGGGGACGAGCACGACGAGAAGGGCCACATCTCCGAGGACCCGACCAACAGGGACATGATGATGGAGAAGCGCATGAGGAAGCTCGACCTCGCGGCCAAGGAGATCCCTCTCGAGGACAAGCTGGTCTTCCACGGGCCCGTCGACGCCCCCCTCACCGTGGTCAGCTGGGGCTCTCCCAAGGGGGCGATCCTCGACGCGATGGAGGCCCTCAAGGAGCAGGACAAGATCTCCGCGAACTTCCTCCAGCTCAGGCTGCTCAACCCCTTCCCCGTCGAGGAGGTGACCAGGGCCCTCTCGCGCTCGAAGAAGCTGGTCGACGTCGAGATGAACTACTCGGGCCAGTTCGCAGGGCTCCTCCGCGAGAAGACCGGAATCTCGGTGGAGCACATGGTCGTAAAGTACAACGGGCGGCCGATGTCCTGCGAGGAGGTCTACGACGCGCTGAAGCAGGTCGCCAAGGGGACGGCCCCGAAGAGGGTGGTGCTGAGAAGTGGCGCTTAAGCTCACGGACCTCAAGACGGAGGTCCACAACGACTGGTGTCCCGGGTGCCTCACGGCCGACACTCTCGTCATGTCCAACCCGTCGGTGAAGACCATACTCGAGGTGGAGCCGGGGGACAAGGTCCTCACGGCTTTGGGCGAATACAGGCGGGTCGCCGCGAGGGTCGAGCACCACCACGCCGGAGACCTCTATCGCGTGAGCGTCAAGTGCTTCGGGGAGCTAAAGGCCACGCCGGAGCACCCATTCATCGCCGTCAGGAGGACGCGAGGAAGGCACAAGCACAACCGAGAGTTCGTCGAAACTAGAGTCCAGGCAGCCGACCTGAAGGTCGGAGACTACCTGGTGTTCCCTGTAATGCAGCAGGTACGGGACCTCGAGACCTTCCCTATCGCCTTCGAGCGCAAGACCAAGGACACGCGGAGCAAGCAGCTTCCCGCGGAAGTGTCCGTTGACGAAGGATTCCTCCGACTGGCGGGCTACTATGTCGCAGAGGGTAGCTCTCACAAGAGGTCTCTTCTCTTCAGCCTACACAAGGATGAGGTCGACCTAGCCACGGACATCAAGGGACTCATGCTGAGCGTCTTCGGCCTCGCCCACGGGGAGGACCATCGGAAGGGGAACGGGGTGGACATCGCATTCCATTCCTCCTATCTTGCTGAGATCTTCGGCGACCTTTTCGGGCGAAATGCCGAGGACAAGAGGGTCCCACACGAGCTGATGTTCCTCCCGCCCACGAAGCAGGCCGCTCTCATCCGGGGCCTTTGGAGAGGAGACGGGGACTTCAAGAAGGCCAAAGCACGGTTCACGACCACTTCGCTCGTGCTCGCGGAGCAGATGAAACTGCTCCTCCTCCGCCAGGGGATCGTCCCGATCGTCAAGACCGAGCCCGCCCATGGGATCCACAGGACCGCCTACAGGCTCTACGTCAGCTATTGGAGGGACTACAACCGACTGGCCCAGCTGGTGGGCCGCAAGGAACGCCGGACGGAGGGCCGTGACAAGAAGTCCTCCGTGATAAAGGACGGCAAGGTCTACCTGCCTGTCTCGCGCATAACGGTCTTCCAATTCGACGGCCGCGTGTACGACCTGACCATGGACGACCCCGGGCACACATTCGTGACGAGCGCCGGGGCATCGGGGAACTGTGGGGACTTTGGGATCCTAAGCGCCATCCAGATGGCCCTCACAGAGATGAACGTCGACCCGAGCCAGGTGGCGATCGTCTCCGGGGTGGGCTGCTCGAGCAAGACCCCGCACTTTCTCAACGCCTACGGCGTCCACACCTTGCACGGGAGGTCGCTCCCCTTCGCCACGGGCATCAAGATCTCCAACCCAGGCCTCGAGGTGATCGCGTGCGGAGGCGACGGCGACGGCCTGGGGATAGGCGCCGGACACTTCGTGAACGCGGGGAGGAGGAACTTGGACATGGCCTACATCATGTTCGACAACGGGGTCTACGGGCTCACAAAGGGCCAGGCCTCGCCCACGCTCAAGCTGGGGATGAAGACAAAGGCCATGCCCCTTTCCAACATCAACCAGGGGATCAACCCGCTCATGCTCGCGCTGGCCGCGGGCTACACCTTCGTGGCCAGGGGCTACGCCTACGACGTCCGCCACCTCAAGGACATGATCAACAAGGCGGTCACCCACAAGGGCTTTGCGTTCCTCAACGTCCTCCAGCCCTGCCCCACCTACAACGACATCCTCACCAAGGACTATTGGTCGGGCGAGGGCCTGCTCGACGCCGGCGGGCGCCCGATGCCCAGGACCTACAAGCTCGAGGAGACGAGCTTCGAAGGGATCGTCAAGACGGGGGAGTCGGGCGAGATGGAGGAGAAGATCAAGCAGGCGATGATGAAGTCATTCGAGTTCGGCGACCACACGCCCATCGGGGTGTTCTACCAGAACGAGCACATCCCCACCTACGGGGAGCGCCTGGCCGAGCGCATCGAGGGGTACATGGAGAACCCGCCGGCCAAGCAGGACATCGCTCGCTCAGACGGGACCCCGGCCGCCGTGGTCGGCAAGCTCCTCGACGAGTTCAAGGTCGGCTAGAACGGCGGCAGCTTAGAATCAGCCAACTTGGAGCGTCTCTGTCGGCCCACGGTGACGACGATTCCTATGAGGGCGGCCGCAACCCCGGCCCAAAACACGTAGTCCGCCAAGGCTGGTGAAACGGCGAACTGATAGCCTGAGTGTATCACGCCGCCGAATTCATCGATGTAGTAGGTCAGATAACTGTAAGGAAAGCCCATGGGTCTGAGGACGGAAGTCTCGAGGCCCGGCGTTGGCCGAACGATTGACAGCGGAGGCAGCAACAGCGTAAGAAGCGTAACGCCGAGCCCCGCGACAGCGGCCAGCACCAGCCTCGTGAAAGCAAACGTGAAGACCGTCACCAGCGATATCGCGAGCCAAATAGCGAAGTCTGCGACGAGGCTGATAGGGTAGTAGAAGGTGGTGTTGGAAGAGAAAGAGTAGCCAGGGCCGAAGCCGCAGCAGAAGAGGGCCGCATAGGGGACTGGAAAGCCCGAGTCAACGGCGCTTTCGCTCTTGCCATGTGTCCCGGGAATCGATGAAACAACGCCTTCCGTTACAAAGAAGGTAGCGCCAGTTATCAGCATGGCAACTAATGTCGAGACGACAAGACAGCCGAGGACCCTTCTCATCAGGCCTCGCTGATGAATCTTTCTTTGACAATAAAAGGCCTTGGCACGGTCTTGACGCAGCTTACAAATTGCTAACTAACTATCAAGGTCGGTTGAAGCTGGGCATCGTCGAGGCCCACAGGTAAGTCTGCCAGTAACCTGCCCAGCTCCCGTAGGTGTCGTTGATCTCTTTCAGGGGCTTGGGCCCGCCATAGATCTCCTCCATCTCCGCGCCGAGCCGCTTGATGTTGAGAGGCTGGAGCTTGCCCATGCGACCGAGCCCCCTGAGTAAGACGAACATCGACGACCAATCGCCTATCCCGTTAACCTTTTCCAGGCGCTCCTTAGCCTTCTCGTAAAGCGCCGTCCTCAGGAAGTCCTCGTCCACCTCGTCGAGCATGGACGCGAAGGACGCTAGCCGCCGAGAGATCCTCTCGCTCTTCGTCGTCTCGAGGAACTGCTTCATGGTGGCCGACTTTAGCCGGGTCTTGTCTGGAAAGGCCCAGTACGTCTTGCCGTCGACCTCGAGGCTACCTCCGAACCTTTCGATGAGCGACCTTTTGATCCTGAGGGCTATGGGCCGCTGAATCCTTTGGTTGATGAGCGCCCAGCACACCACCTCCTCGAAGGTGAGGAACTTGACGTGGTGTAGGCCCCAAGCCCTCTCCACCAGCGGATAGAACTTGGGGTCCTTCTCCTTGGCAATCTTGTAGAACGGCTTCACGTCGTCGTCTAGGCTGAGGAAGAAGGAGATGCGCTTGACGACCTTCTTGAGAAGTCCTTGCTCGAGCGGCTTTGCGGAGATGATCTCATAGCCGAGCTTCGCCCCTTTCCCAGTCACTCGGAACACGGCGACCTGCCCGTCGATCATGATGGCTTTGGTTATCGACCTCCCCTCCACGTCCTGCATGCCGCTCATCGGGCCGAAACCTATCACGAACGCGAGCGACCTTTCGAACTCGTAGGGCTCCACGGCATTGAGCGTCCCTGTTTCAGAGTGCAAGCGGCTCGTTTTTCCACGCGGAACGATAAAAAGACCAGCGGTCGCCCGCCCCGCCGTTGGCCAAGAGCGTCCTGGTCGCCTTGGGGTCCACCAACCCGGCGAAGAGCAAGGGGGCCAAGCTCGCCTTCTCGAAGGTCTTCCCCTCGGTCAGGTTGAAGGCCGTCAGGGTGGACTTTGTCCGCTCGCAACCGATGAGCCTGGAGGAGACTGTGGAGGGCGCCCAGGAAAGGGCAACCTTCGCGCTCGAGGTTGCGAGGGCGGACTTTGGGGTCGGCGTCGAGGCGGGGCTCTTCGAGCTAGGAAAGGCGTGGCCCGGCCACTTTCTCAACACCCAGGTCGCTGCTATTGTCGACAAGGAGGGCCAGGCCTCCTTCGGCTGCTCCTCGGCCTTCCCCATCCCCCAGAAGCTCGTCGGGAGGCTGAAGGACCACGGCGAGGAGCTGGACAAGTACACCCGCGAGCTCACGGGGGTCTCGAAGGTGAAGGAGGAGCATGGCATCGTCTACCACCTCAGCAAGAAGAGCCTCTCGAGGGTGGAGATGACCGAGCAGTGCGTCTCGATGGCCCTCATCCCGTGGATGAACTCGAAGGCGTACGGGCTCGTCTAGCTGGTCAGGGCCGTCTCTCGCGCCAGGTGCAAATATTCACTGAGAGAGGCCGTAAATAATTCCGGCCCCACCTGACATTCGTGATAACGGGAACGAAACTTGCGGTCGTAGTAATTTGCGTGGACATGTTTCTTGCTTTATTCCTCGTCCTCTTTCTCGTTCCAATCGTTCCCGGAATTACACCGCCATGGTGTGGTCCGTATTCACCGGACGAGCACCAGTCTATTTCATTCCAATTGATGGGAGTAGGAACCACGTATATCCGAGGGCACGCGTCTTGGTTCTGGAGTCACCCTGTCATGAACATCCATCCACTTTGCGAATAGCGTAAGCGGCCGCGCAGCAACGCCTTTTCGCGCGGTGGAAGGTTTATATCTTCACTTCGGAGGTCTGGGAAGTTTGCGCATAGCTTGGCGGCGCCTGCGTGGAGCTAACGGGCGGAGCCCGGTGCTTTGAAGCGTATGGCCTCCAGATGCGCGTACAGACAGTGGAGATCTAACCGAAATGTTAGATCTGACATTGGCTTTGCTAAACAGTAAGATTCCGCAGTTATGCGAGAATATTCTTGCTCCCGATATAATCGACTCCGGTTGATCCTGCCGGACCCGACTGCTATCGGATTGAGATTTAGCCATGCGAGTCGAACGTTCCCCTGTTGCGGGGAGCGTGGCGTACGGCTCAGTAACACGTAGTCAACCTGCCCTGAGGACATGGACAACCCCGGGAAACTGGGATTAATCCGTGATAGGTCATCTCATCTGGAAGGAGAGATGGCTTAAAGGGATACGAGGGCTTCTTCTTCGTATTCGCCTCAGGATGGGACTGCGTCCGATCAGGCTGTTGGCGGGGTAATGGCCCACCAAACCTGTAACCGGTACGGGCCTTGAGAGAGGTGGCCCGGAGATGGACACTGAGAGAAGGGTCCAGGTCCTACGGGGC
>Ga0335078_10015869_pt1 | contig 11179 bp, 9 predicted proteins | sample Lox_Sample_32_FD_206711 | JGI IMG/M metagenome (GOLD analysis project Ga0335078, IMG submission 206711) | Soil microbial communities from Loxahatchee National Wildlife Refuge, Florida, United States - Lox_Sample_3.2 | ecosystem: Environmental > Terrestrial > Soil > Wetlands | place: USA: Florida...
GACTGCCCCAACACGGAGAAGACAAACGCGCCGCCGGCCACCGCCACGGCGCCAAGGGGAACATACAAACGCCAGTTACGCCCGATGCCGCGGAGCGAATACCCGGGATTCCAGAAGTAGTCGGTGAGCAGCAGAACCGCGGGGAGTACCAGCGTGTGCTCCTTCGACAAAGTGGCCGCGGCCAGCAGGGCGAGAATCGCGCCGCTGCGCAGCCAGGAGATCTCGTCGCGCCGCCGCCACAGAAACACCGCGAAGGCCAGATAAAGGAAGAAGACGCTCAGGGTCTCCGAGCGGCTGGCTACGTACGACACGGCCTCAGTCTGCAGGGGATGGAACAGGAACAGCGCGGCGCCGAACGCCGCCAGCGCCCGGCGGCGCCAAACGTCCATGTCCAGTTTCGCCAGAATCCGGCCGGCGATCGCGAATATCAGCCAGCCGTTCATCACGTGCAGCAGAACGTTGACGAGGTGATAGCTGAAGGTGTCCTGATGGCTCCACTGGAAGTTCAGCCAGTAGCTCAACATCAGGAGCGGTCGCGTGCCGACGAGCCAAAGTCTCAGCGGGGTCTCGTCGGCGCCGGGGCGGGCGAACGGGAGGTAGGAATCGTCCAGCAGAAAGGGGCCGTGCAAAGCCGGGCCGTAGGCTTCGAAGATCGCCGCCATGACGATCGCAACAGCCAGCAACCAGGGCCACCAGTGCCGCCGCGGCCCGCCGGGACGATCGGCCACCGCGGCCATAACGGGTTTGCCGCCGCCGCGTTTGCCGCGGGCGCCTTTGGCCGATGGTTTGGGCGCGGGTCTATCGCCTTTCATGCATTGCCTGAAGGTGGAATTCCAGAATGGCGACGCGCTGTGTCAGAGCGATGTTGGCGTCCTTAAGACTCGATATGATCACGGAAAAGCGATAGAAGACCACAAGAAAAACGCAAAATGCCAGCATGATCAAAGCCAGCGGCCCATATCCGACGCCGAGAAGGGTCGCTACCCACGCGAGCATGGAGGGCGAACGGGATAACACCAGCAGGGCGATGGCGGCTCCGAGCCAGCTCACGGAATACTCCACGCGGATGTGCGCCCGGCGCACGGAGGCGAGCACCAGCACGAAAAGTCCGATGCTCAGCAGTGTCATGACATTCAATAATCGGTCCATGCCGCCCTCCGGAACGCCCGGCGCTTAGTTCTCTTTGTCGCGAAGGCCGGCTTGCGCCTGCGGACTGGCCTTCTCGTTGTCGCGCATAAAAGCCTGCTGCGGTGCGCTCGTTTTCGGCCGAAACCAGCGCCACCGCTCGAACTTCAGGATGTTAACAAACACGCCCAGCAGCACGTGAATAATGTAATAAAGCGACTTCAGCGCGGTGATGGTGCTGCGTCCGGTACGCCGCGGGCGCATCCGGCAGGGCACTTCCACGAACTGAAACCGCCGGCGCTGCAGTACCACCAGAGCTTCAATCTCAGGGTACTCGAGCGGAAAACTGCGGCTGAACACTTCCAGCGCCTCGCGGTTCACGCCGACGAAGCCCGACGTGGGATCGTGAACGCTCTTGCCGAGGATCGGCCGCAGCAGCAGACGAAAGATGACGATGCCGATCGCCCGCGCGGCACTGGTATGGCCGTTTCCGTTATTCTCGGAAAACCGGGAGCCAATCGCCATCTGGCACCCGGTGGTGCGCAGCGCGTCGAGGATGCGCGGGACGTCGCGCGGGTCGTGCTGGCCATCGCCGTCCACTCGAATCACGTACTCGAACCCAAGCTCGAACGCGAGCCGATAGCCCGCCTGCACGCATCCGCCGAGCCCCAGGTGGAACGGCAGCGAGAGCACCTCGGCGCCGGCCGCCAGAGCCACGCTGCGCGTCGCATCGGTAGAGTTGTCGTCGGCCACAACGATGGCGGCCTGCGGCAGCACGGCTCGAACGTCCCGAATCACTTCGCCGACAGAGGCCTCTTCATTGAGGGCGGGAATGAGGATCAACACGCCATCGGCCCGCTCCGCGTCAATCACAGACTGGCCACCTGCCGGGGGCTGATGGAAAAGCGGCGCAAAAGGCGAGAGTATTGCCTGGGCGTGAGACGCGCCCCTTTGAGGATGAGCCGGCGTTGCCGCCGGAGAGTGCGAAACCGGCGCAGCATAGCCATCCATGCGCTGAAAACATATCGGGGAAGGTTTGTCGCGCTGCCGCCGGCGCGAGTGAACTCCGCAGCAGCGCCGCGCCCCCGCGACATCCACCAGACATGCCAGAAATAGCGGGCCAGCGCATAAAACGGCGCCAGCAACAGCAGGGCCAGCGGAAAGTTCTTCACCAGCAGAAATAACCGATTCCGCTCCGCGTGAAATGCCTTTAACGGCGAAGCGCGGCCGGCCGTGCCGGAGTAATCGTGCTCGACAACGGCGGACGGAACGTAGAGGCACTCCCACCCTTTCCAGCGCGCGCGCAGGCCGAGATCAGTGTCCTCGCAGTAAAGGTAAAAATCCGCGTCAAAAAGGCCGACCTCATCCAGCATCTCGCGCCGGTAGAGCGCCGCGCATCCGCTCGGCAGCAGCACCTCCTGCCGGCGGGGATAAACGCCTGGCGATTCGCCGTGGCCCCGCTGCCGGCTGCTGCCATCGCCGCAGATCAGCATGCCCGCGCTGTCCAGCGTGCCGGTCTTGCCAAGACGAATCTGCGGGGCGACCATGCCCACATCCGGCCGGCCCTCGAGCGCCTGCAGCATCGCATCCAGCCAGCCGGCATCGGCCACCGCGTCATCGTTCAGGACAGCGACAAACGGCGCGGAACTGGCGCGGATTCCCTGGTTCACGGCGGCGCCGAAACCCACGTTGTCCACGTTCTCGATGAGCGCGACCCCGCGGCCTTCGAGCGCCTTGCGAGCCAGCTTGACGCCGCTATTGTCCACCACCACGATGTCGAAATCGCGGAAGGTCTGCGCTTCCAGCGAGGCGATACACGCCGCCAGCGGCTCGCTGGCCGCGAGCGTGGGCACAACTACAGTAACTTCGGGGTGCGGCAAGTTTCGATTTTAACGCTATTATTCTCTACCCGGACAACGCAGCGGACCGCCCGGATTGTGAGCCGGCTACTTGCCCAGCCAATCGCCCATGTTCTCGTACCATTTGAGGATGTCATCGCCGATGCAGACGATATCGGGCTTGCCGTCGCCATTGAGGTCCGTGACGGCGCAGCCTGCCGCGGGGATATTGGGATCGAGCACTGACTTCTCCCACTGCTTTCCATTGAATGAGTACAGGCACACGTTGTGCGTTCCGCGGGCGCCGGCGACAATCTCGTCGATGCCGTCGCCGTTGAGATCGACGGTTGCAATGGTGTGGCCATCCTGCAGCTCAATGTCGATCACTTCGCGCTTCCAGCCGCCCTTTTCCTCGCGGTAGACGACCACCTGATTTCCGTGCCACGGCTCGATGGCGGCGAGGAATCGTTCCTTCTTCATGTAACCGAGAACGACGTCGCTCGCGCCGCCCTTCGGCCACGGCGCCGGGTCCCCCTTGCTGATGAGCGTTCGCTGCCATTTCCCGGTTGGGTCGAGAGAGCGCACGGCGATGCCGGAGAAGCCGGCAGTGAGAATCTGGCTGCGGCCGTTGTGAAGCCAATCGACGATGGTGAGGCCGTGCAGAATGCCCTCCTCCTCGCTGTCGATGAGATGTCGTTTCCACTCGCCGGGGCGGTAGTAGACAAGCGGAACGTGATCGCGATAATCGGGAGCCACGGCGTTCGGCCCCACCAGCGGCGCGTCGATCAGCACCTTTTGACCGCTGCCGTCGATATCGGCCCAGCGTACGCGGTGCGAAGTGGGAAGCTCGTCCACCTTCGTGACGGTCCAGGGAGCGGTGGCATCCGCGGCGCTGTGCAGCACGGAGAGAGTGCCGCGGCTCTTACGAGGATCCATGTCGAAATCGTGAGCGAGGACCAGCTCGGGCCGGCCGTCGCCATCATAGTCCCATGGGCTCACGTTAATCATGCCGTTGAACCCGGCGGAGATCACGTGGCGCTGCCAGCCGGGGTTTTCGTACCACACCAGACTGATGCTGTCCTGGGCCACGGCGATCAGGTCGATGGCGCCGTCACCGTTGAGATCGGCGGTAACGACCTGATAGCCGCCGGGGACGTCCCGAGCGACGATGTGCTCGCGGAAATGGGGCAGCGGGCGCTCGTGGGAGGCGCCCTGGAGCAAGCCGGTCAGGCTAACGCCTGCGAGCAGACCGATGGCGGTTCGGGCGGACATTCGATTCAGTTTAGAATGCGCACAGGACGAATGGGGTCCGTTGTGCGCGTTTTCAAAACCCGCGCCGATATTGCGGCGGCACGGGCGGAGCCGCGCCGAGAGCGCGCGACGCGTGCAGCGGCCAGTATGGATGGCGCAGGAGCTCGCGAGCGAGCAGGACCAGATCGGCCTGTCCGCGGGCGATGATCTCGTTCGCCTGAGCCGGCTCCGTGATCATACCGACCGCACCGGTAAGGACGCCTGCTTCGCGACGAATGGCCTCGGCGAACGGCACCTGATAGCCGGGACCGGTTTCGATCTTTGCCCACGGGACTGCGCCGCCGGACGAGCAATCGACCAGATCGACCCCGAGCGGCCTGACCGCGCGCGCCAGTTCCACGGAATCGGCGAGGCTCCAGCCGCCGGGCGCCCAGTCCTGCGCGGAGATGCGGATGAACAAGGGAAGGTCCTCGGGCCAGACGCAGCGGATGGCCTGAGCGACTTCGAGGGCCAAGCGGATGCGGCCCGCAAATGTGCCGCCATAGCCGTCGCCGCGCTGATTGACCAGGGGCGACAGGAACTCGTGCAGAAGGTATCCATGCGCGGCGTGGATCTCGATCACCCGGAAACCGGCGGCCAGAGCGCGGCGAGCCGCGGCCGCAAATGCTTCGACGACCCGCTCAATCCCGGGGACGGTCAGCTCGCGCGGAGCCGGGTCGGATTCGCGAAAAGGAAGCGGCGAAGGTCCCGCCGGTTGCCAGCCTCCATCTCCGGCAGGGATGGCCTGGGTGCCGACCCATGGGACCTGCGTGCTGGCCTTGCGCCCGGCGTGGGCGAGCTGGATGCCGGGTACTGCGCCCTGAGACGCTACGAACCGCGCGATGCGGGCGAGATTCGGGATGTGCTCGTCTTTCCAGATACCGAGGTCGGCGGGCGAGATTCTGCCTTCCGGGGTGACCGCGGTCGCTTCGGTAAACACCAGAGCCGCTCCGCCCACGGCGCGCGAGCCGAGATGAACCAGATGCCAGTCATTTGCGAAGCCATCCTCGGAAGAGTACTGGCACATGGGGGAGACGGCAATCCGGTTTCGCAGGGTGACGCCACGAATAGGCAGCGGTGTAAACATGTTCCCAACATAGTGGATGACCGGGATGACAGGCGCGAGTTACTTTTTCTCCTTGACAGCTTAGGAGAACGGAGCTACACTCCTTAGTGTCTTAGGAAGACATCATGTCCAACCAGGCGCAGCTTCTTCCGGGAACGCTCGATCTCCTGATTCTGAAAGCAGTCTCGCTCGGTCCGCTGCATGGCTATGGGGTGCTGCTGCGCATCGGGCAGATCTCCGAACGGGCGTTGCTCATCGAGCAGGGGGCGCTCTACCCCGCACTCTTCCGCCTGGTGCGCCAGGGGCTGCTGAAAGCGGACTGGGGCGTGTCGGAGAACAACCGCCGCGCGAAGTTTTACGAACTCACGGCCGCCGGTCGAAAGCGCCTGCGTGAGGAAACGGAGGGTTGGAATCGTCTCGCAACGGCCATCGCCTCCGCTCTTGCCGCTCAGCCGGAGCAAATATGAGATTCCTGCCACGATTCTTTCGCCGCTCTCAGATCGAAGACGAGATGGAGGAAGAGCTTCGCGCGCACGTCCAGCACCGCGCCGACGACCTGGAGCGGTCGGGTCTCCATCGAGCCGAAGCGGAGAGGCAGGCGCGCGTCGAATTCGGCGCTCATGAGCGATACCGGGAGGAATGCCGCGAAACGTTTGCCGGGAGCTTCATCGAGATACTCATTCAGGACCTGCGCTACAGCCTTCGCGTGCTGCGGAAATCGCCCGGGTTCGCGCTGGTCGCCATTGCCACGCTGGCGCTGGCCATTGGCGCCAATGCCGTCGTGTTCGGCCTGTTGAACGGGCTCATCCTGCGACCGGTCAACGTACCCCACCCCGAGAGCCTCTATGGAATCGAGCGCTCGGACAAGAACGATCCGGTGCAGTCGTACCCGGACTATCTCGATTTGCGCGACCGCAATCGCAGCTTCGACAGTCTGGCCGCCTATCGCATCGCCGAGGCCGGAATGGACGCGGGCGACGTGACATCGCGTCTTTTCGGTTACGAAGTGAGCGGCAACTATTTCGACGCACTGGGCATTCGACCCTGGCGGGGCCGCTTCTTTCATGCCTCGGACGAGCATGGCTCGAACAGCGCTCCGTACATTGTGCTCACGTACTCCTGCTGGCACGCCCGTTTCCAGGATGAGCGCGCCATGGTGGGCCGGGTGGTTCAGCTCAACAAGCATCCTTTCACCGTAATTGGCATCGCCCCACCCGAATTCCGCGGCACACTGCTGTTCGCCAATCCCGATTTCTTCGTGCCGATGGTGAACCAGGGACAGGTGGAGGGAAGGAACTTCCTGAATGAACGCGGAACGGACTGGATTTATCTCGCGTTGGGACATTTGAAGGCCGGAGTCACTCCCAGCCGGGCGGCTGAAGATCTCAATTCGATTGCCTCCTGGCTCCGCAGGACGTATCCCAAAGAGCATGGCAATTTCAGGTACTCGCTTTCCCGCCCCAGTCTTTATGGCGATTTTCTGGGCAGTCGCGTAAAGATGTTTCTGATCGGGCTTCTGGCCCTAGCCGGATTGATTCTTCTGGCTGCCTGCGCCAACCTGGGCAGCCTGTTCGCGGCGCGGGCCGCCGACCGAAGCCGCGAATTGGCGCTGCGGCTCGCCCTGGGCGCAAAGCGCACGCGCGTTCTGCGCACGTTGTTCACGGAGGCCGTCCTGATCGCAATCGCCGGCGGCGTTCTTGGGCTCTGTGGAAGCGCAGCGCTCCTGCGCGCACTGAGCGCCTGGCAGCCTCTGCCGAGATTCCCCATCTCGATACCGGTAGCTCCCGACACGACCGTTTATGTCATGGCTCTGCTGCTGGCGTTGTTGAGCGGAATCCTGTTCGGCCTGGTGCCCGTGCGACAGGTACTCCGGACCGATCCGTACCAGATCGTGAGAGCGGGATCGACCGGCCGGCTGGGTAGACGACTCACCGTCCGCGACCTGTTGCTGGCGGTCCAGATCGCCATCTGCGCGGTACTGGTGACTTCGTCGTTCGTGGCCGTTCGCGGCCTCCTGCGTTCCCTCCACAGCAGCTTCGGGTTCGACCCGCGAGATGCGACCATCGTCGACACCGATCTCAACATGGCTGGTTACAGCGGCGATGGGGTGCCCGAAATGCAGAAGCGGATGATCGAGGCGTTGCGGACGATCCCGGGAGTCGAGTCCGTGGGGCTGGTGGACTGGGTACCGCTCATCAGCGGGGCTTACGGCGAGCGAAACGTCTTTACTGACCAGTCGCTGGACCTCAATCCGTCCAATGCCGCGGCCACTCCCTTCGCGTTTCGCGTCTCCCCCGGATACTTTGCGGCGGCGGGAACCGCAATGTTAGCGGGCCGGGCTTTTTCGTGGCACGACGACAAGACCGCGCCGCGTGTGGCCATTGTGAACCGCGAACTGGCGGTCAGGCTCTTCGGCTCGGCGCAGCGGGCCCTGGGCCGTTTCTGCAAGATCGCCGATGGAACGCGGCTACAGGTGGTGGGCATCGTGGAAAGCGGGAAATACAAAGGCGTCACCGACGATTCGGCCCTCGCGATGTTCCTGCCTATTCTCCAATCGCCGACGCCGGCGAGTAATCTGGTGATCCGATCGAGCCGCGATCCGCGGCAGATCGCGGGAGCTATAAAGAACAGGCTGCGGGATCTCGATCACGGGCTCCCCTGCTATATCGAAACGTGGAGCCAGCAACTGGACGACTTCGCCCTGTTCCCTTCGCATGTCGCCGTTGTATCGCTGGGCGTGCTCGGCATCATGGGCGCCATGCTCTCGGTGACCGGCATCTTCGGAATGTCCGCATATTCGGTGAGCCGACGGCTCAGGGAACTGGGGATTCGCATGGCCGTTGGCGCGGAGCGCAGCGAAGTGCTGACGGCGGCGCTGGGGCGCGCGGTAAGGCTGCTGGCCTGCGGGTCAATCGCCGGACTGATTCTTGGAATTCTCGCCAGCCGCGTTCTGGCTAACATCGTGTATCAGGCGACGCCTCGCGATCCCCTCGTGCTGGGCGGTGTGATTCTCGCTATGGCAGTGATAGGATTGGTGGCGACGTGGATTCCGGCGCAGCGCGCGCTGTCGCTGGATCCGCTGACACTCTTGCGCGAGGAGTGAGCCGCCATGAAGGCCGCCGTTTACCGCAGGTACGGCCCGCCAGAGGTTGTTCAGATCGAAGACGTCGAGAAACCCGTTCCCAAAGACGATGAGGTTCTGGTTCGCGTCCGCGCAACCACAGTTTGCGCGGCCGACTGGCGAATGCGCAGCGCCAATCCGTTCTTCATCCGGTTCTTCATGGGCCTGAGGCGCCCAAAGCTTCGTATCCTCGGAATGGAGTTCGCGGGCATCGTGGACTCAGTGGGACAGGCGGTGACACGGTTCCGCGCAGGCGAGGAGGTCTATGGCGGGACCGGTTTCAAATTCGGCAGTCACGCCGAATATGTGTGCGTGCGTGAGAGTGGCACGCTGGCCCTGAAACCCGCGAACATGACCTTCCAGGAAGCGGCGGCGGTATTGTTCGGCGGGTTTACGGCTTTGACCTTCCTGAGGAAAGCGGGCATTCAGGCGGGGCAGAACGTGCTGGTATACGGCGCCTCGGGCAGCGTGGGGGTTTTCACGGTTCAACTGGCGAAGCATTTCGGCGCGCGGGTGACCGCTGTATGCAGCACAGCGAACCTGGAACTGGCGAAATCGCTGGGTGCCGATGAAGTGGTGGATTACACGCGCGAGGATTTCTCGCGGGCCGGCCATGTTTACGACATGGTCTTCGACACCGTCGGCTACAGCGGCTTTTCGCGGAGCCTGCGCTCGCTGAAGCACGGCGGAGCGTATGTTCAGGTGGGGTATTCGGGGCGCTTGTGGTCGTTGCCCATCGAAATGCTGCGCAGTGCATGGACGTCGCTGACCGGCCGCGCGCGGGTGATTGGCGGCGTGGCGGCGGGCAGCGCTGAAGACGTGTCCTTCTTCAGGGAGCTCATCGAAACCGGGAAACTCAGGACCGTCATCGACCGCTGCTATCCGCTGGAGCAGATCGTGGAAGCGCACCGGCTGGCGGAATCGGGGCACAAGAAGGGCCACGTGGTGGTGGCGGTGTAGGCTGTCAGGCCTTGCGGATGGCTGCACCCAGGATGGCCACGTCGCACATGCGATCCGACCATTCCACGGCTTCGGCATAGACGTCGGCCACGAGATTGGCATCGAGATCGAGAGACCGGCTCAGTTCCACTACACGATTCCACTCGGCGCGTTCCCACGCGAGGGCGAGCTTGTAGACGCGGCACAGCCGGGAAGACTCGTCGCCGGCGCCCATCAGGGCCTCATGGACATCGGTGCTCAAGCCGAGACCGGCGACGACATCCTCCATCGGCGATTGCAGCACGAGATCGAACAGCGACAACAGGCCCATCAGGAACAACTCGGCGCTGCGGCTGCTGAGTTGCGCGTGCGAACTGAGCAATTCACAAAAGCGCCCGCGAATGATCGCGCTGACAATCAGCGCCCCCGGACGGCCTTCGGCGAGGCTGGCCAGACCGAGCAGCCCGAGCCAGCGGCGGAGTTCCTCGTCGCCCAGCAGCGACAGCCCATGGCGAACGGAATGAATCGGGCTGCTCCAACTGAACACCGCCGAATTCAGGTAGCGCAGCAGACGATAGGTCATCGGTGGATCATGCTTGAAAAGCTGCTCCAGCCGCGCGTAGTCCAGTTCTTTGCGCGCCACCTCGCCGAGCACCTGGAGATACGTGGACTTCTGGGATGAAACCCGGTTGGCGGTGACGATAGCCGGTTTCTGAAAGAAGTAGCCCTGAAAATACGAGTAGCCGAGCTCGCGTGCACGCTCAAACTCGTCGTACCTCTCCACTTTTTCCGCTACCAGCCTCGTCGGCAAGCCGGAGAATGCGGCTGCAATGCTGCACTGCTGCTCGGCGGTGGTCTGGCGGAAATCGACCTTGACGATATCGGCCAGCGCTGCCAGCGACTTCACCATATCGGGATGCGAGACGTCGTCAAGCGCCAACTGGAAGCCCCGCTTCTTTAGCTCGCGACAACGCCCGATCACCGCGTCGTCCATTCGCACCGTTTCAAGAATCTCCACGATGACCGTGCGCGCCGGAAGCATCATCGGCACTTCACCGAGCAGGAGATCGCGGTCAAAATTGATGAATGCGTAGCCGTTGCCGACCAGCTTCGACAACCCGATGGTCATGAGGCCGTTGGCGATGACTTCCCTTGTAGCCCGTGAACCCTCGGTTCCGTCAAACGCGTTCAGGTGACTGGAGCGGTACAGGAGTTCGTAGCCGTAGACGCGCTGATTCAACCCGAGGATGGGCTGGCGGGCAATGAACACCTGCACCGGACTTTCGGGTCGCTCGGAGCTGGAACGAAAGATCTGCTGCTCCTGGGCAGTGTGCATCCTTTAAGGGGCCTCATCACACTTATCGGAGGTAGCGTCATTAAAGTTGAGGCAAATGTAAATAAAATGTAAACGGGCACCGGGGCTGGACATGATTACGGCTAAAGTACTGTAAGCTGCTGAACCGTCACGGGATTCGCTTCAGGTGGGCAACCGTGAACAGAGAGAAATCGCTTCCGGGCGGGGCCAGCCAGAATGTCTCTTCGATTTCGTCCGGTGAAATGATCCTGTAGCTTTTCCTTGCGCGGAAGCCGGGTGGCTGGTTTTCGATGTACCGGGTGATAAAGTCGAACGATTTGCCGTCGGCGCTGACCGATTCCAGCGTGTATTCGTTAACAAAACCCTCGCTGTGGAACTGCCGCCAGACGATCCTGTTCGCGTTCCTGTCGTAGCTGAAAAAGCCGAAATCCACGCGGGTGCGCTGGCGGCCGTCGGGGGATTTGGCTTCGTAGGCGGAGTCGTCG
>Ga0335078_10015872_pt1 | contig 11178 bp, 6 predicted proteins | sample Lox_Sample_32_FD_206711 | JGI IMG/M metagenome (GOLD analysis project Ga0335078, IMG submission 206711) | Soil microbial communities from Loxahatchee National Wildlife Refuge, Florida, United States - Lox_Sample_3.2 | ecosystem: Environmental > Terrestrial > Soil > Wetlands | place: USA: Florida...
ATCGGGTAGGTACGCCTCGGGATTGGCTTCAGCCAGCTTCCGGTAAGTCGCAAGCGCCTCCAGGTAGGCGGTCTCGGATTCCTTCATCCGTTGCGTGTCGCGGTACAGAATCGCCATGTTGTTCAGCGTCATAGCGACATCGGGTAGGTACGCCTCGGGGTTGGCTTCGGCGAGCTTCCGGCGAGTCGAAAGCGCCTCCAGGTAAGCGATCTCGGATTCCTTCATCCGCTGCGTGTCGCGGTACAGAAGCGCCAGGTTGTTCAGCGTGGTGGCGACATAGGGCAGGTACGCCTCGGGGTTGGCTTCGGCTAGCGTCCGGCGCGTCGCAAGCGCCTCCAGGTAAGCGGTCTCGGATTCCTTCATCCGCTGCGTGTTGCTGTACAGATTCGCCAGGTTGTTCAGCGTGTTGGCGACGTAGGGCAGATACGCCTCGGGATTGGCCTCGGCCAGCCGCCGGTAGGTCGCAAGCGCCTCCAGGTAGGCGGCCTCGGATTCCTTCATCCGCTGCGTGGCGCGGTACAGAATCGCCATGTTGTTGAGCGTCATGGCGAGGTCGGGCGAGTACGCCTCGGGGTTGGCTTCGGCCAGCTTCCGGCGCGTCGAAAGCGCCTCCAGGTAGGCGATCTCGGATTCCTTCATCCGCTGCGTGTCGCTGTACAGAATCGCCAGGTTGTTCAGCGTGGTGGCGACATCGGGCAGGTACGCCTCGGGATTGGCCTCGGCCAGCCTCCGGCGAGTCGAAAGCGCCTCCAGGTAGGCGGTTTCGGATTCCTTCATCCGCTGCGTGTCGCTGTACAGAATCGCCAGGTTGTTCAGCGTCATGGCGACGTCGGGCAGGTACGCCTCGGGGTTGGCCTCGGCCAGCTTCCGGCGAGTCGAAAGCGCCTCCAGGTAGGCGGCCTCGGATTCCTTCATCCGCTGCGTGTTGCTGTACAGATTCGCCAGGTTGTTCAGCGTCATGGCGACATCGGGCAAGTACGCCTCGGGGTTGGCCTCGGCCAGCTTCCGGCGAGTCGAAAGCGCCTCCAGGAAGGCGGTCTCGGATTCCTTCATCCGCTGCGTGTCGCGGTACAGAGCCGCCAGGTTGTTCAGCGTAGTGGCGATCTGGGCCGGATCGGTGTAGACCAGAAGAAGTCTCCGGTAGGCATCGATGGCTTCGCCGAACCGGTTTTGCTTCTGGGCGAAGTACGCATACCGGAAGCCATACTCTGACTCGTCCGGGTCGAGCTGCCAAGCCTGGCGGTAGCATTCCATCGCGTCGCGCCAGGCGAAGCGCAGGTCGTGCACGCGGCCGAGCTCGGACCAGTCTTGCGCCAGCTTCTTTACCTCGCCTCTTACCGTGCCCTCCCGCTTGTCAATCTGGGAGGTTTTCAGCCGGATCGCGCCATCGAGATCGCCCGCTTCGAGGAGCGCGGCCAGGGAAGGCTCGCCCGGTTCTGCCTTTCGCGCGGCGACATCCTCCATCAGCTTGACGTACTTGTCGACCCACTCCTGTTTTTCCGCGCGCGCGGCACGCGCCTCTTCCTGCGCGATGCGCTTTTCGTCTTCGGCGCGTTGGAGTTGCTGCTCCTGAAATTCGAGGATTCGCTCCGTGCGCTCGTCGATCCGCCTGGTGGTGGCGACGAGCTCCGCGAATGCGGCGCGGGCGTAATCTTGAAAACCCTGCTCAACGGCAATCCAGGCGCGGTGATGCCCCGGGAGCGCGACCAGGTCGCGAAAGCGGGCGTGCAGCGGCGCCGGCAGCCGTTCGGTGAGCAACTGCAGCAACGGATCGGGCATCGCGCGGAAGCTCGATGCGGAGGTAATCGAGAGGCCGCCGCCCGCATCCGCGGCTTGCTGCGCGCGGGCCTCGCCATCCAGCCGCTCCATGGTGCGCCGAAAGAGCTGGTCGAGCGCCGCTTCGGTCCCGTTTGGATCGGCGGGCGGCGCGCCTGGGGCGAGCTTCGCGAGAACATCGGAAAGCGAGTCGAGCGGGATCGCGGCTGAGCCGTTCAATCGCCGCGCCCAATTGTCGAACCAGCCGGCGTAGGTTTCATTCTGATGGTAGTCGAGCCCGTGGCGCACCTCTTCGAGCGCTTCGTGCAGGGCTTCGCGAACTACGGCTTCCAGCGGCGGATGTTCCCGCATCTCGCGCACTTGGTCGTAGCAGTAGTGCACGCCGAACTCGGCAAGCTTCTCGCCGCCTGCGCCGGCGTATTCGGCGAACAACTTCTCGGCTTGCTCGCTAAACAAGCCGCCGAACGCCCCGCCCAATGCCGCCCCGAGTGGTCCGGCGACCACGGTTCCGATTCCCGCGCCCACTAGCTTTATCGCGCATTTTCGCCAGTTCGCGAGCGCGACGGACATGGTACTTATTCTAACGAATGCGGCGGCTATAAGTCCTCGCTTTAATGCTTGTGGCGTGCCCGCGGTTGCCAATGTGCATCGGACTGAGGCATTCTGATGATATATGCCTCACACTGACACGACAACCAAACGCAGCCGGCGCGGCGATCAGAAATCGGGGAATCGTTCGAGCAAAGTCGAATCGCGGTATACGGTCGGACTGGCTCCCGGTGTCGCCAGTCAAGTGGCGCGGTATGCCGAGACAGTCGATGCGAGCATGAGCAAGGCGATCGCCGCGCTGGTTCGCATCGGCCTGGAAAGCCAGGAGGATCGCAAGCGTAATTTCTTTAAGAGATTGAAGGAGAATCTTGCCAACGACGATCCAGGCCAGCAAGATCGAATGGTCGATGAATTCCGAGCGTTGATCCTGGGCCGTTGAAAGCATGCCCAAGATTTAGTGGGAGGGGCTGCCGAGAGAAAAGTGGTCGCATTTGCGCGAGCGCGCAAAAGAGCGGCAGATCTCGGAAAAGGATCTGTTCGAATTGGCTGAGTGGAAACTGCAGGATCCCGACGTGCCGGATGGCGACTGGTACAAGGATTTCGGAACATTCAAACTGTGTGGCACGGGCAAGTTTCCTAGCACGTTCTTGCTGGCCGGGCAGGCCGCGCGGGGCAAGCGGTTGTGACGGCTCCCTCCCCTTGACGTACGGAGGGGAGCGTGGGCGGATAGACGGCGCCGCCGGCGCACGGTCCCAATGATGGCGGAGATTCGCGGGACGACGCCCGATGCGAGGCTGTTGCGCAGGAAGATATCGGCGTAACCGCCCAGCGACAGCACGCCCTCCTGAATGCACGCGCCGCCGGAATCGTTGAGGCCGACGACGGGGCGGCAGCAGTCCGATGTGGTGTTCCAGCGCCTGGAAACCGGGATCGGGGGGCAGCGGATCGAAGATCGGGTCCGCCTTCAAGAAGATCATCGGAGGGTCGAGCGCCTGGCGCTTTTCGCCCAAGCGCGGTCGCGGAGGCCGGCTGGTTGACGGAGCGTGGGGAGTTGGCCGCCGTGGTATCATGCGGACTGAGCGCGCCGGGCGCCGCCGTGTCCGCGGGAAGGGCTGAGCCCACCGATTGTCAGCGTCGCCATTGCTTCACGACGAATCTTCTTTTGGCCCGTCACGCGGACAGCGGGCAGACAAAAGGAGATCGTCATGCCATATCCCACACGCCGTCTGCCGCGGCATCCCAGCCTGGAACAATTGCGAAAACAGGCCAAGGACCTGCTGGAGGGATATCGCGGCGGCCAGGCCGCGGCAGTCGCGGAGGTGCAACAGTTCGAGCGCCATCCCGACGCCGCGGCCTTCGCCCTGCACGATGCGCAGCGCGTGCTGGCGCGCGCGTACGGCTACGAGAGCTGGGCCAGGCTGAAGGCATTCGTCGACGGCGCAAATGTCGCGCGGCTGGCCGAGGCCGTCAGGTCTGGCGACGTGTCCAAGGCGCGGGCGCTGCTCCGTGCCCGCCCGGAGCTGGCCACCATGGACATGGCCGGCGATAACGAACACCAGGCGCTGCATTACGCCGTGTTGCGGCGCGACCGGGCGATGGTGCGCCTGCTGATGGCGGCGGGCGCCGATGCGCGCAAGGGCATCTACCCGCACCGCGATGCCACCACTGCATTCGCGCTCGCGCGGGACCGCGGCTACGGCGATATTGCCGCGGCCATCGAGGAGGAAGAGCAGCACCGCCGCGAGCAGATGAGCTGTCCCAATGCCACGGTTTCGCCGGTGCAGGAGCAGATCAATAGGGCCATACGTGGCGGCGACAATGGCGAAGCGATCCGGCTGCTGGAGGCGGACGAATCGTTGATTCGCGCGTGCGACCGCGACGGCGCCACGCCGCTGCACGCCGCCGCGGCAGCGATGAACGGGGTGATGGTGGCGTGGCTGTTGAACAGGCGGGCCAACGCCCGGAAACAGGATCTGAACGGCTGGACGCCGCTGGACCGCGCCGCGCTGGCCGGCGATCCGCGCAATGGTTCCGGGGCGGATTTTCCCGCGATCGCGCGGCTGCTGCTGGCGCATGGCGCCGGCGTAACGATCCGCGCGGCGGTGGCGCTGGCGGACGCGGCGCGCATCCGCGAACTGGTGGCGGCCGATCCCGGCGTGCTGCGGGAGATCGACTGGCGAACGGGCGGATTGCTGGCGCTCGCCGTGAGGCACGGGCACATCGACATCGTCAGGCTGTTGCTCGACCTGGGGGCCGATGTGGACGAGCGGACCACGCTTCGCGAATTGGAGGAGCCTACGCCAAGCTGGGGCAGTCCCCTGTGGTTTGCAGCGCGGGCCGGGCGGCACGACATCGCGGAGCTGCTACTCGACCGGGGCGCAGACCCGAACGCCAATGTCTACGCATCCGGCTGGGCGATCGACCACGCGTACCGCCGCGGTGACGAGCGCATGCGGCAGTTGCTGCTCGAGCGTGGCGCGAAGCCGCAGCCCTGGACGATCGCCATGGCGCACGATGCAGGCGCGGCGCGGCGCATGCTTGCGGAGGACGAGAGCGAAGAAGTGGCGCGCGAGCTGGTTTGGTCGGCGGCGTGTAACGGATGCCCGGCCATCGTGGAGATGGCGCTGCCGCGCCTCGCGTGGGCGGCGGACGATCCGCGGTGGCACTGGGTGTTGATCCAGCCGATCCGCAGCGTGGGCGATCGCGCGGACGACGACGACTTCTTCGCGTGCATGGCGCTGCTGTTGAGGCGTGGGATCGATCCGAATATAACGAGACGGGGCGAGACGGCGCTGCACTTCGCGGCGGCGCAGGCCAATCCGACGGAGGCGCAACGCGTACGCTTCGCGGCGATGCTGCTCGACCACGGCTCCCGGCTCGACGTGCGGGACGAACTGCTGCAATCAACGCCGCTCGGGTGGGCGTGCCGCTGGGGGCGGAAGGAACTGGCGGAGTTGCTGATCGCGCGCGGCGCCCCGGTTGACGAGCCGGATGCCGAAGCGTGGGCGACGCCATTGGCTTGGGCGGAGAAGATGGGGCACGCCGAGATCGCCGCGCTTTTGCTTGAGCACTTCAGACTGGACAGCACCTGATCCGCCAAGGTCACGCCTGTTACGCCATGGCCGCCAGGAACGGCTACTTCGAACGGATAGCCTTTCGCATGGTTAGTCACGGCGCAAACCAATGCCAAGCCCGACTTCTCCTGCCTGGGGATCAAAGGTCAGCCAGATGAGGCCGCCGCTGTCTGGGACGGTTGGCGGACCCATTCTGTGTCCGAGGAAGACTGACTTGAGAGACGCCGAACGCCTGCTGCGGCGGCTGGTGGCCCAGGAATTGGTGCTGCGCGGCGCATCTTAATCGCCCTGTCGCAGCGGGCCACGGACCTGGCAGCCGTGGCCGCCCTAGCCGATCCCCGTGTGCGCGCCCCACCCGCGAGCAACTGTGCGATGCATTGGCAGCCTGCGTCGATCGGCTCCCGGTCTACCGTCGCCTGTTGAAGATGGAACTGGAGCAATTGGAGTTTCTGGAACAGCAGATGGAGAAGCTGGAACGGGAGACTGCACAATCGCTGCAAGGGTATTCCGCAGTGGTGGAACGGCCGGCGGCAGTGTCCGGCTTGGGGGTGGAGTCGGGGCCACCGATCAGCGCCGGAATCGGCCCCACGGCAGCCCGGGGAAGAACTGACAGCGGGCGAAGCGCACAGCACGCGCTCGCCTAAAGGCAACCGCAACATGCGCCGCCTGCTGAATCAAGCGGCGCATGCTGCGGTCAAGATGAAGGGCAGCATTTTCGAGGTCGTCTTTCGCCGGTTGTTGTCCCGCACGGTGTCTTCGACCCTGCCTCGCCCAGCCCTACTCCTGGTAAAGCCCGATCAGGTTTCCCGCCGGGTCGCGGAAGGTCGCGATCCAGGATATGCTATCGGGCGCGTCGTGGCGCCGCGCCTCCACGATTTCGCCGCCATGCGCCGCCGCCACAGCCAAAGTGGCGTCGATATCGTCGACCCAGATGTATGGCAGCAGCCCAGGCTCCCGGGAAATGGGTCTGCCGGTAACCCAGGCGCCGCTCACCCCGTTAGGATCGTCGAAGCTCGGGTGGCCGCTATCCCGGCGCCGAATGTTCCAGCCGAACACCTTCTCGTAGAACGCGGCGGACTGGTGGAGGTCGGCCGCCGGAATCTGCAGGTAACACAGGCGCGGGCGGGGCAACAGTGCAAGCCGGTGCTTGATCTCCGCCACCGTGGCGCCCCACGCCTCGGGCTGTACATCGGCTATTGACTCGGTAAACGCCCAGCGGTGGCCTTCGAGATCTTCGGCGCTATATTGCCTTTCGCCAAACGGCTTGCTATCTGGCGGACTCAGAATCCGGGCGCCGAATTGTTTGGCGCGCGCGGAGTGCTGATCGATGTTCTTGACGCGCACCATTACAACTGGGATAAGCGCGTCCGGTTGCCCGACAGGCTGGCCGGTCAGAATCACGGAGCCTTCGCCGATAGCCAACTGCGCATGGTGGGTGGCGCCATTGGGCTCGGGCGGCGTGCGCAGGCGTTCGGTGAAGCCAAAGGCTGCGCACAGCCAATCAATGGCTTTAGCCACATCCTTATAGACCAGCGTAGGAACAATGGCGCCGGGCGGCGCTGAGCGGTTCTCAATCATGGTATTCCCCCTCAGAAATGCATTGTAGTGAAAAGCCGCGGCCCTGTATTGTAAAAAAGCGTCAAACGCCACGGGCCGCCAGCGGCACGTGGTTGCATTCCGTGGCGGAGCGCGGGCGGTAGGCGGCCGGGGTCATCCCCGTCAGAGCGCGAAAGTCGTGGATCAGGTGCGCCTGATCGGTATAGCCGTGCCGGGCGGCCATCCCGGACCAATCGGCAAGACTGGGATCGGCGATCGATCGCAGCACCCGTTGCAGGCGCCGCACACGCGAAAAGCGTTTTGGTGTGAGGCCCACCTGCGCGCGAAAGCGGCGCACGAAGGTTATCGGCAGCAAGCCCAGCCGGTCGGTCACTTCTAACACAGGGACGCCCCGCTCGAAGGCGGAAGCGGCAAACAGAAGAGCCGGGTCGGGGTCCCGAGGACGAACCAAATGGTGAAGCAAAACGGTTTCGAGGATTCCGAACATCGCTTCAGGCGTACGCGCCTCCAGCAAACGCTCACGGAGGACCGCGCCGTCGCGTCCCCAGAACTGGTCGAGCTCCACAAGTTGGTCGCGGGCTTCGCTTAAGGGCACGGTTGAGAACGGCGCGGCGCCGCCCAGCGTGAAGTCCACCGTCAGCAGCCTGCGCTGCTCGCGGGTGTCGATCACCGTGGGTTGCGAGTGAGGACCGCCCAGCACCGCGCCGTGTGTCCGCTGGACGGCCGCGCAATCCGTTCCGTGGTAGGTGCGGAACTCGTCCTCATGCAGGTTCACCATCAGGTGTATGCGCCCGTTGGGCAGGATACGTTCCAGCCCCGCCGGGATTTCTGCATCGTGGTAGTGGAGAGACTCGACGAAAAGCGCCAGGGCCGGTGAGTGCGGCCGTACCGCCACGACAGACATAAATGCAGAATATCACCCGCCGCGGTGTGCGCCACAGTGGGCGGCACATCCGGTGTAATCGACGTTGATTGCATCCGCATTCCCTCCATCTCGGCGGATTCTTCCTGAGCGTCTATGCTCCGCAGCCAGTCAATCGCCGTGGATACATCCTTGTAGGTCAGACTGGGCACAATCGGACCTGGTGGGGCGGAGCGGTTTTCGATCGTTGGGTTACCTCGGCGCTGCTTGACACACTGTATTTCGCAACGGGTAGCTCCGTGGGCCCCGGCGCAGCAAACCAGCGTCTTGACTCGCGCGGCGGCGGATGTTTTAATTGGTCGAGCCGCCAGAACATCTGTCCAGGCCATGATCGATGCGAAACCCGTCCAACGAGCAACCGCACCTGCATTTTGGGACAGACTTCCTCACACTCCTGGAAAAAACCATCCGCCTTAAGGAATACAAACGCGACACGGCCGCAAATCGTATCGCCTCTTGCAAACCATAAGACTGCCCCGGCCAATGACCCGGCACTCAGTCTTGAACGTTACGCGCCACTCAGTAAATAGGCGCTCGCTCAGGTTCGCCTGTCAGTTCGTTCCGTTAGTCGCGGCACTGATACTCGCGCACTTCCATCCGCATGCGGCGCAATTCGCCTATGTCGGACCCGGCGCGGGATTCGCATTCCTCGGCTCCTTTCTCACTCTGATCGCCGGCTTCTTCCTGAGCGTCTTCTCGCTCCTCGCGTGGCCGTTTCGCATAGCCTGGCGCGCCGTGCGCCGCCGCAAAGGCTACCGTCGCGCGCGCGTGAAGCGGCTCGTCTTTCTGGGACTCGACGGTCTCGACCCGCGGATGACGGAGCGCCTCATGGCCGAAGGCAAGCTGCCGAACCTGGCGCGCCTGGCGGCCGAGGGCAGCTACACCCGCCTGCGCACCACGTTTCCGGCGCTCTCGCCGGTGGCATGGTCCACGTTCGCCACCGGCGTCAGCCCGGCCAGGCATAACATCTTCGACTTTCTGGACCGCAGCCTGAAATCCTACGTGCCGCAGCTCTCCTCGGCGCGCGTGGGACAGCCGTCTCGCGTGCTGCGCCTGGGCCGCCTGCGCATCCCGCTCTCGCGCACGCCCGTCGAACTGCGCCGCAAGAGCCAGCCGTTCTGGAAGATCCTGGGGCGGCATGGCATCGGCTGCACCATACTGCGTGTGCCGATCACCTTTCCGCCGGAGAAGTTCGATGGCAGGCTGCTCTCCGCCATGTGCACGCCGGACCTGAAGGGCACGCAGGGCAGCTTCTCGCAATTCACCACCCGGGTGGAACGGGCGAAATACGAAAACGGCAGCCGCTATCCGCTGCGGCGTGTGGCGGACGGCTTCGCGGGCGAGATCGAAGGCCCCACGGATACGTTCCTCGAAGGCAGCCCGGCCCTGCGCATTCCATTCCATGTGGCGCGGCGGAACGGCGCGTACGAGTTGCGCGTCCAGGGGCGCCGCTGCCCGCTGCATCCTGGCGAATACACCCCGTGGCAGCGGCTGCGGTTTCGCACTGCGATCGGCGCGACGGCTGGCGGGATCGCGCGATTTCTCGCCACCGAGACCGAGCCGGAGTTCAGTCTCTATATGACTCCGCTGAATCTCGATCCGGAGCGGCCCGCGCTGCCCATCAGTCATCCGCCATATTACGCGGCGTATCTGGCGAACCTGCTGGGCACTTACGCCACCGTGGGGATGGCCGAAGACACCTGGGCGCTCAACGAAGGCGCGATCGATGAGGACGCCTTCCTGCGCCAGGCCTGGGACATCTTCGCGGAGCGCGAAGCCATGTTCCTGAATGCGCTGGAGAATACGCGCCGCGGCGTGGTGGCCTGCGTGTTCGACACCAGCGACCGTGTGCAGCACATGTTCTACCGCCGCCTGGGTACGGCGCACTCGCACGCCGGCGTGATCGAGGAGATGTACCGCCGCATGGACTCGCTGGTAGGCAAAGCCATGGCAGACGCGCGCGGCGGCACGGCGCTGTTCGTCCTCTCCGATCACGGTTTTTGCGCGTTCCGCCGCGGCGTGAACATCAATGCCTGGCTGCGCGACAACGGCTACCTGAGCTTGAAAAACGGCGGCCGCGAGAGTGGATCGTTTTTCGAAGGCGTGGATTGGAGCCGCACGCGTGCCTACGCCCTGGGCCTGGGCGGGTTCTATCTGAACATGAAAGGCCGCGAGGCGCTGGGCATCGTCGATGGCCGCGAAGCCGAGCTACTGAAAGCCGAGATCATTCGCAAGCTGGGCGCGCTACGGGACGATGACGGCGCCGCGCCGATCCGCAACGTGTACCCGACGGCGTCTCTCTATCGTGGTCCGTATCTGGACGCCGCGCCTGATTTCATCGTCGGCTACAACGAGGGTTACCGCTGCTCGTGGGAAGGCGCGGTGGGCAAAGTCTCCGCAGAGGCGATTGCGGACAACCACAAAGCCTGGAGCGGCGATCATTGTGTCGATCCCACACTGGTGCCGGGCGTGTTGTTCTCCAATCGCAAGATCGGGGCGGCGGACCCTGGCATTGAGGACCTGGCGCCCACCGCGCTGAGCCTGTTCGGCGTCGACCTGCCCGCCTGGATGGAAGGGAAGCCGTTGCTATGAACCGGCAGCCGGTCAGCACGCGGAGCTTCGCAATGCTAAAATACGATTATCGTTGGGAGGTCGTCTAACGGTAAGACTGCAGACTCTGGATCTGCGTATCGGGGTTCGAATCCCTGCCTCCCAGCCACTAGTCCCTCGCCTATTTCCGACTGTGCGAGCTTTTTATCCTGGTAGTACACTATGAAGCGGAGGTGCCCCGATGGCGCCTGTTCGTTTCTTTCTGTGCTCCATTCTGGTTGCCGTGGGCACGGCCTCGGCCCAGCCGTACCTCGATCCTAGCCAGCCGCTGGACACACGCGTCGCCGATCTGGTTTCGCGGCTTACGTTAGCGGAGAAGATCTCGCTCATGTGGTCGACGCAACCGGCCATCAGCCGGCTGGGCATCGCGGCGCGCAACGTGGGCAGTGAGGCTCTCCACGGGGTGGCGTATCAGACCGCCACCATGTTTCCCCAGGCGCAAGGTTTCGGGCATACCTGGGATCCGGATCTGATCCAGGCGGTGGGCTCGGCCATCGGCGACGAGGAGCGTGTCTATAACCGCCGCGGCATGCTTAGTCCCGGCCTGCAAGTGTGGAGTCCGGTGGTGGATCTGGCCCGGGACCCGCGCTGGGGCCGCACCGAAGAGGTCTACGGCGAGGATCCGTATATCTCGGCTGCCATCGGCGGGGCATACGTGCGCGGCATGCAGGGCAACGATCCGCGCTACTA
>Ga0335078_10015873_pt1 | contig 11178 bp, 14 predicted proteins | sample Lox_Sample_32_FD_206711 | JGI IMG/M metagenome (GOLD analysis project Ga0335078, IMG submission 206711) | Soil microbial communities from Loxahatchee National Wildlife Refuge, Florida, United States - Lox_Sample_3.2 | ecosystem: Environmental > Terrestrial > Soil > Wetlands | place: USA...
CTCTCATGCCGCGCCGCCGATGAAATCGGCCAGCACCTTGGCGGTCTCGGCCGGGAAGTGGTCGACGAAGAAATGCCCGCCCGGGACCATCGCGGTCTCGAGGTCGGCGCAACGCTTGCGCCATTCGGCGGCGAGGTCGAAATACTTGTGCATCACGCCCTTGGAGCCCCAGAAGGCGAGCGCCGGGCAGGCGACCTTGACCGAAATGTCGGCGGCGTCGTGCTCGAGGTCGATGGTCGCGGCGGCACGGTAATCCGCGCACGAGCCGTGAATCATCGCCGGGTCGCGCCAGCAGCGCCGGTAGTCGGCGAGCATCTCCTGATCGAAATCCGCGAGCCTGGTCGCGCCCCAACCGACCAGGCAGGTCTCGTAGAAGAAATCGGGGTCGTTGCCGATCATCCGCTCGGGGAAGGGCTCGGGCTGGGACAGGAAATACCAGTGCCAATAGGCGCCGGCGACGTGCCGGTTGGTGTCCATGAACATGGCGTAGGTCGGCACGATGTCGAGCACCGCCAGCGAGCGCACCGCTTCGGGATGGTCGAGCGCCATGCGATGCGCGGTGCGGCCGCCGCGGTCGTGGCCGACCACGTCGAAGCGCGCGAAGCCGAGGCTCTGCATCAGCGCGACCTGGTCCGCCGCCATGGCGCGGAACGAGTAATTGCCGCGGTCGGGAGCGCATTTCGGCTTGAAGCTGTCGCCGTAGCCGCGCAGATCGGCGCACACCACGGTGAAGCGCCGCGCCAGCACCGGCGCGACCCGCGCCCATTCCGCCAGGTTCTGGGGATAGCCGTGCAGCAGCAGGACCGGCGGGCCTTGGCCGCCGACGACGCAGTTGATCGTGGCTTCGCCGAGCGTGACGCGCTTGCGGTCGAAGCCCTCGAACACGCGCGCCTCCGGCTATTCCTTGGTCTTGGCCTTCTTCTCGCGCTTCGGCTTAGCGGCGGGCGCGGCCGCTTCCTTGGCCGCCTTCTCGGGCTTCTCGGCCTTGGCCTTCTTCGCCTTGGCCGGCTTTTCCGCCTTGGCCTCGCCTTCGGCCGGCGCCGCTTCCTTGGCTTCGGCCTTGGCTTTCTTCTCGCGCTTGGGCTTCGGCGCCTTGGCTTCGGCCGGCGCCTCTTCCGCGGCTGGCGCGGCTTCCTGCTGGGCGAGCTGGTTGCGGCTGATGCCCTTGGCTTGCAGGTCCGCCTCTTCGGCCGATTGTGCGACGTTGACGGTGACCTGAACGCTGACCTCGGGATGCAGCCGCACCCGGGTCGGATAGAGGCCGAGGGTCTTGATCGCCTTGTCGAGCGTCACCTGGCCCTTGGCGACGCTGAAGCCCGAGGCGGTCACCGCCTGCGCCACGTCGCGCGCCGTCACCGAGCCGTAGAGCTGGCCGCTTTCGCCGGCCTGGCGGATGACGATCACGGTGACGCCGTTGAGCTTCGCCGCCACCTGCTCGGCGTCGCCGCGCCGCGACAGGTTCTGCGCCTCGAGCTGGGCGCGCTGCTTTTCGAAGATCGCGAGGTTTTCCTTGGTCGCGCGCAACGCCTTCTTCTGCGGCAGGAGATAATTGCGCGCGAAGCCGGGGCGCACCTTCACCACCTGGCCCATCTGGCCGAGCTTCTCGACGCGCTCGAGGAGGATGACTTCCATCATGGCCGTCTCCTTACCGCAGGCTGTAGGGCAGCAGGCCGAGGAAGCGGGCGCGCTTGATCGCCTGCGCCAGCTCGCGCTGCTTCTTGGTCGAGACCGCGGTGATGCGCGAGGGCACGATCTTGCCGCGCTCCGAGACGAAGCGCTGCAGCAGCTTCACGTCCTTGTAGTCGATCTTGGGAGCGTGCGGGCCCGAGAACGGGCACGATTTGCGCCGCCGGAAGAACGGCCGGCGTCCGCCGCCGCCGCCGCGGCCGCCGCGTTCACCCCGGTCGCCGCGGTCGCCGCGCTCGCCGCGTTCCTCGCCGTTCATGGCGCGTCTCCCGTCAAAGCTTCGCCTTCACCGGGCGCGCGGGGGCCGTCGTCGCGGTCGAAGCGTCGGCCGCGCTCGCGGTCGCGCTCCTCGCCCCGGGCGCGCGCCTGCATCACCGCCGAGGGGCCTTCCTCGAGCGCGTCGACGCGCACCGTCAGGTAGCGCAGCACGTCCTCGTTGATGCGCATGTTGCGCTCGAGCTCGGCCACCGCCGCCGGCGGCGCGTCGAGATTGAAGAGCACGTAATGGCCCTTGCGGTTCTTCTTGATGCGGAAGGAGATGTTGCGGAGGCCCCAGTATTCCCGCTTGGTGACCTTGCCGCCGTGCTCGCCGACCAGGTTGGCGAAGGTATCGGTGAGGGCTTCGACCTGCGCCGTCGAGACATCCTGGCGCGCGATGAAAACGTTCTCGTAGAACGGCATTCAAACTCCCTTTGGTTCTATGCGGCCCGGCGCTGGTCGAGGATCGAGCATCAGCCGCCCGGGCCTAGCCGGCTCTCGCCGACAAGGAGGCCGCGGACTATACACCAAGAAAACCGCCGCGCAAGGCGGCAGAGGCCTTTGAGCGCGAAGGACTTAGAGGATGAAGCTCAAGGTGCCGAGAGCGCCCAGCTCCTCGCCGTCGAGGATGGTGCGCCGCTCGGCGAGCTTGAGGCCGCCGCCGGCGCGCCGCAGCTTGTGGCGGTAGGAGCCGACGTATTGGCGGACGTCGTCGTTGCGGCGGAAGCGGTGGACGATGAAATTGGCCGCGGCGTGGACGGTATCGCCCTCGATCGCGGTGACGCGCACGTTCGAGATGAACCGCCGCGTGCGGGAATGCGGATATTCGGCGTGCGCGCCGGGATTCTTGAGCCGCTCCACCCGCTCCACCAGCCGCGCGTGGTCGTCGGCGACCAGGAACAGGGTCGAGCGGTGGTCGGCGTCGGGCCGGTCGTTGGGCGGCACGAACCAGCCGCAATCTTCGGTCAGCAGCGCCAGCCATTCGTCGAGCTTCCAGGCGTCGAGCAGATCGGCCTCGCGGTAGAGGAATTCCTCGATCTCTGCCCGGGTCGCGGTCTCGATGTTGCGCCGCGCGGTCACGGGCTTTGTCCCATGAGTTCGCTCCAGCGCCGCCAGAACACGCGGAGATGCCCTTCGTCGGTGTTGAGCTGCGCGTCCTCGGGCTTGTTCATGCCGCGCGACACGTCGCTCCAGCGGACTTCGCGCCATGCCGCCAATCCCTGCTGCACGGATTCGAGCGCGGCGATGTCGTCGGGCGTGGCGAAGCCGCCCGGGCCGTAGAAGGTGAGGAACGCGTCGAGCCGTCGCGCGCGCCGCTCCGGCGTTTCCTCCGCCGGTCCCAGCGCCCAGGCAGTCACCTGCATGCGGTCGGGTGCCACCGGGAAGAACGTCCGCACCGTCACCGACGAGCCGTCGTTGATAGCGAGATTGGGGAAGATCACCAGGTTGCGGTTGGTGTCGGCGACGCGCGCGGCGCGCGCCGGCCCGAGCCGCGCCACCAGCTCGGCGCGGATTTTTTCTATGTCCGGTTTTGCCGTCTCGCCGTAGATCGAGATCCAGCGCGCCACCGGGCGGCCGCGGAAATTGACGTTGTCGGTGGTGAGATGGCCGTTGCCGAGGTCCTTGCCCGTGCCGGTCGTCGGCAGCAGCAGGCCTGCCTCGCGCGGCTTCAAATCGACCCCGGCGTTCTTCATGTAGGCGAGCCAGGTGGTGTGCACGGTCGGCAGGTGGTAATCGTCGACGCTGTTCTCGACCAGCAGCTTCCAGTTCGCCTTGACGTCGTATTCCTGCACGCCGGCGACGATCTCCATGCGGCCCGACGGCGACTGGTCGACCACCAGGTCGATGTAGGCCTTGGCGTCCGCCAGATAGTCGGTCAGCGCGGGCGCCTGCGGATCGAAACAGGCGAAATAGAAATCGCGGTAATGCTCGAGCCGCGGCACCGGCACCAAGCCGAGCTTCGCCTTGTCGAACGCCGGGCCATAGGCGGCGTCGCCCGGCACGCCTTTCAGCAAGCCGTCCGGGTCGTAGGTCCAGCCGTGATACATGCACATGAACTGGCGCGCGTTGCCTTCGCGCTCGCGGCAGACGATCGCGCCGCGATGGCGGCAGGAGTTGAGCAGCGCGCGCACCTCGCCGCCGCGGCCGCGGCAGAAGATCACCGGCCGCCCGGCGACGTGGCGCGTGCGAAAGTCGCCTGGCTTCGCCAGCTCCGAGCCGTGGCCGACATAGATCCAGCATTTGTCGAAAATCGCCCGCTGCTCGCGCTCGAGCACGGCGGGCGAAACCAGCGCCTCGCGGTCGAGCGCGAAGGTCATGCGCTTCTTGTCTTCGGTGACGTAAGGCCCTGACATGGCGGCGGATTATAGCAACCCGGCCCCGCTTTACAGCCCCGCGTCCGAAGGTGTATCGCAATCGCCGGGAGGGTCCAGATGCCGCGTTGGCTGATCGCCGGGCTGTGCGCCGCCTGCGCCGCCGCTTGCGTGCCGGTCGATCGCGATCCGGCGCGCGACGTCATCGGCGTGTCGGTCGCGCGCCCGGCCTCGGGCGACCGGGCGCCCGACGACGCCACCACGAGCCTGCTCGCCTGGAAGACCGCGCAGATCTGCACCAACGGCTATGATTTGGTCCGCCAGGACATCGAGCCCGCCGAGGACGACCAGCAGCTGATCGACTGGCAATTGCGCTGCGCCTATTACACCCACGTTTCGCTGTTCTGATCGAGGGGACATGACGCGCGCGTTCGTCTTCCCGGGACAGGGCTCCCAGGCCGTCGGCATGGGCCGCGAGCTGGCATCCGCCTTCGTCGCCGCGCGCCGCACCTTCGAGGAAGTCGACGAGGCGCTGAAGCAGAAGCTTACGGCGCTGATGTTCGAAGGGCCGGAAGCCGACCTGACGCTGACCGAGAATGCACAACCGGCGCTGATGGCGGTGTCGCTGGCGGCGATGCAAGTGATGGAGCAGGAAGGCGGCCTGGACTTGAAGCGTCACGCCGCCTTCGTCGCCGGCCACTCGCTCGGCGAGTATTCGGCGCTGGCGGCGGCGCACGCGCTCGGTCTCGCCGACGCGGCCCGGCTGCTGAAGCGGCGCGGCCAGGCCATGCAGCGCGCCGTGCCGGTGGGCGAGGGCGCGATGGCGGCGCTGCTCGGGCTCGAGCTCGACGCCGCCCGCGACGTGGCCAAGGACGCGGCCGAGGGCCAGGTGCTGACGGCGGCCAACGACAACGGCGCCGGCCAGGTGGTGGTGAGCGGCCACCGCGCGGCGGTCGAGCGCGCGGTCGCCGTGGCCGCCGCCAAGGGCGCCAAGCGCGCGATCATGCTGCCGGTGAGCGCGCCGTTCCATTGCCCGCTGATGCAGCCCGCGGCGGCGGAAATGGCCGAGGCGCTGGCCGCGGTCAAGATCTCCGAGCCGCTGGTGCCGCTGGTGGCGAATGTCAGCGCCGCGGCGGTGCGCGACCCGGCCGAGATCAAGCGGCTCCTGGTCGAGCAGGTGACCGGTCTGGTGCGCTGGCGCGAATGCGTGCTCTATATGAAATCGCAGGGCGTCGACACGCTGGTCGAGGTCGGATCGGGCAAGGTGCTGAGCGGGCTCGCCCGGCGCATCGACAAGGATCTCACCGGCACGGCGATCAACGGCCCGGCCGAGATCGAAGCCTTTCTCAAAACGCTCTAGGCAGGATTCGCGATGTTCGATCTCAACGGCAAGACGGCGTTGGTCACCGGCGCATCGGGCGGCATCGGCGGCTCGATTGCCAAGACACTTCACGCCGCCGGCGCCAAGGTGATGCTCTCGGGCACGCGCCAGGACGCGCTCGACAAACTCAAGGCCGAATTGGGATCGCGCGCCTTCGTGCAGACGGCCGATCTCGGTGATCCCGCCGCCGGCGACAATCTCGTCAAGGCCGCCGAGGAGCAGATGGACCAGCTCGACATCCTGGTCAACAACGCCGGTCTGACCCGGGATGGCCTGGCGATGCGGATGAAGGACGAGGACTGGGCCAAGGTGATCGAGGTCGATCTCACCTCGGGCTTCCGCCTGGCGCGCGCGGCGTTGCGCGGCATGATGAAGCGCCGCTGGGGCCGCATCGTCGGCATCGGCTCGGTGGTCGGTTCGACCGGAAATCCCGGCCAGGCCAACTACGCCGCCGCCAAGGCCGGCATGGTCGGCATGACCAAGGCGCTCGCGGCCGAAGTCGCGTCGCGCGGCATCACCGTCAACTGCGTCGCGCCCGGATTCATCGTCACGGCCATGACCGCGGCGCTGACGCCGGAGCAGAAATCACGCATCGAGGGCGCGATTCCGCTCGGCCGGCAGGGCACGCCCGAGGAGGTCGCCGCCTGCGTCCTGTTCCTGGCCAGCGACGAGGCGCGTTACGTCACCGGCCACACGCTCCACGTCAATGGCGGGCTGGCGATGCCGTGAGGAACGCGGCCCGGCCCGGGCCGGGGGCGCTTTCCATCCGCTAACAACTATGTTATGTCAGCCCGCGCCTTCGCCTGGCGGGCTCCCGCGGGCAAACGGGGTGCATCTAAATCGTTGAGCGCACGACGTTTATAGCTAGACTTGGGTTATCAATTCCGAGGGAAAGTCTCATGAGCGATATCGCCGACCGGGTAAAAAAGATCGTCGTCGAGCATCTGGGCGTTGACGAATCCAAGGTGACCGAAAACGCCAGCTTCATCGACGACTTGGGCGCTGACTCCCTCGACACGGTCGAGCTGGTCATGGCGTTCGAGGAGGAATTCGGCTGCGAGATTCCCGACGACGCCGCCGAGAAGATCGTGACCGTCAAGGACGCGGTGAACTTCATCCAGCAGAGTAAGTGAATCCGGGCACGTCCATGCGGCGCGTGGTCGTTACCGGTTGCGGCGTCGTCACGCCTTTGGGCGTCGGCACCGAAACCGTGTGGAAACGGCTGGTCGAAGGCCAATCCGGCATCCGCGCCATCCAGAATTTCGACGTCTCCGACCTGCCGGCGAAGATCGCCGGGCAGGTGCCGCGCGGCGAGACCGCGTCGGGCAGCTTCAACGCCGACGACTGGGTTCCGCCCAAGGACCAGCGCAAGATGGACGAGTTCATCGTCTATGCGCTGGCTGCCGCCGAGCAGGCGGTCGCCGACGCGGACTGGAAACCGCAAGAGGCCGATCGGAAGGAACGCACCGGCGTCATGATCGGCTCGGGCATCGGCGGATTGCCCGGCATCACCGAAGGCGCGCTGACGCTGCACGAAAAAGGCCCGCGCCGCCTGTCGCCATTCTTCATTCCGTCGAACCTGATCAACCTGGCGTCCGGCCACGTCTCGATCCGCTACGGCTTCAGCGGCCCCAACCACGCGGTGGTGACCGCGTGCTCGACCGGCGCGCACGCCATCGGCGACGCCGCGCGCATCATCATGTGGGACGACGCCGACGTCATGGTCGCGGGCGGCACCGAAGCGGCGGTCTGCCGCATCGGCATCGCCGGCTTCGCCGCGGCGCGTGCGCTGTCGACCGGCTTCAACGACGAGCCGCAGCGCGCCTCGCGCCCGTGGGACGTGAAGCGCGACGGCTTCGTGATGGGCGAGGGCGCCGGCATCGTCGTGCTCGAGGAACTCGATCACGCCAAGAAGCGCGGCGCCAAAATCTATGCCGAGGTGATCGGCTACGGGATGTCGGGCGACGCGCACCACATCACCGCGCCGGCCGAGGACGGCAACGGCGCCTTCCGCGCCATGCGCAACGCGCTGAAGCGCGCCAATCTCACACCCGACAAGATCGACTACATCAACGCGCACGGCACCTCGACGCCTCTGGGTGATGAAATAGAACTCGGCGCGGTCAAGCGGCTGTTCGGCGATGCGGCTTACAAGGTTTCGATGTCCTCGACCAAATCCTCGATCGGCCACCTGCTGGGCGCGGCCGGCAGCGTCGAGGCGATCTTCGCCATGCTGGCGATGCGCGACAGCCTCGTGCCGCCGACGCTCAACCTCGAGAATCCGTCGCCCGGCTGCGACATCGATCTCGTGCCGCAGAAAGCCAAGGAGCGCCCGGTGCGCTACGCCTTGAGCAATTCCTTCGGGTTCGGCGGCACCAACGCCTCGCTGGTCTTCGGGCCGGCACCCTGAAATGAAGTTCTTGCGCGCCGGGGTGCTGGGGGTAATCGCCCTCTTCGCCGCGGCCGCGGCGGTGTTCGGCTGGGGCGTCGGCGACTATTTCGCCGAAGGCACGCTGACCAAGACCACCACCGTCGTCGTGCCGAAGGGGCAGGGGATCGAGCAGATCGCCGAGACGCTGGCGTCCGCCGGCGTGATCGACCATCCCTGGGTGTTCGTGACGGCGGCAAAGCTCACCGGCGCCGCGCCCAGTCTCAAGGCCGGCGAATACGAGTTTGCCGCCGCCATCAGCCCGCGCTTCGTCATCGACCTGCTGGTGTCGGGCAAGGTGGTGCGGCACAAGCTCACCGTGCCCGAGGGCCAGACCAGCGCCGAAATCATCGCGGCCCTCAAATCCATCCCGATCCTCGAAGGCCCGGTCGACATTCCGCCGCCCGAAGGCAGCCTGCTGCCGCAGACCTATTTCTACATCTACGGCGAACAGCGCCAGGAGCTGATCAAGCGCATGACGGCCGCCATGGACGACGCGGTCGCCAAGGCCTGGTCGGGCCGCAGGCCCGGCTTGCCGCTCGCCAACGCGCAGCAGGCGGTGATCCTGGCCTCGATCATCGAGAAGGAAACCGCCAAGCCCGAGGAACGCGCACGCATCGCCGGCGTCTATATCGACCGGCTCAGGATCGGCATGCCGCTCCAGGCCGACCCGACCGTGGCCTACGCGCTGACCAGGGGCGGCTCGGTGCCGCTCGATCACGCGCTGGGCCACGCCGACGTCGCCAAGGATTCGCCCTACAACACCTACATGTTCAAGGGCTTCCCGCCGACGCCGATCGCCAATCCGGGTATCGCCGCGCTCGACGCCGCGGTCAATCCCGAGCAGCGCGGCGAGCTCTACTTCGTCGCCGACGGCAAGGGCGGCCACGTGTTCTCCAAGACGCTGGCCGAGCACAACAAGAACGTGGCGAGGCTGCGCGCAAAGAAGCCGGTCAAGGCGGGCGACTAAGCGTTGTTGCCGCCGCGTCCGCGGTTTAGTTTATCGGCTGAAACGAGGGGAATCGCCGCGCCATGACCGTCGCCAGCATGACCGGATTCGCGCGCGCCGAAGGGCACGCCGACGGCATCGCCTGGGTCTGGGAGATCAAGAGCGTCAATTCGCGCGCGCTCGATCTGCGCTTCCGCCTGCCGCCCGGCCACGAATCGATCGAGCTGGCGCTGCGCACGGCGCTCAACGAAAGCCTGAAGCGCGGTGCGGTGACGGTCGGCCTGACCTTGACGCGGACGTCCGCCGCGGCGCCGTTGCGCGTCAATCGCGCCGCGCTCGCCGAGGTGATGGCGCTGGTCAAGGATCTGTCGCGCGAATTCGACGCAGCACCCCCGCGGCTCGACGGGTTGCTCGGCCTCAAGGGCGTCCTCGAGACCGGCGAGGACGCGTCCGATCCGGCCGCGAACGAGCGGCGCCAGGCGGCGTTGGTCAAGAGCTTCGAGACGGCGCTGAAGCAGCTGACGGCGATGCGGCTGGCCGAAGGCAAGCGACTGGCGGCGGTGCTGACCGCGCGGCTCAAGGACATATCCGCGTTGACCGCGTCGGCCGAGAAATGCGCCGCTGCCCAGCCGGCCGCGGCCAAGGCGCGGCTCAAGGAGATGGTCGGCGCGCTGCTCGACGCGGTGCCGGCGATCCCCGAGGACCGCCTGGCGCAGGAGGCGGCGCTGATCGTGGCGCGCGGCGACATCCGCGAGGAGCTCGACCGGCTGACCGCCCATGTCGAGGCGGTGCATGGTCTGCTCAAGGAGGGCGGCGCGATCGGCCGGCGGCTCGATTTCCTGTGCCAGGAACTGAACCGCGAGGCCAACACGCTGGGCTCGAAATCGCCCGACCTCGAACTCGTGCGCATCGGGCTCGGCCTTAAGGCCGCGATCGAGCAGCTGCGCGAGCAGGTCCAGAACATCGAATAGACCATGGCCGCGCGCGATCTCAAGAGACGGGGAATCCTGCTGGTGCTGTCGTCGCCCTCGGGCGCCGGCAAGACCACGATCACCCGTGCGCTGGTCAAGCGCGACCGCAATCTCAAGCTCTCGGTTTCGGCCACCACGCGCCCGCGCCGGCCGGGCGAGCTCGACGGCAAGCATTACCACTTCGTCACCCGCAAGAAATTCGCCGCCATGGTGCGGAACGGAGCGCTGCTGGAGCACGCCAGGGTTTTCGGCCACCAGTACGGCACGCCGCGCGCACCGGTGGCGCGGGCGCTCGATCGCGGCGTCGACGTGATCTGCGACGTCGATTGGCAAGGGACGAAGAAGATGAAGGCGCGCCTGCCGAAAGATTTGGTTTCGGTCTTCATCCTGCCGCCGAGCCTGGCCGCGCTCGAACGGCGGCTGAAGCGGCGCGCCCAGGACAGTCGCGACGTGGTGCGCGCGCGCATGGCCATGTCAGCGAAAGAAATGAGTCACTACGAGGACTACGATTATATCGTCGTCAACCGCCTCCTGCCCGCCAGCATCGCCCAGGTGGCCGCCATTCTCGCCGCCGAGCGGCTTCGGCGCCGACGCCAGCGCGGCCTGGACAAGTTCGTCAACCGGTTGCGCCGCGGCTAGCCCAGCTCCCGCGCCAGCGCGCAGAATTCCTCGACCGAAAGCTCCTCCGCCCGCGCGGTGGGCGAGACGCCGGCGGCTTCCAGCAACGCGCCGGGTTCGCGGCCCAGCGACTTGAGGCTCTGGCGCAGCATCTTGCGGCGCTGGCCGAAGGCGGCGGCGGTCACGCGCTCGAGGTCGGCAAGCCGCGCCGGCGCGAGCGGCGCGGTCCGAGGCGTGAGCTTGACCACGGTGGACGTCACCTTGGGCGCCGGCACGAAGGCCCTGGGCGCCACGTCGAACAATCGCTCGACCGCCCACCGCCACTGCACCACGACCGACAGTCGGCCGTAATCCTTGGTGCCGGGCTTGGCCGCGAGCCGCGCCGCCACCTCCTTCTGGAACATAAGCGTCAGGTCGGCGAATTCGCCCGCCTGCGGCAGCCATTTGAGCAGCAGCGCCGTGGCGATGTTGTAAGGCAGGTTGGCGACGATCTTGCGCGGCGGCGGCGCGAGCGCGGCGGGATCGATCGCAAGCGCGTCGCCCGGGACGATGTCGAGCCGCCCGGGAAAGGCGAC
>Ga0335078_10015874_pt1 | contig 11178 bp, 2 predicted proteins | sample Lox_Sample_32_FD_206711 | JGI IMG/M metagenome (GOLD analysis project Ga0335078, IMG submission 206711) | Soil microbial communities from Loxahatchee National Wildlife Refuge, Florida, United States - Lox_Sample_3.2 | ecosystem: Environmental > Terrestrial > Soil > Wetlands | place: USA: Florida...
CTTCCGCCCGGCGTGCTGGAAGTCGAGCCGGTGCTCCAGATGCAGTTGCTGCCGCAGCCCGGAGCGTTAAACGTCACCGTGTACGCGGTGTTCGCCGTGGCGAGCGGGAGAGTCCCGTTGGTGGTGATGGCATAGGGGTCCACTACGATATTGAACCCCAGCGTCGCGGTGTTTCCGGAGGTGTCGGTCACGGTGATGTTCGTGTTAGTGGGGCTCGGATTGGCCGTGGCCGCGGTCGGACTTCCGGAGATGACCCCGGTGGTGCTCTGAATGCTTAGTCCCGCGGGCAAGCCGGTGGCGGAAAAGACGTAGCTTCTCCCGTCATTAGGATATGGCTGGACCACATATGAGTAAGCCGCTCCCACCGTCGCATGCGGCAGCCAATATTGGTCCAGCAGCGTCAGCGGCGATACCGTCATCGTGCCCGCCCGGTCATAAGTCTGCCCGGTGTTGTCGGTCACGCGGAACGAGGTGGTGTAAGTGCCGGGCGTGGTCAGTACGCCCAGGTAAGCGCCGGTCACGTTCGATGGGAAGTTAGTGGGCAGCGGAGGTCCATCCTGGACCCGGGTCCCGGGCACCACCGTTGCGCCGGGCGTCAGCGAGAAATGGTAGGGGGGCTGCCCTCCGCCCGCCCAGAGCTGGTACGTGAAGGTCCCCAGAGTATAGTTCCCCAGGTTCGGATTGACGTTCAGATAGAGTGGCGGAAGGGTCCCCGCGGGATAGATCGCAAGACTGATCCAACTCGTGTAGACATGGTTGGACGAGTCGGAGACCGTAATCGTGAACGGGAAGTACCCGCTCGTAGTTGGGGTCCCGCTCAGCACGCCGGCTGTCGAGAGGCCCAGCCCCGGCGGAAGGTAGCTGCCCAGCGGCTGCGACCAGGTAAGCGTCCCGGTGCCGCCGGTGGCCGCCAGTGTTTGGCTGTAGAACGTTCCCACGTTGCCGTACGGCAGCGAGCCGGAAACACTCACCGAGAGCGGCGTCACCGTCAGCACGAATTGCCGCACTCCGAAATTCGCCGAATTCGTGGAGTCGGCCACCTGCACCAGGAACGTGTACACCCCTACTGTGTTCGGCGTCCCGCTCAGCAGTCCGGCCTGGGAAAGGTTCAATCCCGGCGGAAGAGTACTGCCCGTGGGCACCGACCACGTGTAACCCGGCACGCAGCAGGCCCCAAGCTGATTCGCATAATTCGTGCCGACTGTTACCGTGCCCAGGTTGTAATTCTGATTAATGCTGATCGTCGAAGTGCCGCCGCCGATGCTGAAACCTTGCGAATTCTGAAGCGTGTTACTGGCCGAATCGGTAAACCGGAACGTGGTATTGAAGTAGCCGTTTTCGAGCGGCGTACCGCTCACCGTCATGGCCGATCCGTTCAGGGTGAGCCCGGCCGGGAAGGCGCCGGCAATCAACTGCGCCGTGTACGCCCCCGTACCGCCGAGCACCCGCAGAACCACCGGCGGCTTGGGTGGATTTCCCGGCCTGGCATAAGCCACGTCACGCGTGCCGTTGGGCAGAGTGTCCTGGCCGTCGACCATCAGGTTCACGACGCGCATGGGGAAGGTTTGAGTAACCGTGGCGCCGGTCGAATCGGTCGCGGTCGCCGTGACCTGGTACGCGCCGGCGACCGTTGGCGTGCCCCACAGTTCGACGTCGCCGGGCCAGACCCAACTGGTGGTAACGCCGCTTCCGGTGCGGAAATCCATCCCCGGCGGCAGACCGGTGACGGTCCACTGGAAGGGAGGCGTGCCAAAATTGATGGTCAATACGTCCCCGAGGGGCACGCCCAGGGAGAGGTCATCGAAACTCCCGTTCGACGACTGCACGGACAGAGACGGCAGCACCGGCGGAATGCCGATGACCGTGAGGGTCATGTTCTTGGTATACGAGACACGGTTCGTATCCGTGGCTGTGTATTGGCACGTGTAGCGGCCCGGCCCCGTGTTCAACGTTCCTGAAATCAGGCCCGTGGTCGAGTTCAGATTCAGCCCGCCGGGCAGGCAATTGCTGGTCCACTGATAGGGCCCCGACCCGCCGCTGGCCGTCAGGGTAGACGAATATGGCTGGCTCTGCGTGCCGTTGGGCAGCATGCCCGGACTCGTAATCTGAACGGTGTAGACATTGATTCCAAGGTTGCGGTTGACCGTGTCTACGCCATCGGTGTAAGTCACGTTGATGTTGAACGAGCCGGCCTGGGTGGGCGTGCCGGCATACTGTCCGCTCGACGAGAGATTCATGCCCGGAGGCAACTGGTTCGCCGGAACCGTGAAAGTGACCGGACCGGCCGCGTTCAGCGCTGTGAGTTGATAGTTGTATGGCGCGCCTACAAAAGCATCCGGCAGCCAATACTCGTCTTTCAACGTCAGCGCGGTGATTTTCATCGAACAGGCAAGCGATGTACTGTTTCCGCCGCTGGAGGCTATCAGCGTGAAGTAATAAGTGCCCGGCGTGGTGGCTACCCCGCCGATCTCGGCTGACGTGCTGGAGTTGAACCACGGTGCGATATCGGGGCGCAGCGCCAGACCCGGCGGCAGATGCGACCCGTTCGCCAGGGTCCACGTGTAAGTCCCGTTTCCTCCCGTCGCCTGGAGCCCATACTGGATCTCGCCGATCGAGAAAGTCCCGAAATCCGGCGCATTCGAAATCCCTACCGGCGGCAGTGCCCCTTCCGGATAGATGGATATGTTGAACTGCACGATCTGCGTGTTACCCGCCGAGTCGGTCACCGAAATCTGGAAATTGTACTGCCCCGGCGAAGTCGGCGTGCCGCCGATAGTCGCGCCATTCAATGTCAGTCCCGGCGGCAGATAATTGCCCGGAACCAGCGCCCATGTCAACGACCCAACGCCGCCCGTCGCCGTGAGCGTCTGGTTGTTGTACGGTGTCCCCACGTTGCCGTACGGCAACTGCCATGACGTGGTGATGGAAATCGGCGTCACCGTCAGCACGAACTGCTGCCGGGCGTAATTCGATGCATTGCCTTTATCCGTCGCCTGCGCGACGAACGTGTACGTGCCCGTCGTGGTCGGCGTGCCGCTCAACTGCCCGGAGTCCGAAATCCCGATCCCTGGGGGCCAATTGCCTCCCGCCGCCGACCAGGTTAACGAACACGCGCAGTTGGCATTCAGATTATTCGACCACCCCTGCCCGATCATCGCTATTCCCAGGTTCGAGCCGCTATTGATGTCGATTTCCGGCGACGTTGGGTCGTGGATGGTGAAGCCCTCGTTGTATCGCAGCGTGCTTCCTAGCGAGTCGGTGAACAGGTACGTGACGTTGAATCGCCCGTTCTCCTGTGGCGTCCCGCTCACCGTCAGGCCGTTCAGCGACAGGCCCTCGGGCAGTAGCCCGCCGACAATCTGCGCGCTGTATGGCGCTGTGCCGCCCAGCACCCGCTGGGTCTGCGAGTATGCCACGCCGCGCGTGCCGTCCGGCAGGTTGGTCTGCCAGTCGGTTTGCAGGTTCGAAACATGCACGGGGAAAGTCTGCGTGACGGAGGCTCCGGTGGCGTCGGTCGCCGTCACCTGGGCTTGCCAGGTTCCCGTTTGGGTTGGCGTGCCCCACAGCTCCAGATCGCCTGGCCAGCAGCAGTTGTCGACGCCGCCACCGCGGGCGCTCATTCCCGGCGGCAGTCCGGTCACGTTCCATGAATAGGGAGCGGCGCCATCCGACACGCTGACTGCCGGGGAGCAGAAACTGCCCACGGTGCAATCGGTGAGGAAGGAGCCGGCGCCGCCGTAAGGCGCAATGGCTGGGGGCACAGGAGGCGTCCCCACCACCGTCAGCGACATCTCCTTGGTGTAGGAAGTACTGTTCTGGTCTGTGGCAGTGACCCACACGCCCCACTTGCCGGGACCGCTGTTGGCGGTGCCCGATATCGCACCGCTCGGGGACAGCGACAGCCCGCTGGGAAAACCGCCCTGAACATTGTACGAGAACGTGTAGGATCCCACCCCGCCAGCCGCCGTTAACTGGTACGGCCCGTAGGCGGCATTCTGGGTGGCGTTGGGCAGCATTCCGGCGCTGGTGATTTGCACTTGCGAAACGCTGAGCGAGACGCCGCCGCCAACGGTGTCTAGTCCGTCGCTGAAGGTGACATTAATTCGGTAGTTGCCCGGTGAGCTGGGCGCGCCGGAAAGGACTCCCACCGAAGATAGCGACATGCCCTGCGGCAAGCCGTTGTTCACCGTCCACGCGACCGGACCGCCGGCGCCCAGCGCGGCCAGCGTGTATGGCGGATAACCGACTCCCACGAAAGCGTCGGGGAGGTTGCCATCCTTCAACGTCAGCCCGGTGATGCGCATAGTGCAAGCCTGGCTGAAACTTTGCCCACCGCTGGTCACCATCAGGGTGAAGCTGTAATCGCCGGGAGTGGTCGCGACCCCCAGGATGCCGGCCGAAGGCGGCGGACTCCAATTCCAGTTGGACGGGATGTCGGTGCGCAGCGCCAGCCCCGGCGGTAGCGAGCCGCTGGTCACGCTCCAGGTGTAACTCCCGTTTCCCCCTACGGCGACCAGCCCGAATTCGATCGACCCGATCGGGAACGTTCCGAAGCCGGACGCGTTCGTGATCCCTACCGGAGGCGCCGCCCCCGCCGCATAAATCGATACGTTGAACTGCCCGAATTGCGTGTTGCCAACCGAGTCGGTCACCGAAATCTGAAAACTGTACTGTCCCGTCGTGGTTGGGGTGCCGCCGATAGTCGCGCCGTTGAGCGACAGTCCAGGCGGCAGATAATTGCCGGGAACCACCGCCCACGTCAGCGTCCCGACGCCGCCCGTGGCTGTGAGCGGCTGGCCGTTGTACCCCGTCCCCACGTTGCCGTAGGTCAGGTTCCATGGCGTGGTGATGGAGATCGGCGTCACCCTCAGCATGAACTCCCGCAGGGCGTAGTTCGACGCGTTGTTGTTATCCGCGGCCTTCACTACGAACGTGTACGTGCCTACCGCGGTCGGCGTGCCATTCAACTGCCCTGAGTTCGAAATCCCGATCCCCGGCGGCCAATTGCCTCCCGCATTCGACCACGCCCATGAAGACGCGCAGCAGGCATTCAGATTATTCGACCACCCCTGCCCCACGACAGCCGTGCCCAGGTCGGAATTGCCATTGATCTGTATTTCCGGCGAAGTGGGGCTGTGGATCGTGAAACCCTCGTTGTACCGCAGCGTGCTGCCCACCGAGTCCGTGAACAGGTACGTGACGTTGAATCTTCCGTTCTCCTGCGGCGTTCCGCTCACCGTCAGCCCGTTCAGCGACAGGCCCTCGGGCAGCGACTGGGCGACAATCTGCGCGGAGTATGGCGGCACGCCCCCCAACACGCGTTGGGTCTGCGAGTATCCCACGCCGCGCGTGCCGTCCGGGAGGTTGGTCTGCCAGTCGGTTTGCAGATTCGATACGTGGATCTGGAACGTCTGGCTGACCTGGTTGCCGCCGCCGTCGGTCAGGGTGACCTGCACGTCGAAGAAGCCGACGGCCGTCGGGGCGCCCCACAACTCCAGGTCGCCCGGCCAGACGTTGCTGGAGGTAATTCCGCTGCCGCTGCGGTAGCCCATCCCCGCAGGGAGCCCGGTGACGGTCCACGAATACGGCGGAACTCCCTGGTTCACCGAAACCTCCATCGAACAGTAGGAGCCGACCGTACAATCGTCGGGAATGCCAAACGAGATCCCGGGCAGCACGGGCGGCGCTCCTGCCACCGGCAACGACATGTTCTTCTGGTACGAGGCGCCATTGTGATCGGTGGCTTGAATCCACACGTTATATTTGCCCGGACCGCCATTCACGGTGCCGGAAATCACCCCGCTGGCGGGATCGAGCGACAAATCGTTGGGCAGGCAGCAACTCGAGAAGACGTAGGGCGCTACGCCGCCGCTCGTCGTCACGGCGGAGTTGTACGCCGCATTCTGCGTGGCGGTGGGCAGCATTCCCGCAGTGGGGATTTGGATTTGCGAGACGTTGAACCCGACGCCGTGGCCCACGGTGTCTACTCCATCGCTGATCGTAAACCCGACGTTGTAGGAGCCCGGAGAGGTGGGTGTACCGGAAAGGACTCCCGTGGAAGAAAGCGATATCCAGGAGGGCAAGCCGTCGTTCGGCGTCCAGGTGACCGAACCGGCGCCACCCAGCGCGGTCAGTGTGTAGCTGAAAGGCACACCGGCGAAGGCATCGGGCAGGTTGCCATCCTTCACATTCAACCCGCTGATCCTCATGGTGCAGGCCTGGGTGGAGCTTTGTCCGCCGCTGGTCACCTGCAGGGTGAAGCTGTAATCGCCGGGAGTGGTCGCGACCCCCATGATGCCCGCTGAAACGCCTGTCCAATTCGATGGAATATCGGTGCGCAGCGACAAACCTGGAGGCAGCGAGCCGGCCGTCTTGCTCCAGGTGTAAGTCCCGTTTCCGCCGGAGGCGGATAGCGGATATTCAATCGACCCGAGCGGGAACGTCCCGAGGCCCGGCCCAACATTGATCGTGGGCTGCGCCCAGGCGGGGCCACACACCGCGAGAGTGCACAGGAGAACGGGGAAACTAAAGCGCACGCCTTTCAAAGCAACACCTCCGAGTTTTCTGCGGACCGTTCGCCGGAACCGGGCGGCCCGGCGCGTGGTCGAGTACTAGCAGATGAGGACCTGAATATCTTCAATATCTGAAGATTGCGTCGCAAAAAATTGTACCACTCAATCCGCGCACGGGCGGAAAAATCTCGCGATTCCGTCCCGCCGGGACAGAACTCCGCCCTCGCGGTGTCGCTCCCTGCTTACCGGAGCGCGTCGCTTTCTCGCGCAAGCCAGCAAAGGGAGATGCAAAGCGCCGGCCGGCCGCACTTTGCGAGAGAAAAATGTGTTTTGGCCGTGACGCGTGTCGCCTCCGGAACAGCAACATCGCTCGCGCCCGACGGAGGTGAACTGAGCTATCCGCGGAGGGTGCTGCCTTCTTCGACAGTCAATACCTGGTCCGCCTTGACGTCGGCAACCTTGTCCACGATGCCGCTCGGCCAGTGAATTTCCAGGTTCGCCTTGTCTTCCGGACCCAGACCGAAATGCACGCGCAGGTCGCTCTGCGACATATACGAAGACCCGCTGCGAACTTCGTCCATTTGACGGTGAGCGCCGGTGGTGCAGTAGATGCGGGCGCCGATGCCGGACCGGTTCGACTTCGTGCCCACGGTCTTGACCAGGATCCAGTGATTCTTCAGCGTGCTCGCGCAGCGCAACAATTGCGGAACGTCGTTGATGCAACTGACCAAAACGTCGAGCATGCCATCGTTGTTGAAATCGCCCACAGCGCAGCCGCGGCCCGGTACTTGTTCCAGGATTCCCGGCCCGCCGAATTGCGACACATCGGCGAACTTGCCATTGCGCCGGTTCTGGTAGAGCACCTTTCGCTCCCGGTACCCCGATTCCACGGCTGTGTCGGCCACTTCGGGATAGACGTGCCCGTTGGTCACCAGAATGTCGGCCCAGCCGTCGTTGTCGAAATCGAGAAAGGTGACGCCCCAGCCGAGGAAGCGCGTGTTCCTGCCGAGTCCCGCCTGTAGCGTCATGTCCTCGAACGAGAGATGGCCCTCATTGTGATAGAGCGACGATGTGTCGCCCGCGAAGTTGGTCTTCACCAGGTCGAAGCGGCCGTCGCAATCGTAATCGGCGGCCGACACGCCCATTCCGGCTTGCGGCTTGCCATCGGGGCTGTACGCCACGCCGGCTTCGATGCCCACATCGCTGAACGTGCCGTCGTGGTTGTTCTTGTACAGGGCCGAACAGGTGGAGTCGTTGGCTACGTAGATGTCGGGCCAGGTGTCGTTGTCGAAGTCGGCAATCAGGACGCCCAGCCCATAAGTGCCCGGCGTCTTCCAGATGCCGGCTTTTTGGCTCACATCCGTGAACGTGCCGTTGCCGTCGTTGTGGAACAGAATGTTCTTACCTCCCTTGAGCCCGGGAGGCCCGCATGCCACCAACAGCCCCTTGTAAAGGCACGGGCCGGATTCCGGCAGCGGCGTGGTCTTAGGGTCGAAGTCGATGTAATTGGCGATGAAAAGATCGAGGTGGCCATCCTTGTCGTAATCGACGAAGGCGCAGCCGGTGTTCCAGCGCTTCTGACCATTGCCGGGGTCGGTGGTTACGCCGGCTTTCGCCGCGACATCGGTAAAAGTGCCGTCACCGTTGTTATGCCACAGCGCACAATCGCCCCAGTACGTGACGAAGATATCTTCCAGGCCGTCGTTATCGTAATCTCCCACACAAACGCCTTGGCCCCAGCCGCTCCGCGCCACGCCGGCTTTCACCGTCACATCCGTGAAGGTGCCGTCGCGATTGTTCTTGTAGAGCCGGCTCACCGGCGCTTCCGAACCGGCCCAGTGCGATTCGAAACGCGTGCCGTTCACCAGGAAAATGTCCAGCCAGCCGTCGTTGTCGTAATCGAGGAAGGCACAGCCGCATCCCGTGGTTTCCAGCAGAAAGCGGTTGCGGCGTTCATCGCCGAAGATGGTTTTGGCGCGCAAGCCCGCCTCGCGCGCGACGTTGAGAAACTGGACGCCCAGCGCCGGCTGCGCCGTCAGTTGATCGAATGTGAAGACAGGTACGGACGCGCAAAGCGAGCGTATGAAACCGCGCCGGGTGTGCATAAGGCAGGGAGGTTCTCGTTCAATGATAAACCGGAAAGCCGCATCATCGCGGTGCGATCTTCGGGTCGATCTTCCTGGCCAGTTCCATCTCCTGTTCGGCTTCTTTCGTCCGGTGTTGGTGTTCCAACGCCGCCGCCAGGCTGTAGTGAAGCGAGGCGAGCAAAGGGTTCACCTCCAATCCGCGACGGTAAATGCGGATCGCCTCATCGTACCGGCCTTTCTCATAAAGCGACGCGCCCCAATTCAGATAGGCGCCGAAAAGATCGGGGTCGATTTCGATGGCGCGCCGGTACTCGTCGATTTCCTCCGGTTTGCCGGCCGCGCCATAGGCAAGCGCGAGGTTGAAATGCGCTCCGCTGTCCCGCGGGTACAGGCGCGTGGCGATGGTCAGAATTCCGGTGGTCACGGCAGGGCTGCCGCTTTGTCCATAGATCGCGCCCAGCCACGTCAGCGCCCGCAGAAAGCGGGGATAAATCTTCAGCGCGGCAAGCAACTCGTTGATGGCTTCCTGCTGCCTGCCTTGCTTCCGTAATTCCATGGCGTGTTTGAATACGGCCTCGGCATCCTCGCGAAAATCCCGCGGAGCGCGCTCCAGCGTGAAGTACTTTCCGCCGGCATCGATCAGATCCGAAATCTCGCCCGGCCGCAGCTTGAGAGCCGCCGCGGACCACGCCGGGTCGAGTTGGCTGCGGTCGAGATCGCCCAGGAATCCGCCGTTGGGAGCGGACTCGCGGTCGAGGGAATTGGCTCGCGCCAGTTCGAAGAACGAACCTCCCTGAAGGATCTGGCGGCGGATCGCGGTTGCCTTCTGCCGGTCGTCGGTAACCAGCACGCGCAGATAAAGATGGGTGGGAGTTATGGTGGTCCGCCAGGCTGGATCGCGTGCGGTTGCCTGCGCCTGCCGCTCTCGCGGCACGCGAATCCAATGGTCCGCCATCACGAACGCGCCGCGGGTCTGCTCCGGCAGGTGACAACCGATGCACTTCGCGGTCCGGTTGACCGGGCAGAGAGCGGCGTGACGCGCGGCCGCCGCCGAATGGCACCGCAAGCAAACTTTTTCGGACCTGGCGATCAGTTCCGCACTGGGCGCGTCGCGATGCGGGTCGTGACAATCCGTGCAGGTGAAGTCCCCGCCCGATTGACGCCAGCATTCGGTGTTCTCGAGCGACGTCACCTGGTTGGAAATCAGGGTGTCGTCCGGCAGGGGATCCTCCACCACGCTGGTGCCGGCGTGACACTGCCGGCATGGCCGCCACCGTTCCGCCACCGGCAGCTTCTTCGGGTTCAATATGCCGGGATCCTGTTGGTGCGCCGCGAGTGCGGCCAGGTGTGGCTGGCCCGGCCCGTGGCAGCTTTCGCAGGTGATGCCGCGCTCGGTGCGCGTTCCGAAGGTTCGCGGCGCGCCGTGGCAGGCGAAGCATCGTGTCTGGAGATCGGGAGTCAACACGCGCCCGAAGGCGGTCTCGTAGCTGGATGGTTTCTCCACGGGAAATCCCAGCTCGAGCGCGAGCTTGTTCTGCTCCTGGTAGTGGAAGTAACGGGCCTCGATCAACGTCGCCCGCGGAAGCGGAGATCCTTCGAGAGCATCCAGGCGGACCAGAAAACTGATTCCATGGCGTTCGCCTCCGATCGTCGCTTCGACCGGCAGATCGACCGGTTGCCGCTCCGGCAGTTTCACCCGATATTGCAAACGGTGGGCGGTCCGCGAGAGCTCGTAGGTGATTGCCGGGGCGGGTCCCTCGGTGAACGTCTCGGAATAGCCGGTGGGGAGCAGAGAATTATCGGCGCCCTGCCACGCCTTCGCCATGTTGGTGCGGGATTGGCTGGCCGCAATGGCGGGGTGGCAGCCCGCGCAAACGTCGCTGCCCAGGTACCCGTTCGTGGCGGCCACGGCGGACGGGAAGAACAGCAGAACGAAAAGCACCGCTCCCTTGCGGCCGCGGCTCAGTACCGGTGCGTTGCCGTTGATGGGCCGCGACTGCAAAGGAGCCGTGCCTTAGCCTAAAACCGGATCGTGCCCGAGAATTGCAGACGGCGCATGCTGCCGCCCGCGGCCAGCCCGGTGATCTGCCCGGCGCTGGGACTCTGGACGTCGCCGTTCGGCAGTCCCAGGTTGGTGTGGTTGAAAACGTTCTCGGCGTCCGTCCGCAACTGGAACATGATGCGCTCCGAGAAGCGGAAGTTCTTGGCCAGCGTCAGATCCTGCTGGATAAAGTGAGGGCCAAACAGCGTGTTGATGGGATAATTGCCGAACGTATTCGCCGACGGGAACAGGTATGGCCCGCTGGTGCAGTTCTGACTGGGGCAACCCACGAACCACTGGGCGCGATTGCCTGCCGCGCCCGCATACGGGTCTCCGCTGCCGAGATTCGGCCGGTTGTTCGGACCCTGGTTGGGCTGTCCGCCCACCGATCCGTAGTTCTCCAAAGTCGGCGAGAACCCAAAGCCGCTGTAGAAAGTGGTGATGCCGCTGATGGTCCAGCCGCCGATCACGTAGTCGAGGCCTTTGGCAATGTTGGCGCCGTACTTCCGGCCGCGGCCGTAAGGGATATCGTAAATCT
>Ga0335078_10015875_pt1 | contig 11176 bp, 9 predicted proteins | sample Lox_Sample_32_FD_206711 | JGI IMG/M metagenome (GOLD analysis project Ga0335078, IMG submission 206711) | Soil microbial communities from Loxahatchee National Wildlife Refuge, Florida, United States - Lox_Sample_3.2 | ecosystem: Environmental > Terrestrial > Soil > Wetlands | place: USA: Florida...
GCGCTCGAGGAAGCGCTCGCCTCCCTGAACCGGTTCCGGGAACGCGAGGGCGCTGAGATCGCAGCGGAGATCCTGGAGCGTTGCGGCAAGATTCGCCAAGACACCGCCCGCATGGAGGAAATCCGCTCCGGTGCTGTCCAGGCTTTTCAGACGCGGCTGCACGAGCGGCTCTCGGAACTGCTACGCGGGTCGAGTATCGAGCCTCACCGGCTGGCTCAGGAGGCGGCCGTGCTGGCCGATCGCAGTGATATCAGCGAGGAGTTGATCCGGCTCAAGACGCATGCGGCTGAACTCGAACAGTTGATCCGCAAGGGAGGCGAAATCGGCAAGAAACTGGACTTTCTGTTGCAAGAAATGAATCGCGAAACCAATACCATTCTTTCCAAAACAGGGGGACTGGGGGATTTAGGATTGACCATTACCGGACTGGCGCTCGCCGCAAAATCCGAGATCGACAAGATCCGCGAGCAATCGCTCAACCTGGAGTAGAGCGCTGACCAACGTTTTCATCATCTCCGCGCCGTCGGGGTCGGGCAAATCCACTCTCGTCGGCAGGCTGTTGGCGGATGTGCCCGGCCTCAAATTCTCGGTTTCCTACACCACCCGGGCGCCCCGCGGCCACGAGCGCAGCGGAGAAGACTATCACTTTATCTCGCGCGCGGAATTTGAACAGCGCATCGCACTTGGCGAATTCCTGGAGTATGCCGAGGTGTTCGGCAATTATTACGGCACGCACCGCAGCGAGCTCGATCAGGCCCTTGGCGAGGGCAAAGACCTGGTACTCGACATTGACGTGCAAGGTGCGGCACAATTAAAGAATAAGCTTTCGGATGCCATCACTATTTTCGTCCTGGCTCCCTCAAGAGAAATCCTGGAGCAGCGGCTTCGCGCCCGCGGAGAAGATGCGGATGCGGTGATCGCGCGGCGCTTGCGAGACGCGGCGCGGGAAATCCGGAATTATTGTTTGTACGACTACGTGGTGATCAACAACGACTTGAACGAATCGGCGCAAACTCTAGCAGGCATTGTTAGGGCCGAGCGCGTTCGACGCACCAGGATCGAGGACCAGATTCGCCCCATCCTGGCCACATTTCAGACCGATTTTTGAGAGGTAACATGGCCGATCACGTCCCGAAGAACAACGCCCACTGCACCATCCCGGACGATCCGGAACAGAGCACGTATCGATTCATCATCGTCGCCGCCAAACGCGCGCGCCAACTGCAAGGCGGCTCTCGGCCTTTCCTGCCCACGTCTTCCAAGAAGCCGACGGTGATTGCGGCCGAAGAGGTGCGCCGCGGGCTGGTCAAGTACGAGATCCCCGGCGTGACGCCTCCCCTCGAGGAACCAGCGCCCGATACGATCTAAGTGCCCGCAGAACCCCAGGATACCGAAACCACGAAACCGCAGCGCGTTGTGCTGGGTGTGGCTGGCGGCATTGCGGCGTACAAAGCGGCGGAGCTCTGCCGCGCGCTGATCCAGCGGGGATTCGCCGTTCAGGTGGTGATGACGGCAGCCGCGGAGCAATTCGTCAGGCCGCTGACGTTTGCCGCGCTCAGTGGCCGGAAAGTCATCACCGGCATGTTCGCTTCGGCGAGTTCGGAAGAAACGCTTTCGAGCGCCGTGGAACACATCGGCGTGGCGCAGGAGAACGATTTGCTGGTGGTGGCGCCGGCCACTGCGGACCTTCTCGCCAAATTCGCTCACGGGCTGGCAGACGATTTCCTGAGTACCCTGTACCTGGCGTTCACCGGCCCGGTGGTTCTGGCGCCGGCCATGAACACGAACATGTGGCTGCACGCCGCCACCCAGGCGAACCTCGAAGTCTTGCGAGCGCGCCGGCACCGCATCGTGGAACCCGAGGATGGATTCCTGGCCTGCGGCATGGTGGGGCCCGGACGGCTGGCGGATCCCGAAGTCATCGCCGACGCTGTGGCCGCCGAGCTCAACCGCCGCCATGATCTCGAAGGCGAGGTCGTCCTGGTAACGGCCGGACCCACGCAGGAAGCGCTCGATCCCGTGCGGTTCCTTTCCAACCGGTCCAGCGGCAAAATGGGTTACGCCCTGGCGGCAGCGGCCGCGGAACGCAGCGCCCGTGTGATTCTCGTCTCGGGGCCGGTGCAGTTGCCCGCACCGCGAAACGTCAAAGTCGTTGCGGTTCGCACCGCCAATGAGATGCGCACCCAGGTGTTCCAGCATCTGGACTCAGCCACCATCGTGATCAAAGCCGCGGCGGTGGCCGATTTTCACCTCACCAGCGTGCCGCAGCAAAAAATCAAGAAGACGGCCGCGCGCCTTTCGCTGGAACTGGATCCCACCCCGGACATTCTCGCCGAACTGGGCGGAAAGAAACGGGACTTTCTGTTGATCGGATTCGCCGCCGAAACCGAGAACCTGGAACGCGAAGCGCGGCGCAAGCTAGAAACCAAGAACTGCGACATGATCGTCGCCAACCTGGTGGGCGGCGACGACGTCGGCTTCGAGTCTGATCAAAACGAAGTGGCCCTGGCTTTGCGAACCGGTGAATTTCTCAAATTGCCGCGCGCGTCCAAGCGCGATCTGGCGGACGAAATCCTGGACCACGCGCTGAATCTCCGGCAAGAGCTCGCATCAAAGGCGCATGGACGCTGACACCCTTCGCGCGTACCTGGCCTTTTATCAAGACCTGGGATTCACGTCGCTCTATAAGCGAACCGCACAGCCCGCCGAAGTGGAACCACCTCCGAGCCTTCCTGTCCTCCCCGTCCTGCCCTCGCTGGCGCCCGACGGCGACACGCTCGAAAAAATACGCGAGGACATCGGAGACTGCAAGCGCTGCCGCCTGCATGCCGAACGGCACAGCATCGTGTTCGGCTCCGGGAACCCGCAAGCCCGGCTGGTGTTCGTGGGCGAAGGTCCGGGAGCCGATGAAGACGCTCAGGGCTTGCCCTTCGTCGGACGCGCCGGTCAGTTGCTCACGCAAATGATCGAGGGCACGGCGAAGAGAGAAGGCATTCCGCTCGAGCGCAAGGACGTCTACATCTGCAACGTGGTGAAGTGCCGCCCGCCCGGGAATCGCACGCCCGAGCCCGACGAAATGGAAATCTGCGGCCAGTTCCTGTTCCGCCAGTTATCCGCCATTCAGCCCAAGGCCATCTGCGCGCTCGGTTCCACGGCGGCGCGCGCGCTGCTCGGCCGCAAGGAAGGCGTCATGCGCCTCCGCGGCAACTGGTTCAAGTGGCACGATATCCCGCTCATGGTCACCTACCATCCCTCGTACCTGTTGCGCCCTTACAACCAAAACGCCAAAAAGGAGGCCTGGGAGGACCTCAAGAAAGCTCTGCACTTCGTCTACGACTAAGCGTCATCGGAAATTATCCACCAGCATAAGGTTGCTGCCCGCCTGATCGATTTGCGTGTACAGGATCCAGCGCTCATCGGGAGAAACGGAGAGGGCTGAATTTCCTTCATCCAGAAACGTCCCGGCTGGGAACTCATACAACGTCGTGGATCGCTGGTTATGGAAGCTGTAGAACATCAGCAGGGCATGCGTATGCGTTGGGTTCTTCCAATCGAAATAGCCAATGCAGTCCTTGGCCACCGCCCACGTAGACACGGCGCCCTTCTCGATTACCCGGGTCTCCGCGCCGCCGGCTGCAGGAATACTCCAGATTCCCGGGCCTTGGTACTTGACGTAGTAGACTAGCTTCCCGTCCGGAGATGCAAAGGCCTCATATCCGCCTTGCTGTGTTACTTGCTGCTCGTCCCCGCCCTGAACAGGAATTTTCCACACCTGCCAGGAACCGCCGCGGTTGGAGCCGAAGAAAATCCATTTCCCGTCGACGGACCAACTGGGCCGTACGTGATTTGCCGCGCCCTTAGTCATCTGGCGAGGCGCGCCACCATCGGCTCCAATGACGAAGATTTGAGTGTTGCCGGATTGGGGGGCGTCGAACGCGATCCAACGCCCGTCCGGTGACCAGCGTGGACTTCCCGGCAGGGCGGCACCGCCAAACGAGGTCAATTCGACGGGATCGGCGCCATCACTGTTGCAAGTCCAGAGTTCAAAGGTACCGGAACGGTTGGAGGAGAAAACGACCCTCCTTCCATCCGGGGAATATTGCGGCTCAAAGTCCATTTGCGTGGAAGCAATCCAGCGCTGGGCTGCGGCTATTCGCTGACTGGACCGTGGTCCTGAAATGCGCCAGATGTTGGGATCATAAACGGATCGCTGGTACACCATCCTGTTGCCCTGACGGGAAATCGAGGGAAATCCGCCGTTTTCTCCGAATCCAGCGAGGGGCTCAGGCTGTCCTCCGGCAACGCGAACGATCTGCAGTGTGGAAGTTCCGCCACGGCTGCTCGAGTACACAAGGCTCACTCCGTCCTGGGTCCAATCCAGGCCGTTAATCTGATCATTTCCTGAGCTAATGCGTCGCGGTTCGCCGGCCGGGGTACCCGAGTTGAGCGGGAGAGCAAAAATCTCATCCGTAAAGAACCCACGAGTCCTGACAAACGCCAGGCTCTTGCCATCGGGCGAGAATGCCGGCAGCGAGTCGCCGTTGTAATCACTCGCGGGCCGAGTAACTCGGTGTTTTTGTCCGGATTCGACGGAGATGAGAAAGATGCCGATAGCTTCACTGGGTACGGCGTGGGCCGTAGCAAGGAACTTGCCGTCCGGCGACCAGGCGAGACCGCCGGGGGAAAATTGGGGCACTACGGCTACCTCGGCCACTTTTCGTTCGGCCCCGCCTAAGGACGGTACGACATAAACGCTCGCAACGGCACCGGAATACCTGAGAAAAGCAATCTGGCTACCGTCCGGCGACCAGGCCGGGAAGGCTTCATCCGCCGGATCCCGCGTGAGCCGCAGCGGCGAGCCCCCCGCCACCAGCTTGACGTAGATGTCGAAATTGCCGCCGCTTTCGCCGTCCCAGGAAAACGTGACTTGCTTTCCGTCCGGCGAAAGCGCCGGGCTTTGCTGACTTCCCCGATAGCTGGTCAAAGGCACCATCCTGGGTGAAGCGCGCGGGGCAACCGGTTTGCGTACTCCTACCCAAATTCCTATGCCAGCCGCTACCAGCACCAGGGCGAACGCTACCATCCACCGGATGCGCATTCCGCGAACCGATGCACCGGCTGCGGCCGCAACAGCGAGCTTTCCCGAGTCTGATTCCTCCTTCAGCTCCAGAAGCGCCAGCTTCAAGTCAACGGCGTGTTGAAACCTGCGGCCAGGATCTTTGCGCAGGCAGCGCGTGATGATTTTCTCGAGATCCCTTGGAATGTCCCTGGGCAGCGGGTCAGGCTCTTCCTTGAGGATCGCCGATAGCGTGGAGAGCTTCGAGTCGCCGTGAAATGCGCGCCTGCCAGTAACCATCTCGTAGAGCACGGCGCCGAAGGAGAAGATGTCGGACCGCGCGTCGATCTCCTTTCCTTCGGCCTGCTCCGGGGACATATAGGCCGCGGTCCCAAGCACCACGCCCTCTTCCGTATCCACCTTCTGCTCGCGCAGCGTTTGAGTCTCGCCCAAATCGTCCTGCGGGCGTTCGGTTAACTTGGCAAGACCGAAGTCCAGGATCTTGATCAGACCGTCGGAGGTCACCATCACGTTGGACGGTTTCAGGTCTCTATGAACGATGCCAGCCGAGTGAGCTTTGTCCAACGCGCCGGCGATTTGAACGGCGTAGCGGAGTGCGTCATGGATGCGCAGACCTTTGCGGCCGATGACCTCTCCAAGTGTCCTCCCGGGTACATACTCCATGGCGATGAACGGCACGCCATCGGTTTCCGCAATGTCGTAAATGTGAATAATGTTGGGGTGATTCAGTGCGGATGCGGCTTTGGCTTCCTGCACGAAGCGACGCATGCGCTCGGGGTCGGCTGTCTTCTCTGCGGGAAGCATCTTGACCGCCACAAAGCGGTCCAGGTGCGTGTCCCGCGCCTTCCACACCACGCCCATGCCGCCTTCGCCGAGCTTTTCGACGACCTGATAGTGAGCGAATGTCTTGCCGATCATGCGCTACTCCGCCGTCATCGCCCTTACTTCCGCCAGCGTCGCCATCGGATCTTTCGACGGCATGTACTCCATCGCGACAAAATCTCGGAAGCCCGTCTCCCGAATCGCGCGGAACACGTTTGCATAGTTGATTTCTCCCGTGCCCGGCTCGTGCCGTCCCGGAACGTCACCCACGTGAAAATGCCCAATCGAGGCGATGTTCTTGCGAATGGTATCGATCAGGTTCCCGTCCATGATCTGGACGTGGTAAATATCGAACAGGATTTTCACGTTGGGGCTGGCCACCTCGTGCATGATCTCGAACGCTTCCGCGGTGTGGTTCAAATAGTATCCCTGGTGATTCACCAGCGTATTCAGTGGCTCGACAATCAGCGTGACCCCGTGCGGCTCCACCACATCCTGCGCTCTCTTGAGCCCTTCGACGATGCTCTTGTGCTGCACTTCCCGCGAAACTCCTGCCAGTTCGTTGCCCGTCAGCGTCACCAGCCGGGTGGTCTCAAACCGCTGGGCGGCCTCAGTCGACGCCTTGATCTCCGCCAAAAATGCCTCACGATCCGCCGGATCCACCAGCGTCATCCCCTTCGGATTCACCGCGCGATTCCCCACCAGGCAGGCGCACTCGATTCCCAGCTTGTGTTTTAATTTCGTGATCGCCGCCGCGTCCTGCGCGCGCCAGTTGCCGAACTCAAATCCCTGGTAGCCCGCCTCTGCAACCTTCTCCATCGTCTGTGAAAGTTCCATCCCGCGGAAAATCGGCTCCACGCGCACCGACAGCTTGAAGCCCGGCGCTTTCGCGGCTTGCGCCAGACCAGCAAGCGCCGGTAGTTGCAGCACAGTTCTTCGTTGCATGGGAGCAAGAATACCACCAGCGTTGTGCTAGGATCGGGCGTGACCTCGGAAACCCTGATGGCCGGCCCGCCTCGCCAAGTGCTCCACGGCGTCCACCTGATCGAGCTGCCACTTCCCTTCTCTCTCGGCGTGATCAACGTGTATCTCGTGCGGCTCTCCGAGGGTTTCCTCCTGATCGACTGCGGCATGGATACCCAGCCGTGCTTCGACGCCCTCTCGCTCGCCATCCAGGCCTTGGGCGTACGCTGGCCTGACATCCGCGAAATCCTCCTCACTCACATCCACCCCGATCACATGGGCCTCGCGCATCGCCTCCTGAAGCTTACCGGCGCGCGCCTCTGGCTGCACGAGCACGACGCCGAGTTCCTGGACAGACTCACCCAATACGAGCGTTTCCAGGCCTGGGCGGAAGCCGTGTTGCGCCAGGCCGGAGTGGCTGCGGATCAGATCGAGCAGATCAGGCACGTTTCGGCAGATATCCGCCATAGCTTTCACAAGCTCCAGCCCGGCCGCCTTCTCACGGGCGGCGAAAAGATTCAGTCCACACTCGGCGAACTCGAAGTGCTCTGGACGCCCGGCCATTCGCCCGGCCACGTCTGTCTGTACGGCCGCGACCAGCGTGTGTTGTTTTCCGGCGACCAGATGCTCGAAGACATCACTCCGAATATCGGCTGGCAGGAGGACCGCGATCCGCTCGGCGAATTTCTCGCGTCACTCGATGCCCTCGCGCAACTCGAAATTGAGCTGATCCTTCCCTCGCACGGCGCACCGTTTTCAGGCCATCGTGAATGGATCCGCAAGACCATCGAGCATCACGCCGATCGCTGCGCGCGCATCATGAAGTTAATCGAAGACAAGCCCAAGAGCGCCGCAGAAGTAGCGAACCAGCTTTGGGAACGCCCCTTCACGCCGTTCCACTTCCGATTCGCCGTGTTCGAAGTCCTGGCGCATCTCGAATACCTGGAGCGCCAGAAAAAAGTCGCCCGGCTAAAACAAGCAGGCATTCACCAGTGGCGCCTGATGGATCGCGGCTAACGATCCGGTAACTTCTGCTTCCGCTCCAGCACCGGCGCGAATAGATCCCCGATTCCCTCGACGCGTTTCAGCGCGCCTTCCGGCTCGAAATACAGCAACTCTGTCTTTCCGCGCGCCGCCGCTCGCCGCAGTTCTTCCCACTTGACCGGCAACGACACGTAAGGCCGGTCCTGCTTGGCACGTAGCGAGTACACGGCGACCGTCGTCTTGAAATCAGAATTCTGGCTCCAGTCGATGAATACCCTCCCCTTGCGCACGCTCTTGGTCATTTCCGAAACCACCAGATCCCCATGCTCTTGCTCCATACGTTGAGCCAGGCCGCGAGCAAATCGCCGCGTGGCCGTATACGTCACCGGCGTATTCAGCGGAACATAAAGTTGAATGCCCTTGGATCCCGAAACCTTCGGAAATGATTCCAGCCTCATCCCCTCCAACGCTTCCTTCAGCCGGAATGCAACTTCGGCACACGTCAGAATATCCGTACCGTCTCCTGGATCCAGATCAAACACGACCGCAGTCGGCGATTCGATCGCCGGCGCCCGATGAAGAAATGGGTGCAGCTCCAGCGCGGCGAGATTGGCGCACCAAACCAGCGTCGCGGGATCGTCGATCACAATGTACCGGATTCTGGATCCGCCTTCTCTTCGCGGCACCGGAAAAGTCCGCACCCACTCCGGCGTAAATTTTGGCGCGGCCTTCTCATAGAAATGCTCACCACCAACTCCATCTGGAAACCGGACAAGCGTCACCGGCCGGTCCTTGAGATGCGGCAGAATGAACCGCGAGACGCGCGCATAATAATCGATCACCTGGCCTTTGGTAAATCCGGAAGGATAGAGAAGCTTCTCCAGGTTCGATAGCGCAACCTTGCGCCCGTCGATCTCGATTTCGTGTCTGGCTGTCCCGCCCACGTCTCATCCCAGTTTGACGAAAGCCGCTCCGCATCGCCACCACGGCACATATTCTTCCTCGCCGCCCTCAATCCGCTTGTGTTCTTTCGCCCTTTCGCTTCCGGAAACTACTTTTGGATGATGGTTTCCGCACAATTTGCTATCCTGAAAATCAGTCTCGAATCATGCATATAAAGAAGCAGCGTTTACTCACTCCAGGCCCCACGCCTCTCTATCCACCCGCTTTGCGGGCCATGATGGCGTCGGATATCCACCATCGCACCGAGGATTTCCGCAACGTTTATAAGTCGGTGCTGGCCAACCTCAAACAAGTGATGGGCACGGCCAATGACGTTCTGTTGTTCGCCGCCTCGGGCACCGGTGCTATGGAAGCTTCGGTGTCAAATCTGTTCTCGCCGGGCGATAAGGTCATCGCGTGCTCGGCGGGCAAGTTCGGAGAGCGCTGGGCCGAAATCACCAAAGCCTACGGCCTCGAAGTCAACGTCCTCAAGGCAGAATACGGCGACGTGGTGACCGCAGAGCGCGTGCAAGCCGCTCTGGCCGCTGCTCCCGACACCAAGGGCGTGTTCGTACAGGCATCCGAAACCTCAACTGGCGCGGCGCACGACGTTCGCGGCATGGCGCGCGCCATCGCCAAGACTGCCGCGATTTTCGTGGTCGATGCCATCACCGGTCTTGGAACCATGCCGCTCGACATTGACGGCTGGGGTCTTGACGTGGTGATTGGCGGGTCACAGAAAGCTTTTATGGTGCCGCCGGGCGTGGCTTTTCTTTCCATCAGCCCGAAAGCCTGGAAGCTGGCCGAAACGGCTACTCTGCCGCACTATTACTTCGATCTCAAGAAGGAAAAAAAGAACGGCGACAAGGGCGAATCAAGCTGGACGCCATCGACGGCGCTGATTCTCGCATTGGGCGAGGCGCTGCAATATGTCAAGCAGGTCGGCATGGCGAATCTCATTGAGAACGCGCTGATGCTAGCGCGCGCCACGAGAGCAGCGGCCAAGGAACTGGGCCTGGAACTATTTGCGGCGGGCTCGCCCGGTGCGTCCGTCACTGCGATCAAAGCTCCGCGCGGGCTCGATTCCGGCGTGATCGTGAAAGAATTCCGCAGCCGCTTCGGCGCGGTGATCGCCAACGGCCAGGGCTCGATGAAAGGGCAGATTTTCCGTATCGCGCATCTCGGTTATTTCGATTTCGCCGACCTGTTCGGCGTGATTGCGGGCCTGGAGATCATTCTGCACGCCAACGGGCACCCGGTGAAGTTCGGCTCCGGCGTCGCCGCCGTCGAGCAGGTCTACGCCGATGCGGCTGTGTCTCAACTCGTAAACGCCCGTTAAACAAAAAGGCAATACTGACCCTTTTACGACATCCATGAAGATCCTCATCGCCGAGCCGCTCTCGCCGGCCGGAACTGAATTATTGCAGTCGCAGCACGGCTGGACCACCGTGGTTTCCAACCCCAAGGAGTACGCGCAGCATCTCGCGGATGCCGACGCGCTGGTGGTGCGGAGCGCCGTGCAGGTGAACGCCGGGGTGCTCGCCAAAGCGCCGAAGCTTCGCGTCATCGGGCGCGCAGGCGTGGGCGTGGACAATGTCGACCTCGATGCAGCCACCGCCGCCGGCGTTCTGGTGATGAACACGCCTGGTGGGAATGCGATCTCCGTGGCCGAGCACGCTTTGGCCGTCATGCTCGCCATGGCTCGGCATATTCCGCAGGCCAACGCATCCACGCGATCGGGCAAATGGGAGAAGAAAAAGTTTCTGGGCAGCGAACTGCGCGGCAAGACGCTGGGCATCGTCGGGCTGGGCAGCATTGGACGGGAAGTGGTGAAACGCGCCCGCGCCTTCGAGATGCGCATCGTGGCGCACGATCCCTACGTCACCTCGCAGATCGCGCAGGATCTCGGAGTCGAATTGGTTACGCTCGATGAACTCTACGCCACGAGCGACTACATCACGCTGCACGTCTCGCTCACACCGGAGACCGAGCACATGCTGTCCAGCGATGCTTTCGCCAAAATGAAGCCGGGCGTTCGCATCGTCAACTGTGCGCGGGGCGAACTGGTGGACGACGCCGCCCTGCGTGAAGCCATCGAATCGGGCAAATTGGCGGGAGCCGCGGTCGATGTGTTCGCCACCGAGCCGCCGCCTGCCGGTTACCCGCTGTTTGCGCTCGATTCCGTGATCGCCACTCCGCACATCGGCGGCTCAACTGAAGAGGCGCAGGAAATCGTGGGCGTCCGCATCGCCGAACAGTTAGTCGAGTACCTGAAAAACGGCGTGGCCATTAACGCCGTGAATATGCCGGCGCTGTCACCTGAGCAGTACCGCGCCCTCGGTCCGTACATCGCGCTCGCCGAGCGCCTGGGAATCTTTGCGGCGCACA
>Ga0335078_10015876_pt1 | contig 11175 bp, 9 predicted proteins | sample Lox_Sample_32_FD_206711 | JGI IMG/M metagenome (GOLD analysis project Ga0335078, IMG submission 206711) | Soil microbial communities from Loxahatchee National Wildlife Refuge, Florida, United States - Lox_Sample_3.2 | ecosystem: Environmental > Terrestrial > Soil > Wetlands | place: USA: Florida...
GCTGGGTGTGACGGCGCTACTGCTCATCTGGCATTACACGCCCGAGCAGCGCCTGGTGCTACCGCTTTATCCGCTGCTGCTGATGGGCCTGTGGACGGAGCTGGGCAATGTCGCAAAAGCGCTGCGCGCTTCCTGGCAGAAGCCCGCCCGGGCCGATCGCGTCGCGGCGCGCGTGGGAGCCGGAGTGCTGGCGTCGTTCGGACTGTTCCTCGTCTTTACCACCGCATTCGGGCTGTTCTTCTTCTTGCCGGATTTGTTCGCCAGTTACCAGAGCGACCTGGAAGCGCGCCGGCCGGCATACCAGTGGATCGAGCAAAACGTTCCCGCGCAGGCCAACGTATACGCTTACGACGATCCGCTGCTGTATCTCTACACCGGCCGTAAATCCTGCGCGCTGCCCATTCCCACCAAGCTGCTGTTTCACGACGATCAGGCGGGCATTCACCGGCTGCTGGTCTCGATTCCCGATTTCGCGCGCGAGCAAAAGCTCGGATATCTGCTGCTGACTCGCGGCGATTTCTATCGCGACCTGCACGAAAAAGGCGCCACGCAGCTTTGGGACGCGGTGGAAGCGAATCGCACGTTCGTGCTCCGGTTCCAATCGCCTGCCGTCCGCGTATACCAGTTCCGCGGTTCGGGCGCGGCTCCGACGAGCCTCCGATCCGGCCTATAGCGTAAAATCACAGCAAGTGCTCCCCCGATCTCTTTCCCTTGCCCTGGCTTGTGTCTTTTGCCTGTTGGCCCAGAAGAAGCCGATCACGATCGACACCTTGGTGGACCAGCCGCAGTCCTTTGGTCCGACTCCGGTGTGGGCGCCGGACGGAAAACATTTCGCGTACCTTCGTGGCAATCGCGTGATACTCTCCGACGTCGCCGCGAAAGCGGAAACCGAACTTCTGACCCTGGATGCCTTGGAAAAAGCCGCGGTGCCCGTGATCGAGCCGCTGCGATTCGACTGGCAGAACCGGCGGGTAAACGAAGCCGGCCTGGAGTGGTCGAACTCGGGCGGGGAAATGCTGCTGAGCGTGCGAGGCGATCTGTTTCTGTTTTCGCTCACCTCCAAAAAGTGGGAACAGATCACCGCAACTCCGGAGGCTGAGCGCGATCCCAAACTGTCGCCCGACGGCAAACGCGTGGCTTTCCGCCGGGGCCATGATTTGTACACCATGGAGCTGGCCAACCGCCAGATCACGCGGCTTACCGACGATGGCAGCGCGACCCTGCTCAACGCCGAACTGGACTGGGTGTATCCGGAGGAGCTGGACCTGGGCACGGCCTACTGGTGGTCGCCCGATTCCAGCCGCATCGCCTATTTGCAATTCGACGTCAGCCACGAATTCGTCTATCCGCAAGTAGCGTTAGGAGGGCTCCGCGCGATCGCCGAGCCGGAGCGCTATCCGCAAGCCGGCACACCCAACCCGGAAGTGCGCCTCGGCGTGGTGGGCGCAGCCGGCGGCAATACACGCTGGATGGATCTGGGAGAACCGCGCGGTTCACTGATCGCGCGCGTCTATTGGGCGCCGGATTCGGTGGAACTGGCGATCGAGCGCTTCAACCGCGTGCAGAACGAACGCGACTTGATGGTTGCGCTGCCCAACGGCACGTCGCGCGTGGTCCTGCATGAATTCGACCCCTACTGGATCAACACCGACGACCTGTTTCACTTCCTTTCCGACGGCGAATTTCTGTGGGGCAGCGAGCGGGACGGCTTTCGGCATCTCTACCTGTATTCGCTGGACGGCAAGCAGCGCAAGCGGCTCACCGAAGGCAATTGGGAAGTCACGGCGCTCGCGGGCGTGGACGAATCCAAGCAAAGAGTCTATTTTGTGTCCACGCAAGCCAGCCCGCTGGAGCGCCAGCTCTATTCGGTCCGGCTGAACGGCAAGGACTTGACGCGCATCAGCCAGGGCGAAGGCATGCACCACATTTCCATGGATCCTTCCTGCGAATATTACATGGACACGTTCTCCAGCTTGACGGAGCCGCCCCGCAAGACGCTGCACCGGAGCAATGGCGCGGAATGGGGCACATTTTGGGAGGCCGGCCACAAGCTGTCGGACGAATACGAGATTCTGCCGACCGAGACGGTCACCCTCAAGGCGGGCGATGGGACGCTGCTGTACGCGCACCTCATTAAGCCGGCCAATTTCCGTGTCGGCGAGAAATATCCGGCCGTAGTGATGGTTTATGGCGGGCCGGGCGAGCAAGAGGTGATCAACGCCTGGCGCGGCGCTACCTGGGACCAGGTGCTCGCGCAGCGGGGCTTCGTCATCTGGCAGCTCGACAACCGCGGCTCGGCCGGACGCGGCCACGCCTTTGAGTCACCGCTATACCACCGCTTTGGCAAGACCGAACTGGCAGATCAACTCGAAGGCGTGAAGTACCTGACCGAGCAAGGCTTCGTCGACGCGGCGCGCATCGGGATCTACGGCTGGAGCTACGGCGGGTTCATGACTCTGTACTCGCTGCTGAATGCGCCGGACGTGTTTCGCGCCGGAATCGCCGGTGCACCGGTCACCAACTGGCGCAATTACGACACCATCTACACGGAACGCTACCTCGGGCTCCCGGCCGAAGATATGGATGGCTACCGTGCGAGTTCGCCGGTCGAGTACGCGAGCAAGCTCAAGGCGAAGCTGCTCATGGTGCATAATCTCGAGGACGATAACGTGCTGTTTCAGAACACGCTACAAATGGCGGAGGCTCTGGAGCGCGCGGGCAAGGTCTTTCAGATGGTCGTATATCCCGGCAAGACCCATGCGGTGGGCGGAGCTTTCGAAAGACAGCTGCTCGAAGAGACGACAGACTTCTTTGAGAAGAACTTAAAGTAGCGGCCGAACGTGTTTAGCGATGTCCGCCGCCACCGGCGTGACCGCCGCCAAAGCCGCCTGCGGCAGCATGTCCGACGCTGACGCTACCTGCACCCGCACCGCCGCCGAAGCCGCCCGACCGGGCGAAGCCGCCCGCCCTGGCACTGCTGGTCATGCCACCGAAGCGGGCATTCCGCGCGCCGCCCAGAAAACCTCCAGGCGAGTGTCCCAGAAACGCGCTATTGCTGCCCCGGGTGACTGCCCGGCTTGCAATGGCAGTCCCGCTCGTACGGACCGGGTATCCGGCTCCGCCATAATAGCCGCCGTAATAATAAGGCGCGTAGAACGCGGTGTAGGGGCTGAAGAAGGTGTAGCCGAACGGGCTGTAGCCGAACCCATCAAAGGGCAGATAGGTGTACATGCCGAACATGGGATTAAAGGCCCACCCACCGTTGAACCCGAAGGCGCCGTAGCCATACCCCAGGCCGCCGTATCCGAGCCCGCCATAGCCCAGTCCGCCATAACCCAGTCCGCCATAACCCGACCCGCTGTAGCCGTAGCCGTTGCCGCTATTGCTTGCCGTGGTTGCAGAGGCCGCGTTGGCCTGGGCCACATAGCTGGCGCGCCGGTCGCTCCAGCGGTACAACTCGTCGTCGTCCTTCCGGTCGAAGTTCTGAGCCGTGAGTGTGCTGTCCAGGGAGGTTTCCTTGCCGCTTTTGACGGTGACCTGCTTGTCGTTGTCTTTGACCACCGCTTCGCCGTCGTACACCCGGAATCGCGCCGGATCCGTATCCACGCGATACAAGCCGTGCTTAGTCAGCTGCACCGTGTCGAGATTGTAGACAATCTGGATGGAGTTGTCCTTGGGAACGTCGTCGCACTCGATGATGGCCGAGCCATGCAGGACCTCGACGCGCGTGTCGGTCAACCGCGTCGAGAGCATTCGGATGGAGCTGTTCTCGCCCAGGCGCAGGAACACGCCCGGCGTCAGCAGGATTTCGGCGCGCCCCTCTTTGGTCTGGAATTCCTGGTTATCTTTGATGTCGGGAAAATGCCCGAACTTGGGATCGACCTGCTGCCCGTTCAGGTAAGCGGCGCCTTCGACGTATTGCACCACCCCGGAATGAGCCGATATCACGTACTGCGCGTTGGCCGATCCGCCTGCCAACACTACCAGAGCACAACCCACCAGCGAGTAGCGCATTACAAAACTCCTATTTCTGAGACTGCTCCTAAATGATACGCTTGTCAAGCCTAACCGGTTACGTAAAGACTGCGGTGCTTCAGGATGTGAGAGGCCACGGGGTCGAATTTGCGCTTTCCCACCAGCCGGACCATCAGGGAGAGGAGGGCGGCTTTCCGGAGATCGTCCAACTCGAGGCTGAGCAGGGAAGTGACCGTGCGGGCAGCTTCGGGCACATCCTCACGTTGCAGGCACGCCAGAAAGTCTTCCAGGCCCTGCTCCATCCGGGGCGCCAACGCGCCGTCGCCGGCCAGGCCGTCCAAAATGACCGCGATCTGCTGGTTGAGTACGGCGTGGTCCAGCAGACCGGATTCGCCAAGTTCAGCTCCCACCAGCGACCCGGTTCTGCGCTGGCCGCCGCCGGAAACCTGCCGCCGCAATTGATTGATTCTTCCGCCCCGGCTTGTCACATGGCCACCCGGCTAAGTCTAAAACAATCTTCCATGAAAGTGATTCGTGATTCAAGTGCTACCATCAAGCTGGAACGACCGGCGCGCCCCAGTACCCGAACCCCATGCGAAAAGTAGCTGCATCCATTGTAGTCTTCCTTACTACCAGCTGGTTCTCCGCGACGCCACAGGATTTCACTATGACACCGGAGGTCCGGTCTGCGCTGGAGCATGTTCGCGCGGATTCGTTGCGGGGTGACCTGTCGTTTCTCGCTTCCGATCTCCTGGAAGGGCGCGACACGCCCTCGCGCGGGTTGGACATCGCCGCCGAATACATTGCCGCGCAGTTCCGCCGCGCGGGCCTGGAGCCGGGCGGCGACGACGGCTATTTCCAGACGGCCCACATGTCGGTCGTGAAGGCCGACGCCCGGCGCTTCACGCTGCGCCTTTCGCAGGACGAAAGCATGTTCACCGCGGATCCGGCACAGTCCTCCTTCCGTACCTCGGACGCAGTGGAGTTGACGGGCGCGCCGGTCTTTAAGCTGGACGCCGGTGATGCGGGCCGGATCGAGAAGTTAACCGCCGCTGATGTGGCCGGCAAAGTGGTGATCCTGGAATATGATCCCAAGCTGAGCGCCAACCTGCGGGCGGCAACCGCGAAGCTGCGTCAGTGGAAACCCGCGCTGCGGATCCTGGTGGACCCGAAGGGTGTCACAAAAGGTGGCGGCACTGAGCAGCGGCTGGTGGATCCCGGGCAACCCGAGACGTCGGGCCCGCAGGTTGTGCTTTCGGGCCGTGCTGCCGCCGAGTTGTATGCTTCGTTGAAGCCCGGTCTTTCCGGCGCTTTGGCGACGGTTCATATCGAGGCGCCGGAAAGCAGGCCAGTGACGTTGCATAACGTAGTCGGGATCCTGCGTGGCTCCGATCCGGCATTGCGCGACACCTGCGTGCTGTTGACCGCGCACTACGACCATCTCGGGATGCGTCCGGAAGGGGAAGGCGATCGCATCTACAACGGAGCCAACGACGACGGCAGCGGCACGGTGTCTGTTCTCGAGGTTGCCCGCGCCCTGGCCCAACTCAACCCGCGGCCGCGACGCAGCATTGTGTTCATGACTTTCTTCGGCGAAGAAGAGGGACTGGTCGGTTCGCGCTACTACGCCCGGCATCCGGTGTGGCCGCTCGCGAAGACCGTGGCGCAGTTGAACCTGGAACAAGTCGGCCGGACGGATTCGACCGAAGGCAAGCAGGTCTCCAACGCTACTCTGACCGGCTTCGATTTTTCCAGCCTCACCGGCTTTGTCCAGCGTGCCGGCGAACTGACCGGAATCAAGGTCTACAAGAACGCCAAAAACAGCGACGCGTACTTCGCCGATAGCGACAATATTTCTTTGGCCGATGTGGGGATCCCGGCCGAAACCTTATGCGTCGCCTTTGACTACCCGGATTATCACCGCCCTGGCGATGAATGGCAGAAGATCGACTACGACAACATGGCCAAAGTGGACCGTGCTGTCGCGTTGTCCATCGTGATGCTGGCGGATAGCGTCCAGACGCCCGAGTGGAGGACGGATAATCCGAAGACGGCTCCTTACGTTAAGGCTTGGCGGGAACACCACCCGTAGGCGCGGGTTCCACTGGTTCGACGCTGCGGACGCCGTGTCCGGCAATTGCGACGCTGACGCGGCACTGGGGACCCGGGCATCCCGGGTTGGCTACTTCCACTGCAGAAGCGGAAAGGCCGGCAAGAGGAACGCCGCCTTGGGTTGGCTGGGCGGTGCCGAACAGCACGATGTTGCGGATCGCCGTCGGATCGTACGTGTTCACCGCGCCCCAGCGCGCGGCTTGCTGGGCGCGGTCCGCCAGGCTTTGCTGAACGAACAGCGTCTGTCCGACGGCCACCATACCGAGCAGCAGCACCATGAACGCGGCCAGCACCAACGCCGTCTCCACCAGCGATTGGCCTTTGCGCGGGTTCTGTTTCATTGCGCCGCACCCTCGGTGACGGGGAAGGTTACGGTGGGTCTGCCGTCGAGTTTCACTCGCGCAAACAGCGCGTCCAATTCGAAGCCGCGCAACGAAACTGTGCTGGACCCCGATGCCTGCACCAGTTCGACATTGGCGGTGGTGAGGCCCGGCGCGACCGGTTTGGCATCACTGCCGGGCGCGGGATCGCCGTAGACGACGAGATTCCGGACCGCTGCAGCGGTTTCCGCGTTGGCGGCGCTTCGAGGCTGCATGGAGGCGTACCGTGCCCCCGCGCGAACCGCGCCGACCAGCGCATTATAGGTGTAAAACGTGTAGCCGATCTGGAAGACGCCCGCAAACACGGCCGACAGCAGGATCAACGATCCGGCGAACTCAATGAGCGCACTGCCCGCCTGCGTCTTCTGGCGGCTCATTGAATCAACCTCGCCGTCCTGCCCGTCTTTGCGGCCACGCTCGAGGCAGCGACGGTGACCGAGTTCGACGGATGAAAGATTCTCAGGAAGATCACCGGCGCGGGCTCGCTGGCGACCACACGCGCAAAGTGCAAATCGCCTGGCCGCTTGGGATGCGTGTCCCAGGTTTTGTCGTCCGGCGAAAAGCTGGCTGTTACGTTTGTAATCGTCGCCGTCCCCATGTCCCAGCGCATCGCGTTCGGTCCTGTAGCGAGTTGCCGGACGGCCGCTCGCGCCTGCGAGATGCCCGACTCGCCGCCATTCAGCTCCAACGCTGCGCTCAACGCAGCTGCATCGGCGTAGGCCTGCAACTCACTCCGGATCACGTACATGCGCCCGATGTCCACTGCGAGGCCCGCCAACGCTAGCAGGATTGTCAGCGCGATACAGGTCGCAATGAGCACAAAACCCCTTCTGGGGCGAGACACGTCCACGATCTAATATTCGGCCGCCGGGTCGATTTCCGTTAGCCCAAGAGCGAACCACCTGATACTCTTGAATCTTGAATGCCTGATCATAAGCTGCAAATTATCCCACTCGGCGGACTGGGCGAGTTCGGGATGAATTCCATGGCCATCCGGTATGGCGACGACATCATCGTCGTGGACGCCGGCATGATGTTTCCCGACGCGGAGCTGCTCGGCGTGGACATTGTCACGCCGGACTTCGGTTATCTGGAACAGAATCGCGAGCGCGTGCGCGCCCTCATCCTCACGCACGGCCACGAGGATCATATCGGCGCGGTTCCTTTCCTGCTGAGCGAGATCAACGTACCGGTTTACAGCGCCGCTTTCACGTTGGCGCTGGTGGAGCGGCGCCTGGAAGAGCACAGCCTGCTGGAGGACGCCAAGCTGCACACCGTGAAGCCCGGCGCCAAGGTGGAGATCGGGCCGTTCACCATCGAGTTTATTCATGTTACGCACTCCATCGTCGCCTCTATGGCCGTGGCCATCACAACACCGCTGGGTGTCATTATTCATACCGGCGACTTCAAGGTGGATCCCACGCCCACCGACAACGAGCTGTTTGACCTGCATACTTTCGCGGATTACGGCAAGCGTGGAGTCCTGCTGCTGATGTCCGATTCGACGAACGTCGATCGGCCGGGCTACACCGAAAGTGAACGGGGCGTGCGCCCGCGCTTCGAAGAGATCTTCTACCGCGCCGACCGCCGCCTGGTCATCTCCTGCTTCAGTTCCTCCATCCATCGCCTGCAGCTCATTCTGGATCTGGCCGAAGAGTATGGCCGGAAAGTCGCGTTCCTGGGCCGCAGCATGCTGAACGTGACCGAGATTTCGCACTCGCTCGGCCTGCTGAGCCTGCCTGACGGAATTTTGCTGCGCCCGCAGGACATCATGACGTCCGATCCGGCCAAGGTAGTGGTGGTGGCTTCGGGCACTCAGGGCGAGCCGATGTCGGCGCTTTCGCGTATTGCGGTGGACAATCACAAGAGCCTGTCGGTGGAGGCCGGCGACACGGTGGTGCTGAGCGCGCGCATCATTCCGGGCAACGAAAAAGGCATCTACCGGATGATCAATCACTTCGCCAAGCGCGGCGCCGACGTGATTTACGGATCGATGAATCCGCCCGTGCATGTGTCCGGGCACGCCAGTTCCGAAGAGCTGAAACTGGTGCTGAATCTGCTGCGTCCGCGCTACTTCCTGCCGATCCATGGTGAATACCGCCAGCTTGCCAAGCACGCTGCGCTCGCCCAGCACTTGCGCGGCGCGGGCTTGGAAGAAACGTTCGTGCTGGAGACGGGAGAGACGCTGGAGATCGACCACAATGGCGCGCGGCGCGGCGAGAAAGTGCCGGTAGGCCGCGTGTGCATCGATTCGGGCAGCATCGACGAGGTGGTGGAGGACATCGTCATTCGCGACCGGCGTCATCTTTCCGAAGACGGCTTTGTTTTGCCGATCATCGCCATCAACAAGCATTCGGGCAAGAATGAAACGCTGCCGGAGATCGTGAGCCGCGGCTTTATGTCGTTTGAAGACGGTTCGGAACTGTTGCAGGCCGCCCGCCAGGTGGTGGCGCGGACGCTGGAATCGTCGAGCGAAGAAGAACGGACCGATTGGGGTGTGATGCAGGAGAAGATTCGCGCCGATTTGAAACGCTTCCTCAGCAAAGAGACGTCGCGCCGCCCGCTGATCATGCCGGTGATTTTAGAGGTCTAGATGGCCGCGGTGTTCGAAGACGCCTCGGGCTTTCGCGGCGAAGCGGACCGGCTGATCCTGCCGGCGTCGGAGGCCGAACTACTCGAAGTGATCGCAGCGGCATCGCGCGATTCCATTCCGCTCACGATGGCCGGCGGCCGCACGGGCCTCACCGGTGGAAGCGTACCGCAGGGCGGGTGGTCCGTGTCGCTGGAAAAATTCCAGCGCGTTGAAATCTGCACTGGCCGCGCGATCGTGGGCCCAGGCGTTTCGCTCGACGTGCTGCAGGCCGCCGCGGCGCGCACCGGCCAGTTCTACGCGCCCGACCCCACCGAGACTACGGCCAGCATCGGCGGCACCATCGCGAACAATGCCAGCGGATCGCGCAGTTTCCGCTATGGCAGCACGCGCTGGCATGTTCTCCGGTTGAGGGTCGCCATGATGGATGAAAGCGTGCGCGACTTCCGCCGCGGAGACAAAGTGGATTTCGACGTGCCCACTCTCCCACTACCGAACACAACCAAGAACACCGCCGGCTATCCGCTCGCGCCCGGCATGGAGTGGATTGACTTGTTCACCGGCAGTGAGGGCACGCTGGGTGTCGTCACCGAGGCGGAGCTTCACCTTCTGCCCAAACCCGCCGACGTTTTGGCGGGCGTCGTGTTCTGTGTCAGTGATAGCGCAGTGCTGGATGTCGTCGACGCTTGGCGCGAAATCCCAGGCCTGCGAATGATCGAATACTTCGATCGCAACTCGCTCAAGGTCCTCCGCGCGCACTATTCCGAAGTTCCGTCGCACGCCGGCGCTGCACTCCTCATCGAACAGGAAAACGGCGACATCGACTTCTGGGCCGAGCACGCGCCCGCCGACAGTTGGTTCGCCGCGAGCGATCAGGATCGCGAGCGCTTCCGCCGTTTCCGGCACGCGCTGCCGGAACTCGTCAACGACACGATGCGCCGCCGCGGCTTCCTGAAGCTCGGTTCCGATTACGCGGTGCCGCTGGCGCGCAATCGCGAAATGCTGGCTTACTACCACGCGCGGCTTCGCGAGCAATCGCTCGACTACGTCATCTTCGGCCACATCGGCGACGCCCACGTCCACGTCAACATCCTGCCCAATTCGCAAACCGAGTTCGACGCCGGCCAGCGCCTGATGCTCGACTTCGCCCGCCACGCTGTCGCACTGGGCGGCACCGTCTCCGCCGAACATGGCCTGGGCAAGCGCAAAGCGCACCTGCTCCCGCTGCAATACACGGCCGATCAGATCGAAAGCATGAAGCAGGTGAAACGCCGCCTCGATCCGCAATGGCTGCTCAATCGCGGCAATCTGTTTGCGCCTCCTTAGGCGTAGATCCGCCAGACGATAGAATACAGAGTGCCCCTTGCCGAAAGACAAGCAGATCGTTTTTCCGCCCTTCCGGCTGGATCCGGCTAACGAACAGTTGTGGTCCGGCCTGGAGCCGGTCCTTCTTACGCGAAAGGCTTTCGCCGTTCTGCATTTTCTCGCGGCGCGGCCCGGCCAGCTCGTTACCAAAGACGGCTTGCTGGATGCGGTGTGGCCGGAAACTCATGTTACTGAAGGCGTCCTGAAGGTCGCGGTCGCCGAGATCCGCAAAGCCTTGAACGACTTGAGCCGCGCGCCGCGATTCATCGAAACGGCTCATCGCCGCGGGTATCGATTCATCGGCGAAATCGAGGCGGACGAACCGGGCGCCGCCGTGCCGGCCATTCGCGCCGTCGAACGGGAACGCGCGCTCGGGCAACTGGACACCTGGATGAAGAAGGCGTTCGACGGCGAGCGCCAGGTAGTCTTCGTGACGGGCGAGACCGGAATCGGCAAGACCACACTCGTGGAGGCTTTCCTGGAGCGCGCCTCGACGGATGCCGCGGTATGGATCGCCACCGGACAATGCATGGAGCACTTCGCCGAGGGCGAGGCCTATTTTCCCGTGCTCGAAGCCCTGGCGCGCCTTTCCGAGCAACCTGGCCGCGAGCGTCTGATCGAGATTCTGCGCCAGCACGCGCCTACCTGGCTTGCGCAGATGCCCTCGCTGGTGAGCGAAGGCGACCGCGAGCGTCTGAAACGTGAAACCCTGGGAGCCGCCAAGGAACGCATGCTGCGCGAAATCGCCGCCGC
>Ga0335078_10015877_pt1 | contig 11175 bp, 9 predicted proteins | sample Lox_Sample_32_FD_206711 | JGI IMG/M metagenome (GOLD analysis project Ga0335078, IMG submission 206711) | Soil microbial communities from Loxahatchee National Wildlife Refuge, Florida, United States - Lox_Sample_3.2 | ecosystem: Environmental > Terrestrial > Soil > Wetlands | place: USA: Florida...
CGCCGCAGGTGAATTTCCGCCATTACCAGTTGCGGATGAGAGAAGTGCGCCGGGTCGAGGCGGCGTGCGATCTCGAGGTACTTCAACGCCAGGTCGTCATTGCCGGCCTGGAAATACGCCTGGCCCAACTGGGAGTTGGCAAGCGCGTCATTGGGGCGCGCCAATACCGCGTAAATGTTGTAGTCGAGCGCGCGCTCGGTCTTGTGCAAAGTGACTTCCACGCCGCCCAGGTTGACCAGCGGCTCGTACGCGCGCGGGTCCTGATCGAGCGCTTGCCGGAAGCACTCCTCGGCGCGGTCGAAGTGCTGCGTCTGATAAGCGATCGTTCCCAGTTCGTTCCAGGCGGCGGCAAACTGCGGCGCGGCCTTGACGGCGCGTTCCAGATGAGAAACGGCGGAGGCGCTGTCGCGCCGTGAAAGCGCCTTGCGCGCCTCCTCGTAGTCGCGCAGCGCGTTCTCGGGGATGGCGAGGTCGCGCGCGGAGACCGTGTCCCGGCGCCGCACGGGGCCGACGAAAGTGAAATCGCCGGGGGCGAAGTCGAGTTGGGCGGAAACGCGGAGCCGCGAGTCGGCCGTGCCGGGGCCCACTTCAACGGTGCGGCGCGCTTCGCCGTGCTCGGGTGAGAAAACCACGATCGTGTAAGTGCCGGGAAGCAGTTTGCGGAAATGGAAACGGCCATCTTCGCTGAGGGTGGACACATCGAATGGGGTGATGGCTCCGAAGAGGGATATCGACGCTTCTCCCGCCGGCCTCACCTGGCCGTAGAGATCGTACAAAGGCTGCCCCGCGAATGCCGCGGCCGCCATCGAGAGCGTAGCCAACATGCGGACCATGGCCGTTTTCATTGTAAGCCCGGCGAACCGCCCAGCCGCGGCGCGCGAGGCTTCCGCTTGCCCGCAACGCCTTCCTCCAACCTCGTCGCGCGCTCAGGGCCCGGCAGCCGCGGCAAGGCGCCCGAGCTGTTACACTCATAGAAAACGCCATGGCAAAAGACAAGACTGAGACAGAAGCCCCGGGTATGCGTGTTTGGGCGCCCGCAGTAGCCCTGGGCTGGCTGGTGCCCGGCGGCGGACATCTGCTGCTGAAGCGCACCGGCCGCGGCGCGCTGCTGCTGGTCGCCATCACCGCGATGTTCCTGTGCGGCCTGATGATGCGCGGAACCATGTTTACCCCGCAAGGCGAAGACCTGCTGACGGTGCTGATCAACTGGGGCGGCTGGGTGGGCGACCTGTGCGGCGGGATTCTCTATCTGATGACCGTGTGGCTGGGCTATGCGCAACCCGACATTGCCGGGCACGTACACGACTATGGCACGAAATTCCTGGTTACTGCCGGCCTGCTGAATATCCTGGCGATGGTGGACGCTTTCGAAATCGCCCGCGGGAGAAAAAGCTGATGCCGAAAATGAATCTCTCTCATTTCGAGGCGGCCTTCCTGTTTTCGCTGCTGGTTTCCATCGTGCTGGGCGTTGTCACCAAGAATACCGACCGCGAACGGCTCCAGTACGGCGTCTACACTTTCGTCTGCTTCATGCTGGCCCTGTTCGGTATCGGTTGGTTGATGTACCTCGGGCACGGCTGAGCGGAGGCTGGGGCCGCTGCTACTTGCGCCCGTAGATCACCGTGACGCCGGTGCGCCCGCCGCTGGCGGCGACGGTGATGTTCAGGCTGCGGCCGTTTTCCTCGGTGGCGACAATGGTGCCGCCCTCGATAGAGTTCGCCACCAGATTGGCTTTCATTCCCAACTCGCCGATTTTGTCCTGATAGAACTTCATCACGTCCTGGGGAGCATCGGGCGTGTTGAAGGTAAACGTTCCGCCTTCGCCGCGATCGCTCGACCCAGTGAAGGCAACGTCGGGTTTCGATCCGGGATACTCGGGAATCCAGGCGGGGAGCCTGCTCGCATCACCGCCGATCTGGACGCTGCCGCCATTATCGTCGCGCATGTTCATGCGGAAGCGGCCCTGCTGGACATCGCCGAAGCTCATTGTCCATTCGTGGCCGTTGCGCTTGTCGCGCATGGTGACGGTGCGGTCGCCTTCGTTGATGCGCACCATTTCCATGTTCGGGTTGAATGCGGTGATCATCTTGCTGGCGGCCAGGCCGGGATTGGTGTGCCACATCTCCGGGTCGATGCCGGCCTCGTGGAACTTATGCGCCACGAACAAGCCGGTGCCGACCACGCCGATCGCGCCCAGCACAAACAAACCGAGAATGACGATCAGAACCCAGACGATGGGGCTGGTCTTGCGCTGCCCCTGCATGACAGCCGGGGCAGCCGGGGGCGGAGCCGCTTGATAGGCCGGCGCCTGATAAGAGGGCGGTTGCGCCGGGGGCGTCGCCTGTGCCGGCGGCTGCTGGCCGGCCACCCCCAGGGGTGTCCCACAGTGGGTACAGAACGCACCGCTGACTTTGGCGCCGCAAGTCGTGCAAAAGGCCATAAATCCTCCGACGGTTTACTGTACGACAAGGCAGAGGGGAACGGCAATGGGGAGGCGCGGGCGGAAAACGCGCGAATGGTGGCCCAGGCTGGCTGTCTGCCGCCGAGCTCGCCCGGCTAGCCGCTCATCGAGGCGAGGAACTCGCCGTTGCTGCGCGTCTTGCCCAGCTTGTCGAGCAGAAGCTCCATGGTTTCGACAGGGGAAAGCGGATTGAGCACGCGGCGCAGAATGAAGACGCGGTTGAGCTCCTCTTTGGGAAGCAGCAGTTCTTCCTTGCGTGTGCCGCTCTTGTTGATGTCGATGGCGGGGAAGACGCGCTTGTCGACCAGCTTGCGCTCGAGGTGAATTTCCATGTTGCCAGTGCCCTTGAACTCCTCGAAAATGACGTCGTCCATGCGGCTGCCGGTGTCGATGAGCGCGGTCGCGATGATGGTCAGCGAACCGCCTTCCTCGATATTGCGCGCGGCGCCGAAGAAGCGCTTGGGCCGCTGCAGGGCGTTGGAATCGACGCCGCCGGAGAGGACTTTCCCCGAGGGCGGGACGATGGTGTTGTAAGCGCGCGCCAGGCGGGTGATGGAATCGAGCAGGATGACCACGTCGCGCTTGTGCTCCACCAGCCGTTTGGCCTTCTCGATCACCATCTCGGCCACCTGCACGTGGCGCGTGGCCGGCTCATCGAAGGTGGAACTGATGACTTCGCCGCGCACGCTGCGCTGCATGTCGGTGACTTCCTCGGGCCGCTCATCGATCAGCAGGACGATGAGGGTGACCTCAGGGTGATTGGTGGTGACCGAGTTGGCGATGGCCTGCAGCAGCATGGTCTTGCCGGTGCGCGGCGGCGAAACGATCAGCCCGCGCTGCCCTTTGCCCACCGGTGTCAACAGGTCCATCACGCGGCCGGAGAAGTTCTCGCGCGTGGTTTCGAGCTTCATCCGCTCGTTGGGATAGAGCGGCGTGAGGTTGTCGAAGAAAATCTTGTTGCGCGCTTCCTCGGGCGGCTCGAAGTTGATGGCGTCCACCTTGATCAGCGCGAAGTAGCGTTCGCCTTCCTTGGGCGGGCGGATCTGGCCGGAGATGGTGTCTCCCGTGCGCAGGTCAAAGCGCCGGATCTGCGAGGGCGAAACGTAAACGTCGTCCGGGCCGGGCAGGTAGTTGTACTCGGGAGCGCGCAGGAAGCCAAAGCCATCGGGCAGGCACTCGAGGACGCCTTCGGAGAAGATCAGTCCGCTCTTTTCCGCCTGGGTCTGCAGGATCTTGAAGATCAGCTCCTGTTTACGCAGGCCGGCGGCGCCGCTGATGCCCATTTCCTTGGCGACCTGGTTGAGCTTCTGAATGCTCATATCCTTCAGTTCGACCAGATCGAGCGTCGGCGTGCCATTTTTCGCGTTCTGCGCGGCATGCTTGCGCCGCTGCGCGCCCGGGCCGGTATCGCTGAGGTGGGTGCCGGAAGGCGGCGCGGTCTCGGCGGGCTTGACCTCGGCCGGTTTGCCGTCGGCGGGCCTGGTGTCCACCTCCGCCTTGGGCGGCTCGGCCTTGGGCGGCTCGGCCTTGGGCAGCGCGGCCGCGGCAGCGCTTTTGGGCGGACGCTCCGTGTGCTGCCTGGCCGGACGCTCGGCAGCCTCGGTCTTCTCTGCGGCTTCGGGTGAATGATTTCCCGCGCCATCGGCGGCGGCGGTTTCTGAGGCAGGGGGCGCCACGGCGGCGGCCTGCTTTTCGGTGGGTTTTTCCTGCGGTGGGACGTTGCCTACCGTGCTTGGAGTGTCTTCGTGATTGCTTGCCAAATTTCCCTCGCTCCCCGGCCGGTTGCGGCCGAGAACGGCAGCGGCTCCGCGCCTTCCTGGCGGATTCTGCGTAAGCCGTGCTCTTGCTCCGATTGATTCAACTTATCGACCTTGGTGGCGACTACCAGATACGGTCTGCCGCGGTCCTCCAGCCACTGCTTCAGGAGCAGGTCATTCTCCATCCATCCGCGCCGGGGATCGAGGACCAGGCAGGACAATCTTAAGGTTCCCCTTGTTTCGAGATAGTGTTCGATCAGCTTTTTCCACTCCAGCGTCAGCCGGAGAGGGGCCCGGGCGTAACCATATCCAGGAAGATCGACGAAATAAAATGCTCGGTCGATGCGGTAAAAATTGATGGTCTGTGTCCGGCCCGGTGTGTTGCTGGTGAAAGCCAGCCGTTTCTGCCCGGTGAGGGCATTAATCAAGCTGGATTTCCCTACGTTGCTTCTCCCTAAAAAAGCGACTTCCGGCAGCCGGTCTCGCGGAAACAGTTCCGCTGAGCCGGCGCTGACTACAAACTCGGATGTCAATTAACAGTGTAGCTTGTTTCCCACAACCCAAATCGGGACGCTGCCAAGCGCGCCGGCTGCGGGAACTGCAAGCGGCTCCTAATGCGCCAGACCCTGCTCGATGGCCGGAACGTCGACGCCGGCAACGGGGGCTATCGGCAACGCCACCACCTCGCGCTCCAGCGCGATTTTCAAAACCTGATCCATCGATTCCACGAAATTGATCTTCATGGTTCGCTTGATGGGATCGGGAATGTCGGGAAGATCCTTTTCATTCTCTTGCGGAACGATTGCTTCCAGTATGCCGTGGCGGTGCGCCGCCATCAACTTCTCTTTCAATCCGCCGATCGGGAGCACCCTGCCGCGCAGGGTGATTTCGCCGGTCATGGCCACATCGCCGCGCACCGGAATGCCGGTCAGCGCACTGCAGATGGTGGTGGCCAGGGTGATGCCGGCCGAAGGACCGTCCTTGGGGATGGCGCCTTCCGGAATATGAATGTGAACGTCCAGGTTGCGGTAAAAGTCGCGCGGCAGGCCCAAGGTAGTGGCGCGCGAGCGGATGTAGCTCATGGCGGCCTGCGCGGATTCCTGCATCACCTCGCCCAGCTTGCCGGTGATGGTCAGCTTGCCTTTGCCCTCCATCAGCGTGCATTCCGTGGTGAGCAACTGGCCCCCGACTTCGGTCCACGCCAGCCCCACCGCGGCGCCGACTTCATTCTTCTTCTCCGCCAGTAAATCGCGAAACTTCCAGGGACCGAGCAGTTCCGGCAGCTTATCGCCGTCGATCACGACCTTCGCGGGCGCCTTCTTATCCTTGCCGCCCTGCGCATTCACAACCTGGCGGGCGATCTTGCGGCATACGTTGCCGATTTCGCGCTCCAGGTTGCGGACGCCGGCCTCGCGTGAATAATACTGGATGAGGCCGTTGATGCCTGTGTCGGCGAATTCGATCCGGTCGGCGGACAGGCCGGTGGCTTCCATCTGCTTGCGCACCAGGAAGCGGCGCGCGATCTCCATTTTTTCGAGCTCGGTGTAGCCGGGAAGGCGGATGGTCTCCATGCGGTCCTGCAGGGCCGGCGGTATGGTGTGGAGAACGTTGGCGGTGGCGATGAAGAACACCTGGCTCAGATCGTACTCGACATCCAGGTAGTGATCCACGAACATGTAGTTCTGCTCGGGATCGAGAACCTCGAGCAGCGCCGCGGAGGGGTCGCCGCGGAAATCCATCGACATCTTATCGACTTCATCCAGCATGAAGACCGGGTTCCGCGTTCCGGCCTTTTTCATCATCTGAATCACCTGGCCGGGCAGCGCGCCGATGTAAGTGCGGCGGTGGCCGCGGATTTCGGCTTCATCGCGCACGCCGCCGAGCGACAGGCGGATGAACTTGCGGCCGGTGGCCTTGGCAATCGACATGCCAAGCGAGGTCTTGCCCACGCCGGGAGGCCCGACGAAGCACAGAATGCTCCCTTTGGGGTTCTTCACCAGGCGGCGCACGGCGAGGAATTCGAGGATGCGCTCCTTGATCTTCTCCAGGCCGTAGTGATCGTTTTCGAGCACATTCTCGGCGAACTTGAGGTCGCGGATCTCCTTCGACTTTTTCTTCCACGGCACGGCCAGCAGCCAGTCGAGGTAATTGCGGCTGACCGTGGATTCGGCCGACATGGGCGGCATGTTCTCCAGCCGCTTGAGTTCGGCCATGGCTTTCTCGAGGGCATCCTCGGTCATGCCCGCGGTCTCGATGCGCTTCTTGAGCTCGTCGATCTCGCTCTTTTCGCCCCGCCCCAGCTCCTTTTGGATGGCCTTGATCTTCTCGTTGAGGTAATACTCTTTTTGGGCCTTCTCCATCTGGCGCTTCACGCGGCCCTGGATGGTGCGGTCGACGTTGAGCTTTTCGATTTCGATGTCGAGCATCTCGGCGACGCGGGTCAGCCGGTCGACGGGATCGAAGATCTCGAGCAACTCCTGCTTCTCCTCGATGGTGAGCTGCAGGTTGGCGCCGACGGTGTCCGACAGCTTGCCGGGATCGTCCACGCGAATGGCGGCGATCATCTGCTCGTAGTTGAGATTCTGGCTCAGCTTCACGTACTGGTCGAACAGGCCGGTGACGCGGCTGATGAGGGCGTCCAATTGCGGGCCGGGCTCCACTTTGTAGCTGGCGGTGCGCAGCACCACGCGCAGAAAGCCTTCATCGCCGGAAACCGACACCACCTTGCCCCGCTCCACCCCCTCCACCAGCACTTTGATGTTGCCGTCCGGCAGCTTGAGGCTCTGCACGATGTTGACGATGCAGCCGACATTGTAAATCTCGTTCGGCTTGGGATCGTCGATGGAAGCATCGTGCTGGGTGGCGAGAAAAATCTTCTTGTCGCCCGCCATGGCTTCCTCGAGCGCGCGAACGCTCTGCTCGCGGCCTACCACGAACGGAGTCATCATGTACGGGAAGATGACCACGTCGCGGATGGGCATCATCGGCAGGCGTTTTGTATCGGACTTTTCCTTTGAAGTAAGCATTCCTATCCCTGAATGGTGCAGTCGACCCCGGGGCTACAAAAAGGACAACCTCCGCCTTCCCGAGCCGCAACTGCAGCGTGTGAGACGATTATCCCAAATAAACTGGAGGGGCGCCAGCCGGTAGAAAGGCTAGCCAGCCTTCTCCAGCAGTGTCAGACTGATCTTCTGCGCCAGCACCATCTCTTTGGTGACTTGAAACTCGCGGACCTTCTTGTAGGACGGCAGATAGTACATCAGATCGAGCATCAGGTCTTCGAGAATCATGCGCAGCCCGCGCGCCCCGACCTTCCGCTCCATGGCGAGATCCGCGATGGCCTCCAGGCCGTCGTCGGAGAATCTCAAACGCACATTTTCGAACTCGAACAGTTTCTGATACTGCTTGACGATGGCGTTCTTGGGCTTGGTGAGAATCTGGATCAGGGCGCTGCGGTCGAGGTCTTCCAGCACCGCGGTCACCGGCAGGCGGCCGATGAACTCCGGGATGAAACCGAACTTGATGAGATCGACGGGCTGCACCTGGGAGAGCAGATCGATATCGCGCCGCCCGCTCATCCCGGTGAGCTTCGAACTTTTATCCTCTTCCTGCAGGAAGCCCATCGCCTTCTTGCCGGCCCGCTTACCGATCACCTTTTCCAGACCGACGAACGCGCCGCCGCAAATGAACAGGATGTTGGTGGTGTCCACCGGGGTGAATTCCTGGTGGGGATGCTTACGGCCGCCTTGCGGCGGAACGTTGGCCACGGTGCCCTCCAGGATCTTCAAGAGCGCCTGCTGTACGCCTTCACCGGAGACATCGCGCGTGATCGACGGATTCTCGTCCTTGCGGCAGATCTTGTCGATCTCATCGATATAAATAATGCCCTGCTGGCACTTCTGCACGTCCCCGTCGGCGGCTTGCAGCAGCTTCAGGATGATGTTCTCCACGTCTTCGCCCACGTAGCCGGCTTCGGTGAGGGTCGTGGCGTCGACAATGGCGAACGGCACGTCGAGTATCTTCGCCAAGGTCTGGGCCATCAAGGTCTTGCCGGTTCCGGTGGGGCCAATGAGGAGAATGTTGGACTTCTGCAACTCCACTTCGGTGGTCCGCAAGCGGTTCATATGAATCCGTTTGCAATGGTTATAGACAGCCACCGCGAGCTTCTTTTTGGTGGGCTCCTGCCCGATTACGTACTGGTCAAGGAACTCCTTGACTTCCAGCGGCTTGGGAATCTTGTTAGGGCTGCCGCCGGAAGGCTCGGACTTGTCGTCTTCTAAAATCGAGTTACAGACAGCGATGCATTCGTCGCAAATGTAGGCGCGGGGATAGTCGCTGGGGGAGGAAATGAGTTTACCGACTACGTCCTGGCTCTTGTGGCAAAACGAACATCGTAAAGCATCGTCGGATCCGGCACGCTTCACGCAGTTTTCTCCTTCCGCCGGTGCGCCGGCGGTAACGCTTCCTCCCGGACAACCCAGGGAGCAAGGCGATCACCCAGCTTCAAATCCATTATCGCCTGAAGTGGGTCCCTTCGCAATGTACTCCAAGGTTGGCGGTAGTACTGTTCTCGCAAGGGTTACGCAATTTTACGCGCCTGTTCAAACAGAAAAGTAAGCGTTTTCTCGGTCTGAATGTGATGAGCGATACGGCCGAGGGTGCCATCCTTTTCAAATTTGATGTGCAGCGCGGCGACCGGCTCGCGCTGGATGCGGGCCAGGCGCTCCACTTCCTTGTCGACCTCGTCGCGTGTGGCGTGAATCGCCTCCCGTTCCGCGATGCGCGCCAGCAGCAGCGAGGCCTTCACCTCCCGCACCGCCTTGTCGCGCTGGGTCTCCTTCACCTTCGCCCAATCGAGCTTGAGGGACTTCAAGTCGGCGCCTTCACCGCTCATGGCGCGCAGGCTCTGTTCCACGCGGGTGCGAATCTGGCGGTCGACGAATGTTTCCGGTACGGGAAAATCGTGCTGATCGACCAGGGCATCGACGATCTTATCCTTGGCGGCCTGCTGCGCTTCGAATTGCCGCTGCGCCAGAATGTTCTTACCCACTGCATCGCGGAGCTCCTCGAGGTTGCGGTAGTCGCCCAGATCCTGGGCGAAGTCGTCGTTCACTTCCGGCAGCTCTTTCTTGCGAAGGCCGCGCACCGTGGCGTGGAACCGCACGGTTTTACCCGCCAGCCGCGCCGCGCCGTAATTGTCCGGATAGGCGACCTCGAACTCCTTCTCGTCGCCGGGGCTCAGGCCGCGCAGGTTCTCGGTGAACGCATCAAAAGTGTCGGCACCGCCGATCTCGAGCACCATTTCCTCTTGCTTGACCGGTTGGCCCTCCACGCCGCCGACGCTTTCCAGGGCCACCACGGCGAAATCGCCATTGTCGAGCGGGCGCGGATCCACGTTGAGGTACTCGGCCTTCTGCTCGCGAAGCTCCTCGATCCGCTTAGCCACGTCCTCGTCGGTGACCGCGGGATCGTTGTACGCCACCTCGACGCCGCGGTATTCGCCCAGCTCGATGCTCGGCACTACTTCAAACTCCGCCTTGAAGCGAAGCGGTTCGCCTTCGTGGAAATGGACGTCGGTGATATCGGGTGTGCCGACGACGTTGAGATTCTCGGCCTCGAATTGCTTATGCAGCGTCTTGGGGATCAGGCTTTCCAACACCTTTTGCCGGATATCGCCGGCAAACTGCTTGCGAATCAGCGACGCGGGAGCTTTGCCGGGACGGAAGCCGGGGAGTTTCGCGCGCCTCTGGACGTCGCCCGCGACGCGCGTGGTTTCGCTTTCCACTTCTTCGGCCGGGATGGAGATTTCCAGGGCGTGCCGGCAACCTTCTACTAGAGCCAACGGGATTTAACCTCGGGTAAGAAATGTTCTGGGACCTTCCATGTTAACACGCGCGTTTTGGACGTACAGGACACACTCTTTTCTCATGCAAGATGAGACTCTTTTCTCATGCGAGATGAGCCTGAAGTGAGGTGAGAAAATGCTACGCCCGACCTCATCGAGTAGCTGAATGCGGCTATTTAAACACTGCCCGCCAACGCCTCGCGTTGCGCGGGCGCTGTGAGCTTGCCCGCCATCAGGAGCCTACCCTCGTCCGCAAACGCGGAGGCCGCACATCTCGGCGAAGCGGAGTTCGGTGGCTTTGACGCGGCCCGCCACCACTTGCAAGGTGCGCCGGAGAAGCTCGGCTCCCAGAGCAGGGTCGGCGCGGCATAATTCTTTCAAGGCCTCGCCTTCCAGGCGCAGCGCATTCGTGCGTTCGCGGGCGCGCACCTGAAATAGCGTGTCATGGCGGTCCAGCAACGACGACCATCCGCATACGCGGCCCGCTCCCAGGGCTTCAATCGTGACGGTGAATTGCGGCGCGCACAATTCGACCGCGACGCTGCCGGAAAGCAACAGGTAAAAAGCGTCCGACCGTTGCCCGTCCCGCAGAATCAAGGCGTCGGTTTCGAACTCCACAGGATCGGCCAGCGCAGCCAGGCTGGCGATTTGCCCGTGCGTCAAGCCCGCCAGGAACTCGTGCTCTCGAAGTGCGTCAACTTGTGCCATATGCCCCCATATGTGGGTGAAATGCCCCCCGCGCTCGGCCCCGGTAGCGGCGAAAAGCAACACTTGCGACATGCGAAGCAATTCAGGAACCAAAATCTGCCGCTGGCCGCGCGTCGCCTTGTTTCACTTGGCGGAGCCGCGGGGAGGAGTTGCGGCGGCGCGAGCGCGAGTCCGCTGCTCAATCGGCGCGGAGGGCGGTGAGCGGATCCACTCGGGCCGCCTTCCGCGCCGGAACATAGCCGGCAAGCAGGGCGACCGCGACCAGCAGGCCGCTGACTGTGGCCAGAGTCAGTGGATCGCTGGTAGCCGTTCCGTAAAGGAAGTTGGCCAGCAAACGCGTCACCAGCAGGGAAGCTCCCAAGCCCAGCGCGAGACCGCCGAGAACCAGGCGCAGGCTCTGGCCC
>Ga0335078_10015879_pt1 | contig 11175 bp, 8 predicted proteins | sample Lox_Sample_32_FD_206711 | JGI IMG/M metagenome (GOLD analysis project Ga0335078, IMG submission 206711) | Soil microbial communities from Loxahatchee National Wildlife Refuge, Florida, United States - Lox_Sample_3.2 | ecosystem: Environmental > Terrestrial > Soil > Wetlands | place: USA: Florida...
CTGCGTGGGAGGAACCCAGTTCAACGACACGGCGAACCCGGGCGCCTATTGGTCGCCATCGGGAAACGCTTTGGGATACATCCCGGAAGTTGCCTGGAACCAAACTGGCGCCAATGGCGGCACGGGGCTGTGGGGCGCTTCCGGCGGGGGTTACAGCACTTTCACTCCGAAGCCGGCGTGGCAAACGGGAAACGCAAGCCCGTACCGCGGCACGCCCGATATCGCGTTGACTTCCTCGTCGCCGCATGACGGCTATCTTTTGTGCGATGACACCGCAGCCGATTGTGGCGGCGCGGGCGGATTCCAGGCCATCGGCGGAACCTCGGCGGCGGCGCCTTCCCTGGCCGGCATCATGGCGCTGCTGGTCCAGCAAACCGGACAGGCGCAGGGGAATGTCAATCAAACCCTTTACGCTCTGGCGGCTCGAAACGACGTGGGATTGATTTTTCACGACATCATCTCGGGGAATACGAACGTGCCCGGACAGCAGGGTTACAGCGCAGGCTTCGGTTGGGATGCGGCTACCGGGCTGGGATCCATCGACGCGAACGCCCTGATCGCGAATTGGTCCAATGCGTTCGCGCCGGAGGCTGCGCTGTCGCAGACCAACGTCGTTTTCGGGGCGCAGGCCGTGGGCACGGCGAGTGCGCCGCAAACGGTGACCCTCGCCAATCAAGCCGTGGCGCCGAATCTGTCCGGTAACCTGGCAAGTTTGTCGGTAAGCAACGTCACCGTCACTGGAAACAATGCGGGCGATTTTCAGGTGAACACAACCTGCAAGTCCGTGACGCTCGCCGCGGGATCGAATTGCACCCTCACCGTGCAGTTGCAGCCCACCGCCAGCGGCACGCGCACGGCATCCATCTCGGTTTTCGACAATGCGCCGAATAGTCCGCAGACCATCGCTTTGACGGGAACCGGCGGCGCCACCGGAACCTCGCATGTGACCGTTTCGTGCACCCCCAATCCGGTGTACCAGCAGCCGGCTAATTCCGGCGGCTACCAGTGGTTCTACACGATCACGTTGACGGAAACCGCCGGCATCGCGACCACCGTTACCGGCTTCTCGATCGCGGGCGTCGATTACTCTTCTTCGATCGCCGCTTTTTTCGGCTCCGCCTCGCTGGCCGCCAACGGAACGCTTTCCTCTTCGCTCGAAACCAAGGGACTCGCAGTGCCCGTCAGTAACGTCTATGCCTTCGCGGGACAGGACGCGGGCGGCGCGGCCTGGTCGGCGCAGACTACCGTTAACTTTCTCGGGCCGGGCGCTGGGGGCCTTACTTTGACGGGCGGCGCATTGCCGGCCGCGCTTCAAGGCGGAAGTTACTACACGACCCTATCCGTCTCCGGCGGAGTCGCGCCCTATAAGTGGTCTCTCGTGGGGGGAACCCTTCCGAATGGCGTTTCGCTCTCCGCCGCGGCGGGAACCATCTCGGGCATTCCATCCGCCGCCGGATCGTTCAGCCCCAACATACAGGTCACCGATGCCACCGGCGCCAGCGCCTCCGCGACATTCCAACTCTTCGTCAGCGCCGCGCCTTCCGGCGCCTTATCGAAGCTCGGCATTTGCGCTCAGATCGCGACGGGCGGCACCTGGTCGACCGCCTTGACCGTGGTGAATACCGCCGCCGTCCCAATTCTGGTGCAGGTGAATCTGTGGGGCGACAACGGGCAGCCGCAGGCGTGGCCGCTGACCTTCCCGCAGAACGGAGGCGGCCCCGGCGTAACCGCTTCGTCAGTCGTACGCAGTCTGGCGGTGGGCGGATCGCTCATCATCGTCGCCAATGCCGGCGCCTCCGCGCCCGTGGAAGAGGGATACGCGGAAATCCTGGCGACCGGCCAAGCCGGCGCCTACGCCATCTTCTCCCAGCAAGTGAGCAGTCAATACTCGGCGGAGGGAACCGCCGCGCTGGATTCCCACAACCAGTCGACCTTCATCGTGCCTTATGACAATACGACCGGCTACGTGACGAGCATGGCGATCGCCAATCTTTCCTCGATCCCGGCGGATGTGACGGCCACCATTATGGATGAAAATGGAGTGGTGCTGGCGGCAGCCCAGCCGATCAACCAGTTGGTTGCGAACGGGCATACGGGATTCGGCACGGCGGCCGAGTTCCCGGTCACAAACGGCCATCGCGGCAATATTGTGTTTCAGAGCGCCGCGGGTCAGTCCATCACGGGCATGGCTCTCCGTTTCAGCCAGCTCCTGACCTTTACGTCGGTGCCGGTGCTCTATCCGTAGCCCGCGGGGCGGTGGACATCGGCGCGCCGCAACGTTGGGGGGCGCCGCTTACCCATGGGCAATGGCGGGATGCCGTTCTGTCCCGGGGCAAGCTCAGCCCTCACGCTTGCCATTACAATAAGCAACGGGTGATTGGTGCCCTTCTGGCATGCCCAAACGAGTCGCAATCGTGGAGGACGAAGCGGAGCTGGCCGCGCTGCTGGAGTACAATCTCACCTGCGCCGGCTATCAGGCTTGTGTGCTGCCCGGCCGCAAGGGCACGCTCCGCGAATTGGAGGGCTGGAAGCCCGATCTGGTCGTACTCGACGTGATGCTGCCGGGAGACGACGGCTTCGAGTTGTGCCGCCAGATCCGCCAATCGCCCGTGCTGGCGCGCACGCCGGTGTTGTTCCTGACCGCCCGCTCCGACGAGGTAGACCGGGTGCTGGGCCTCGAGATCGGCGGCGACGATTACATGACCAAGCCCTTCAGCCCGCGGGAATTGGTCGCGCGCGTGAAAGCCCACCTGCGGCGGGGCGAGCGGGACGGGGAGGAGAACTTCGCGGTCGAGGTGGGTCCCTTCAAGCTGGACCGCAGCGCCCACCGCGTCTTCCTGCGCGGCCGCGAGATGGACCTGACCTCCACCGAGTACAAGCTGCTCGAATTCTTCCTCACGCACGCCGGCCGCGCCTACAGCCGCGATCAGCTTCTGGAGGAGGTCTGGGGCCAGCAGCGCTTTGTCACGCCCCGCACGGTGGACGTGCACATCCGCCGTCTGCGCGAGCACATTGAAGAAGAACCCGACAATCCGCGATACCTCACCACCGTGCGCGGCTTTGGCTACCGCTTCGAGGAACACGCGTAGGAAAGCCGGTCCTGGCCCCTACAACTTAATCCCGAGTTTATGCTCCCGTAACTTGTCCGTAACCAATGGTCGTTTACCCTCTAGGGAGGATACGCTCGAAAGAGGGTTGCCGCGATGAAGAAAATCCTCCTGATTGAAGACGACACCGACCTGTTTGCGCTGCTGCAGTACAACCTGGAAAAGGAGGGATTCGTATTGACCGGCTCGCAGACCGGCAAGGGGGCGGTCGAACTCTGCCGCCAGGTGCGGCCCGATCTGATCCTGCTGGACATCATGTTGCCGGACCACGACGGCCTGGAGATCTGCAAAGCCATCCGCAAAGACGCGGACCTGGCGGGCACGCCCCTGATTTTCCTCACGGCGCGGGCTTCGGAGACGGACCGCATCGTGGGCCTGGAGCTGGGCGCCAACGATTACGTGGTGAAGCCGTTCTTCGTGCGCGAGCTGATCGCGCGCATCAAGCTGCAGTTTCGCAACCAGACGGTTCCGGCGCGGGTGCTGGACATGGGCGGCGTGCAACTGGATCGCAGCAGTTGCCAGGTGCGCCTGCAGGGGAAACTCCTGAGCCTGACCGCCACCGAGTTCCGGCTGCTCGAATTCCTGATGAGCCGGCCCGGAGTGGTCTTCAGCCGCGAGCAACTCCTGAACGCCGTGTGGGGCCAGGACCGCGCCATCACCGATCGCGCAGTGGACGTCTATGTCCTGCGCCTGCGGCAGAAGATCGAGGCGGACCCGGCCAATCCCTCGCTGGTGCATTCGGTGCGCGGATTCGGTTACACCTTCGAGCCGCGCGCGCCCGGAACCAGCAGCGCCACATCCGCGGCGTGATTCCTGTACAATGGATTCGAAAGGAGGCCTGATGGGATCCATGGACATGGTCTATGCCGGCATTGGGGGCCTGGGCATGCAAGAGCTGCTCTTGATCCTGGTGGTGGCCGTGCTGCTGTTCGGCGGCAAGAAGATTCCAGAAGTCGCCAAGGGCCTGGGCGAAGGGATCCGCAACTTCAAAGACGCCTTGAAGGGTGACGAAAACAAGGTCGAAGAGAAGAAGCCATAGGCTTCCGGAATCCGCCCGCAAGGTTGGGCGGAGGTCATCGCGGCTAAAGATTCTGGCGGAAAAAGAAACCCCGCGGGCTGTTGGGCAGCCTCGCGGGGTTTTGGTTTGAGGGCCCGGAAGGCCGTCCCGCAAACCGCCGGCTCACGCGCGCGGCTCCGAACCTCGATTGAGAGCCGCGGCCGCGAAGCAGCGGCGCTACTTTTTCTTGGGCGGCACGATGGCGTCCTTGGCGGCTTTCGCCACGCGGAACTTCACCACCTTCTTGGCTGGAATCTTGATGGTCTCGCCGGTAGCCGGGTTGCGGCCCGTGCGGGCCTTGCGGTCCACACGCACCAGGCGTCCGATGCCCGGAAGGACGAACACACCGTTCTTCTTGACTTCCCCGATTGCCATGCTGGAAAGGCAATCCAGGAATTGCCGGGCCACCTTGTTGTTGACTTCGCAACTCTCGGCGAGGCCCCGAACCAACTGCGTCTGCGTCATGCGCTGATTTGCCATTCGATCTCCTTTTGGTTCTCCCATGTACTGAAACTCGCAGGCTGCGGAAGAAACAGGCCCGCACCACGCCATCCATCGAATAAAGGCGTCGGGGACGCGCTCCCGCGAGCGGATGTCCCCGGTTCGTATCAATCATAAGGGAAGCAGAAAGTCGATGCAAGGAGAAATGCCGTGAAAGGGCCTGTTTCAGGGCATTTTTTTGAAGAGAGCGCGCGCGGAGGCCGTCAACCGGCCTTTTTAGAGGCTCCCTCTCCGGTAGCCGCCGCTACCGCGGCCTTGCGCGGCGGTTCGTCCGGACGCGCGAGGGCCAGCACTTTGCGCAATTCGGCGTCGAGGGTGCGGCATAAATCGACGTGTTCCCGCAGGAATTGCCGCGCGTTATCGCGCCCCTGGCCGATGCGCTCTCCGCGATAGCTGAACCACGAGCCGCTCTTCTCGACGAGGTTGTGAGCCGCGCCCAGATCGAGCAGGTCTCCCTCGCGGGAAATCCCTTCGCCGTACAGGATGTCGAATTCCGCTTCGCGAAACGGGGGCGCCACCTTGTTCTTGACCACCTTGACGCGCGTGCGGTTGCCGATCGGCGTGTCGCCGTCCTTGATGGCCGCGATGCGCCGTATGTCGAGCCGCATGGAGGCGTAGAACTTCAGCGCTCGGCCGCCCGTGGTGGTCTCGGGGTTGCCGAACATCACCCCGATCTTCTCGCGAATCTGGTTGATGAACACCATGCACGTGCCGGTGCGCCCGACCACGCCGGTCAGCTTGCGCAGCGCCTGGGACATCAGCCGCGCATGCAATCCCATGTGGCTGTCGCCCATTTCGCCTTCCAGCTCCGCCTTGGGAACCAGGGCCGCCACCGAATCGACCACCACCACATCCAATGCGCCGGAGGCGATCAGGGCCGCGGCGATTTCGAGCGCCTGCTCGCCCGAGTCCGGTTGCGAGACCAGCAGATTATCCACGTCCACGCCGAGCTTGCGCGCGTAGGCCGGGTCGAGCGCATGCTCGGCGTCGACAAAAGCGGCCACTCCGCCGGCCTTCTGCGCCTCGGCGATCAGATGCAGCGTCAAGGTGGTCTTGCCCGAGGACTCGGGCCCGAAGATCTCGACCACCCGCCCGCGGGGAAAGCCGCCCACGCCCATGGCGCTGTCGAGCGAAATCGACCCGCTCGAGATGACGGACACCGGAACCACGGCGCCCGACCCCAGCCGCAGGATGGCCCCCTTGCCGAACTGTTTTTCCAGTTGGGAAAGCGTCACATCGATCGCGTGACGCCGCTCGCGTTCGTCCATGAAATACTCCTCCCGGAAGCAAATTCGTGCTGCGCGGCGGGGAGTTCTCTCCGGCGATTTGAAGAGCCGCGCGGGGGGACGCGATGCAAGTGGGACGATGCAGCCCCTCTTTTCGTCCGTAGGCCGGCAGCCGCGCGGTCGTGGCGCGATGCAGGCGGACGCTTTTCATACGTGGGCCGGTAGGCCGCGCGGGGGGACACGATGCAGGCGCCGCTTTTCGTCGGTAGGCCGGCAGCCGCGCGGGCCGGCGCGATGCAGACGCGAGCGCCGGCGGCCGCACTGGCGCGGCGCGATGCAGGCGCCGCTTTTCATAAGTAGGCCGGCAACCCCGCGGGCGGACGCGATGCAGGCGCGAGCGCCGGGGGCCGCGCCCGGCCCGGTGTCCCGCCGTTATACTGGCTCTGTGGCGCCGGACTGGAAGAAGTTGCCCTATCTCCTGCAGCGCAGCCTGATCGCGGCGTTTGACGACAATTGCTTCGCCATCGCGAAAGGCGCGGCTTACTCGGCGCTGTTGTCGTTCTTTCCGCTGCTGACTTCGGTCACCGCGGTATTGGTCCAGACGCGCGCGGAGTTCGTTTCCGACACGATTGAAGAATTTCTATCCCAGGTCGTGCCGCCGGGAACCGAGGATCTGGTGCTGCGGCAGTTCCAGTTTCGCGGAGACCGCCCGCCGCTGGTTCTGGTCGTAGCCGTGCTGGTCTCGGTGTGGGCGGCGTCGAGCGTGATCAAAAGCCTGATGGAAGGCTTCCAGGCGGCGTACCGCGTGCCGCGCAACCGCGGTTTCTGGCACAACACCGGAACCGCGATCGCGCTGGTGCTGCTGTCCGCCCTGCCGCTGGTGGCCGCATCCGCGTTGTTGCTCTTCGGCGGCCAGGTGGAGAGCGTAGTGCTGAAGTGGATGAAGGTGGACCCGTTATGGAATCCGCTGGCCTGGGTTTGGGGGATGCTCAGCCGCCTGGCGCGATACGCGGTGGCCTTCGCAACCACGATCCTGGTGACCATGCTGCTCTACTACTTCGGACCGTATCGCAAACAGCGCTTCACGGCGCTGTTGCCCGGCGCGCTTCTGGCCTCGGTGCTGTGGATGCTGGCCACCATCGGGTTCGGCTGGTACGTGCGGCATGTGGCGCACTACAACGTGATGTACGGCAGCATCGGCGCCAGTATCGCGCTGCTGGTCTGGATGTACCTGGTGGCGGCCATCGCTCTGCTCGGCTGTGAGTTCAATGCCGAGTACGAGCGCATGGGGAAGATGCCGGCGGAGTAAGGGACGCGGGCGGCCCGGCGCCGGCAAGACTCTCGGCCGGCCGCTGGGAACCGGCTGCGCGCCCGGCCGCCGGTATCCGGATCGAGAAACGGGAGCCCCGGCCCGGCTCGCTCTCGACGGTAATATCGCCGCCCATCATTTGGCAAAACTTCCTGCTGATCGCCAATCCCAGGCCGGTGCCGTTGTATTTCCGCGTGGCCGAGCCATCCACCTGGGAGAAGGGCTGGAACAGTTTGCCCAGGTGCTCCGGACGGATGCCGATTCCGGTATCGGACACGCGCACCTCGGTCCAGTCGCCGGCGCCGTTGCGCAAAAGGCGCACCGCCACCGATACCTGGCCGTTCGTCGTGAACTTGCAGGCGTTGTTGACCAGATTCAGCAGGCTCTGGCGGAGCTTGGGAAGATCGGCATAGGCCATCCGGGCCTCCCCGGAACAGTCGAGCGAGACCACATTGCCCTGCTGGCGCGCCAGCGGCTCGACGGTGTTGCAGACGTCCCGCAAGAGCGCGTCCATATCCACGTTCTGCAGTTCGACCTGCACGCGGCCCGCCTCGATCTTGGACAGGTCCAGAATGTCGTTGATGATGCCCAGCAGGATGTGTCCGGAACGCTCGATCTTCTCCAGATCGGAGAGGACCTCGGCCTGTTCGGGACCGATGCTATCCTCCCGCAACATCTGGCTGTAGCCGATGATGGCGTTCAGGGGCGTACGCAGCTCGTGGCTCATGGTGGCCAGGAAGGCGCTCTTGGTGCGATTGGCGTCCTCGGCGGCGTCCCGCGCGCGCACCAACTCGGCCTGGGTCCGCTTGAGCTCGGTCAATTCCTGCGCCAGGCATACATAGCCTTCGAGCGAGCCCGGCCCGCTGCGCAACTCGGCGCATGAGCACAGCACGGGAATCCGGTTGCCGGACTTGGTGCGGTAGGTGCGCTCCGCGGCGATCCGGTTTACCGGCGCCTCGCCCTCGATGACGCGGCTGGCGGGCTGCCCGATCAACTGCGCCTCCGTGTATCCCAACAAGCGCAGGGCGCTGGGGTTTACCCGCCGGATGCGCAACTCCGGGTCCATCACCAACAGGGACTCGCCCATCGAACGCAGGATATTGTCGACGTATTCCTGCGCCTGTTGGCGCGTGATGGCGGCTCCCAGCATACCGGCGGCGGAGCGGAAGCTGTCCCGCTCGGCATCGCTCCAGGCGCGCGCCCGGACGCAATCGTCGAAGCCCAGCACGCCGAACCACTGGCCCCCGACCTCGATCGGGACCAGGATGGACGACCGGGATTCCGGAGCCAGGCCGCGCCCGGTTCCGCCGGCCGGGTCGCCCGCTTCGAACAAGACCAGTTCGCCGCGGGCAAGGGCACGCGCCCTCTGGCGCCACGCTTCTCCGGTAAAGCGCAACTGCGCTGGTCCGGATGCGCAGTCCCGGCATCGGGCGCCCGGCCCGATCCACTGGTGCAAGACTGCGCCCGCCAGCCCATCCGGCTGCCCGGGACGGTTCTCCAGCAGGAAAACCCGGCTGACCCGGGCGGCGCTGCCGATCTTCGACATCACCTCGAGGATCACCGTCTGCCAGGCCGCGGCGCTCAGGAACCGCTGCGCGGCAAAACGCACGCTTTCGAGAATCTGGTCGCGCTGCAGCAGCGATTGCGCCATGGTGTTCAACGATTGCGCCAGGCTCTCGATCTCCTGCACGCTCCGGATGGAGGCCCGCGCCGACAGATCCCCGTCCGCAATTCTCCCGGCCATGGCCTGCAGCCGCACCATCGGACGGACCAGCCGCTTGGCGAAGACCACCGACGCCAGCAGGCTCCCGGCGACGCACAGCACGCCCAGCGCGCCCGTGCGGCGGTACAGGCGGGCGACGCCGCGGTCGTAGGCATCGAGAGAGAGGCCCACGTGGATCCATCCCCATGGAATCGAAGAGTAACTGTAAGGCGCGGCAAAACGGTACGCGCGTTTCCCGATCAGGGGCACGACTTCCACCCGGCCGGCGGCCGTGCGTTCCCGGGGCCGCCAGGCGTCGCCCAGTTGCGCGGTGCGCCAACCGCGTTTATCGACGACCAGAGAAAATCCGTCGTTCTTGGCGATCACCAGGAAATCGATCGAATCGTCTCCGGCCAGAAACTGCACGCATTGATCCACCAGGCTGCTATAGTCTTCCGTCACCGCCGCGCTGGCCATGCTTTCCTGCAGGGAGGCGGCGATGCCGTGGGCCTTCGAGCGCAGGTTGTCCTCGATTTCGCGTTTCTGTTCCGGAACGCTGGCGGCCGCGAAAACCAGCAGGCTGAATAGCGCGATCGTCCAGGACAGGCCCGAGATCCGCGCGGTGACGCTCCGGAGTGCGCCCATCCTGAGCCGCCGCACGTTCGCCCAGCCGGCCGGCAAACGCCATTTCCCGAATCGCGCGTGCGCCATCCCCTCTCCGGTCACTGCCCGGCGGCCGGCGTCTTTCCCTTGAGCCGCTCGTAAGCGTGCAGGACTTCGAAGGAGGCGCGCAGCACCGAGACGTCGGCCTGCACCAGGCGCGTGCCTCCAAACAGCATCAGAACCTGCCGCCCCGCGATGGTCTTGGGCAGGTCCGCAACCGCCGCCAGAAATCTCCGCTTGGTCTCCGGCGGACAATCCTTGTGAAACGCCATGAAGGTCGTCACCAGCTTCGGCGATACCGCCAGGGAGCGCAATTGCCTGGCAAGCTGCGGGTTCAGATCGCACATGGTGTGGTACCCCCGCAGGGTCACCAGGCAGGCGTCGGCCTGCCGGAAGAAGACCGGCAGCACCACGTGCGCCAGCTTCGGACGGGTCTCCAGCCGGCCCAGAAGTGTGTCCGCCGTGCCAAGGCGCTCGGAAGCCAGCAGACTGTCCAGCCAGATTTTGTCCAGGCACGTGCGCGTGTTCCGGTACAGGAGCAGGCTCCGCCCGCGCAGATCCGCCAGGCTCTGAATGCCGCTGGACTGGTGCACCAGTAAGACGTACTCCTCTCCGTCCGGCAGTTGGGTTTCGTCCAACACCAGTTCGCGGCTCGTATAACTCGCCACCCGCGCAAATTCGAGGATGTTGACGGATAACGCATCCACCTGGTGGTTGCGGACTTTCTGCACTACCTGCGCGGTGGTGCACAGTTCGGGCGCGAAGCGCACGCCTGTCTGCCGGGCTACCGCATCGGACCACGCCCGGAGCGCGGCCGCGGCGTCGTTGGCGTTCATTTCGCCGGCGACGAGGTCGGAGATGGCTACGCGGAGGCTGGGCGGAGGATCGCCTGCCGAACCCTCCCCGCCCGCCGCCGCGAACGCCCAAGCGGCCCAGACCAAGCCTCCCGCCGCCAGGCTGGACGCCCATCGTTTGGTTTGCCCGCGCGGTTTCATGGCGCCGGCGCCAGCCTCCCGCCGATCTCTTTGCCCACCGCCAGATTGAGCTGCGACAAGATGGCGGCGTAGTCGTATCGCGCCTTGAAGTGCTGCGCCGACATCAGCGCCTCCATCAGTTGGGCCCGGATTACTTTCTCGGTTTCCACCAGTTCCTCCTGGTAGGCGCGCATGTTGAGGCTGCGGTTCTCCTGCGCGGAATGCATGGCGTCCAGACTGGCCCGGCCGGATTTGGCGGCCGCGTCCAGGCCCAGTACGAGGTCCTTGATCTCGAGCGCGATTCCATCCCGCAGCAGAAGTTGCGTCTCCTGGATCTGGCCTAGCTTTGCCAAAGCCTCGCTCACCCGATTGCGCGCCAGCAAACCGTCGAACAGGGGGATCTCCAGGCCGATCCCGGCGCTCCAGCCTCGCTGATTCCGGTCGGTCGCCAGGCCCACTTCGTTGCCGCCGTTCCACCAGCGATGGAGTTCTCCGGTCAGCGCCAGCTTCGGATAATGGCCGCTCCTGGCGGTGGTCACTTCGCCCTGGCCGGCGCGGATGGCTTGCCCGAGTTTGTTCCAATCCGGGTTGAACTCGTAGGCGTCCGCGACCAGCCGGTCGAGGTTCTGCGCCGCG
>Ga0335078_10015880_pt1 | contig 11175 bp, 7 predicted proteins | sample Lox_Sample_32_FD_206711 | JGI IMG/M metagenome (GOLD analysis project Ga0335078, IMG submission 206711) | Soil microbial communities from Loxahatchee National Wildlife Refuge, Florida, United States - Lox_Sample_3.2 | ecosystem: Environmental > Terrestrial > Soil > Wetlands | place: USA: Florida...
TGCGCGATCTGCAGGATACGAATGAGACGCTGTTTTATGCGCTGATCACGCGCAACATCGAAACGATGCAGCCGATCGTTTACACGCCGACGGTGGGCGAAGGCTGCCAGCGCTTCAGCGAAATCTGGCGCAAGCCGCGCGGACTTTTTCTGAGCTATCCCAACAAGGATCGCATCGAGGAGATCCTGGGGCATGCGCGATACGATCGCGTGCGATGCATCGTGGTGAGCGACGGCGAACGCATCCTGGGACTGGGCGATCAGGGCGCGGGCGGGATGGGGATTCCAATCGGCAAGATGGCGCTGTACACGGCGCTGGGCAGCATTCATCCGGAATTTTGCCTGCCGGTGCTGCTGGACGTAGGCACGGATAACGAAGAGCGTCTCGAGCATCCTATATATATAGGTTGGCGGCACAAGCGCGTGCGCGGGCAGGAGTACGACGATTTCGTCGAGGCGTTTGTTGGCGCGGTGAAGCGGCGCTGGCCGCACGTGCTGCTGCAATGGGAGGATTTCGCGGGATCGAATGCGGCACGGTTGCTGGCGCGCTATCGCGATCAGCTGTGCACATTTAATGACGACATTCAGGGGACGGCGGCGGTGGCCACGGCGACCGTGCTGGCCGCGGTGAATGTGACGGGGATTCCTCTGACGCGCCAGAAAATTGTGTTCTTCGGCTTTGGCTCGGCTGGAATCGGGATCGCGAGCATGTTGCTGGCGGCGATGAAAGACGCCGGCTTGAGCGAGAACGAAGCGCGCGACCGTTTGTACGCACTCGGCAGTCATGGATTGATCGTCGAGGGAGCGAAAGATATTCGGCCTGCGCAGCAACCCTTCGCGCGCAAGATGGCTGAAGTTGCGGCGTGGCAGCGCGCGGGCGGCTCGGAGATTACGCTGATCGACGTGGTGCGCAATGTCAAGCCCACGGTGCTGATCGGCGTATCGAGTCAGCCGGGCGCGTTCACCGAGGATGCCATCCGCGCAATGGCAAAGACCGTTGAGCGGCCTGCAATCTTCCCGCTATCGAACCCGACTTCGCGCAGCGAGGCGACGCCGCAGCAATTGCTCGAATGGACCGATGGCCGCGCGCTGATCGGCACGGGCAGCCCGTTTCCACCCGCGCAGTTCGGCTGGAAATCGGTGCGCATCGATCAGACCAATAATTCCTATATTTTCCCCGGCCTCGCGATGGGGATCATTGCGTCGAAGGCGCGGCGCGTTTCGGACGCGATGATCATGGCCGCAGCGAAGACGCTGGCCGAACTCTCGCCCACGCGGAAAGATAAAACCGCGAACCTTTTGCCGCCGATCGCGGAGTCGCGAAAAATTGCGTTGCTGGTCGCGCAGGGCGTCGGCCATCAGGCGATCAGGGATGGACTCGCGGGAGTGGCGGATCACAAAGCGTTCAAGGAAGAGATGAGTGCGTGCGCGTGGAATCCGGTCTATGCGCCGTATGAAAAAATTTGAGGGGCCGACACGCGGCTCGCAAACTGCAAAATCCACCATGCTAAACGTTGACGCTGAGGATTGGCTGGGAGGCCTGGACTCGAACCAGGATAATCAGATCCAGAGTCTGATGTACTGCCGATTGTACGACCTCCCAGCAGTGCGGGCCGAAAGAAACGGGCCGTAGCAATCGGCATCGCCGCGCCACGACCCTCCTTCTACTTTTACTTTATGCAGGATTCCGCAAACCGTCAACCGCGCGGGGCGAGGGGGATCATGCGGCCGCGCTCGAGGCGGAAGTGATTGCCGCGCCACTCGATGCGATTGCTGGCGAAGCTGGCGAGCCACACGATGAATGCCAGCGCGTCGCGCAGAGGAAACAGCCACCACGCGCGGCGCACGATCGGATCGCGCAAGCCCCACACGCCGACCGACCAGGCCATGGCGAAGCGCACAATCGCGTAGGCGGCAAGATACGCGGCGGCGATCGCGTGCGAGGGCGCGACGATGGCCGCGGCGATTGCGAGCGGCAACCCGTGCGTGAAGAAAAGGCCCAGGTGGCCGCCGGGACGAATGTGGCGAATGCCGATGGCCCAGCGCAGCTCGTGACGGAAATATTCGGCCAGCGTCTCGGTGGGGAAGATCATGCCGACGGGCTTGGCGGCGAGCTCGATGCGCCAGCCGCGCGCGGCGATGCGGCGGCCCAATTCGTAATCGTCAGAGTGCAATTCGAGCAGCGATTCAAAGCCGCCGATTTCGGCGAGGCGAGCGCGCGTGGTGGCGATCGTTGAACCCATCATGAATTTTAGGCCTTCGAGCTGGCGCGCCACCAGCGCCGCTCCACAAAACGCCGACGATGAGCCGACGCAATCGAGCGCGGCCACCCAATTGGGCGCGGCGATCCCGCGATAGAGCGCGGTGACGGCGCCCACGCCGGCGGCGGCCAGGCGCTCGGCGACGCCGCGCAAATAATCGGAGTCGACGCGGACGTCGCTATCGCTGATCACCAGCAGGTCGTAGCGCGCTTCGCGCGCCAGGCGGCAGAGATTGGAGACTTTGATGTTTGCGCCGGCTGCGGCTCCGGTGACGATTAGGCGAATCGTGCGATCGGGGAAATCGGCGATGAGGCGCTCGACGATTGCGGCGGCGGGATCGCTCGAATCGCTGACGGCAAACAAGATTTCGTATTCGGGATAATCCTGGCGGCAGAAGCTGGCGAAATTTTCGTAGGCTTCGGGATCGAGGCCGCGCAACGGCTTGAGGACGCTGGCCGGAGGCAGTGGCACCCGCGCGGCGCGAGCTGCTCGCTCGGCGCGATGCGCCCAACGGAAAAATCGCAGTGCGGCGAACGTGCCCACGGCGTAATAGATCAGCGGGCCAAGCGCGGCGGCGAGCACGGCCCAGCGCGCGGCTTGGAACACGGCGTGCGCCGTCAGCCACGACGGCGTCTGATCGGCCCACGCGAATGCCACTCCGCAGCAGATCAGCAAAATGCCGGTCCAGCGGACGGCGCTTAAATGCTCGCGCAGAAGCAGCCACGCGCCGATGGCGCCGGCGACGTACGCGAGCGAAGTGGCCGGGACGACGAAGCTGACCTCATACCACGAAAGCATCGTGAGGAACGCGAAGAACGAAACGGCCATCAGGCCCACGCCGAGCCACAACCAGCCGACGGTGAAGGCGCGGCCGACAACGTGCAGAACATCGCGCGCGCCGAGCGTGCGCACTTCACCGACAAGCTGCATGGCGTGCGCCAGGGCGATTTCGCCGCCGGTGCCAGTGAGTACGACGAACGCGAGGATGGCCGCAACGCGCATATCAGTTCCCCGCCCCGCCGCGCTTCGATTGCGTGGCGCCGACCGTGCGCGGCGGCGTGCGATTCACCAGCACCACGCCGAAGAAAATCAGCACGATGCCGACCCACCGCAGCGCGGGCACGTGCTCACCCAAGAACAAAAAACCCAGCAGCGGCACCAGCGCGTACGTCAGCGCGGAAAACGGCATGACGAAGCTGTAATCGGCGCCGGAAAGCGCGAGCATGTGGCTGACGAAGAAGACAATCATGCAGGCAATGCCCAGCCAAACCGTGGCGCTGGAAATTGTGGCGATGAAACCGGAGCGAACGGCGGCGAGCGAAGAAAGACTCACAGCGCCGAGCGCCTTCATGCCTTTATCGAGGACGGTGTTGCCCACCGACCCGAACACGACCATCGCGGCGAGCAGGACGTACGTCTTGCGTCTCAGGCTGCGATCGGAGCGCATGGGATGTGTGGAAGCAAGATACCCGGACGAAGTCCGTGTGGCACTACTTTATTGCGGCGGGCTCCAAGTGGAGCCCGCACCCTATTCCGGCCGGCTCCAACGGAAACTCGCAGCCGCACCCTTGGCCGCTCTCTCGAGACGCGGTCCGCTCAATCTCCCGCGCCCGACGCGGGAGTCTGACTGGCCAACTGCGCCGCGGGCGCGCAAGCCTCGGCATTCTCGTGGCCGTAAAGGAAGCGGAAAAATTCCACGCCCTCGCGCAAGCGGCGGCGCATCACTTCGCCATCGCGGAGCATGCCGCCGGCCAGCGCAAACATCTTGCGCGGCCGGAAATAGAATTTCTTGTAAAACTCCTCCACCGAGTGGAATAACATGGTGGACGTCAAGTTCGGATAATTCAGCGCGGCGATCTGCACGCCGTTCTTATCCACCAAACCTTCGGTTTGAATTTGCAGCCAGCCATTTTCGGTCGCTTGGCGATACAGCTCCGTGCCAGGATAGGGCGCGGCGAGCGAACACTGAACCGTCTCGGGATCCACTTCGCAAGCGAACTCCAGCGTCTTGCGGATCGTCTCCGGCGTTTCGCCCGGCATGCCCAGGATGAACGTGCCGTGGACCAAGATGCCCAACTCCTTGCAGTCCTTGGCGAATCGGCGCGCGATATCCAGGCGCGTGCCCTTCTTCATGTTGTTCAGGATTTCCTGATTGCCGGATTCGTAGCCGACGAGCAGCAAGCGCAGGCCATTATCCTTCATGATTTCCAGCGTACGACGCGGGACGATCGGCTTGGCATTGCAGGACCACGTAAGCCCCAGGCGCGACATCCGCTGCGCGATCAGCTCCGTGCGCGGCGGATTGTCGGTGAGCGTGTCGTCATCGAAGAAATATTCCTTCACCTGCGGGAAATATCGCTTCGCCAAGGTCATTTCCGCATCCACGCTATCCACGCTGCGCGTGCGGTAGCGATGGCCGCCGATGGTTTGCGGCCACAAGCAGAACGTGCATTTCGACCGGCAGCCGCGCCCGGTGTACAGCGAAACGTAAGGATGCTTCAGATAGCCGTTGTAGTAGTGCTCGATCGTTAGATCGCGCTTGTAAACGTCCACGACGAACGGTAGGGAGTCAAAATCCTCCAGCGTGGGCCGCGGCGGCGTGAATTGCACGCGCCCATTTTCGCGATAGGCGATGCCGGCCACTTGCGAAAGCGGCTTCCCCGCCGCGATTTCGGTGCAGGTATGCTCAAATTCGCTGACGGCGACCCAATCGACCGCCGGCGCGCCGTTCAGCGATTGCATCGGCAGGACGCCGACGTGCGCGCCAACCATGCCGATTTGAAGCTTGGGATTTTCTTCCTTCATCCGCGCGGCGAACATCGCGTCATTCTGGAATGACGGCGTGCTGGTGTGCATCACCACCAGCTCGTAATCGCGGGCCATCGGCGCCACTTGCTCGACCGTCAGGTCGTCCGGCGGAGCGTCGACCAGCTTGCTGCCCGGCACCATCGCCGCGGGCTGCGCCAGCCACGTGGGGAACCAATAGGATTTCACTTCGCGGCGCGCCTGATAACGCGCACCGGCGCCACCGTCGAAACCTTCATAGCTCGGCGGGCTCAAGAACAGGGTTTTCTTCCACTCCGGCATTCGCTCCCCCTGGAAAGGCCGGCCTGGTCGGCCAGCGTGGCACACACTAGGTGAGACTCTATTCTACGCGATTTGGTGGTCCGGCCAAAGCGCGGGAATCGGCCCGTTGCCCGACGCTTCAATTTTCGCCGGCTGCGCGCGATTTGCGCCAATTTTGGGCGGTCCAGGCCGCCCGGCGCGGGAATTTACTGTAGCGCGGTCGAAATCTGGCCCGTGGTTTGCAGCAATTGAAGCTGGGCTTGCTGGCGGGCGAAATCGGCATCCAGGAATGCCAGCCATTTTTGGCTTTCGTCCATATGCGCGGCTTCCAGATCCTTCAGCGCTGCGCGGCCTTGATCGTACTGGGCTTCGAGGTTGGTCAGAGTGTCTTCGGCGAGCTGCAATTCGAGCTTGGCGACGTGGCTGGCCAGTTCCAGCTCGTGCTCCTGCCGGGCTTTCTGCTGGACATCGCGTGAAAGATCGCTGCGCTTTTTCTCCACGGCGAAGGTGCTGGACGCCAGGTTGGCCTGCGCCAAGCGCACCGCGGCGGAATTGCGCGCCGCAAAGATCGGAATCTGGATTTCGACGCCGGCGAGGAAGTTGTTGTCCTGAAATTTATTGAAAAATTGATCGAAGTGATTCCAGCGATTCAGCAAATTGTACTGGCCGATCAGGGAAATTGTGGGCCAATACGCGCCGCGCTCGCCCTTGAGAGTGAACTCGTTCGCCTGATTTTCTGAGACGGCTTGTTTCATCTCGGCGTTGTTGACGAGCGCTTGGCTCACCAGGTCATCCACGCTCGCGCCGGCCGCTTCGGGCAAGTCCTCGGGGCTGACGTCGATCGCCTGGCCGTCGGACAAGCCGGTCAGGTCGGCGAGATCGGCGGAAAGCGTGGCGTCCTGATCTTCAAGCTGCGCGATCTGCTGCTCGGCGCGCGCCACGCCCAATTCCGCGCGCACGCTTTCGATCGGCAATTCCTGTCCGGCGGCGACGCGGTCGCGCATCAGATCGAGAATTTTCTGCGCGCTGGATTGCTCTTGGCGCATGAGGTCGAGTTCGTGGCGCGTTTTCGCCAGCTCCAGATATTCCGTGGCGGCTTTCATCATCACGGCATCACGCACGGCGTCGAGGGCGATCTGCTGCTCCTGCGCGTGTTCTTGCGCCGCGCGCACCTGGCCGCGCAGTTCGGGGTTGTACAGCGCTTCGTCGTAGGAAAGCGTGAAGACCGCAGGCACGCCGCCGCCGGCGAGGAGCGGCAAACCATGCGTGAATGCCGCGCCGCTTCCGGCGTAAATATTCGGCAGAAAAGCCGCCGAATCGGCGCCGGCTTGGCGTTGCGCCACCGTATATTCCAGGCGCGCCATTTGCATATCGCGGCTATTACGCACGGCCAGCGCCACGGCCTCTTTCAGCGTCAGGGCGTGCGGCGCCGGCGCTTGCTGCGCCCAGGCCGCGGCGCACGATGCGAGCGCGATCCACGCGACGACGCCCGCGGCGGCGCCGGCGCGGCGCAGACATCTCGCCGCGCGCTCTTGCAGATTTTCCTTCACGCACGTCACGCCAGTCACGCGCATCATGATGAATGCTCCTTCCGCGCTTGGCTTATTCGTAGCGCAGCGCTTCGGTGGGCTGCAATCGTGCCGCCCTGCTGGCCGGCAAATAACCGAACAACACGCCCGTGGCGCACGACACGATAAACGACGCCACCACCGATTCCCACGGCACCGGCACGCGAAGATTCCCAGGCAGTAGCGGCCGGATGAAAACAGGAATGGCCAAAGCGATTAAGATGCCCACGACGGCGCCGAAACCGCTGATTAAGGATGCTTCCAGCAGAAATTGGGAGAGTATCTCGCTGCGGCGCGCGCCGATGGCTTTGCGCAGGCCGATCTCGCGCGTGCGCTCCGTCACGGTGACGAGCATGATGTTCATGATCCCGATGCCGCTGACCACCAAGGCGATGAAGCCAATCAGCAGGAGCACGAGCGTCAGCGCCCAGGCTATTTTTCGCGCCGCATCCAAAATCGCGCTCAAGTTCAGAACGACGTAGCGCGCGCGACCCGGATGCCTTTCGCGCAGCAGGGCTTCAAGCTGCCGTGTGACCGACCCAACCAATTCCGGGGAGGCCGCCTGCACGTAGAGCACCTCAAGGCCGCTATCGCCGGTGTAATACTGCATCAGCGGAAAGGGCACGAGCACGGTGTATTGCTGAATTTCGGAAAGGCCGTAGGTCGCAGTGCGCTCCTGAAAAACGCCCAGCACGGTGTAGCTGACTTCTCCGACGCGCAAACTTTTTCCGACGGGATCCTCACCGGGAAAAACTTTGGCGGCGAGATCTTTCGTCACCAGGCACACTTTGCTGCGCGACGCCGCGTCTTCGGCGTCGAAAAATCTTCCTTGCAGCACCAACAGATTGCGGATGGTCTGAAAACCCTGGGTGACGCCGACCAGACTCACGGAGCGCTCTTCGTCGCCGGCCAAAACATTTTCTTCGATGCCGCGCGTGCCGGCCACGGCCGCCGCGCCGGTGATGGCGTATTTCGCGGCGTCCATGTCGTCGACAGTGAGTTCATCGCTGAATTCGGAAGGATGATCGGCGTTCACTTCGAGTTGCGCGTAAACCAGATTGGAGCCCACGCCTTCGATTTGCGCGATGACGTACTGCCGCCCGGTGAGCGCGATGGTGACCACCAGCACGATGCACGCGCTGCCGATGATCACGCCGAGCGTGGTCAGAAAGGCGCGCAGCTTGTTGGCCCACAGGGACTCGAACGCGACCATCCACGTTTGGCTTGTCAACATCGCAGCCCCTGCTCCGTCTCCAGCCCGCGCACCGCGAGCGCGCCGGTTATCGCGCGGCACGAAAATCGCGGCGCCCGCGGCGCACTCGCCGCGCGCATCGCGGGCATCGCTCGCATGGCCGCTTCAATGTTAATCCTTAATCCCTTCCCAAGCGCCGCAAACCTTCGCGGGCGGCGCGATCCTTGGGATCGGCGCTCAAGCAGGCTTTGTACTCTTCTGCGGCCTCGGAGTTTCGCCCTTCTTTCTCGAAGAGCGCGCCGAGCCATTCATGCGCGGATGCGTGCGAGGGCATCTCGGAATATTCGGGCGTCGAGTTCATGTAAGCGCGCAGGAGCTGCTCGGCTTCGGCGGCACGCTGCCCGGACATCACGTCGGCCACGCCGCGGTAATACGCCAAGCGCGGATCGTTCGGATCGATTTTGGCCGCCGCGGAAACCGCCGCGGACATCTTCGTTCCGTCGCCACGATCGCGATAATAATCCGCCGCTTCGAAGCAAACGCCTACGCTCTTCGGCGCGGCCAGAATTTTTTGATAGAGGTCGTCGGCGTCGGCGTACTGTTTTTTCGCCGCGAAATATTCGGCGCGCGCCAGACTACCTTCGACGGGGTCGATTTGAGAAAGGCTGTCGATCTCACGGAGAGCTTTTTCGTCGCCGCCCCCCACGATCGCGGGGGCGTTCAAATCAAAGCGGATCAAATCTCGCTGCGCTTCCAGATTCGTGGGTTGCAAGCCGACCGCCGTCACGAATTCGTGCCGCGTCTTGCGCGCCAGCGTATATCCGAAGAGCAAATCCCCTTCGGCTTTGCGGCCGTACGCGCGGCCCAGCCAGTCGTGAGCGTTGGAATCGTTCGGCGCGAGCTCCACGCCGTGCTCCAAACCGTCAATCGCGCGCGAAAAATCGCCCAGCTCGTAGTAGCAACGGCCCAGCAGAACGGCCATTTGCGCGTCGTTGGGAGAACGGGCTGCGGCGGCTGTCAGCACGTCGATGGCTTGGTTGTATTGCCCGGCGTCGAAAAGATGCTGCGCATCCGCCAGCGAAGTCGTTTGCTGCGCGCGCGGCGCGCGGTCCGCGCGAGCGGGGCTGCTTCGAGCTGCCGCGAAAACCGAGTGCGCCGGGCCGACGCTCAACAGGAGCGCGCATGTCGCCAAACCGATCGCGCGCGTCATTCTTGAGTCACGGCCTGGATTTTCATCTTGTCTTTCAGCTGCACTTCGCCTGGCAGGGCGACCAGATCGCCTTCGTTCAATCCGTCCACAACTTCGTAGGACACCGGCGTCGCGATACCCACGCGAATTTCGCGGCGGCGCAAGTGATTGTCCTCGACGACAAAAACATAGTGATGGCTTCCGTCGGAGACGACGGCGCCGCGCGGCACCACCAGCACGTTGGTGCGCTCGCGCAGATGGATGCTCACGTCCACGGTGACGTTGGGAATCAGATCGAGCTTATCGTTCGTCACCGAGCACAGCGTTTCGCCCACGCTGCGCGTCCCATGCGGCACCACTTCTTTCGGCACCATTTCCGTGCGCCCGGTCCAGACGCGATCCGGCAGCGCGTCCCACGTGACGTCAACGGTTTGGCCCTCTTCAAGACTTCCCAGCTCCGGTTCGTCGATGAATGCGCGCACGCGCACTTGGTGCAGATCGGCCATTTCGGCCAGAAGATCTCCGACGTGAACGAAATCTCCGGCGTGCACCGGCAAGGAATAAAGCGTGCCGTCGGCCGGGGCGATGGCGCGCGCGGAGTTCACTTTCTCCCCGAGATCGCGCACATCGTCGCGCGAATGCTCCACCAATAGCGCGTTCTGCGAAACATCCAACTGAACCTGCCGGCGAAATTCCTCGAGCGCCTTCTCCGCCTGCTGCGCATCGGCTTCCGCTGCCGCAAGCGCGGCGCTATTTTCGGCCAGCTCGGCGGGAGTGGCTGCTTGCTGAGCCACAAGCTTGGTCAGTGCGGCGTGCTGTTGCCGCAGCGTATCGCGGCGCGCATCGGCGGCGACGACGGCGCCTTGTACTTTGGCGCGCTCGTCCGGCCGGCCGCCGGCTTGTGCGTCGCGCAAGGCTTCTTCTTCGCTCGCCAATTGTTCGCGCGCCTGATCGAGTGCAGCCAGCTCCGCCGTGGCGTCCAATTCGAGCAGCAATTGCCCGCGATGCACGACCTGGCCTTCCGTCACCAGCACGCGCTTCACAAACGTATCCATTTCCGCGCGGATTGGATGCGGATCAATCGGTTCCACTTTGCCGTTGCTGGAAATTGAAGTACTCAGGTTTTCGCGCGTGATCGGCGCTACCGCGACGCGCGGCGCCGGCCGCCGCCAATTCAAAACCAAAAACACGATGACGAGCGCGGCCGCGGCACTCAATCCCAGCCAAAGCCGCTTTTTCAGCGTCAAGCGCGTGCCTCCGCTCGTTCGATCGCGTTCGTCCCGATTTGCGTGGAGCTCTTCAAACATCTGCGTGGAGCGCATTGGCTCGCCGGTCTGCGCGGAGCGACTTGCTTCAACCCTACGCGAGCGCAAAATTGTAGCAAATTCCGCGCGCGGAGCGGCCGCACTCTGCCTCGCGACGCCGGCTTCCGACTTCTGCCGGATACATCTAGGCCGATGCTATAACGTCTCGCGAGCGCGCCGCCAGCACAGAATTCACGAAGGTCGGCGCCCGCGGCGCCGGTGCCGGCCTCGCGGCTCTGTGCTAGAATGGCCGCATGAGCGCCGAAACGCCAGCCACGCAACCATCTGAGCACGCGCCGGAGCATGCCACCGCGAGCGGCGCGCCAACGCTGCATCGCATCTGCATCCAGTGCAACAACGTGTTCTGCGTCACGCCCGATCATTATGACGCGAAGCATTGCCCGACGTGCCGCAAGGAATAGCGCGCGCGACCCAGCAGCTTCGCAAGCACGGATTAATCGATTGCAAGCGTTTCTTGTGTCGCCCCTGCGGGCTGGGGCTCGAAGCTGGCCGCTTCGAGCGAACTCGATTCGCGACCACGCGGCGGGCGTGCACGCTCGGCAAACGTCGCACAATCTGTTGCCGCACCTCGCTCA
>Ga0335078_10015881_pt1 | contig 11174 bp, 7 predicted proteins | sample Lox_Sample_32_FD_206711 | JGI IMG/M metagenome (GOLD analysis project Ga0335078, IMG submission 206711) | Soil microbial communities from Loxahatchee National Wildlife Refuge, Florida, United States - Lox_Sample_3.2 | ecosystem: Environmental > Terrestrial > Soil > Wetlands | place: USA: Florida...
GACTCCTGTGCCCAACTCATCGTCGGGCAAACCAGCCATCCCAGCGCCATGCAGATCATCAAATTCCTTGCCCATCTCATTGAGTGCACCATCATAGCTTCTCCCATCCAAGTGACGCATATACGGGGGGCAAGCGCCCTTCCAAACTTCGCCTGAGAATATCCCTTGTCTTATCAAGGCATTATGGGTTTGACGAGGGTGTATCCCGGTCCGTTGGCTGGCCTAATACCACCAAGCCGGTGGATTTCGGCCACTTGGTATCCTGGGACGGGTTCGGATTTTCCTCGCTGCGGTGAGAACGCATCGTAGGAGCGGTTCGCGAACTGGCCCTACGTCTTGACGAATGGCTCGACCTGGACATCCAACTTGCTAATGGTCTGGAAGGAGGTAGCCAATAAGAGGTGGGGTAGCGGTCCCTGTCCCCCGCCAAAGCCGCACTCCGGGAACGGGGCAAGGTCTCGCTTCGGGAATGCGGAGCCCTCCGGCATTGCAAGAAGCGAAGCGACATCCCACCATCCAAAACACCTATCGCAGTTTGGTACCCCGGGCGAAAAGCAGGTGGCGCAGACCGCCGCCGTTGCGGCCTGCGGCTTTTGCGAACCGCAGGCTACCTGGCAAGCCAAGTGGGCAAGTTTGCGGCTTGCGGTGTCGAAGGGACGCGGAACACAATTGCGGTGGGCTCTGCACTTGCTTGTCGCCTTCGCGCCGTGGGGAGGAAAAGACACGGACCACAAATGCGGTGGTCCACGCTACTGACTTGCGGCCCCGTGTGATCTGGAGATCACAGCCGGACGAAGATGCGGTTCTTATAGAGCCAGAAGCAGAGCCCCCAGAGCATTCCCCAAACCACGAGGCCGGTAATGAGTTCCGAGGGCAATTGGCCACACCAACCGAAGAACCCCATGGTGAAGGGCACGGCAATGTGGTGGAACCAACGCGCCCCCTCCGTATTCGCAAACAGGTAGATGAGGAGGGGATTCATCCCGACGATGTTGAAGAACACCGCCCACTTCTTCATTCCCTGGACGTCGATCAGCCAGTAAGAGAAGGCCAGCGCCAGCAGGCACCACCCGCCGCTCACGATTACGAAGGAGCTGGTGCAGATGCGTTTGATAATGGGGTCGACGGGATTCAGGGAATACCCCACCACCACACCGATAAGCCCGGGGATGGCCAACGTCCGGATTTTCTGCCACGGTGTGCGGGTGCTTTTCAGAACCTGCCCGGCCAGCACTCCCCACATGGTGTGCGCCGTGGTGGGTACGGCGTTGAACGCTACCCAGTGGTCGGTGTCGATCTTGCGCATGATCAGCATGTCGAACCACGACCCGAAGTTATGATCGGGCACGAAGGGCTGGTTGAAGCCCGCCACGGGCCACAGCCGGTAGAGCAGTTCGGTGAGGATGAGCAGCCCGAAAGTGAACGAGATCTGCACGCGAGCCGGTTGGCGCATCATCAGGAATGCCACCAGGTAGGTAAAGGAGAGCTGCGCCAGCACGTTCCAAAGCTCAAACGTCAAATGGCCGGGGCCGATGCAATATAGTCCCCAACCAAACAACAGGAGCAGTCCGGAACGCTTCAGCACATGCTGAAAGACCTTCTGCCAACTGTCGCCCCGCTGGAAGCGCTTGCCGATGGCGAAGGGCATGGCCACTCCGACGATGAACATGAAGAAAGGCTGCACCAGGTCCCAACAGCGCAAGCCGTTCCAGGGATGATGGTCCAACTGCCAGCCGATGGCGCTGAGCACGGTCCCATTCAGGGCCGGGGACCTGAGCACCTCATAAACGCCTGTCGCCTCTCCGACGAGCATGAACATTGTGAAGCCGCGAAAGAAATCGAGCGAGAGCAGCCGGTCATCGGCCGCTTTGATGGGCGTGGGAGTCTTTTCCATGGCAATCCACACAGCAAGCACGGGGCGGATCGAAAGTCCGCGGATCGTCCCGGGGTCCCGCCGAAAAGCCCCTGACCTCAAAGACAGGTCTGCGCTTCCTCCTTGATGGTGGCGGGGATTATAACTTGAAAGGGCTCGGGCGTGGCAAGACGTGATTTCTCTGGCTCCGCTCGCTATACCTCAACGCGCCGTAACGAGAGGCAATTCCACGAAGCTCGCGTGGCCGGGCGAGTGGAAAATCAGCTGCGTTGCCTTGCGATAATCCTCGGGCTTGGCCCAGAAGATACTGGGCACGAAGGTCTGGGGATTGCGGTCGTAGAGGGGGAACCAGCTCGACTGAATCTGCACCATGATGCGGTGGCCCGGCAGGAAAACATGATTCATGGTGGGCAAGGCAAAACTGTAAACGAGTGGCTCGCCGGCCGCGATGGGGGTGGGATTTTCCGGGCTCTCCCGGTAGCGGCCTCGGAAGATGTCAGCCGACACCATCAGTTGATAACCGCCCAACTCCGGTTGGGTTGCCACTTCGTCGGGGTGGACATCGATGACCTTGACCACCCAATCGGAGTCCGTACCGCTGGTTGAGGCCACCAGGTTGACCAGCGGCTGCCCGCTGACCTTCATCGGGGCGGTGTAGGCATCGGAGACATACGCCAGAACATCCGGGCGGCCGGATGCTTCCCGCTGATCTTCCACCAGCCAATGCGGCCACGGGTGATCCTGGTCGTAGCCCATGGGCCGGACCGGCCGCGGCACGTAGGGGACGGGCTTGGCGGGGTCGGAAACATACTCGTCGGCTTCCGCCTCGCCGGGTGTGGGCGGAGCAAATCGCAGCTTCAGCCCGGCATGAAGATAGAGCGGCGTGGGGCGGATCGAGCAGCCGCTGGCACACCCGGCCGGCCAGGCGGGGAGGCGACGCCAGGCATTCGTCCCGGTTTCGAAAATCGTTACGGGCGGCGTGTCGGTTGCAGGAGTGCCATCCTTCAGCCAGTGGTTAAGGAAGGGCAGCAGAATCTCCCGCCGGAAATAGAGCCCGGTATCGCTTCCGAAGTGTAGGGGGCCGAGCGAACTGCCGTCGCCGGCCTCTCCCCCATGATTCCAGGGACCCACCACTAGGAACACCTTGTCGTTATTAACGTCCTTGGGTTTAATCGCTTTGTAAACGGCTGTGGCGCCGTAAATATCTTCCTGATCCCAGAAACTGGCCACCAGCATCACCGGTACACTCAGCGGTTGGGCGGCCAAAATGCGGTCCATGGCCTGATCGCGCCAGAACGAATCGTAGCTGGGATGCGCGAGAATCTTGCGCCAGAAGCCTACCTTCTCCAGGCCGTGCCGCCGCCCCAGTTCGCCCGCCGATCCGGCCTCCATGTAGAAGTCATAGTCGTCAAAGTGGTTCGTCCACCACTCCACGCTATTGGAACGCGTCGCCTCCTGATCGTGGATATAGACCATATTCTGCTGCCGGAAGGCGCCATTGTGGAACCAGTCGTCGCCCATCCAGCCATCCACCATCGGATTCATGGGCACGGAGACCTTGAGCGCGGGGTGAGGGTTCACCAGCGCCATCAAAGGCAGAAACCCGTCATAGGAGATGCCAAGGATGCCGACCCGCCCGTTCGATTCCGGAATGTTCTTCACCAGCCAGTCGATAGTGTCGTAGGTGTCAGTGGAATGATCGACCGGAGTGGGATTCTGCGGCCCGTGCAGGGGGCGGGTCATGACATAGTCGCCCTCGGAGCCGTGCTTGCCGCGCACGTCCTGGATGGCGCGGATGTAGCCGCCTTCCAGGATGACCTCCGTGAGATTGTCGTACCCCTGAAGGATCGGGCCAAGATGGGAACTCTCCGCGTGACTCACCATTTTCGATGCGTCGTAAGGAGTGCGCGTCAGGAGGATCGGCGCGTGTTGGGCGCCCTTCGGAACCACGATTACGGTGTGCAGCTTCACCCCGTCCCGCATGGGGATCATCACGTCACGCTTGGTGTAATCAAAGCTCGTCGTTACCGGCTCGAACTTGGCAGGGGTCTCGCTGGGAAAGTCGGGGTACTGGGGCGCAGGAGTCTGAGCTGGCGCGAGAGTGCTGGACCCGAACGCAACCAGCACTGGCGCCAGCAAGGTCAAACCAAGAAAGCGGCCGATCGCCTCCATGCGTGCCCTCCAGGAGCCGGGAGTTGGCCCTATGCATAGTGTCCCTATAGATGCCACGGCTAGCCCTCCTTGAATTGTGTACGGAAAGAAAGACAGCGTAGTGCGGTCGGAACGGAAAAGCAAACTAAAAGGCAAAGAGGAGTCACGAATGGGGAGATTTTTCGTGAATTCAGCCTCTTCTCGCGGTAAGCTGACGCTATGAAAGCCGCCGTTCTCACAGCCCCGCAAAGCATCTCGAACCGGCCGCTGCATATTGCGGAGGTTCCCCAGCCTGAACTCAAGCCGGGCAGAGTTCTGCTGCGGGTGCTGGCCTGCGGTGTTTGCCGCACGGACCTGCACATCGTGGAAGGCGAGTTGCCGCCAATTCATCCCGGCCTCATTCCCGGTCATCAAATTGTGGGAGAGATTGTGGAGGGCGCGACCGCCCAGTTCCCCGCCGGCACGCGGGTGGGTGTCTCGTGGATCGGGGGGGTAGACGGCGAGTGTTGGTACTGCCGCGCCGGCCTGGAGAACCTCTGCGATTCGCCCACCTTCACGGGTTACTCGGTGAATGGCGGGTATGCCGAGTACGCGCTGGCACGGGCGGATTTCGTGTTCCCCCTGCCCGCGCGACTCGACGACTTGCAGGCGGCTCCTCTCCTGTGCGCGGGTATCATCGGTTTCCGCAGTCTGCGAGTCGCGGGCGTCCAACCTGGCGAGCGAGTGGGTTTGTTCGGTTTCGGCGCCTCCGCCCATCTGGCGATTGCCGTTTTGCAGGCGTGGAAGTGCGAGGTTTATGTATCCACTCGCGGAGAGTCACACCGCAGGTTGGCAGCATCCTTGGCCGCCACCTGGGTGGGCAATGAGACCGACCGGCCGCCCGTCCCGCTCGACCGGGCGATCACCTTTGCGCCCAGCGGAGACGTGGTGGTGGCCGCACTCTCCAGCTTGCGCAAGGGTGGCGTGGTGGCGATCAACGCCATTCACCTGGATCGCATGCCGGAGTTCGATTACGACCGCCTGCTTTGGGGCGAGCGTCAATTGCGCAGCGTTGCCAACATGACCCGTGCCGATGCCCGCGATTTTCTGCAAGTCGCCGCCGAGATCAACCTTCGACCCAAAATCACCGTATTTCCCCTTGACCAGGCCAATGAGGCTCTTCTGGCGGTAAAAAACGATGCAATCGACGGCGCCGCGGTTATCGCCAACCGGAAGTGAATCGCACGTAACGAGGGCAGGATTATTCGTCGGCCGCAGGCTGGAAGGTCACGGGCTGCCCGCGTCTCCCTTACAGCGGAACCCCAATTCAGCGGTCCGGGCGTAAGGATACATCCGGGAGCGGAAGGAAAAACTGACCAGCCGGGGATTACTGCTCCAGGAGCCGCCGCGCATGACCCGAAACTGCCCGCCGCTAGCCCCCATCGGGTCCTCCGAAGGGCTGCTCTGGTAGTAATGGTCATCGTACCAGTCGTTGACCCATTCCCATACGTTACCCAGCACATCATAGAGCCCGAAACTATTGGCGCGCTTCTGGGCGACGTCGTGGGTTTGGTGGTCGCTGTTGAGGCTGTACCACGCGAACTCGTCGAGATCGCTGACGTGTCCTTCCGTGCTCCCGCCGCGTGCCGCATATTCCCATTCCGCTTCGCTGGGCAACCGGCCGCCCGACGCCTGGCAGTATGCCTGGGCTTCGTCCCAAGTCACATTGACCATCGGCATGTTCTGGTTCGCCCAACCCCCATTGAAGCGTGGAGCGGGAGGTATTCGGAATGAATTTGCCCGGGCAAAGCGCAGGTAAGCGCCCACCGTCACGGGCGTCTGGCCAATCCAGAAGCCCCGCGTGATCGTGACCTGGTGAGGAGGTCTTTCTGGAATCGAGCACCCAATATCCCACGCCGCGCATCCCATGGCATAGGTGCCCGGTTGGATCCACACATAAGAAAGGCCGTCCCTGGAGTTCTCCCGGATGGGTCCGGCGCGCGCCGCCGGATTGGGGCGTCGGGGAGTCTCGGTCATCGGCGGCGAAACCAGTTTCTCCGCGTCGGCCAGCTTCACTTCGAACATGGCCACCTGTCCGTTCGAAATCGAAACGAGTTGCTCGTAATCCTTTTTGCCGGGGAGTGAGGCCCGCAAAGTGTGGGCGCCCGGGGCCAGGCCATCGATCACCAAGCGGCCTTCCGCACCAGCTTGCCCTTTGAAGCTGTCGTCAAGATAGATCTGCGCGTCCGGCGAAGTTTGTACCACAATCTGTGTCGGGCCGACTGCCGGATTGGGCGAGTCACTGGTGGGATTTCCCGCGTTGGGCGCCGGGAGGGGTGCCGCCTTGGCCGGCGCGCCGGTATCTTCCAACGTGGCGCTGAGTCGGGGCGGGGCTGGCTTGGGATGCGGCCGGGATACCCAGGCCAGTTCAGCCACTATCAATATCAGACCCGCAATCAGCAGCTTCCCGACTCCGATGCTCAAGCCTTCCGGCTTCTGAGCCATCCCGATAGGATGCCTGGGTAGTGGCGGGGGAACTCGATTCGGCAGGGGACGGAGTTCAGGTTTGTAGGGGGAAGGCGCTGCGGGCCGAGGAGGTCCACCTGCCTTTCCCCCTGCAACCCTCGGCGCTACGCCAACGTTCACGATTCGGGTGGGGCCGAGGAAGGTTGGAACAAGCGCCGCCTGGAACTCCTGGCAGGAAGCGAAGCGCTTCACCGGCTCCTTCTCGAGCGCCCTAAAAATCGCCGCTTCAAGAGCCTCAGGCATGTCCGGCACAAAATTGTGGGGTGGTGTGGGGGGTCGGCTGACGTGCGCCGCAAGCACAGGAAAATCACTTTCGCCGTGCCAGGGTCGCTCAAAAGGCATGTGACCGGTGAGCGTTTCGTAAAGCGTGATGCCCATGGAGTAGATGTCGCAGCGGCCGTCGAGTTTGTTGCCAAGAATCTGCTCGGGCGACATGTAAGCGGGTGTACCCAGGGCCGTGCCCGTACGGGTGAGCTTGTCTGATACCAGGGCGCGCGCAATCCCGAAGTCAGTGAGCTTGGTTACGCCGTCGGTCGTCAGCATGATATTGGAAGGCTTGATGTCGCGATGAATCACCCCCTGGCTGTGAGCGAACCCCAAGCCTTCCAGCGCCTGGTTGAAGATGTCAAGCGCTTCGCCCGTCGGCATGGGCCCGCCCAGCTGGCGAAGGCGATGCTCCAACGTTTCCCCTTCCACGAATTCCATCACGATGTAGAACCTTTCCTGATCGATCAGGAATTCGCGGATCTGGACGATGTTGCGGTGCTGAAGGCGGCGCTGGATCTTGGCCTCCCTCAGGAATCGCTGGCGCAACTCAGGATCGAGGGTTAATTGCGGAAAGATGGCCTTGATGGCGACGACTTCGTCGAAGACCGTGTGCACGCCGCGGTAGACAATCCCCATGCCGCCGCGGGCAATCTCTTCTTCGAGGCGATAGCTGGAAATCTGTTCGGGCATCGCGAGCGGCCACCTCCGGGTATTAGGGCACTCAAGCCAACCTCGCAGCCGCCATGCGTGGCCGCGATTATAACCCGAAATGGCCGGGGCCACATTGCCACATGGTACCCCTGGTTTTAACAGTGATCCTTCCCGGGGAGGATTTCTGGGTCAGTCACCCAGGAGCGAGGAGGGAGAATTCTGGAAAGGGTTGACGACGAGGACTCCGTCGAGGTCCTGGCCCCCCCGAAAGTCTTCGCTGAGAAGGTACCGGCAGGAAGCGAACTTGGCTGCTGCGACAATAAGGGCGTCCCAAAATGAAAGCTGAAAGCGGTCCTGCAACTTCCAGGCGTTTTGGAGAATCAATCCGTCCACTGCCACCGGCCGCCAAGCCATCAAATCGCGCACCTCCGACCTCGCTTGTAGCCGGGAATTAGGCCATTGGCGCGCGACCTTGGCGTAAAACTCCTGGAGAACCTGAAAGCTGATTCGGCCCTGACGGCTCCTCCATAGATCTCCTCGCCACTCGCAAGCCGCCCGCTGCTTCGCCGGATCGGCTTCGTCCATGGCGCAAATCAAGACATTCGTGTCAACGAAGACCGGGCCGGTCATGGACCTCCTCGCGGGACAGATACCGGCCGTCAGTTCTTAGAAAGGGCTTCCGTGCCAAGGCTCTGCGCATCGCGGCCTGATAGGCATCCCCCTCTTCCATGCGCTCTTGCAGAATTCCGGCCAAAAGGCGAGAAACACTCATGTCGCGTCGCGCGGCTTCAATGCGCGCCCACCGCGCGATGCCCTCATCCAACGTGATGGTGATATTTCGCAATCGAGCTCTCATAACACAAATATAGTGTAACACGGATTCCGTGTCAAACCCGCATCAGGGGTCATCATGCACCGTCGGAAGCCCAAGGCTATTCAGTATCGCAGATTCAGGATTCTAGAAGGAGGGAGGGAGCGATCGAAAACAATAAGGGCGAGGAGGCTGCCCTCCCCGCCCTAATCGATTACAAATCGCAGATTCAAGATTCAAGAGGTCGATGCTTTGAGCTTTCGACTGTGAACTGTCAACTGTTAACTGTTCACTGTCAACTATCTTTAGTACATCCCGCCGCCCATGCCTCCCGGAGGGCCTCCGTGGCCGCCGGGGCCGGCACTTTTATCTTCCTTCTCGGGCAGTTCGCTGACCAGCGCTTCGGTGGTGAGCATAAGGGAAGCGATGGACGCCGCGTTTTGCAGCGCAGTGCGAGCTACCTTGGTGGGATCGATGACGCCCGCTTCGACCAGATCACCGAACGTCTCAGTCTGCGCGTCGAACCCGAAGTTGGTGTTGTTGTTGTTCCGGACCTTTTCAACCACCACGGCGCCTTCGTGACCGGCGTTGGCAGCGATCAGGCGGATGGGCTCTTCAAGCGCCCGCTTGACGATATCGATGCCGATCTGCTCATCGCCCGCGGCCTTGAGCTTGTCGAGCGCCGGGATGGCGCGTACCATGGCGACTCCGCCGCCGGGCACAATGCCTTCCTCAACGGCCGCCTTGGTGGCGTGCATGGCGTCCTCGACGCGAGCTTTCTTTTCCTTCATCTCGGTCTCGGTTGCCGCGCCGACTTTAATCTGGGCGACGCCGCCGACCAGCTTGGCGAGCCGTTCCTGGAGCTTCTCGCGGTCGTAATCGGAGGTGGTCTCCTCGATCTGGGTGCGGATCTGCTTGACGCGCCCTTCGATGGCGGCGTGCTTACCTTCGCCCTCGACGATGGTGGTGTTGTCCTTGTCCACCATGATCTTCTTGGCGCGGCCCAGGTCATCCAGCTTCACGTTCTCCAGCTTGATGCCCAGGTCTTCCGTGATCGCTTTGCCGCCGGTGAGGATGGCGATGTCCTCCAGCATGGCCTTGCGGCGATCGCCGAAGCCCGGAGCCTTTACGGCGCCGCACTGCAGCGTGCCGCGCAGCTTGTTGACCACCAGGGTGGCCAGCGCTTCGCCTTCCACTTCCTCGGCGATGATCAGCAACGGCCGGCCGGCCTTGGCAATCTGCTCCAGCAAGGGAAGCAGGTCTTTCATGGAGCTGATCTTCTTCTCGTGGATCAGCACCAGCGCGTTCTCCATCACGCATTCCATGCGCTCGGGGTCGGTGACGAAGTAAGCGGACAGGTACCCGCGGTCAAACTGCATGCCCTCGACCACTTCCAGGGCGGTTTCCAGGGTCTTTGATTCCTCCACCGTAATGACGCCGTCTTTACCGACTTTCTTCATGGCTTCGGCAATGATATTGCCGATGGTGGAATCGTTGTTGGCGGATACGGAGCCGACCTGGGCGATCATCGAACCCTCGACCGGCTTGGAGATCTTCTCCAGTTCGCCCTTCACGTGCTTCTTGGAGCCGTCCTTCAGCGTCTCGTCGTAGCCACAGACGGCGCGCACGGCCATCTCAACGCCACGCTTGATCGCCATGGGATTGGCGCCCGCCGCGACCGTCTTGCAACCCTCGCGGTAAATCGACTGCGCCAGGACCGTCGCCGTGGTGGTGCCGTCGCCCGCCACGTCAGAGGTCTTGGAAGCCACTTCACGCACCATCTGCGCGCCCATGTTCTCCAGGGGATCCTTCAGTTCGATCTCCTTGGCCACGGTTACGCCGTCCTTGGTGATCAGGGGCGAGCCGAATTTCTTGTCCAGTACCACGTTGCGGCCCTTGGGACCCAACGTTACCTTCACAGCGTTCGCCAGCTTGTTTACGCCACGCAGAATCGCCTGGCGGCTGTCTTCGCCGTGTATGATTTGCTTTGCGTTTGCCATCTTGCCTCCCTCCAGTTCCTTTCCTCCCCTCCCGATTTAGTGGATCGGGATGGCGGATATGTTCATGAATTCAAATTTGGTTCCACAGCGAGCCCGACGCCTTGCGGGCCGGCCCACCGCATACATTGCCGGGCCGCATTTACTTCTTGCCCGCGGCGGCTTTGGCCTGCTCAATGACGCCCAGTACTTCATCCTCACGCAGGATCAGGTACTCGTTGTCGTCAACTTTGATTTCCGTGCCGGAGTATTTGCCGAACAGGATGCGATCCCCCGCCTTTACGTCGAGGGGAATAACCTTTCCGTCCTCGGTCTTCTTGCCGTTGCCAGCCGCGATCACCTCCCCCTCCTGCGGCTTCTCTTTTGCCGAGTCGGGGATGATGATCCCGCCCTTGATGGTTTCCTTTTCCTCTACCCGCTTCACTATCAGTCGATCATGAAGAGGTCTTACCGTCATAGTGGATTCTCCTTTCCTGCTCAATAGTGCTCGAGGCAGAATCTGCCGAGACTCGGAGAAATCCCCCGCCCGGAGGCCCCCTCGAGCGCCCTTAATTAGATCTTGCTGGTCGTTCCGGTGCTGCCCTGACTTGTAGCTTCGAGGCTTAGCACTCGCTTACTGCGAGTGCTAATCTATTCGATGGCGACTCAATTGTCAAGAACTAAATGTAGCCCAAAATCAGCTGATTAGCACTCGGCAGGTGAGAGTGCCAAACCGATTTGCAAAATACTGCAGATCTCTAAGAATTATCCAACTCAATGAATTCATTCGCTATATGAGTCAATTTGCTGCCGTCCTGGGCCCTCCTGCATGTCGATTCGGGGGGAAACAGGTCACAATGCGAATTGTTCTAGACAACATTATACCCTATAATGTCACCTCTAAATGAGAAACCAACGGCAAAGGCGCAGACTCACCAGT
>Ga0335078_10015882_pt1 | contig 11174 bp, 9 predicted proteins | sample Lox_Sample_32_FD_206711 | JGI IMG/M metagenome (GOLD analysis project Ga0335078, IMG submission 206711) | Soil microbial communities from Loxahatchee National Wildlife Refuge, Florida, United States - Lox_Sample_3.2 | ecosystem: Environmental > Terrestrial > Soil > Wetlands | place: USA: Florida...
TCTCACCGATCCAGGCCCGGATCGACCCTTGGTCAGTAGTCGAGAACCGCATCTGAAACCGAAAATCCAGCCATCGGCCGCGGACCTCTTCACCGGTTCGGAAGAGGGTTCTCTGCCGGGATTCGAGATTCTGCACGATTCTGAGCTGGCCGGCGGAGTAGCGGATAGCGACTACCGGGACGTCGTCGTCAACACATGCACCGCCGGGGCAGGTCTGCTTCCACTGAGCGATAACCAGGCGCGTGGGCACGGTCGGGAAATCGGCGGGAAAGAACACGCTAAAGGCATACTCATAGGTCGTGTCCTGCCTGGAGATCAGGCGCCACGCCTCGCACAACTCGTCCCGCTCGGTGTCGTTGCTCCCGTGAATGCCGGCTTCGAACCGGTCGCGCGTATGCACCACCACCCTGGCCGCAGAGCGGCCAGCGCGGACCACCTCCGATTGCATCACCACAGAGCCGGGCTCCAGTTGGTGCGAATCCCAAATCCCGCTCAATTGACGGGTTTCAAAGCCGTCGTGCACGTCTACGTGAGTTACCGGGGCCTTTGGGATAGCGGCGAGTTTCAGGTATCCGATGGCGGCCATCAACGCGGCTGCGAACCCGATGGCGAGGGTCGCTGTCCAGCGGCGGGTGGCTGGTTGCACGCGCTGATGATAGCAGGATGCGGGCGTCCCAATTCAACAGCCTCGGCGAACGGGCCCGTCACCCGCGACTCATCGACGATAGGTTTCGGGAAGGCCCTCTAGCCTCACTTGGCTGGGTTGTCGCCGTTGCTGATTTTGACCGGCCAGCCATTTTAGGAGCCGTCAGATGGCGAGTCGCGCGTTTTCGGTCAAACTGAGCTTCAACGGATTCGGAGGCTGTCCTCACGGAGCCCTGAGCGACTGGTGGAAAATCCGATCTCGCGCTTATAGTACGCTAGCGCATGAAAGGAGCCGGATGAATGACGGGCGTGCCCGTGTTCGGGAGCCGGATGGCCGGTTATTCATATATCGAGCGGCCGAGTGCATACGCTGTAGTGCGGAACGCGAGTGGCTGCTTCGCACTAATCCGAACTCCACGAGGTTTCTATCTTCCCGGTGGCGGCATCGAAGCGAATGAAACTCCAGAGCAGGCGATCAAGCGTGAAGCGATGGAGGAAGCTGGTCTGATCGTAGAGTCACGAGCGCTGGTAGGGGAGGCAATCGAGATTGTGTACTCGCCGGAAGAGAACGCCTGCTTTGAGAAGAGGTGTTTATTCATTGACGCGGAGGTCGTCGATCAAATCCCATCTCACGAGGGTGATCACGAGCTCATCTGGGTTGATCTCGATCACGCGATCGGCATGCTCTCCCACGAAAGCCACCGCTGGGCGCTCGAAGGCTCCACACAATCTGGGCCCTCTCAGTGTCGTCACGATTCGACACCTTCCCCGTCAAGTTGACGGGAAGTCCCAGGGCTGTATCGGAAACTGTAAGGGCCGTTGCCTTGGGCGGCGGTGCCTTTACGCCCGGTGCTACCATGCGTGCAATGCTCAACCGAAAGGTAGAGGAAATTGAGGAACTGCTGAATAGCGTACGCGAACTTGTTGGCGAGCATTCTATCCAGCCGTACGGGGACTGGGATGATCTAAGGTCGGTCGGCTTCAGGATTCGTGGCGTCGCTGCGACGTTTTCGGTCATCGTCGAGGATCGCCTTCCAGAACGCCACTTCAACATTTAAATTGAATCCTATCCGCCACAGGACTTGGACTACCTCTACCACGCACGTGCTGTTTCGCTGTGGGGGTGTTTGGAGTTGGTTAAGCTGATCTGCGGGCCGCGAGACAAGTGGCCCAAGCCGACGCCGCGCTGATCGTGTTTACAGCCGTTTTGCCGCTAACGCCAGCAAAACGGCGTTATCGTAGACTGCACTGGACGCCTTCAGTTTCGCCCAGAACGTTTGGCCACCGAATCGCCTATCGTTTCGGCGGGGGTGGGGGCGGGAGGTGCTCTAGCGCGGATTCCACATGCAGTTCCTGAATCGACCCGTCGTCATCGATCACGTACATTGACATTCTCGTCTCCAGAAATTTGATTTCGGACCCGGCGCGAACATTGATCGGAACCTCGGAAACGCCCACGTATAACACGTCGCCACCACTGATCGTGTATCGATACAGCGTTTTCGCCTCGTTGGTCGTCACCCCTAGCAGTCGATACAAATAGAAAGCTGCTTTTGCGGGCCTTTCATCCATCAGAGTGGAGCAGCCGTTCGTCTTGGCCACGACGCGGGCGCTGTTGACCTCCGCATCCGGTATTCCCAGCCGATGCCGGATTCGGCGTTGAGCTGACTCCAGAGCAGGCGTGGAGAAGCGCTCGCATCGGAAGGGGTCCCATACGTCGCCTGTGTCGATGTCAACCGAAATGGCCTTCATCTGGACGCGGTCGGTTACTGGGCTTGACCAGACGATGTTGAAGGTCGCGCCTCTCTTTGGCGGAATAAGCGGCGGCTCCAGCGTGAAACCCAGCGGCCCCTTCGTTTGTGGCCCCAGCGCCGCAGTCGCCAGTTGCTCAGCTTCCGATAATGTCAGTCGCCGGTGGCCAGCCGCAGCGCTATCAAACAGCGCGAGTAACGTCGAAGCAGCGAGCAGGATGCGCCGTCGCATGCACCAATAATTGCTCACAACAGTTGGACACCACCATCGGGCGGAGTGTTCCCCTTTGCCATCCAATCTATGGCAATTCTGGACGCGAGGCGTTCCTGCGGGTTGTGGACAAAAGACGACGTTACCTTCCATTGGCCCGGATGCCGACCTGGGCGCTGGTGGCGTCCGGCGTCAATTCGACAAAACCCCACATGTCATTCCTCATTTACGGCAGCGTCTCGAAAAGGGTAGTTGGTGAAGCGCGACAACAGCGACTGGGTTTGTTTGACGTGAGCCCGCCCTCCGCGTACAAATCGCAGGCTGGCCTATTATCGCGAAACGAGGGCGAATACCGGAGTAGCAGCTGTTAGCACGTCCATACACGCCCAACCTGTGATGAACTGATAGTGAGCTACAGGTGCGTTCACCTCCTTCCATGCACTCGACTGAAGGCGGGCGAAAGCTGCACCTTCGAGGCTATACGCGAAATGCTCAGGCACTAGCCCTTCACTCGGGGTATCGTTTTCCTCAGTGCTGAGCGGCATCTCATCCAAAATCCTGACGATGCACTGTCGGTCAAACGAAACCCGCAACAGCTGGGCCTCGTCGTCAGGAACGATGAAAGCCGCTGTGATGCCGTTCGTTGACCACTCAAAGGAGACAAGGTCGCTTCGGCTTGCTTGAAGCGGCACATCGATATTGATCGGGTTATATCTGGGCAAGAGCACATGATAACAACCTAGCGTTCTGCTGCGCTTTGTCCGGCTGCCGCCCAAAAACATTATGCCGTGCTCCATCCCGAACTCGCTCCAATGGGGTTTTCTAGAGGCATTCTCTTCTGAGATCTGGACGTCGGCCGCCAGCAGGAGCGTCGCGACCATGAGACAGTTCATAGCAAAGCACCTTGTGCCGTCTCGGCCCCAAGCTTAGACTGGCACACGTCACATTGCGCCGCGATAGATCTGGCCATAGTCGTAGGATGAATCGGCGTTCGTGCGAACCTGGATATCGCCGAATGCCTCCACGTCGATTTGGGCGGGAAAAACCCCGAGGTGCCCAAACCCGCTATTCACTACGCGATCACATGGGCCAGCAGGAGAACGGTGGTCCGGGGCGTTCAGTTTTCCTCTCACTGTCACCCAGACCTCGACTCGCCGACCATGCTTCGCTTCTCGCTCTGCTGTGCGCTCCGCCTCAGCCAACGCGGCCCAACGGCGTCAGCGGCCTCACTGCTTCCGATGAGATCCACGAATGATGGCCACGGCCCTGGAGCACAGGTTTGCGAACACTGTTGTCTCAGACCGTTGAAGTAGACGCCCCTGACCACGACCGTTCTATCGCGGTACGCGGTATAGTCTCTGGACAGACCGCACACGCTCATCACCGTGTTGCGCCGCAGCCTACCATCGCGAGGATGAGGAGTGCAACGCGGCGTGCCAGCATACAACGAATAAGATACCGCGCAGCATACAGAAGTTCCCGCAAATGCACAGTTCCGGGTGATAGACGATGATCTCGTCCATTAGCGGCGCAGTGCGATTCAAGGCCAGGCGCGGCTCGGAGCAATACCACTTGCCGAAGTCGTTGATGGCATGGTCGTACGTTCGCTGATCTGGCTTGTTCGAGATCTGGCAGTGCCAGGACGCTCTTCGGCGATTTCTTCTTTCGGGTTTTCGACATCAGCGACCGGCACCTTCGGCCGTCACCTTGTTATGGCGCCGCGAACGCGTAGGATGAAGGGGGGAGACGATCATGGATGTAAAGCTGCCGGCGGATCTGACAAAACAGGTGGAGCAGGAACTCGCTGACGGCCACTAACGAAGCCGTGACGAACTGATCGAACAGGCGGTCCGATACTTCTTCGACGAGCGCCAGCGTGGCCAGCAGCGGCTCAATGCGCTGCGCAGAATTGGCCAGGCCGTTGATCAGGCGGGCCTCTATGAGCGCGTGTTGATTTCCGGCCAGGAATGACTGGCACACCGCTCGTCGTCCTCGACGCCTGTTCAGACGAGATTATTCGAGAGACTGCCCTCCAACCCGTTAAGGTGAACAGCATTGGGACTACGTCCGCGAGCGGGGCTGGAGAAACGGGCCGGCATTCAAATGCTGGACGTCTCGTTTCCGACTTCCGATGCTCGCCGCCTGATCGTGCCACGCGACACCGAACCGGATCGCGAGCAGGCAGTTTTGCTTTCCCCACTCAAAATGTAGTGGGTGGGCCGGTAGCGGGCGCGAACGCCAGGTGGGGCAGGCGGTTTTCGCCTGCCGACCCGCCCGGCAGACCGCCTTCGGCGCCGCACAAAATCAGAGCCGACCGGTCCGCGGGAACGGTTTTCGATTTTTTCGCGTTGCAGGCGTTGGACTTACAGACGGCGACCGATCTCCGAGATCGGTTGTGTCTGAAGCCTCGCCCGCACCAACCCCGCCAGCGCCGCGATAAACGATGGCGAATCGTTCAGCCCCGGCGCCATGCGGAAATCCGCGATGCCGAGCGCGCGCGCCTGCGCGCGATGCTCGATGGCGATCTCGTGCAGCGTCTCCACGTGGTCCGAGACGAACGAGATCGGCGCCACCACCACGCTGCGGCGATTCTCCGCCGCCAGGCGCTTCACCGTCTCGTGCATCGACGGCCGCAGCCACTTCGACGCCCCCACCTTGCTCTGATAACAGATGTGCTTCCGCCCCGGCCAGCCGCCGCGCCGCCATACCAACTCCGCCGTCCGCTCGATCTGCCGCTGGTACGGATCGCCGCCCTCGATCACCGCTACCGGAACGCTGTGCGCGCTGAAAACGAAATCGGTATCGGCCAGGTCGGCGATGCCCGCGAGCGCGCCGTTCACCGCTTCCACCACGGAATCGATATAGGCCGGGTCCTCGTGGAATTCTTCGACCGTGTGAATCCGCGGCCTCCACCCGTTTTGGTGGAATCTCCGCTGCCACTCGTTCAGACTGCTTCCCGTCGTGGTCTTCGAGTACTGCGGATAGAGCGGCAGCAGCACCACCTGCTCCGGCCGGTGCCGTTCCAGCTCGCCGATCGCTTCTTCGGTGAACGGATGCCAGTAGCGCATCGCCACCACCACGCGCGCGTCGAACTCTGCGGCGAGCGCCGCTTCCAGCGCCCTGGCCTGCCGCACGGTGTTCTCGAGGATCGGGCTTTTGCCGCCGATCTCCGCGTAATGATGCGCCACGTGCCGCGCGCGCGTGGTCGAGATCAGCTTCGCCAGCGGCTGCCGCGCGATTCGTGCGAACGGAAAATCGATGATGTCGGGATCGCTGAAAAGATTATAGAGGAACGGCTCGATACTCTCAAGCGAATCCGGCCCACCCAGTTGAAACAGGACTACCCCGATTTTCAAAACATCTCCTAATCTGGTGAGTTTACACTATAATTTATGGGCTTTCGATTGGCCTTCGGGCTCGCGGCGCTGGCGGCGCTCGCGGCCGCGCAAGCGCCCGCGCCGTCCACGTCCGGATGCGGCGGCACGCCGGCGTACACCACCTGCGAAGTGGCGTTCGATCTCAGCGACGCCGACGCCGCCAAATTCTCCGACCCCTACCGTACCGTCCAGCTCTCGGTGAATTTCCGCTCGCCGCGCGGGCACAGCTACGTCCTGCCCGCCTACTGGGACGGCGGACGCCGCCTGACGGTCCGCTTCACGCCCGTCGAAGGCGGCCAGTGGGACTACCTGGTGACCAGCAACGTGCCCACCTGGGACAACAACACCGGCAGCTTCACCGCCGCCAGTTCCGACGCTAAAGGCTTCATCCATCCGGCCGCGCTGCACCACTGGCGGTACAGCGAAAAAGCCAACGGGCTCGACCAGGGCCACCTGTGGATGGGCGTGAGCGAGCCGCGCTTCGCTTTCTTCGACGACGCCGCATTCCAAGCCGTGGCCGCCGCGCGCGCCAATCAAAAGTTCACGCATTTGCGATTCCCCCTCCTCGGAAAGGAATCCGACCCCGCGCTTTTCCAAGGCCCCGACGTTCCCAATGTCGCTTTCTTCCAGCGCCTCGACCAGCGCATTCACTACCTCAATCAACAGGGAATCATCGCCGATCTCGTGCTCGTCCGCCGGCCGAGCGACCTGCTCAAGTATTTCCCCACCAAGGACCAGCTCCGCCGCTTCGCCCGCTACATAGCCGGACGGTACGCCGCCATGGACGTTACCTGGCAGCTCGTGGAGAGTTTCGAAGGCGAGCTCGGTTCGCGCGCGCTCCTCAAGGAATTCGGCGCCGACCTGAAAGAGGCCGACCCTTACAATCACCCGCGCACCGCCGGCGCCAACATCACTTCCGCGCCGTTCCTCGACGATGGCTGGATGACCTTCGCCGCCTACGGCTCGGCCGACGATTCCGTCGCTTCGGTGGAGCATCAGCTTTATCCCGTCCCGTTCGTCAGCCTCAGCTTCGGCCGCGAGGACAGCGGCGCGGGGAAAACCGGCCCCGGCGATATCGACGCGGCTACCTTCCGCCATCGCCTGTGGAACGCTACCATGGACGGGCTCTCCGTCACCTACGCCAACACCGGCACCGGTGCGCAGTACCTCGATTCCCCCGGCGCCAAGGCCATGACCGTCTGGCACGACCTCATGGCCGGCACGCGCTATTGGGAGATGGAGCCGTATTTCGATGTCGATAACGGCCGCGCGCTGGCGCTCGAAGGCGTCGATTATCTCATCTACATCGAACACCCGGGGCCGCTCGAGCTCAGCGTGGAGAACCACGCCTACGACGTTTTCTGGATCAACCCCGCCGATGGCGAATCCATCCGCAAGAAATTCAGCGGCATGCATTTCACCATGGAGCCGCCCGACCGCTCGCACGATTGGATTCTGCGCGTGGTCCGCCTCTCGCACCTGGAAGGCATGAGCAAATCCTGGAAGTTCGAATCGCGCTTGGACAAGGACGACAATTTCACCCCCATCGCCTTGCAGGAAGTGGAGTCGAACACCGCTAAGGTGCCGTTCGTCATCGAGCAGCCCGCAGGCGATCTTTCGGTATCGAAGCCTGTGCCCTTCAGCGCCAAAATCACCCACGATACCCGCGCCACGCGCTTCATGATGTGGGAGTGGACCGGCGACGCGTCCGCCGGCGCGGAAGGCTACCGCGTGCTGTCCACGGCGCAGAAAGCCAGCGCCCCCTTGCCTCCGGACCTCACCGCGTCGTACCCGGCCACCATGCATCTGCGTCTTTACGGCATGAACGCCAACGGCAAGGTCTACGAAGTGGACACCGGCTGCGGGCTGAAGCCGTGAGCCGCCTCATTCTCGCGGTCGATACCACCAGCGAGTACGGCAGCATCGCGCTGGCTCGCGATCAGGACCTCGTCGAGGAACTGCCGATTCACGCGCCTGCGGGGTTCGCGCACGTGCTCTACGGCCATCTGGCGGAGCTTCTGGGGCGGCACGCGCTCAAAATCGTGGAGATCGACTGCTTCGCCGCCGCCTCCGGACCGGGCTCGTTCACCGGCGTGCGCATCGGCCTGGCCTGTGTCAAGGGACTGGCGGAAGCGGCCGGCCGTGGCGCGGTGGCGGTGTCGAATCTTCGGGCCATCGCCTCGTTCGGGACCGCGCCGAGGCGCGCCGCGGTGCTCGATGCCCGCCGCGGCGAGGTGTACGGCGCGGTGTACGACGCCGAATCGCGATTGGTCGCGCCGGAAGTAGTCGGGCCGCTGGACGCGTGGGTGAAATCGCTGCCCGCCGGCGCGCTCGAGTTCCTGGCCTACGGATTTTCGCCGCCCATCCCGGGCGTGCGTGTCGTGCCGCGCGCGATCGCCGGAGCGGTGGCGCGGCTGGCTGCTCACTCCGAGCCGCGGGACCCCGCCGCGCTCGATGCCAACTACGTCCGCCGCTCCGACGCCGAGTTAATGTGGAAGGACTGAATCTCCGGTGCGATTCCCCCTCACTCTCGCCAGCTCCTTGCTCCTCCCCGGCGCGCTTTTCCCGGCGGCAGCCGCGACATTCAGCTATTCCCCGCTGCTCTCCAAGCCTGTGACTCTGTCCGCCTTCGTGCAGTCCTACTCGAACGGCACGGTCGTAATCCAGGGAGGCGACACCGCTCAGCCCAATACGCCGTTCACCTTTGCATGGGGCGATGGTTCCACGACGTCCGGGTTCTTTACCCAGCAACATACTTATCTCAATACCAGCCAGAACTACGTCCTGACCATCACCGCGCACGAAAACGACGGCAGTACGCAACAAACTCAAGTAGGGGTGTTCCTGTCGCCGCCGTCCATCGCCCGGCAATCGCTTCCCACGGGCGTGGTATTCACCATTCCCACCGGGACAGTCGACTTTGCCACGCATTATCCTTACCCGCCGCCGTCCGGCGAGACCGTTTTTCCGGATAGCGCGTTCCCAACTTATACCCGTGGCGACATGGAGTACATACTTACCGAAGCCGCGGCGGCCGCCCAGGATTTCGCCAATAACAACACGTTTCTGTGGAATGGGGTCTTCCAGGTGGACATGCTGGAGAACCAATCGTTCGGCGGCGGGTACAGTCTCTGGTACACCACCCCGATGTCCGTGGGCTATGGCCTCGCGAGCGTCAGCCCCACGGTGCAATGGCACATTCTCTTCAACGAACTCGGCAAGGATACGACCCTCAACTCCCCCACCAGCCTCCCGTTCGGCGGCAACACCGATGGCGGCGCGAGCGAAATTTATTCCGAGACGATGGGCGACATCTTCAGTTATGCCCTCGGCTACCAGGTGGTCAACAATGCCGCGACCTACGGGATCGGAAACGATGTGGTGGCCGATATGAGCAGCGAGCTTCTGGGCGGGGCGGCCAGCCTCCAGGCGAACTTCAACACCTGCGTCGGGGAAGGAGCGCCATTCAGCTCGTGGAACCCCTACAACGGTGGTCCCGACCCGACCCTGTGTACCCTCACGACGCTCGCGTGGAAGTTCATCGAACACGCCGAAACGGCAGGCAACGGCTATCGCACGCCGGTGAAGCGCATGATGCAGCTTCTGCAATTGTTCGATCCGGCGATGCTGGCGCAATACGATCCGGGAGACAATTCTCAATCCGGCGCGACGTTCCGCTCCACCCTCATGGTGGCGGCCGAGTCATACGCCTTCGGCATGGATTTGCGCGCCGAGTTCCGCGCCCTCAACTTCCCCATCGACGACACCACTTACCAGCAGCTTTATACCAACCCCGCGCTGGCGGATGCTTGCGATGTGAATGGCGGCGGCGCCACCGTCGCCGACGTCCAACTGATGATCGGCGAAGCGCTCGGGGCGCGGCAAGCGTCCAACGATTTGAACCAAGACGGCCAGCTCAACGTGGTGGACGTGCAGACGGTAATCAACGACGTGCTGCAACTCGGCTGCACCACGAAATGAAATTTTGCGGCGCCGGGACCGCAAGGGAGCGTTGCCTTTCAGCCCGCCACCGGAGTCTTCCGCTACTTTCCTTCCGGATTGCCTTTCTCGATGGCGTTTTTCAGGCGGGTGAACTGCTCTTTGGTGACGCCATCCACCACCGCCGCCAAGCTATTCAACCCGCCGGCGAGGTAGCCGCCGGTCGCCCAGGTGACTTCGAGTCTGGTTCCGCCGTTGGCGGGGGAAAGCTGGATCTGCATGCTCGTGATGGTGGCCATCGACTGGAATGGTCCCATGGCGCCACGCAGGAGTATCGTCTTTCCAGGCACGAAATAGACGACCTCCATGTGCTTCACGCCGCCATCCGGCAGTTTCTCGCAAAAACAGCCGCCGGCTTTTTCTTCCAGGCTCAGATTATGCGCGTCGTGCGAGAAGGTGTGCGCGGAGCTCCACCAATCGCCCACACGGAAGATCTTGGCGTAAACATCCCGCGGCGCCGCCTGAATGTCGAGGGTTTGTTTCACCGTGAATCCGTTGGCGGCCGAATCCACCACCTCCGCCGCCAGCCAGTGCGGCGCGAGCGCGCACGCCAGCGCCAATCCCAATACGCGTCCGATCATTCGCTTCCTCTCCTTCACCCACATATTCCGCGATTGTAGCGTGTTCTTTAGGCAATATTTGCCATTGCGGCTCAGCGCGCCGTGGAGCACCACCTGGATATCGGCCCGTTCCCCGGCGTGGCCGGCAGTCGGGGCGAAAGCGGGAGGAGCGAGGCCGGCGACTCCGCGCCTCCGGCGGCCGGTGACGATGCCATGGAACGCCGCCACGTTGGTGGAATCGCCATAGCTGGGGCTGGTCGAAGACGCCGACCGATACCGTCGCCAGGTTCGCGATTTGCGGCGCCGCGCTCGCGGCGACACGGATGGCGAGGCGATCGAATGCGCCCGGCGCCAGTTCCGCTGGCTCCACCCCGCTGGCGACGGTGCTTTCTTACGGAATCCGCCGCCGCAGCTCGTCGAAGAAGTTCAGCATCAGCTCCACGTGCACCGAGCCCTTGTCGTCGCTGTCCGCAAAGCGCGGGACGGATAGCACGCTCTTGCCGTCGGCAGCGGCGTCGTAGGGCGAAAACGCGCCGGCGGTATTGAAGGTGGTGTCGGCCCACGCGCGCGGATTGCCTGCCTCGAACGAGTTCCCCTTCGCCTGGTAATCCACTGCCATCAGGTGCCCGTC
>Ga0335078_10015883_pt1 | contig 11174 bp, 7 predicted proteins | sample Lox_Sample_32_FD_206711 | JGI IMG/M metagenome (GOLD analysis project Ga0335078, IMG submission 206711) | Soil microbial communities from Loxahatchee National Wildlife Refuge, Florida, United States - Lox_Sample_3.2 | ecosystem: Environmental > Terrestrial > Soil > Wetlands | place: USA: Florida...
CAGGCCGCTGGCCCTTCCGTCCGGAATCAAGGTGAAGGGCGCCGCGCTCGCGAACGCGGCGACCGGCAAGGTCCTGTGGAGCGTGGGCCTTAACACCGAACGGCCGATCGGCAGCATCGTGAAGGTAATGACGGCCCTCCTGGTGATCCAGGAGGGCGACCTGGGGCGGGAGATCACGGTACCGAAGTCGGTCATCGCGTACCTCAAGAGCCAGGACCAGCCGAGCGTCGCCGGGCTGCATGTAGGCGACCGGCTGACCGCCCTTGAACTGCTCGAGGCACTGATGTTGCCATCGGGCTGCGACGCCGCCTACACGCTCGCGCTGGCCTACGGTCCGGGCACCACCGCGTTCATAGCCAAGATGAACGCTGAGGCCCAGCGGCTCGGCCTGACCCGGACCTACTTCTCGACCTTCGACGGAATGCCCTGGCCGACCGAGCACTCCACCTGGTCCACCCCGGCGAACCTGATCACGCTGGGGCGTTACGCGATGAAATACCAGGTGTTCCGCACCATCGTCGGGCAGACCCGGTACTCGCTCCCGGCCGGCGATAGACATCACGCCTACCTGTGGCAGAACACCAACCCGCTGATCGGGAGCTACTACGGCGCGACCGGTATCAAGACCGGCGACACCAAGGCGGCGGGCAACTGCCTGCTGTTCGAGGCGGCCAGGGACGGCCTGACGCTGATCGGCGTGACGCTCGGCACCCCCGGCGACGACATCACCGTCACGGGACCGGTCGCCACCAAGGTGCTGAACTGGGGTTTCACCTGGTTTTAGGCACGCTTTCCCGGCCGACCTATAGTCGATTCATGGGCTTTGCCCGCATCGCGCTGGCCGTCGTTTTGGCGTTGGCAGTCACCGCGTGCGCCGGGTCGGCCGCGCGTTCGGCCGTGCCCGCCAGTTACTACCTGGCCCTGGGCGATTCGCTGTCGCAGGGCGTGCAGCCGGACGCGGCGGGTACCAGCATCGAGACGCCGCACGGTTACGCCAACCAGGTCTACGCTGCCCTGCTGCCGGACCATCCGGGGCTGCGGCTGGTCAAGCTGGGCTGCCCGGGCGAGACGACAAGCACGATGATCCACGGCGGGGTCTGCCGCTACCGCGGCGGCTCGCAGCTGGCGGCGGCGGTCGCGTTCCTGCGCGCGCATCGCGGTCACACGTTCCTCGTCACCATCGACATCGGCGCCAACGACCCGGAGGACTGCGGCGCTAAATCGGGCCTGAGCCGGATCACCGACTGCTACCTGACCGACATCCCTGGCGCTGTCAGCAACCTGGGCACGGTCATGTCGGGCCTGCGTGCGGCGGCCGGGCAGGGCGTCCGCATCGTCGGGATGAGCTACTACCTGCCAGCGCTGGCGCAATGGCGCGACGGCTTCGGCGGCGAGGAGATCGCCAGGCTCGTCGCACGGCTGGCGACCAGCTACAACAACCTGCTCGGCCAGGTCTACGGACGGTACGACTCCCCGGTCGCCAACGTGTTCGGCGCCTTCGATACCTCGAACTTCGGCGATCCCGTGGCCGTACCCGGGATCGGCACGCTTCCGCGTAACGTCGCCCTCATCTGCCGGTGGACCTGGGAGTGCGCGGCGCCGCCGCGCGGGCCCAACCAGCACGCGAACCAGGCCGGCTACGCGGTCATCGCCCGCGCGTTCCTCGACGCGGCGGGGCTCAGCTGAGCGTCTCCGGGCTGGGCTCCATGGTTATCACCGGGCCCGGCTCGGGATGTGGCCGTGACCGTGACCGCGCGGGCCAGGTGCCCGCGCATAGCAGGACCAGGCCGAGCCCGGCGACGATCGGCAACCAGAATCCCCACGGGTTACGCCAGGATGCCTGCGCGACCCAGGTCATCGTGACGGCGGCCGTGCCGGTGGTGAGCAGGCGCGGCCAGTTCCGCGAGCCGGGGATCAGAGCCACCGCCAGCGTCGGCCAGACGTAGTACGAAACCATCACGGACTCGAACACGCAGCGCAGCGCGAGCGCGACCGCCGTCCACCACAGCACCGCGGTGAGTTCTTCGCGGGTCCACTCCGCGGTCTGCGTGGTTCCCCGGCCTCGCCGGGCGGAGCGCCAGCGGATCGCGAGAAATACCGCGCACAGGCAGGCCACCACGATGGCGAGCGTCCGCGCTGGCCCGGCAGCAACCGTTCCGTTGCCCAGGCGAGGGGCGAGGAACAGCCACGGCGTCGGGTGGTCAACCTGGGGCCAGTTGGGCTGCTTCGTCACCGCGGTGAACGTGGCGTGCCAGTTGGCCGCGGCCGCAGCGCCAAGGAGCACGGCGGCGGGAGCGGCCGCCCTGACCAGGAACCCGATGATTCGTCTGGGCTCAAGCACGGCGATGAGCAGCGGCACCGCGAGCAGGACAAGCGGCTGCACGGCCACCGCCGCGCCGACGAGCCACGCCGCTGCCGCCGTCTTTCCCTTCGACTGGGCGAGAATGCCGTAAAGCAGCAGCCCGGTGGCCACCGCGTCCTCCGGATGGCCCCAGCGCAGCGTGGGGTTCCACAGCGCGGTAGCGCTCGCGGCGGCGAGCAGGAAGCGCTTGGGCAGGGAAAGGCCGAGGCGTTCGGCCAGCGCGTCGGCGGCGAACAGGGCCACGGAGGAGATGACCACCGTATAGGGCCCGATCAGCAGCCACTCGGCGGGATGAGGGGGCTGGCGGCCTGCCTGCAGCGGGAGGCGGGCCGCGTCAAGCAGCGCGGCGAGAGGGGCCAGGATCACCGCGGCGCCGGGGAAGCTGACCAGGTTGGTGGGCGGGGTGTACAGGCCGCTCAGGTTCAGGTGCAGCAGCCGCTGCGCCGCGGTCAGCGTCGCCCAGAGGTCATCGGGCAGCGCCCAGTCCGACTTCCCGTAGTACCGGGGTCCCCAGATCGTGCCCGCCATGCCGAAGATGATCAGGCCGACCGTGCCGAGGATCGGGAACAGCCGCCTGATCGGCCACGACACGGTCATCTGGCCTGATCTGCTTGGAGGATCGCTGTGCATCGCCCACAACGTTAGCGACGATCGGGGCAAGGTACACCCGCGGGAGCGGTCCCAATTGTCCCTTGCGTTGTCTCCCGCGTTGTCCCTCGCGCGGGGGACGGCGGGATCACCGTGCCGAGGGACGCGCGGCAGAAGCCGACCAGCGACAATGACTGGGTGACGATCAGGATCGTCGTTGCCGACGACCACCACGTGGTGCGCACCGGCTTCGCCGCGCTGCTCGGGACGCAGCCCGACTTCGCAGTCGTCGGCACCGCCTGCGACGGGGCCGAGGCGGTGCGGGTGTGCAGCGAGCTGTCTCCTGATGTGGTGCTGATGGACGTGAGGATGCCCGGCATGGACGGCATCGAGGCCACCCGGCTGCTGGCCGGACCAGCCAGCGATGGACCGCGCATCCTCATCCTGACGACGTTCGATCTTGATCACTACGTGTACGACGCGCTGTGCGCCGGAGCCAGCGGCTTCCTGCTCAAGGACGTCACCGCGGAGCGGCTGTTTGACGCCGTGCGGGTGGTCGCGGCCGGAGAGGCGCTGCTCGCTCCCGCCGTAACCCGCCGCCTCATCAGCGAGTTCGCCCGGCTGCGCCCGAGGCCGGACGCGCCGCCTGCGGCCGCGCTCGCCTCCTTGACGCCGCGGGAGACCCAGGTCCTGCGGCTGGTCGCGGCCGGGCTGTCCAACCCGGAAATCGCCGCCCGCCTGGTGGTCACGGAGGAGACCGTGAAGACCCACGTCAGCCGCGTGCTGAGCAAGCTCGGGCTGCGCGACCGTACCCAGGCGGTGGTCACCGCCTACGAGACGGGGCTGGTGATACCCGGCTCAAGGGAACCTGGATAGCGTCGGCTGCGGCGCAATCGGCTCGCCGCGCTGGTGGCCGACGGATTCCGGGTCATCACGCCGGACCGCTGACCGAGCTCCTGCGCGACTGGCTGCGTTGATCCGGGCTGTGTGATACTGGCCGCCATGAGCCTCTTCCGGGAGGCCCCGTCATCATCCCGCGGTGGCCTGGGCAGGGCGACACGGTACCGGTGCTCGCCGACCGGGCAGATCCGAGCCGGGTGCAGTTCCAGTGGGACCAGATGCAGAACACGCGGGACCGTATCGCGCGGATGGAACGGGCACGGACACAGCAGCTCCTCTACGAGATCTACAACCAGGGGCCGGATTCTCGCCAGCCTTTATTCGGGTGCCGCGTGTGGCCGATAGGCGTGCCGTGCTGGTCAACGGGCTGCCAGGCGCGGGCAAGACAACCCTGGCCCGCGACCTGGCGCGGCGACTCGGCCTGCCGCTGTTCAGCAAGGACGTAATCAAGGAGGCCCACGCCGACGTGCTGGGCCCGCAGCGGGACGGGTGGCCACAGCGCCGCTGGAACACGGCCATCGGGGCCGCGGCCAGCGAGACGATGTGGGCGCTGCTTGCCGACGCGCCGGCCGGTGCCGTCCTTGAGTCGTGCTGGCCGGCCGACGTCCGCGGCTTCGTCACGGCGGGCCTGATCCGGGCGGGCAATCCCGTGGCGGTCGAGATCTGGTGCGATGTCCCGCTGGCCACCGCCAGGCGGCGCTTCGAGGCACGCCATCCGCGCCACCCGATTCACGGCGACCCGCTCACCGACGACGAATGGGAGCGCTGGGGGCGCACCGCCCGGCCGCTCGGGGTCGGCCCCACGCTGCATGTGGATACCACCCGGCCCGTCGACGCGGCGGCCATCATCGCCTGGATCTGCGGGAGGAGCGCGTGAAGTTCGACCTTCTGGGGCTTGAGGAGCCGGTGCGGCAAGAGGTGCTGACGGTGGCTGCCTGGCGGCGATTTGACCGTGGCGTCGTGCTCTTCCACGAAGGCGAGGCCGGCGGCTCGCTGCACGTGCTCATGCGCGGTCGGGTGGCGGTCCGGGTGATGACGCCGGACGGGGACACGGCGACGCTGAACGTGATCGGGCCAGGCGCCGCGTTCGGGGAACTGTCGCTGCTCGATCCGGCGGCGCAGCGGACCGCCACGGTGCAGGCCATCGAGCCGGCCCAGACGCTGGTGCTGCAGCGGGCCGACTTCGAACGGCTGCGCCGCACCTATCCGAGCGTCGACCGGCTGCTCGCGGAGTACCTCGCCGCGCAGGTGCGTCGGCTATCGGAACGCCTGACCGAGGCGCTGTGCTTCGAGGCGCGCATCCGGGTGCTGCGTCGGCTCCTCGAGCTAGACGGCGTCTTCGACGGCGGCCCGGTATCCGTGACGCAGGAGGAGATCGCCACCATGGCCGGGACGACACGTCCGACGGTGAACCGGGTCATGCAGCACCTCGCTGAGACAGGCATCGTCGAGCTGGGAAGGGGACGGTTCACCGTCGCCGATTCCGCCGCCCTGGCCCGCGCGGCCCGCTGAGCGTTCCGCTTACGAGGTTCGTGTGCCTCGGTGTTCCTTCTTCCGGGGCGCGTGTGCCACGAGCCCCGATCCGCCCCTGTTCCGGTGGGGTGCGTGTGTCACGAGCCCCGCCTAATGGTGTGCGTGTCCCACAAGCCCCGAACATGCGGCGGGCAGCTTGGTGCGGGGGAGGTGGTGGAGGTGAGGGGGGCGGCTGCGGCGGGTGGGACAGGTGGTGGGACAGGTAGTGACAGGCTCACTGCGGCCTCGATGGTGCGGGGCGCCGTTGTGCGGGCGGGCGAATCGCTGGGAGTGTCGTGGTACGGTCCGACCTTCAACCCATGAACTGGCGACTCATGAACTTGGGTCGCCGGGCGAGTCCGCGGCGAGCCGCCTTGTCACGAGCGCGTCGGCGGCGGCGCTTGCCACGCTGTTGCCCGTCACCGCGAGCACGAATGCCTCCCTTTCCAGGGAGAGGGTACGCAGCGCCTGGCCGGCGACGACCGTCGCGGTTCTGGGGATGTCGCGGAGCAGCGCGATCTCCCCGAAGCAGTCGCCGCGGGCAAGCGGCGGCCGGGGCTCTCCGCGGACGGTTACCGCGGCGGACCCGGCGACGATCAAGTGGAACAGGTCGCCGGCATCCCCCTCACGTACCGCCACGGTGCCCGCGGGGAACTCATGCGGCCGCAGGTCGGTGGCGAGAAGCTCGACCACGGCCATGGGCAGCGGCGCGAACATGGCCAGCCGGCGGAGCAGCTCAACCTCCTCCCCCGCGGCAGGCATAGCGCTGTCGAACCGCGCGAAACGCCGTACGTGGGCCAGGGCAAGCGCCGCGAGGGCGCCGCCGAGCAGAGCGAGCGTGCCGCGGACGCCAGTGGCGTGCAGCAGGCCGGGCGCGGCGACCGATCCGGCGCCGAGCCCTGCCTGGACGACGAACTCGTTCGCGCCGAGAACCCTCCCCGCGCCGCGCGCGCCCGCGGACCGCGCCAGCAGCGTGAACAGCCCCACGTCCTCGATCGCGTTACCGACCCCGACCACGACGAGAGCGAGATAGGCGACGGCGGCGCCCGGGGTGAGGGCCAGCCACACCAGCGGCAGCCCCCAGACCAGCAGGCCGACGACGAACGCACGGCCCAGCCTGGTGGCGTGGACGAGGCCGGCGGCCGCCGCGCCGCCGATCAGGCCGCCCGCGCCGATCGCCGCGGTGAGCCAGCCGACGGCCGACTGGTTCACGGCGAGGGTATCGACGGCGAGCACCGGGATGAGGACGACGAGGGCGCCGCGGACGAAGGTCTGCGCGAAGACGAGGATGGCGGCGCCTGCAGGCGCGGCGATCCGGCCGAGCTCGGCGAGGCCGCCGGCGACATCTCGCGCCACCTGGCCTGCGCCCTTGGCGGCTGGGCGCGGCGTGTCAGGGACGGCGAGACCGCGGAGGGCGAGGCCCGCTACGGCCAGGAAGCTGGCCGCCAGCGCCATGGACAGCGGCGCGGTCGCGAACACGAGCATGACGCCCGCGAGCAACGGCCCGGCGAGCGCGCCGGAGTTCTCGAGCACCGCCGCTATGGCGTTCGACGAGGTCAGCTCGGCGGGGGTGCGGACCAGCCAGGGCAAGACGGCGACCTGCAGCGGCCGGTACGTGCCGGACAGCGCCGAGCCGGCGGCCGCGAGCGCGATCACGGCGGCTGGCGGTCCGTGCAGCCCCGCCGTCAGCGCGGCGAACGCGAGGAGGGCTGACCGAAGCCACATGCACACGCGCAGCAGCGAACCCGGCTGGACCCTGCCTGAGGCGCCGGTGAGCCCGAGCGTCACGGCCATGCTGAGCACGGTGCGGGACGCGACGTACGCGGCGACGAGGACGGCGCCGCCCGCGTCGAACGCGTACACCACGAGCGTGACCTGGCCCGCGAGCTCGCCGATCACCGAAGCGCCCCAGCCGAGCTCGATCCGCCGCACGTCCGCAAGCCGGAGCACGTCCGCAAGCCGGAGCACGTCCGCAAGCCGCCGCACGTCCGGTAGCCGGAGCACGTGGAATGTGGCCCGGCCCCTCATCTAGGTCGCGGGCCTCGCGCGCAGGCGGACCGCGAGCTGGTGTGCTCTTACCGCCGAGACGACGTTGCCCTTGCGTTCGAACAGGACGGCGGCTTGCCTGCAGAACTCCGCCGCCTCGGCCGGTGCTCCGGCCAGCGCCCTGACCTCGGCGAAGTCAAGGAGACCGTTGCCCTGCCAGTCAAGCTGGTCGGAGGTCTCGATGAGCGCCATCGCCGCAGAGAGCAGCGAGGAGGCCTCGGCGATCGCCCCCCGCCTGGCGCTGAGCTTGCCGCGGACGCAGCGCCAGAGAAACTGGGAGGCGTCGTCGTCGGGAGAGGCAAGCCGCTCGCAGGTGCCGGCGAATTCGGCCGACTCGTCGTACCTTTCCTGGCGATACAGGACGTCGGCGAGCAGGCCCGCCGTGGTCGAGATGTAGTTGCGCTCGCCCATCTCGTCAAGACGCCGGTAGTCCGTGCGCAGCTCAGACTCCGCGGCGGCCAGATCGTCCGCGAGCACCTCGATGACGGAGGAGTGCAGCGAGGTGAGAGCGGCGGACAGCTGCCAGCCGAACTCGTCGAGCAAGGCCCGGCTGCGCCGGTAGAGCAGGCGCGCGCGGTCGAAATTTCCCCGCATCGCCTCGAGCTGTCCGATCGCCAGCTCGGCGAGCGCCCCCGCCTTGCGGTCGTCCTGCGCCCTGGCGAGCACCTCCTCGCAGGTCGCGATCGCCTCCGGGACGGGCATCGAACCGTACAGGGCGGAGATCGCGAGCGAGCCGAGGAAGCGGCGGGCGGTGACCTCGTCGCCGGCCGCGCTGGCGTGCCTGATCGCATGCTCGGCGGCGGCGGCCGCGTCGGCGAACCGAAGCCCGGTCCCGTACACGGCGGTGAGCAGGCGGAAGGCCCGGACCAGGGCGCGGTCATTGCCCATCGCCTCAAGCTCGGGGATTTCCTGCAGCACGAGCTCGATCATGCTCTCTTGCCGCCCGATGCTCTGGTGCACGGTCTGGGCGTCGGTCGTGTAGCGCAACTGGAGGAGGGCGAGCGCCACCGCCCGGGCGATTCCCGGCTCTCCGGCGGCTAGCGCCCGGTCTACCGCCTCGGTCAGCATCGCCTCGGCCCGCTCGAGTTCGCCGATGTCCACCGCGGCCTCGCCGGCGTCCAGGAGGAGCAGCGCGCGGGCAGGGTCGTTCTCGCTCAGCAGCGCGGCGGCCCGCTGCAGCAAGTTCGCCGCCGCGGACAGGTCGCCGCGGACCAGGGCACGATGGCCGGCCGAGCCGAGAAGCCGCGATGCCCTGGCGCCGAGCCCGCGCCCGTCATCGTCCAGCGGACCGAGCTCGGACCGGTAGCGGAACGACTGCTCGAGGTGGTAGCCGATGATCTCCTCGTACTCGGAGATCCTGGACCCGAGCAGGTCGGTGAACCAGGCGGCGAAACGCTCGTGCAGCCGGGCCCGGGTGCGCTTGAGCAGGCGCGCGTACGCGGTGTCGCGGATCAGTATGTGGCTGAAGCGGAAGTCGTCGGCGCTGCCCGGCTCGGTGCGGCGGATTAGCTGCTTGCTGCTCAGCGCGGCGAGCGCGGGCTCGAGATCGGTCTGCACATCGTCGTGGCGGACCAGGACCGCGACCGCATCGCTGGAGAACTCCAGGCCGATCACCGAGGCCGATTCGACCACCCTGCGTTCGGCCGATCCCAGCCGGTCAAGGCGGGCGCCGAGCAGGGACGAGACGTTTCCGGGAACCGAGATGCCCTCGGCGGCTCCGGAGAAGACCCAGTGCCCGGCCTCCTCATGCAGCAGCCCGTCGTCGATCAGCATGGAGAGCATCTGCTCGATGAACAGAGGGTTACCCTCGGCGAGGCCGAGGATCTGCCGTTGAAGCGGCAGGGCCAGGCTCGCCTCACCGAGCAGGTTCCGCACCACGAGGCCGCTGTCGGACCGGGAAAGCTCGCCCAGCTCGATCTGGGACGCGTTCCGCCGCCCGGCGGCGAAACCCGGCCGGTCCTCACGTAGCTCGTGGCGGGACGCGCAGACGAGAAGGAGCGGAACCCTGAGCGAGGCGTCGAGGATGTCCTCGATGAGATCGAGGAAGGTGGCCTCGGCCCAGTGGATGTCGTCGAAGATCACCACGAGCGGCCCGCGGCTGGCCAGTTCCTCGAAGACCGCCCGGACGCCCCAGAAAAGCTCGTCCTTTCCATACCGGTTCGGCGAGACGCCGATGCCCGACTCGATACGCCTTGTCGCTTCGGCGAGCTCCGGGCCGAGGCACGACTTGAGCTTGACGCGGGCATCTTCTTCGCTGTCCTCGGGAACGATCCCGGCAGCCTGCCTGAGCACCTCGGCAAGCGGCCAGAACGTGATGCCATCGCCATAGGACAGGCAGCGTCCCTGGAGCACCGCTGCCTCGTCGGCTATGCTCCGGACCCATTCCTCGATCAGGCGGCTCTTGCCCACCCCGGCGTTGCCGAACAGCGTGACGAGCCGCGCCTGCGGCGCGGCGACGCAGCGGCGGAACTCCGCGTCGAGGGCGCCGATCTCGACGGCCCTGCCGACGAGCGGCACGTCCGCGGGCGCGGAACTCCTCGGCGCATCGGTGACAGAAAGCAGCCGGTAGGCAGGAACGGGCTCCGGCTTGCCCTTCAGGTCCAGCGGCTCGACCGGCGCGACCTCGACGTTATCCCGGACCAGCCGGTAGGTGGGCTCGCCGATCAGCACCGACCCGACCGGGGCGGCCTGCTCGAGACGGGCGGCGACGTTGACGGTGTCACCGGTGGCGAGGCGCTGTGAGTCGCCGCCCTCACCGGTGACGACCTCGCCGGTGTTGACGCCGGTGCGGTTCTCCAGCGTGACCCCGAACTGCTCCTTGAGGGTGACGTTGAGCTCCGCCAGCGCCTCGCGCATGCTGGCCGCGGCCCGCACGGCCCGCAGCGCGTCGTCCTCGTGCATCCGGGGCAGGCCGAATACCGCCATGATCGCATCGCCGATGTACTTCTCTATGGTCCCGCCGTGCCGCTCGAGGACCGGCTTCATTGCCGAGAAGTACAGCGCGAGCACCTCGCGCACCGCCTCGCTGTCCAGCCGGTCGGCCAGCTCGGTCGAGCCCTTCAGGTCACAGAAGACGATCGTGACGGTCTTGCGGACCTCCTGCGGCGGAGGCGCGGCGACGAGGGCGGTACCGCAGTAGCCGCAGAGCCGGAACCGGTCGGGGTTCTCCTCGCCGCAGTTCGGGCAACGCAGCACGGTCCCAGCCTACGTCTGACTTACATACCGGTCACCCGTGCCAGATCGGATCGCCGTTGGCGGCGAAGGTCAGCTCGACCGCACCTGCCCGGGTGTAGTGCTCGGAGATCAGGCAGGGCCTCTTATGGACCAGGAGGCAGGACAGCAGCAGCCCGGTGTGATAGGTGACACCGCCGACCACGGTCGTGCCGCTGGTACCTGGGATCGCCGGGAAGGGCGTCGGCGACCCGTAGCAGACCTGCCTGGGGAGGAAGCGGAACGGCCACGGCAGCGACTCCAGGGCCGCCTTGGAGATGGTGAGCGTGGCGATGGCCGACGCGCCGGGGACGCCGGTGCCCGCGGAAGTGAAGATGCCGAAGTCGGCCCCCTCGGGCAACCCGATGTAGTTGTTACAGGTGAAGCTGAGGCCGCCGAGGCCAAGCGCCGCGAAGTCGCCAGGCGCCGTGGCGGTGACGGACGTGGAGGTGGTGGCCGTCGACTGCGACACCGAGCAGGAGCCGGAGCCGCAGGCCTGGATCTGGCCGGTGATCGTGAACGGGCTCGAGGTGCCAGCGGAGAAACCGGTGGCGTT
>Ga0335078_10015884_pt1 | contig 11174 bp, 8 predicted proteins | sample Lox_Sample_32_FD_206711 | JGI IMG/M metagenome (GOLD analysis project Ga0335078, IMG submission 206711) | Soil microbial communities from Loxahatchee National Wildlife Refuge, Florida, United States - Lox_Sample_3.2 | ecosystem: Environmental > Terrestrial > Soil > Wetlands | place: USA: Florida...
GGCGTCTTCTTCCTGAGCAATTTGCCGTTCCAGGTCCGGTATCTGGGCATTGGCAGTATCGAGGACTTGCTGCGCCTGAAGTACGTCAAGCTTGGTCGCAACGCCGCGATCAAGGCGGAGCCTGGTCAACTTGACGGAATCGGTCTGTGTACTGACCGTTTCGTGCGTGATCCGCAGTTGGAGGTCGAGTTGCAACAGAGTGAAATAGGCAGCCGCAAGATCACTGACAAGCGTCAGGATTACCGTTTGTCGAGCATCCTCCGTGGCCAGAAGCTGAGCGCGTGCAGCTTCGGTGGCTCGCCGTAAGCGACCGAAAAGGTCCAGTTGGAAAGCTGCGTCTCCGGCGAGAATCAGAAAGTTGTACTTCGTATGGAAAGTGGGGTCTTTCCCGCCCTCGAAATTGGCATTGCCCAACACCTGAGGAAACAAGCTCGAGCGGGTAATTGCCACCTGGGCGCGGGCAGCATTAATGCGCTCGGTGGCAAGCTGTAAGTCGTAATTTTGTTTGAGCGCCGTGCGAATGAGTTCCTGCAGCTTCGGATCCTGGAAAACCTGCCACCAGGGAAGATCAGCATAAGAGGCGGCTTGAGATTGGCGCTGAGAATCCTCCTGCAGATCGCGATATTGGGTGGGAGTCTGCACCGATGGCCGATGATAGTTCGGGCCAACCTTGCAACCCGAGAGCAGGCCCGAGGCCAACGTCATAACCAACAACTTTGTGAACTTCGTTGCGGGGTGCACCTTTAGTCTCCCGGGGCCGGTGAAGGTAGAACCGGCAATATTCCGGCCTCAGGCTGTTTACCTGCGCCAGACCATTTCTCGACCATGTAGAAAACTCCGGGCACGAAGAAGATCCCGATCGCGCTGGCGGCTAACATCCCACCGATAACGGTGGTTCCCATGATCTGGCGCGCCACGGAGCCTGCGCCGCTCGCAGTCCACAAGGGCACGCAGCCAAGGATGAACGCGAACGAGGTCATCAAAATCGGGCGCAACCGCAGCCTGGCGCCTCCGAGGGTAGCGTCTAATAATGGTTCGCCCTTTTCGTATGCATCTTTGGCGAACTCGACGATGAGGATGGCATTCTTGGCTGCTAAGCCGATAAGCATGATCAAGCCAATCTGCGAGTAAATGTCGTTCTCGATCTGAACCATGAACGGGGGCAGCAGGGCGCTGAGCACAGTGCGGCGCAACCAAAGAATGAAGAAGGCTCCGAACACAGCTACTGGCGTGCTGAGCAGAACACTGAGCGGCAACGACCAGCTTTCGTACAGCGCAGCCAGGATCAGGAACACAAATAACAGAGAAAGTCCGAAGATCACCGACGGGGGAACACCCTGCCGCGCTTTCTGCTCCTGAAACGACATGCCGGAGTAGTCAAAACCCATTTCCCGCGGCATGGTCTGTTTGAAGACTTCTTCCAAGGCGGCGGTCGCCTGGTCCGCACTATATCCCGGCGCCGCGCTCCCATTGATCTGCGCGGAGCGGTACTCATTGAAGCGCTGGGTGAATTCCGGCCCAAGCCGGGACTTGATGGTGGTGAGCGTCGAGAGAGGAACACTCTCACCTTTATTATTGCGGACGTAGAACCGTCCAACGTTCTCTGCCTTCGCGCGGTCCTCGGCCTCCGCCTCGATATATACCTGCCATTGCCGCCCAAAACGATTGAAATAATTGATGAAGTATCCGCCCATGAAAGCTTGTATGGTGCGGTAAACATCGCTCATGGACACGCCTTGCTTGAGAACCTTGTCGCGATCGACATCGACAAATTTCTGGGGTACGCTCGGCAAGAAAGTGGTACTGAGGCTGGCAATCTCCGGCCGCTTGCGGGCCGCGTCCATGAAAGTGTTCAGATTCTTGGCCAGGAACTGAACATTACCTCCGGAGCGGTCTTCCAGCAAGAAAGTAAAGCCACCGGCAGTTCCAACGCCGGGAATCGCGGGCGGTGAAAAGCCGAAGACAATCGCCTCGGGCAACTGGCGAAATTGCTGGTTCAGATGGGCTTTCAGCGTTTGAAATTGCTGCCCCCTCGCGGTGCGGTCGTCCCACGGCTTGAAGGTCACAAAAAATGTCGCGCTATAACTTGTACGAACAAAACTGAGCAAACTGAAGCCCACAAAAGCAGTGGAATACTGGACTCCGGGTGTGTCCATAATGATTTTCTCCACCTGCGCGGACACAGCCGTCGTACGTTCCAATGAGGCTCCGTTCGGGAGCTGGACATTCACGAAGGCATATCCCTGATCTTCGTCGGGAAGAAAACTGGTGGGCACGCGATTGGCGAAAAAAACGGCTGCAATACCGAAAATTGCCAGCAAGACAACCACGACAATAGTTTTCTGAACCAGCACGCCGCTCCAGCGGACGTACCCATCTGTCGCCCGAGCAAAGACCCGGTTGAACCAATCAAAAAATCTTCTTAAGAGACCGCGGCTGGGCTCCTTGGGGCGAAGAAGCAAGGCCGCTAGGGCGGGGCTCAAAGTAAGCGCATTGAACGCCGATAGAAGCACAGAAATTGCAATCGTCACCGCGAACTGCTGGTAAAGCCTGCCGGTGATTCCAGGAATAAATGCCGTTGGCACGAACACTGCAGAGAGAACCAATGCAATGCCGACCACCGGCCCGGACAGTTCTTCCATGGCTTTCAATGCCGCGGCCTTCGGCGTCATGCCCTCCTCGATGTGCCGCTCCACGCCTTCCACCACCACAATGGCGTCGTCAACTACGAGACCGATCGCCAGCACAAGTCCGAACAACGAGAGGGTGTTGATCGAAAAACCAAATAGTGGGAACAGCACAAATGTGCCCACCAGTGAAACTGGTACTGCGAGAAGCGGAATCAGGGTGGAACGCCAGCCTTGCAGGAATAGATAAACCACCAGGATGACGAGTATGAGTGCGATCACCAGCGTCTGTACGATTTCCTTCATGCCCTGGGTGACCGAGCGTGTCGTGTCGAGCGCAATGGCGTAATCGATGTCCTCCGGGAAGCGTTCTTTCATTTGCGTCATGAGCTTGTTGACGCCGGCGGCTGCTTCCACCGCATTGGAGCCCGGCAACTGATACGCGGCAACAATCGCGCTCGGCTTCCCATTGAAACGGCCAGCGACGCTGTAGTCCTGCGACCCCAGCTCGATTCGTGCGACATCGCGAACGCGGACGGTCCCGCCATCGGGAGTTTCCCGAACCACGATGTTGCCGAATTCTTCAGGGGATACGAGGCGCCCTTGTGCAAGAACCGTGTAAGTAAATTCTTGGCCTTTCGGAGCCGGCTCGCCTCCCGCCTTACCTGCGGGGTTCACAGTGTTTTGCGCTTGAATAGCGCTGACAATTTCGGGAACCGTAACACCGAGTTTCGCCAACGTGTCAGGCTTCACCCATAGCCGCATGGCGTACTGCCCCGCCCCGAAGACTTGGACATTCCCGATTCCATAGGAACGCGTGACCGGATCGACCAGATTGATGTACGCGTAATTGGCAAGAAACTTGGCGTCGTAAGTGCCGTGTGGGGAGTAGACGGCGATCAACACAAGAGGAGCGGTCACCGACTTTCGTACCGTAATTCCGTAGTTGTTTACATCCACCGGAAGCTGAGAAGCAGCCTGGGTTTCACGGGACTGCGTAAGAATGAAATCAGTGTTGGGGTCGGTTTTTACATCAAAGTCCACGATCAAGCTCGTGGTCGAGTTGCCGGTTGCGTTGAGCGAATACATATAATTCATGTTGTCCACTCCGTTCATCTGCTGCTCGATGGGAGTGGCAACCGCTTGCTCAAGGGTTTGCGCGTCAGCACCGACGTAGGTTGCCAACACTTGAATCTCGGGCGGTGTGATGTTGGGAAACTGCGCAACCGGCAAACTCAGGATCGTGAGCGTACCAACCAGCACCATAACGATGGAGATCACCATGGCGACGATCGGCCGGTTGATGAAGAACTTCGACATCGAGATCAATCCTTGGGTTGTGCCGCGAAGGGGATTGGCTTCACGGTTGTACCACTGCGCACTTTTTGAACTCCTTCTGCTACGACTTCTTCTCCTGGATGCAGGCCTTCGGCAATGATCCAGCGATCGCCCACCCGATCCGCAACGGTGACTGTTCGCACGCTCACTTTGTCGTCCGCGTCAACGACCGCTACCTGGTAACCGCCCTGAAGTTCCGACACCGCCCGTTGAGGAACCAGCAGCGCGCCCGGTTGCGTCCGGATCACAGCCCGAACTCTGGCGTAACCGCCGGGTCTCAGAACGTTATTGGGATTCGGAAAAAGCCCGGCAAGCCGGATTGCGCCGGTGCTCTCATTGACCTGGCGGTCAGCGAAGTAGAAGGTCCCGTCGTGCGGGTAAGTCGAACCGTCCGCCAGGATGAGCTGCAGGCGCAATTTCTTATCCGCTTCCAGGCGACTCTCTTCCGTTGGGAAGCGTTTTCGCCACCCAAGGTACTGAGGCTCGCCGACAGTGAAGTAGACTTTGATCGGGTCGACCGTTGAAACCGAGGTGACCACCCCGCTATTGGGAGTTACCAACGCCCCCACTTGCAACTGGGCTTGGCCGGCGATGCCATCGATCGGCGCAACCAGGCGCGTGAATTCGAGATTGATTTTGGCGGTTTCCACAGCCGCGTCGTAGGTCTTGATCTGGGCTTTGGCCGTCTCTACGGTGGCTATTGCGGCAAGATTGTTTTGCACGGCGTTGTCCAGATCCTGCTGGCTGGCGGCTTGCTCCTTTGCTAACGGTGTGTAACGCTCCACATCAAGTTCGGTGCGGCGTTGCACCGCCTGTGCATTCGCCAGCATGGCTTGCGCCTGAGCCAACTGTCCTTGCGCTTGATCGAGTGCTGCCTGGAAAGGGCGTGGGTCAATCTGGAACAAAAGCTGGCCTTGTTTGACGAATGCACCCTCTTGATAGCCCTGCTTCAGCAGGTATCCTGTGACCTGAGCCCGGACATCGGCATTCACTAACCCGTCGAGGGTGCCGATCCATTCCCCATAAATCGGAACATCTTCCTGTTGAACTCGCACCACCTCGACAACCGGCGATGGGAGCGCTTGGGATCCTAACGCATGTTTATAAGGATGGACCGCTCCAATAATTAACCCAGCAACGATTAAAAAGAAGACGCCGCCCATCAACAGGTAGTGCTTGGGGATCCTGCTCATGTTTTTCTCCAGCAGGTTGGTCTCGATAGCTCCACGACAGACTGAATGACGCGCAGCATCAGTGATGTGCAGCCGTCAACAGCCGATCCCGGATGCGTCAAGGCTGTGATTAAACCAGAGACTCGGATACGAATCTATTGGACGAAGGTATCGGTTGAACCTGACGCTCGGTACGACGCATTCAGTTTCAGCTCCGGCAGACTTTGGAGTCGCGAGTCAAACGGCCAGCCGGCAAAGCAACCGAACCGCGAGAGCGCGATGGTGTTTATTCTTGTGTGTATGCCGTCGTATGCTCAACAAACCCTTGAACACTTCTGACGCTGTCAGAGCTGGCCTGGATTGCTCCCTTCATGCTTTGTTATTTCCAATCGAAACTCTTGTTAAGACCATACGTGCGGTGCGCCGGAGGTGGCCTTCAAGGTCGCTCCATTGATAGCTAGCAGGCTGCTGAGAAACTCTTGAGCACGTTGCATGACCGCAACATATAGACATCGCAGACCTCGCGAGTTCATCCTATTGGCGTTGCGACCCGGCAAAATGCCTTTATCCGCAGCCCGCTAGCGGGCAAAACAAGCCTCAGGCAGCCTTGACTGCCACCCCTTTGACGAATGCAAGGATGTCCGCATTGATCACGTCGGCATACGTGGTGATCATGCCGTGGGGGTAGCCAGGGTAAAGCTTTAGCGTGCCCTGTTTGAGCAACTTGGCCTGCAGCAAGGAAGCGTCTTTGTACGGCACGATCTGGTCATCGTCGCCCTGCAATACGAGCGCCGGCACGGTGATCGCTTTCAGATCTTCCGTTTGGTCCGTTTCAGAAAAAGCCTTAATGCCTTCGTAATGTGCGAGCGTGCTTCCCATCATCCCCTGACGCCACCAATTCTCGATGATCCCCTGCGATGCCTTGGCTCCGGGCCGGTTGAAGCCATAAAACGGGCCTGACGCCAAGTCGAGATAAAACTGGGTCCGGTTGGCAGCCAACGCCTTGCGCAAGCCGTCGAATACTTCGAGTGGAGTACCGCCTGGGTTCTTCTCGGTCTTGACCATCAGTGGAGGAACGGCGCTGATAAGCACCGCCTTGGCCACCCGACCTTGGGGTTCGCCGTACCTGGCGACATAGCGCGCCACCTCGCCTCCGCCGGTCGAGTGACCGACGTGGATTGCGTTCCTCAAGTCGAGATGCTCGGCTACTGCCGAGGCATCGGACGCATAATGGTCCATGTCATGGCCCGTGGCCACTTGCGAAGAGCGCCCGTGACCACGCCGGTCGTGTGCAACGACCCGGTAGCCATTGGCCAGAAAAAACAACATCTGCGCGTCCCAGTCGTCTGCCGACAGAGGCCAGCCGTGATGAAACACGATGGGCTGAGCGTCCTTCGGGCCCCAGTCCTTGTAGAAAACTGTTGTGCCATCTTTTGTCGTGATTGTTTCCATGGAATCATCTCCTTTTGTGTTATTCAACGACAGTGAATCCGTTTCTCTATTGCGAAGTTGATCTTGGTTGGACGACGGAAGGTCGCGGCGGCTCGGGCCTTGTGTTCCGCAAGTTTGATTGAAGCGAGCATCGCACCGCCTGTTCATTCAGCCAGAACGAAATGACCCACACAATCAGACGAAGGTATTGGCGATACCTTCGTATCAGTTGTCGAGGTACCGTGCAGTCTTGCGAGACGCGGCACCGACGTTGACCCGGTCTGCCAGTCGAGCAGACGCTGCGATTGTGATCGCGCGCCAATCCCGAGCCTCGGATCGAGGTGGGGCGTCAATAAGTTCCGATTCATCGAGCCAGTCCTCTGCCGAGAGTCTGGCCTCCTCCGGGCCGTACAGTGTCGTCACTGCAGCGATGAACGAAGACAGCTCGCGTTCGGCGAGGTGCGTCTGCTCCTCGTAAATGGAATCGGAAAAAGATTCATGTTCGTTCATTGGATACTCCGCCGCGTGGATCAGCCGGTCAACGGAAATGTTCAACGCCTGAATCAAGAACCTGGATCTCGAACTGTCGACTAATCAAATGTGTATTGCGGATGTTCGATTCGCACGAATTGAATGTCTGCGATTAGGCCAGAAGAGGGGGAAGAAATCTATTAGACGAAGGTATCGACCGATACCCTCGCATCGTTCGCCAACTCAGGGCCACCAAGCCTGACCATCCTGACGCAGGCGTACCTGGCGCGAAAGGAAAGGGAAGGTGGACATTGTGCTTGGGAATGGTGCATCATGATTGTACGGGGCATCGGTCCATCTCCTGGGGGACATGCGATGAAGAAGACTACTGCTCCCATTCCTTTTGCAGGTTCCCAGCTCAACGAAACTCGCCACGTCTGCGCTCTCTTCAATAACGACGACGAAGAGTATCGTGTTCTCCTCCCCTTCATAAAAGATGGGTTGCAGTGCGGCCACAAGGCCATTCACGTCGTGAATCCGGATCAGCGCCAGGACCACCTGCGACGCTTGGCGGCCGCGGGAATTGACGCGACGGCGGCGCAGCACAACGGGCAGCTCGAGCTTCGCATCAACACCGAGGTTTACCTTCCGGACGGCCGCTTCGATCAGGATCGCATGTTAGCCGTATTTGAGCTGCTGGCCAGCGGCAACGCCGGGGGACGGTTTCCGCTGAGTCGCATATGTTGTCGTATGGATTTGGGCCCGTGATGACCAATCCTATGTTGACGATGTGATCGAGTTCGAGGCACGCGTGAACCAGGTCTGGCGTCGCCACGAAGATGCCGTCATCTGCACCTACCATCTTGGACAATTTGGCGGTGAAGCAGTGGTAGACATCATGCGAACGCACCCTATGGTGATCATCGGCGGCACCCTCCAGCAGAATCCCTTCTTTGTACCGCCGGAGGAGTTTCTGCGTGAATTCCGACAACGGCGGGCTGATCGCAGTAGCTCACCCGCAGCGGCCTAGCATGGATGCACAACTCAACGATCCAGCCCAGGAGATCAAGCGCCTTCAGCGCTGCATCAGCGACCTGGTCAGCATCCTGGCGCTTCCTGCCGCCTGGAGTGGCAGCGAGCCATCGCAGATTGTTCCTCACTTGCTCGACGCGCTCCTCCGCCTGCTCCGACTCGATCTTTTGTATGTACGGTTGAAAGATCCCTTCGGCGAGGCATCCATCGAAATGGTCCGAGCCGATCCATCGCAAGAACCGATGCTCCACCCGAGCGAGATCTACGCCGCCATTAGCGGTTGTTTTGGAGATGATCCCCAGACGTGGTTTTCGCCTGTGCGTAAACCTATTGGAGGCCGCGACATTTCCCTTTTGCCTTTGCGACTGGGGCTGCACGCCGAGCTCGGCTTGCTCGTAGCGGGGTCTCAACGAGCGGATTTTCCAGGTGAGATCGAGAATCTTGTCTTGACTGTAACGGCGAATCAAGCGGCCGTCGGTCTACAAGAGGCGCAGCTTTTGAGTCAACAAAAGCGGCTCACCAGCAAACTCGATGAGCGAGTCGCCCAACGAACCCTTCAACTTGCGGAAGCGCACGCGGAGGTGGCGCGGAGTGAGGAGCGGTGGCGAACTGTCTTTGAGAACTCTGCCGTCGGCGTCGCCCTGACTGACCTGAACGGCCGGTTTATTGCCACCAATCCCGTGTATCAGAAGATGCTGGGTTACACCGGGGAAGAATTGCAGAGCCTGTCTTTCCTCGACATTACCCATGAACAGGACCGCGAACATAACTGGACGCTCATCGGTGAGCTCTTGGCAGGACAGCGCCAGCAGTTTCAGATCGAGAAACAGTATCGACGGAAGAACGGCAGTCTGGTGTGGGTGCGCAATAGCGTCTCCATCGTGCCCGGCAGCGAGCAAGTGCCGCGATTCTTCATGGCGCTCTCCGAAGACATTACCGAGCGTAAACGCGCAGAGGAGAACCTAAAGCTGGCCGAGCAGAAATTCCGAGGGCTTCTGGAATCCGCACCGGATGCAATGGTTGTCGTGAATCGGCAGGGCAGGATCGTATTGGTCAACGCGCAGATGGACATTGTCTTTGGATATAAGCGAGAAGAACTTCTCGGGCAGCCGATTGAGATTCTTGTACCGGAACGCTTTCGTGGTCGACACCCCGGCCACCGCGGGGGGTTTTTCGCCCAGCCTCGATTGCGACCCATGGGTGAAGGTCTGAGCCTTTATGGACGGCGGAAAGACGGAACGGAGTTTCCGGTGGAGATCAGCCTTAGTCCGCTCGAAACCGAGGAAGGTACGCTTGTCTCTGGAGCAGTGCGGGACATTAGTGAACGCAAGCGGGCCGAAGACGAGTTGCGGCGCAGCGAAGCTTTTCTCGCCGAAGCTCAGAGCCTGAGCTCCACCGGCAGCTTTTTCTGGCGGGTGGCGACAGACGAAATTACGTGGTCAGAAGAGCTCTATCGTATCTACCAGCTTGAGATCGGCGTGCCCGTAACGCTCGAACTGATCCGCACGCGAGTCCATCCGGAAGACGTCAGTCTGATCGAGAAGCTGAAAATGGTCGAACAGGCACGAACCGCCAGCCGCGACTTTGAATGGCAGTACCGCTTGCTGATGCCCGACCACTCGATCAAGTATCTGCATGCAGTCGCCCACGCCACCCGGGACCAGGACGGCAAGCTGGAGTACATCGCGGCAGTTCAGGATGTCACGGCTCGCCGGCTGGCAGAGGAGGCCCGCGACAAGGCCCAATCGGAACTTGCCCATGGCGCCAGGGTGATGAGCCTCGGAACACTGGCGGCATCAATCGCTCACGAAATCAACCAGCCACTCTCCGGCATTGTTACCAACGCCAGCACCTGCCAGCGGATGCTGGCCGCCGTCCCCCCCAACATCGATGGCGCGCTAGAAACGGCACGCCGTACGATACGCGATGCCACCCGCGCTTCTGAGGTGATCGCGCGGTTGCGTGCACTCTTCGGAAGGAAGGAAACAGCGACCGAATCGGTGGACTTGAATGAGGCCACGCGAGAAGTGATTGCGCTCTCGTCGAGTGGATTTCAGAGAAACCAGCTGGTGGTCCGGGCAGATCTAGCCGAGGACCTCCCGCCCGTAACGGGCGATCGCGTACAGCTTCAGCAGGTCATCCTGAACCTCCTACGAAATGCTTCGGATGCGATGAGCACGGTGAACGACCGCCCGCGGGAGTTGATCATTAAAACCGAGCGAAGTGACGGTGATGAGATACGACTTAGCGTGAAAGATGCGGGAGTCGGATTCACCCCTCAAACCGCCAACAAACTCTTTGAAGCTTTTTATACGACGAAAGACGATGGAATGGGGATCGGACTGTCCATCAGCCGCTCCATTATCGAGGCTCATCATGGACGTCTTTGGGCCACAGCGAATCAAGGGCCCGGAGCTACACTTTGGTTTGCTATCCCTCGCAGAGCCAAAAACGTGGCCGAGTCCAACGCTCGTGTCAAACGAGTTGATCCGGCAACGGATGCGGCATGACCCCCGTTTCCCGCTCATAGACGCGCCAAACCCCATACCAAAGTACAATAGACGCTCCCCTCAGAGTAGCGCATTGTTGCGCCATGGAGTCGCATCAGGGTAGCATGCAGCGCCCGCTCCTATCGGTAGTGGATGACGATGAGTCCGTGCGGGAATCACTGCCAGATTTGTTGCGGGAGTTCGGCTTTGCGGCACGAGCTTTTTCGTCAGCAGAGGAATTCCTTTCATCCGATTGTGTCGATGAGACCAGGTGTCTGATTCTCGACATCGCCATGCCGGGAATGAGTGGACCGCAGCTTTATCAGGAACTAAAGCGTCGCAGGCAGGAGATTCCGGTCGTATTCATCACCGCTCAACGGGATGAGACGGTTCGTACTCGAGTACTCAAGCAGGGGGCTGCAGGGTTTCTGCTCAAGCCCTTCAGTGAAACTGCTCTGCTTGCAGCAGTCAACACGGCGCTGCAGATCAACTAAGCGCTCCGCCGGTCAGCCTCTGGGGGATACAATGAATTTACCGCTTGGTCGTGAAGTGGGGTCATTGCCAATGTCGACTGCCGCGCCCATCGTGTTCATTGTCGACGACGACGTCTCGGT